>OFIS01000007.1_pt1 | contig 347478 bp, 318 predicted proteins | sample 1775071 | NCBI WGS metagenome assembly OFIS01 (sample SAMN08195774, study PRJEB24354) | sludge metagenome | isolation source: sludge from phenol fed wastewater aerobic bioreactor C | place: India: Nagpur | collected 2016-09-17
TAGTAGCCGGCGTAGTTGATGAAGTAGCCGCCCGGCGGGGGCACGGCGCCCGCCATCCAGTTCTCGGCGCCGTTGGGATATTGGTCGCCGCCTTCCTTGGCCTGGGCCAGGCCGCACAGGCCCAGCGCCAGCGTCAGCGCCAGGACCAGCTTCTTGGTCTTCATGGGGTTGTCTCCTGAGGATATCGTGTTGTCGTGAAATGCAGATGCGGCTTGCCGCTAACGCCCGAGGTCCTTGGCCGAGACGCCGGCGATGGACCAGTTCTCCTTGGGCATATCGTGGACCCAGATGCGGACGTTCTGCTGAGGGACTCCCAGCGTTTCGACCAGCACCTGGGTCATCTTTTCGTACATGGCCTTCTTCTGTGCTTCCGTACGGCCTTCGAGCATGTAAACCTGAACAAAGGGCATGAAAATGGCTCCTATGAGAAATGGACGGACACCGAACCCATCTCGTGCACTCGCAGGCGGATCGAATCGCCGCGGGCCACGGACACGGCTTCGGTGATGCCCCCCGAGAGCACCAGGGTGCCTGCGGGAATCTCGGCGCCGCGCCGGCCCAGGTGGTTGGCCAGCTCGGCCACGGCAGTGGCCGGATGCCCCAGCACCGCCGCACCCGCCCCCAGCGCGACGACCCGGCCGTTCTTTTCGAGCACCACTCCCGTGGTGCGCAGATCCAGATCGCGCGCGTTGCGCATCATGCCTCCCACCACGAAACGGGCCGACGAGCAGTTGTCCGCCACCACGCTCTTCAGGTCGAACTTGAAGTCGCGGTAGCGGCTGTCGATCACTTCGATGGCCGGCACGACGAAATCGGTGGCTGCGAGCACCTGGCCGACATGGCAGCCCGGGCCGCGCAGCGGCGTGCGGATCATGAAGGCAATCTCGGGCTCGACCTTGGGATGGATCAGTTCGCCGGTCGCCACCGCACCGCCGTCGAGCACGCTGAAGCCATCGCTCAGAAACCCGAACACCGGGGTCTCCACACCCATCTGGCGCATCTTCGCGTACGAGGTCAGCCCCGCCTTCAGGCCCACGATCCGCGCGCCCCGGGAGCGCTTGCGCCGCATGATTTCGTCCTGGATGGCATAGGCGTCGTCCCAGTCCATCTCGGGGTGGTCCAGAGTGATCTTGGGCGTGTCGCGCGCCTGCAGCTCGCAGTTCTCGAGGTGTTCGGCGAGCGCCACAATCGTTGCTTCTGTCAGCTTCATGCCGCACCTCGTGGCCGCACCTGTGCCCCTGGCTGCGGAGGATGGATCTTTCTCATGTCGTTTTCCTTGAAATGCTCGTGCCGTTTCTTTGGCGATCGTGATGAAGGCGAAAAATAGCGTGCTATGCGTGGAAGCGCACCTCGCAACTGCCCAGCCCGCCGATCGACAGGCGCAGATCGCAGGCGGACCGGATGGGCACCATGGCGGCCAGCGCGCCTGAAAGGACGATCTCGCCCGCCTTCAGCGGGGTGCCCAGCCGGCCCAGCTGGTTCGCCAGCCATGCCACGGCGGCGGCCGGCGCCCCCAGGGCGGCAGCCCCCGCGCCGGTGACGGCCACCTCGCCATTCTGTTCGAGCACCATGCCGCAGGTGCTCAGGTCGAGGTGGCGCGGATCGACCAGCCGATCTCCCAGCACGAACACGCCGCACGACGCGTTGTCGGCCACCGTATCCTGGATCTTGATTTGCCAGTCGCGGATGCGTGAGTCGACGATCTCGAAGCAGGCCAGCACTCCTTCGGTGGCGGCATAGACCTCGGCCACCGAGATGCCGGGCCCCTGCAGGTCTTTCTTGAGCAGGAATGCGATCTCGCCCTCGGCTTTGGGCTGGATGAGGGTGTCGAGCGCGATGTCAGCCCCGGAAGCCAGCATCATGTCGTCGAGCAGGTAGCCGAAATCGGGCTGATGGACGCCCAGCATGTCCATGACGGCCTGGCTCGTGACGCCGATTTTCTTGCCGACGACGCGGCTGCCCGTCGCCAGGCGCCGGCCCACCATGTGCTCCTGGATGCGATAGGCCTGCTCGATCGTGAGCCCGGGGTGGCTTTCCGTGAGCGGCGCAATCGGCCGACGATCGAGCAGGGCCTGGTAGAGCAGGTCGCCCTGCTGCGTGATCAGTTGTTCAGCCATGCGGAGACCCCTCAGAGTTTGATGCAGATGTTGCGCAACTCGGTATAGAACTCGAGCGAGTGCAGGCCGCCTTCGCGGCCGATACCGGATTGTTTGGAGCCGCCGAAGGGGGCGCGCAATTCGCGCAAGAACCAGGAATTGACCCAGACCAGTCCGGCTTCGATCTGGCCGGCCACCCGGTGTGCGCGGGAGAGGTCGCGGGTCCAGATGGAGCAGGCCAGGCCGTAGTCCGTGTCGTTGGCGCGGCGGATGGCCTCGTCTTCGGCATCGAAGGGCTGCACCAGCGTGCAGGGCCCGAAGATTTCTTCGCGCGCGATGGGGGAATCATCATCCAGGCCGGTCCAGATGGTGGGCTGCACCCATGCGCCTTCGGCCAGAGGCGCCGGCATCGGCGGAACGCCGCCGCCGGTGACGACCGTAGCGCCCAGTTCCTGCGCCCTGCGGTAGTAGGACAGCACCTTTTGCTGGTGCTCACGCGAAACCAGCGGTCCCAGCGCGACGCCTTCTTCATCGGGGCAGCCGATCTTCAGGGCTTCGGCTCCTTGCTTGAGCCGCTGCACGAATGCTTCAAACAGGGGACGCTCGACGTAGATCCGCTCGGTTCCCAGACAGACCTGGCCGCTGTTCGAGAACGAGGAACGGACGCAGCCCTCGATCGCCGCATCGAGATCGCAGTCGGCGAACACGATGGCCGGATTCTTGCCTCCCAGCTCGAAGGAGACCGGTCTGGCGCCCTTGGCGGCCGCCTGCATGATGGCGGCTCCCGTCCGGGTCTCACCCGTGAAGGTGATCGCGTCGACCGCGGGGTGTTCGGTGAGAAAGGCCCCCGCGGAATTGGGGCCGAAACCATGGACGACGTTGTAGACGCCGGCCGGGATGCCCACTTCGTTCATGACTTCGCCCAGCAGCGTGGCGGTCTGGGGGGTTTCTTCGGAAGGCTTGACGACCACCGTATTGCCGCAAGCCAGTGCCGGGGCGACTTTCCAGGTCATGAGCAGCAGGGGCAGATTCCAGGGACAGATGACGCCGATCACCCCCACGGGCCGGCGAACCGCGTAGTTCAAGGCGCCCAGGCCATCGGGCGTGTGGGACTCGAAGAATTCGGACGGGGCATTCTGGATCAGGTTCGCGAAGACCTTGAAATTGGCGGCTCCCCGCGGGATGTCGAGATGGGAGGCCAGGCTCAGAGGCTTGCCGGTATCGGCGCACTCGGCCTGCAGGAAGTCGTCGAAGCGCCGATTGATGGCGGCGACGAGACCGTTCAGGAGATCGGCCCGCTCTTCGATCCGGATGCTGCCCCACGGCCCTTTCAGCGCCCTGCGTGCCGCCTGCACCGCACGGTTCACTTCGGGCAGCCCCGCCTCATGCACGCGGGCGATCGCCGAGTGATCCATGGGCGAATGCTTGATGAATTGCGAAGCCGTTCCAACGAACTGGCCATCGATAAAGTTGAGGATGTCCTTCATGGTTTCACTCGAAAGGTCGTTGTTTCGGGGGTTGCTGTTCTTGCGTTGAAGCCGCTTCGAGTGCCTGGAGACCGATCCGGGCACATTGTTCGTCCTGTGTTTCACTGGCGCCGGAGACACCGATGCCGCCGATGACCTGGCCGCCATCGACGAGAGGCAGGCCGCCGCCGAATACGATCAGCCCGGGCTGATTGGAAAAACCCAGCTTCATGCCTTCGTTGTCGGCGCAGGCCGCCATCCACTGCGAAGTGGGAAAGCCGAAGCCTGCTGCCGTCCTGGCCTTTTCGATGGCGATCTGCGCCGATTGCGGGAAGGACCGCGGCATCCGCAGGAAACCGACGAGCGTGCCGGACCGGTCGGTGACCGCCACGTTCACCTGCCAGCCCTGGCCGGCGGCGTGATCGACCGCGGCCCGGCAGGCCAGCAGTGCGGCCTGCCACGTCACCGTGCGGAGCGTTTCGGAAACCATCATCGGATACACCTTTTTCTATTTCTCGAGATTATATATCAATTTCGTGATTTTATCGAAATAGCTATATTTCGTATAATGGCATGACAGACGTTCTTCTCATGTCTCATGGAGACCCGCATCGTGAACGAGCCCAAGATCAATGCCCTGCTGGACAAGCCCAGCCCGAAGACCTTGGTGGAAGGCGCATATCGTCAACTGCATGACGACATCATCAACGGCGTCCATCCCCCGGGCATGAAGCTGCGCGTCGAGCATCTGAAGGACCAGTACGAGGTGGGTGCCGGCACCTTGCGCGAGGCCCTGCTGCTGCTGGTGACCGATGCACTGGTCGTCACCCAGGGGCAGCGCGGCTTTCGCGTCGCGCCCATTTCCATGAATGATCTCGAGGACATCACACGCTCCCGGCTGCTGATCGAGTGCACCGCCCTGGAAATGTCGATCGAGCACGGAGACGACGAATGGGAATCGAATGTCATTTCCGCCTTCCATCATTTGTCCAAGGTCGAGCAGAAGATCACTGCGGAAAGCGTCAGCCTCACCGATGAATGGGAACGGCGGAACCATGCCTTCCACGACGCGCTGATCAGCGCCTGCCCTTCGCGCTGGATTCAATATTTCCAAAGCCTGCTCTACAAGCAGTCCGAGCGGTACCGCCGGCTCAGCATCCTGAAGCAGCCGATCGCCAGAGACGTGCATTCCGAGCATGTGATCCTTTTCGAGTCGTCCATTGCGCGCGACATCACCCGCGCCAGATCGGCGCTCTCGGAACACATCCTGAGAACGCTCGATGGCATCAAGAAAATGCCCAGTGATTTCTTCAACGGACATTCAGGCCGGAATGTCCAGGACAGCCACGACGCCTGAGGCATCGGCCTGCCGCGCGCTGCGGCGGCAGGCCTGCACCGGTCAGGAAACGACTGACAGGAAGCGCTCGTTCAAGACGCGATCGTGATAGAAGATGCCGGTTCCGACTTCTTCCCAGGTCCACTTGATCGGCTGCCAGTCAGGGTAGCTCTGGTATCCGCCGCAGAAGGTTTCAAAGCGATTGCCGCTGGGGTCGAAGGCGTAGATCGTGGTGCCCCGCGTGATGCCGTGCCGCGTGGGGCCGATGTCGATGGAAACCTTGTTCATGGACATGATGTCGGCGGCGCGCAGCACCTTTTCCCAGCTTTCGAGCAGGAACGAGGTGTGATGCAGCTTGCCGGGCTCGGGGTGGCGCACGAACGCGATATCGTGCGCCTTCATCGAGCACGACAGCCAGACGGCCAGATCGGTCTGCCCGTCTTCCATGACCACGTGTTCGACCAGATAAAATCCGAGGACATCGACGAAGATGTCCTTGACCTTTTCGATATCGGGGCCGTACAGCAGGCAGTGATCGAGACGGATGGGGGCGATGCCGTTTTCGCTCTGGTCGGTCCAGGGCTCGGGATTGACATAGGTCTGGCCATTGCCGACGTCGGTCTTTTCCCAGTACAGCTCGATCTGGTGCCCGGAAGGGATGCCGAAGCGCACGCGCTCGCCCGTCTCCAGCAGATCTCCGGCGGGAATGCGGCTGGTCCGCACGCCGTACGCCTGCAGGTCCTTTTCCAGCCTGTCCAGCGTTGCGGCATCGAGCACCTTGAAGCCGAAGAAATCGATGCCGGCCTCGTCGGCCTGCCGCAGCACGACGCTGTGATGATCGCGTTCGTCCCAGGCCTTCAGATAGACGCGTCCCGACGCATCGCGGCCTGTTTCGACCAGGCCCAGAACGTCGCGATAGTGATGAACCCCTTCTTCGAGGTCGAGCACACGAAGCTGAACGTGTCCGGGGCGCAGGACTCCAGTGATTGCCATGATAATGCCTCCTGTTAAAGCCTCTTGAATAATGGGCTGTGTAATTGCTGCGCGTCGGCAGCCGAAATGAATTTTTCCGTATAGATGTCTTTCTCGTAGAGACGTCCCTGGATCAGCATGCTGATGCAGGCTTCGATCATGAGCGGCGGTCCGCACAGGTAGGCCTTCCAGCCGCGGAAGTCGTTCTGGAAGTGCGCGCGCGCCGCATCGTGCACGAAGCCTCGGCAGCCCGTCCACGTCGAGGTCTCCGGCTCGTGGGACAGGACGGGAACGTAGGTCAGGCCAGGATGCCGGGCTGCCAGAGCCAGGAAATCCTCGTGGTAATACAGCTCTTCCCGGGTGCGCTGGCCGTAGACCAGGGTGATGCGGGCGTCCGGGTCTTCGGCGAGCAGGTCGAGAATCATGGACCGTGGGCTGGCCAGCCCGGACCCTCCGGCGATGAACAGCGAAGGGGCCTGCGCCTTTTTGCGAACGAAGAATTGGCCATAAGGTCCCGAGAAATTCACACGCATGCCGGGCCGCAGCCGCTCGTGGATCCAGGTCGTGCCTTCGCCCCCGGGAACGAGCCGTACATTGAGCTCGACCTGGCGCGATTGGGCGGGCGGCTGCGCCAGGGAGAAGGCGCGGCAGAACTGGCCCTGGTCGATCCGCAGATTGATGTACTGGCCCGCCATGAAATCGATTGGATCGTCCAGTTCGATATGGATGGCCTTGATGGTGGGCGTGAGGCTGACGACCTGGCTGACGACGCCGCTGTGATCGCGCACGGGGATCAGACGCGCATCGGGGTCCGGGTCGATATCGACCTCGATGGTGGTGTCGCTTTCCAGGCGGGCGCAGCATGCCAGGGTCTTGCCTTCCTCCCGCTCGAAATCCATCAGTGCATAACTGGAGGATTCTCCATGGTCGATATCGCCTTCCACCACCTGGATCTTGCAGGTGGCGCACAGACCATGACAGCAGGCGTGAGGCAGCCAGACGCCTGCGCGCAGGGCGGCATCGAGAATCGTCTGTTCTTCCTCGACCTCGACGATGGCGCCCAGGGGTTCGATCTTTAACTCGTACGACATGCTGCACCCACTTTTCGATGACGACTACATGCGGGAACCATGGATGCCCGTCAGGCCAGGCGTGCGGAATCTCAGGACATCCTTGTGGCGCAAGCCGTTTTCCGCCAGCGATTTATCGTGCTGCGGGGTCCAGGGGCGGCCCGACTTGAACCATTCGACCTTGGACCAGTCGATCCGGGCGAAGTCGGGGTGATAGCCGAAGGCTCCCGGCAGCACCTGGTCGATGATGAGGCCGAACGGCATGTCGGGCGGAAAGGGAAAGCAGAAGGGGGCGCAGAACAGCAGGTGGTCTTCCCAGCCGATATACGTCAACTGATTTCCATGGAAGTTTTCCAGGCGATCCTTGGGTGGAAAATCATACGGTCCCAGTGACTTGACTGCCATGTCGGTCTCCTTAGTTGCTGTTTGCCTGCCCGTTCCAGGCAGCAAAGTTCTTCTGGTCTTCCGAGCCGTTGAAATCCAGGTTGTCACGGTCGATCTTGTAGTACTGCAGCACGGCAGTCAGTGGGTCGAAACCTTCCTGAGTGGGATCCGTGCCTTCGGGGAAGCAATTTCCCTGATAGATCTGATGGACCGGCAGCCAGGCCTGGGAATATTTCTCCGGTTCGTGCTGGAAAATGTCCTTGCAGTGGTCGGAGCAGAAGTGATACTTGTCGCCCTTGTAGTCGGCCTCGCGGTAGCAGATTTTCGTCGGGTCGCCGGGTTCGGTGAACATCATGGGAATCTGGCAGACCTGGCACAGCATGGGCAGGGTCTTGTTGTAGAAACGGTTGCCCTTGGCTTCCTGCTCGGCCTGGAATTCGAGGCGGGGGCGATAGAGCTTGTCGAAGGAATCGGGATATTTCGAGGACAGCCAGTCCATTTCGGACGCCGTGGGCGACCAGGTGTGGAAGGCGGCCGCGGCGCCGTAGTTGTAGAGCGTGTTCCAGGCCTGGTGCGACAGATGGTCTTTTTCGAGGGCAATGGTTTCGACGCATTTGGGCACCTTGATGCCATAGCGTGCCAGGTCCTTGAACAGGGCGCCCCCGTTTTCCTCGAAATAGATTTCCCAGGCCTCCTTCCAGCTCATGGTGCGCTTGGGCAGCATGTAGTCCATCATCATGGCCACCAGCGTCAGCACGCGGTAGCCGCGCCAGGTCCATTTGTCGACCCAGGCCTGGATGATGGGCAGATTGTCGGGATCCTGCTCGAGGATGAACTTGATGACCTCGAGGCCCAGCGTCATGTGGCGCGCTTCATCGGACTGCGCCGAGAACCCGTAGGCCATCGTGTTCATGTCGCCGTTGTAGGCGGCTCCCGATACGAACGGGACGAACAGCAGGTTGGTGAGCACGTATTCAAAGGAAAACGAGATCGCCAGCAGGAACTCGAAGGGACCGGCACTGAACGCATCGTCGAAGAAGCTCTTCGGCACGGAGAGATACCAGACACGATCATGCATGTGCCGGAATTCATGGAAGCCGTTGTAGTGCTTGTTGTAATTGGAGATGGCGTGGATCTGGGTCTGCGCGTGCCGTACTTCGTCGACCGACTGCATCAGGCAGGCGACCCGTGCGCCGCCTCCGGGAATCTGGCGGCCGACGTGGGCGAAGCCGCGGTGCGCCATGTATTCGAGCGGCGTCACCCCAGTGAGGAACAGCTTGACCGTATTCAGGTAGCGGGCATCGGTCACCTTCAGGTGGCCGTTATTCTGGGTGAAGGCGTCGATGATGGCGTAGAGCTTGCGCTCTTTTTCGGCCTGGTACTTCCAGTAGGCGTCCATCGTCATGCGGAATGGATCTTCCCAGTTGTCCCAGTTGTGGATCTTGAGACCCTCGTAGCGGGCAAAGGGAAAGATGTCCTCGAACCGCTGGTACGTCGGGTTCCAGTCGAGACCGCGGGTCATGTGCTGATACTTTTCCTTCAGGCCCAGCTTGGCCTTCTTCGTGGGCATATCCATGATCAGTTCCTCAAGTGTTCCAGCTCAGCGTGACGGATTCATCGGTTTCTTCGATGTTCCCGGCCAGGGTGATGGTGTGCACGTTCAACTCCTGCAGGTCGAAATCGCGGCCGATACGTTCTTCGATGGACTGCCGCTTGACCACCAGCGTGTCTTGCGCGTCGATCTTGACCATGGCGGGTTGCTCGTTCAGCACGGCGTGCGGGTTGTCGGCCAGGATGGCCTCGATGATAGGGCGCGTTTCATCCGTGGTCTGCAGGGCAATGAAAACAGTGGGCATCGTGTTTCTCCTAGAGCCCGGACTTCGCCAGGCGGGCCTGCAATTGTTCCTGGGCGGCATCGAGCATGGCTTGCGCCTTGTCGTCGAATGCCATGCCGGCCACCGGCCGGAGCGCCTCGACAGCCTGCGGCAGCAGGCGCGCCAGCCAGCCTTGCAGCACTTCGCGGTTCGCGTCCGATTCGGCCGCCATGGCCTTGATCGTGGCATCGACCCATTTGCGGGTTTCTTCGGACCATGACGACATGAACCGCGTCAGGGAGGCCACCGTGGCCCCGCCTTTGGTCGGGATGACGTGCGTGGCAAACTGGTCGAAGAGCAGCGCGTACATCAGGCCGTCGAGCACCAGGTTCTGGGCCACGTGCAGTTCCACCGGATCCTTGATGACCAGGGAATCCTCGACATAGCGGCGCAGCCCCTGCCAGTGCGGGGCATCCTGCCAGGCCGCCTTGGCCTGGTCGAGGATGACCGGGTCGTCGTGCAGCACTAGGCCGATCCGCGTGAGGTACTGCGCAATGGCCAGGTGATCCATGGCGTGGAAGACCGCCGCCTGGGCCAGCGCGGCGCCGTAGCCATAGGCTCCGATGGCGGCGTTGTTCATGTTGGCGGCCCAGGCCACGTGGCGCAGGGGCACCAGCACGGACAGCACCCGATGCCGCAGCGTTTCGTCGATTTCTCCCACAAGGTCGTGGTCTTCAACGAATTTGAAGCTGTCTTCGGCAATTTCCTGGCTGCGTGCCCGGGCGATGGTATAGGCGCCATAGTAGAACTGGCGCGGGTCCTTCAGTGCGTACCAGTCGGCCATGCGGATGGCGCTGCGGCTCGCATCGAACAACTCGTACTGCGGTTCCCAGGTGGGACGGTAGTGGAAGTTGGCCGTTGCCTGAAGGTCGTAGGTGCCTTCCTGGTAACGGGATGCGGGCTTGTCGCCAAACCGTCTCGCGATATGGCCATAGGTATGGCGCAAGGGCTTGAGCGATACGGTACGCAGATCAATGTTCATTGATTTGCCTCCTTTGAGGATGGATGAGAAGGACTACGCAGACGTTCAACCGCCTGGCTCAGCGACAGGCCCAGGCCGGATTCATCGTGTCCGGTTCGAGGGGGGAGTTCTTCTGGAGCATTGATGGCACAGAAAGACGCATAGGCTGGCGCTGGCAAGATCATTTCGACATAGAGATCGGGCTCGCCAAGGGCGAACTCGAACTCGACGAAACCGTCTGGCCGGCGCCGCAGCAGCCGTACATACTTTCGAGTCACATCAATCGACACGGGGGTCGTTTGCATGGACTTGTCTCCAAGGGGCTGTTCATTCCCTCCGTTTCCGGATGGATGACGCCTTCGTTTTCATCTGAGGATGACCCTGATGATCTCAGGGCATGGTTATTATATCGAAATTTTAAATTTTATCGAGATTTTTCTTGGTTGGGGTCAAGTTTTCCGGCTTCGCCCCAGCACTTGAAGGTTCAGGTCCGATCGGGGATAGAGCTGGCAGGCCAGGACGATCCCCTGCGCCTGATCGTGCTCGGAGACGCAGGCGCGGCTCATGCGCCGAACCTCGAAGGTTCCCGACAGAATTCGGACCCTGCATGCGCCGCATCCCCCGCCGCGGCACCCTACCGGAATGGCCCGCCGGCCCTGTGTCTCCATGGAGCTCAGTACGCTGCGATCTTCGTTGCATGGAAAGGTTTCGCCGCTGACTTCGATGCGGACCTGGTGTTGCGCTGCCATGATGTCTCCAAGTATCCACCAATAATCACGGATATATCGTTTTTTCTCGATATTATTGTCTGGGCCATTTCCTGTAAAGAAATTTCGCTGTGCTGGCGGGGGAAAAGGCGCTTTTCGCCGCGATGGAGGCGCCGGACCCCGATCCGGCTCCGCCGGCGGGACTAACATGCTTCCTGCGGCCCGATGCCCGATCGATGCGCATCGGGCCGCGCCCATGGATCAATGGCACAAGGAGGCTCCCGCATGTCGCAACCCGTCACCCTGTACACCGACGCGAACTTCATCAGCCCGTACGCGATGTCGGCCTTCGTCGCCCTGGAGGAAAAGGGCGTGTCCTTCGAGCTGTCGCCGGTCGATCTCGATGCGGGGGCGCAGCGCGAGTCCGGCTACGTCTCCCTGTCCGTGACGGGCAAGGTTCCCGCGCTGGCGCATGGATCGTTCGCGCTGGCCGAGTCGTCCGCCATCGCGGAATACTTGGACGAGGTCTTTCCGGGCCCCGCGCTCTATCCTTCGGATGCCCAGGGCCGCGCGCGGGCGCGCCAGATCCAGGCATGGCTGCGTTCCGACCTGATGCCGATCCGCGAGGAACGCTCGGCGGAAAACCTGTTTCGCCGGCCGCCGCCGCCCGCGCCCCTGTCCGATGCGGCGCGGCAGGCGGCGGACAGGCTGTTCGCGGTGGCCGATCGCCTGTTGCCCCAGGGTGCCAGCGACCTGTTCGGCGCATGGAGCATCGCCGATTTCGATCTGGCGCTCATGATCAGCCGGCTGACGCTGTGCGGCGACGCCGTGCCCCAGCGGCTGGCGGATTACGCGGACCGCCAATGGCACCGGCCCTCGGCGCAGCGCTGGGTGGTGCTGCCGCGCCCCGGACTCTGACGCCTCGCATCCCGCGTCGATGCATGGCGTCCCGCGGCGCGTTCCGTCTGCGCGTGGGTCGGGTCAGCGGAGATTCCGATTGCCCAGCGCGCTTACCGCGCGTTCCTCCCGCGCGCGGGACGGGCGGGCCATGCCGCCGCGCCCCGCGCCGGGCCGTCCCGATCGCCGGACGGGGGGCGCCGGACGGGGGGCGAACCGGCATCGAAACCCTGTTAAAATTGCCGAGGCGGGCCCCTTCGCATGGTTCGGCGGTGAACCTGGTCAGGTCGGGAACGAAGCAGCCACAGCCGCGCGGAACCAGTGCCGAAGTCAGGCTCGCCTTTCCTTTTCCCCCTCCAGGGCGGCCCATGAGTTATCTCGTCTTGGCGCGCAAATGGCGCCCCCGTTCATTCGATACGCTGATCGGCCAGGATCACGTGGTGCGTGCCCTGACCCATGCGCTGTCGTCCGGCCGGCTGCACCACGCCTGGCTGTTCACCGGCACGCGCGGCGTGGGCAAGACCACCCTGTCGCGCATCCTCGCCAAATCCCTGAACTGCGTCCAGGGCGTCACCGCGACGCCCTGCGGCCATTGCCAGGCCTGCACGGAGATCGACGCGGGCCGCTACGTGGACTACATCGAGCTCGACGCCGCCTCGAACCGGGGCGTCGACGAAATGACCCAGCTGCTGGAACAGGCGGTCTACGCGCCGTCGTCCGGCCGCTTCAAGGTCTACATGATCGACGAAGTCCACATGCTGACCGGGCATGCGTTCAACGCCATGCTCAAGACGCTCGAAGAGCCGCCCGAGCATGTCAAGTTCATCCTGGCGACCACCGATCCGCAGAAGATCCCGGTGACGGTGCTGTCGCGCTGCCTGCAGTTCAACCTGAAGCAGATGACGGTGCCCGCCATCGTCGACCACCTGCAGGACATCCTGGCGCAGGAATCCGTGCCGGCCGACCCCCAGGGGCTGCGCCTGATCGCCCAGGCGGCGTCCGGCTCGATGCGCGACGCCCTGTCGCTCACGGACCAGGCCATCTCGTTCTCGGCGGGCAACCTCACCGCCGCCGCCGTGGGCGAGATGCTCGGCACCCTGGACCAGCGCCATCTGCTGGACCTGCTGCGGGCGCTGGCCGCGGCCGACGCGCCCGGCATCCTGGCCGTGGCCGACGACCTGGCCGCGCGCGGCCTGTCGTTCCAGGCGGCCCTGGGCGACCTGGCCGTCCTGCTGTCGCGGGTGGCCATCGCCCAGCGCCTGGGCCATGCCCAGGCCGACGATCCCCTGGCCGAAGACGTCACCGCCCTCGCCGGCGTCCTGACGCCGGACGACGTGCAACTGTTCTACGCCGTGGCGGTGCACAGCCGCCAGGAACTCGCCCTGGCGCCCGACGAGCAGGCGGGCTTCATCATGGCCTGCCTGCGCATGCTGGCCCTGCTGCCGGAAGGCCGCGTGCCGCCCGTGGTGATGAGCTCGCCGCCGACGGCCGGCGCGGAGGCCCGTCCGGCCGCCGCGCCCGACGCGGCGGCGCCCGTCCCCGTCGAAGCCGCCGTGCCTGCGCCTGCAGTGTCCGTGCCCGCGGCACCCGCGCCCGCCGGAACCGCCGCGCCCAGGTATTCGCCCGAGCCCGCGCCGGTCGCAGCCCGGGCCGCCCATGCCGCCCCCGCCGCCGCGCCGTCCGCGTGGGCGCCTGCACCGGCCCCCGTTCCCGCCGCACCCGTGCCGCCGGTCCCGGCCCAGGCCGCTTCCGCCGCCGCACTCGCCGAGACTCCCGCCTGGGAGGCCGCGCCCCCCCGGCAGCCGATCCCGTCGCCCGATCCCGATCCGGCGCCCGACCGCGACCCGATCCCGGACCCCGATCCGGCGCCGCCCGCGCCGCCGGACGAGGCCGCATCCGCCTCGGACGACTGGACGGACGCCGTCCCCGACGACCTGACCGAACCCTTCGACGCCGCCGCCACGCTGGACGACCTGGGCATGGATCCCGGCGTGCCCGGGGCCATCGCCGGACTGTCGGCCGAGCCGCCCGCGTCGCGGCCCGAAACCCCCGATCCCGGCGGGATCACGCCCCAGGACTGGCCCGCGGTGGCGGCCGGCCTGCCGGTCGGCGGCGCCGCCCGGGCGCTGGCGCTGAACAGCGAATGGCTGTCCGGCGACGACCGCCAGATCCGCCTGCGGGTCGCCATCCACACCTATGCCGACGGCGGCGGCCACGACCGGCTGCGCACGGTGCTGTCGGAATATTTCGGCCGCGTCCTGCGTCTGGAAGTCGAATACGGCGCGACGGGCGACGACACCGCCCATGCCGTCGACCAGGCCGAGCGCGCCCGGCGCCAGCAGGCCGCCGAGCAGGCGGTCGAGCGCGACGCGCTGGTGCGCGCGCTGGCGCAGCGCTTTTCCGCCCGGGTGGTGCCGGGTTCGGTGCGTCCGCCCGGCGGCGCCCCGTCCGCGCATCGATAGGGCGTCGCCAGGGCATCGCCCGGGCGACGCAAGGACATCCGCCCGCGCATCACCGGGGATCACTAGGGTATAGTCCCACTCTTCGTTTGAATCCGTTTGAACTCTCGGAATTCCAGGACACCGCCATGATGAAAGGTCAGATCGCCGGGCTGATGCGCCAGGCCCAGCAGATGCAGGAAAACATGAAGAAGGCCCAGGACGCCCTGGCCGACCTGATCGTCGAGGGCGCTGCGGGCGGCGGCCTGGTCAAGGTCTCCATGAGCTGCAAGTACGACGTCAAGCGCGTCACCATCGATCCGTCGCTGTACGACGACGACCGCGACATGATCGAGGACCTGGTCGCCGCGGCCTTCAACGACGCCCAGCGCAAGGCCGAAGCCACCGCCCAGGAAAAGATGTCCGCGGTGACGGCAGGCCTGTCCCTGCCGCCGGGCATGAAGCTGCCGTTCTGACCGGCCGCCCCGACAGGTCACAGGAACAGGCTCCGATGGCTGCCGGCCTGCCCGAACCGGAACCCCTGCGCGCCCTGATCGACGCCTTGCGGGGGCTGCCCGGCGTGGGCGTGCGCACCGCGCGGCGCATGGCCTACCACCTGCTGCAGCACGATCCGCAGGGCGCGCTGCGCCTGGGCGACGCGCTGCGCGACGCGGTCGGCGGACTGCGCCACTGCGAACGCTGCAATTCCTTTTCCCAGACGCCGGTGTGCGCCACCTGCGAGAATCCGGAGCGGGACGCCTCCGTGCTGTGCGTCGTCGAGACGCCGGCCGACCAGAACATGATCGAGGCCAGCCACGGCTACCAGGGCCTGTACTACGTGCTGATGGGCCGGCTGGCGCCGCTCGAAGGCGTGGGGCCGGACCAGGTCCGTTTCGCCCCTCTGCGCGAGCGCGTGCGGGACGGCCGGGTCCGCGAGGTCATCCTGGCCACCAATTTCACCGCCGAAGGCGAGACCACGGCCTACTACCTGGCCGAGATGCTGCGCGAATGCGGCGTCAAGGTGACGCGCCTGGCGCGCGGCGTGCCCAGCGGCAGCGAGCTGGAATACGTCGATGCCGGCACGATCGCCTGGGCCCTGATGGAACGCCGGCCCAATTAGGGGCCGCTCCTGCCGACCCCGATGGAACGCCGGCCCGACGGGGGCCTGCGCCCGCCGTGGCAGGGCCGCCGCGCGCCGGCCGCCGCGCACATCCTCGCCGCACATCTTCGTCGCACATCCTCGCCGCACATCTTCGCCGCGAACCGCGCCGCAAACCCTTTTTCGGCGTACGGTCCGGTGGGCCCGGCCGCTCCGCTGCGCTATCATCGAAACTTCAAACGCAGCTTCAAACGCAGCATGACCACCAGGGAGACAAGCCATCATGTCGATTTCACGTCGTGAACTGCTCAAGACCGCCGGCGCCGCAGGGCTGCTGGGCACGCTGCCCGGACTGTCCTTCGCCCAGGACGCGGCCGCCGCGCCCGAAAAGAAGGCGCTGACCATCGCGGTCGGCGGCCAGCCGCTGATCTACTACCTGCCGCTGTCGGTGGCGCACCTGAAGGGCTACTTCAAGGACGAAGGCCTGGACGTCACCATCGCCGATTTCGCGGGCGGCTCCAAGGCCCTGCAGGCCGTGGTGGGCGGCAGCGCCGACGTGGTGTCCGGCGCCTTCGAGCACACCATCAACCTGCAGGCCAAGGGCCAGTTCTACCGCTGCTTCGTCCTGCAGGGCCGGGCGCCCATGATCGTGCTGGGCGTCTCGAAGAAATCCATGGCCAGCTACCAGTCGCCCGCCGACCTGAAGGGCAAGAAGATCGGCGTCACGGCGCCCGGCTCCTCGACCAACATGATGGTGAGCTTCTTCCTGGCGCAGCACGGGCTCAAGCCCACCGACGTGTCCTTCATCGGCGTGGGGGCGGGCGCCGGCGCGGTCACGGCCCTGCGCTCCGGCCAGATCGACGCCATCGCCAACCTGGACCCGGTGATCAGCACCCTGGTCAAGGAAGACGCCATCCGCATCATCGCCGACACCCGCGCCCTGGACGACGCGCAGAAGATCTTCGGCGGCAACATGCCCTCGGGCTGCCTGTACACGGCCCAGGCCTTCATCGACGCCCATCCGAACACCACCCAGGCGCTGGCCAACGCCATGGTGCGGGCCGACAAATGGATCCAGGCCTCGTCGGTCGACGACATCGCCAAGCTGGTGCCCGAATCCTATCTGCTGGGCGACCCGGACCTGTACAAGCTCGCGCTCAAGGGCAACCGCGAAGGCCTGTCGCCCGACGGCCTGGTGCCGGAGGACGGCCCGCAGACGGCCCTCAACGCCCTGGCCGAGTTCGTGCCGAACTTCGACCGCACGGCGATCGACATCTCGCGCATCTGGACCAACCAGTTCGCCACCCGGGCCAACCAGAAATATCCCCATGCCTGAGCGGCACGCGCGCGCGCCCGGCGGCGGGGCGGACCGTCCCGCCCTGCTGCTGGAGCAGGTCACCTGCACCTTCGCCTCGCCCGGCGGCACGCCGTACACGGCCATGCGCGATGCCACCCTGGCGGTGGCGCCCGGCGAGTTCGTCTCGGTCGTGGGGCCCACGGGCTGCGGCAAGTCCACCCTGCTGAACATGGCGGCGGGCCTGCTGCGCCCCACGTCCGGCCGGGTCGAGGTGTTCGGCCAGCCTCTGCAGGGCGTCAACGCGCGGGCGGGCTACATGTTCCAGGGCGAGGCCCTGATGCCCTGGCGCAACGCCCAGGCCAACGTCGCCGCGGGGCTGGAATTCGCCGGGGTGGCCGCCGCCGAAACCGCCGAACGCAGCCGCGAATGGCTGCGCCGCGTGGGGCTGGGCGGCTTCGAGAACCGCTATCCGCACCAGATGTCGGGCGGCATGCGCAAGCGCGTCATGCTGGCCCAGACGCTGATCCGCGATCCCGACATCATCCTGATGGACGAGCCGTTCTCGGCGCTCGACGTGCAGACCCGCCAGCTGATGGAAAACGAGGTCCTGGACCTGTGGATGGCGCGGCGCAAGGCGGTGCTGTTCATCACCCACGACCTGGACGAGGCCATCGCCATGAGCGACCGCGTGGTGGTGCTGTCGGCCGGCCCCGAGACCCATCCCATCGGGGAGTTCGCCATCGACATCCCGCGCCCGCGCGACGTGGCCGAGGTGCGCATGCAGCCGCGCTTCGTCGAACTGCACCAGGCCATCTGGGCGGTGCTGCGCGACGAGGTCCTGAAAGGCTACGAACGCCAGCGGCGCGCCTGACCCCATGATCGCCGCCGGCCCGCGGGCCTTCCCGTCCTCCGACCCGAATCTCCCTCCGGAGCGCTTGCCACGATGAAATCCGACCTGTCCAAACCCGTGCTGCGCGTGCTGCAACTGGCCTTGCTCGCCGCCATCCTGCTGGTCTGGCACTGGGCCTCGCTGAACCGCAACGTGGCGTTCTTCTTCGGCCGGCCGCTGGAAGTCGCCCAGGTCGTCTGGGCCTGGTTCGTCACCGACGCCGGGATCTACCGCCATCTGTGGATCACCCTGTCCGAGACCGTGCTGGCCTTCGTCATCGGCACCATCGGCGGCCTGGGTTTCGGCCTGTGGCTGGGCCTGTCGCGCGGCGCCAGCGCCCTGCTGGAGCCCTACGTCACGGCGGCCAACTCCATGCCGCGCGTCATCCTGGCGCCGATCTTCGGCATGTGGTTCGGCCTGGGCATCTGGTCCAAGGTCGCCCTGGCCGTGACGCTGGTGTTCTTCATCGTCTTCTTCAACGTCTACCGCGGCGTGCGCGAGGTCAGCCCGACGCTGCTGGACAACGCCCGCATGCTGGGCGCCAGCCATCGCCAGCTGCTGCGCCACGTCTACATCCCCTCGGCCACCAGCTGGGTGTTCTCCAGCCTGCACACTTCCGTGGGCCTGGCCTTCGTCGGCGCGGTGGTGGGCGAATACCTGGGCTCGGCGGCCGGGGTCGGCTATCTGATCCTGCAGGCCGAGGGCACGCTGGACGTCAACACCGTGTTCGCCGGCATCGTGGTGCTGACGGTGTTCGCCCTGCTGCTGGACGGGATCGTGTCGCTGGTGGAACGCCGCCTGCTGGTCTGGCAGCCCGGGCCCGGGGAGTCGGGCAAGACCTGAATGCCGCCGCGCGGGCGGCTGGCGAGGCCGCCCGGATGTCTCAGGTCCCGGCCTGGCTGACCAGCGCGTCCAGCTTGATCGCGTCGGCGGTGAAGATCCGGATGCCCTCGGCGAGCTTTTCCGTCGCCATGGCGTCCTCGTTCAGGCGCGTGCGGAAGGCGACTTCGTTGCTGGCGATCCATTCCGGCGCGTCCGCCTTGGCGGCGGCCGCCGTCAGGCCCGGTTCCAGGGGCTCGTCCGAGGCCGCCAGCTCGCCCAGCAGGGCGGGGCTGATCGTCAGCAGGTCGCAGCCCGCCAGCGCGCGAATCTGGCCGATGTTGCGGAAGCTGGCCCCCATCACCTGGGTGGGAAGGTCGTAGGCCTTGAAATAGCGGTAGATGCGCGCCACGGACTGCACGCCCGGGTCGGCGGACCCGGCGTTCCGCGCCTCGTCCCAGCCGGCGCCGGCCGCCTTCTTGTGCCAGTCGTAGATGCGGCCCACGAAGGGCGAGATCAGCGTCACCCGGGCCTGGGCGCAGGCGATCGCCTGCGCCAGGGAGAACAGCAGCGTCAGGTTGCAGCGGATGCCTTCGGCCTCCAGCGCGCGGGCGGCCTGGATGCCTTCCCAGGTCGAGGCGAGCTTGATCAGCACGCGCTCGCGCGGGATGCCGGCGGCCTCGTACAGCGCGACGATCTGCCGGGCGCGCTCGATGCTGGCCTGGGTGTCGAAGGACAGGCGGGCATCGACCTCGGTGGAGACGCGGCCGGGCACGATGGACAGGATCTCGCGGCCGAAGGCCACCAGCAGGCGGTCGACCTGCTCGGCCAGCGGCGCGCCCGGATGGTCGCGCAGCACCCGGTCCAGCAGGGGACGGTAGGCCGGCTGCTCGACGGCCTTGAGGATCAGCGAAGGGTTGGTGGTCGCATCGGTCGGCCGGTAGGCCCGCATGGTTTCAAAGTCCCCCGTGTCGGCGACGACGGTCGTCAGCATGCGCAGGGCGTCCAGTTGATTGCTCATGGAGGTGGGATTCCGGTGAATGCAGGGTTGCGAAAACCCTACTGTAGACCATTTCCCGCCAAGGGTCGGGCGCGGCGAGGACCGGGCGCGAGGACCAGGCGCGGCGCCGGGCCGCACTCCCGCCGGCACCCCCGCGGGCGCCCGGATGCGGCGCATGGGAGCGGAGCCGCTGCGGCTGTATAATAGGAAGGTTTGAATATCGACTTTATAACCGGGGTTCCATTTTGCTGCCGTCAATCTTTCCCGAGGGGTCCGCAGGACTCGCACCAGCAATTCTCGCCTTGGCTGACGGTACCGTGTTCAAGGGCGTCTCGATCGGCGCCGACGGGACCAGCGTGGCCGAAATCGTCTTCAACACGGCCATGACCGGCTACCAGGAGATCCTCACCGATCCCAGCTACAGCGGCCAGATCGTCACCCTGACCTATCCCCACATCGGCAACACCGGCGTCAACGCCGAGGACGTCGAATCCAGCCGGGTGCACGCCGCCGGCCTGGTGGTGCGCGACTGTCCGGCGCTGCTGTCGAACTTCCGCGCCAGCCAGTCGCTGCCCGACTACCTGAAGACCCAGGGCATCGTGGCGATCTCGGGCGTGGACACCCGCAAGCTCACCCGCATCCTGCGCGAGCGCGGTGCCCAGGGCGCCTGCATCCTGGTGGGCGAGGACGCCGACCGTGCCGTCGAACTGGCGCGCGGCTTCGGCGGCATGGAAGGCCAGGACCTGGCCGTCGCCGTCTCCACCAAGCAGCCCGGCGCCTGGGTGCAGGGCACCTGGCAGCTGGGGCGCGGCTACACCCGCCGGGACCAGGGGCGGTACCACGTCGTCGCCTACGACTACGGCATCAAGTCCAACATCCTGCGCCTGCTGGCCGACCGCGACTGCCGCATCACGCTGGTGCCGGCCCTCACGCCTGTGGCCGACGTCCTGGCGCTGGCGCCCGACGGCGTCTTCCTGTCCAACGGCCCCGGCGACCCGGCGGCCTGCGGCTATGCCGCCGACACCTGCCGCGCCGTGCTGGACCGCGGCATCCCCCTGTTCGGCATCTGCCTGGGCCAGCAGGTCCTGGGCCTCACCCTGGGCGGGCGCACGGTCAAGATGAAGACCGGGCACCACGGCGCCAACCACCCGGTCCAGGACCTGGACACCGGCCGCGTGTTCATCACCAGCCAGAACCACGGCTTCACCGTGGACGGCGACAGCCTGCCGGCCAACGCCCGCATCACGCACGTGTCGCTGTTCGACGGCACCCTGCAGGGCTTCGAGCTCACCGACCGTCCGGCCTTCTGCTTCCAGGGCCACCCGGAAGCCAGCCCCGGCCCGCACGACATCCTGGTGCTGTTCGACAAATTCATCGACCTGATGGCGCAGCACAAAGCCCGGTCGCCCAAGTAAAAAGATCCCGCCTCCCATGCCCAAGCGTTCAGACATCAAAAGCATCCTCATCATCGGGGCCGGTCCGATCATCATCGGCCAGGCCTGCGAATTCGACTATTCCGGCGCCCAGGCCTGCAAGGCCCTGAAGGCCGACGGGTTCCGCACCATCCTGGTCAACAGCAATCCGGCCACCATCATGACGGACCCGGAAACGGCCGACGTCACCTACATCGAGCCCATCACCTGGCAGGCCCTGGAAAAGATCATCGAAGTCGAGCGGCCCGACGCCGTCCTGCCCACCATGGGCGGCCAGACGGCGCTGAACTGCGCGCTCGACCTCGATCGCCACGGCGTGCTGGAAAAGTACGGCGTGGAGCTGATCGGCGCCAACGCCCACGCCATCGAGAAGGCCGAGGACCGCCTGAAGTTCAAGGACGCGATGACCGCCATCGGCCTGGAGTCGGCCAAGTCCGGCATCGCCCACAGCATGGACGAGGCCTGGGCCGTGCAGAAGCGCATCGCGGCCGAGCTGGGCACGTCCGGCTTTCCCGCGGTGATCCGCCCCAGCTTCACGCTGGGCGGCACGGGCGGGGGCATCGCCTACAACGCCGAGGAATTCGAGACCATCTGCCGCCGCGGCCTGGAGGCCTCGCCGACCAACGAGCTGCTGATCGAGGAATCCCTGCTGGGCTGGAAGGAATTCGAGATGGAAGTCGTGCGCGACAGCGCCGACAACTGCATCATCGTGTGCGCCATCGAAAACCTCGATCCCATGGGCGTGCACACCGGCGATTCGATCACCGTCGCGCCCGCGCAGACGCTGACCGACAAGGAATACCAGATCATGCGCGACGCCTCGATCGCGGTGCTGCGCGAGATCGGCGTGGACACCGGCGGCTCGAACGTCCAGTTCGCCGTCAATCCGGCCAACGGCCGCATGATCGTCATCGAGATGAACCCGCGCGTGTCGCGTTCGTCCGCGCTGGCGTCCAAGGCCACGGGCTTTCCCATCGCCAAGGTCGCGGCCCGCCTAGCCGTGGGCTACACCCTGGACGAACTGCGCAACGAGATCACCGGCGGCGCCACGCCGGCCTCGTTCGAGCCCACGCTGGACTACGTCGTCACCAAGGTGCCGCGCTTCGCCTTCGAGAAATTCCCCCAGGCCGATTCGCGCCTGACGACCCAGATGAAGGCCGTGGGCGAGGTCATGGCCATCGGCCGCACCTTCCAGGAATCCTTCCAGAAGGCCCTGCGCGGCCTGGAAGTCGGCGTCGACGGCCTGAACCAGAAGACCACCGACCGCGAACGCCTGCAGGTCGAGCTCGGCGAGCCCGGCCCGGAGCGCATCTGGTACGTGGGCGACGCCTTCGCCCAGGGCTTCTCCCTGGAAGAAGTCCACAACCTGACCAAGATCGACCCCTGGTTCCTCGCGCAGATCAAGGAAATCGTCGACATCGAACTCGCGCTCGAACAGCGCACCCTGTCCGAGCTGGACGACGGCACCATGCGCGAACTCAAGCGGCGCGGCTTCTCCGACCGCCGCCTGGCGTTCCTGCTCGACACCACCGAGGCCGAGGTGCGCAAGCTGCGTCACCAGATGAACGTGCGCCCGGTGTACAAGCGCGTCGACACCTGCGCGGCCGAATTCGCCACCACGACGGCCTACATGTATTCGACCTACGAGGACGAGGACGAGGCCGCGCCGACCGACCGCAAGAAGATCATCGTGCTGGGCGGCGGGCCCAACCGCATCGGCCAGGGCATCGAATTCGACTACTGCTGCGTGCACGCGGCCCTGGCCCTGCGCGAGGACGGCTTCGAGACCATCATGGTCAACTGCAACCCGGAGACCGTGTCCACCGACTACGACACTTCCGACCGTCTCTACTTCGAGCCGCTGACGCTCGAAGACGTGCTGGAGATCGTCCACAAGGAAAACCCGGCCGGCGTCATCGTCCAGTACGGCGGCCAGACCCCGCTGAAGCTGGCCCGCGCCCTGGAGGCCAACGGCGTGCCCATCATCGGCACCAGCCCCGACTCCATCGACGTGGCCGAGGACCGCGAGCGCTTCCAGAAGCTGCTGACCAAGCTGGGCCTGCGCCAGCCGGCCAACCGCACTGCCCGCACCGAAAGCGAGGCCCTGGCCCTGGCGGGCGAGATCGGCTATCCCCTGGTGGTGCGCCCCAGCTACGTGCTGGGCGGGCGCGCCATGGAAATCGTGCACGAGCCCCAGGACCTGGAACGCTACATGCGCGAGGCCGTCAAGGTCAGCAACGATTCCCCGGTGCTGCTGGACCACTTCCTGAACAACGCCACCGAAGTCGATGTGGACTGCCTGGCCGACGGCGAGCAGGTCATCATCGGCGGCGTGATGGAGCACATCGAGCAGGCCGGCGTGCACTCGGGCGATTCCGCCTGCAGCCTGCCGCCGTACTCTCTCTCGCCCGAGATCGTGGCCGAGATCGAGCGCCAGACGGCCCTGATGGCCCGCGCCCTGAACGTCAAGGGCCTGATGAACGTGCAGTTCGCCATCCAGGACGGCGACGTCTACGTGCTGGAAGTCAATCCGCGCGCCTCGCGCACCGTGCCCTACGTATCCAAGGCCACCGGCCGCCAACTGGCCAAGATCGCCGCGCGCATCATGGCCGGCCGCAGCCTGGCCGCCCAGGGGGTCTCATCGATCCCGGCGCCGGCGCGCTATTGCGTCAAGGAAGCCGTGTTCCCCTTCGTCAAGTTCCCCGGCGTGGACACCATCCTGGGGCCCGAAATGAAGTCCACCGGCGAAGTCATGGGCGTGGGCGACACCTTCGGCGAGGCCTTCGTCAAGTCCCAGATCGCCGCCGGCGCCTGGCTGCCCGAGTCCGGCCGCGTGTTCATCAGCGTGCGCGACCAGGACAAGGCGCGCGCCGTGGAAGTCGCCCGCGGCCTGGCCGCGCTGGGCTTCCAGCTGATCGCCACGCGCGGCACGGCCGCCGTGATCGAGGCCGCCGGCCTGGCCGTCCAGGTCGTCAACAAGGTCACCGAGGGCCGGCCGAACATCGTGGACATGATCAAGAACGGCGAGATCGCCATGGTCATCAACACGGTCGAGGAACGCCGCAACGCCATCGCCGATTCGCGCGCGATCCGCACGCAGTCGCTGGCCAACCGGGTGACCTTCTTCACCACCATCGCGGGCGCGCGCGCCGCCGTCGAAGGCTTGCAGTACCTGCGCCACGGCGGCGGGCTGAAGGTCTACTCGCTGCAGTCCATGCACGCCGCGACCGCGGCCTGAGGCCTTCGTGGCGGGGACGAGTCCGGACACCGGGGCCGCAGACCGCCCGGCCCCCGGGGCGGCGCCCCCCGCCGGACACCCCGAACGCGTGTTCATCACGGGCGCCAGCAGCGGCATCGGCGCCGCCCTGGCGCGCCGCTACGCGGCGCGCGGTGCCGCGCTGGGGCTGGTCGGCCGCCGCCGCGAGGCCTTGCAGGCGCTGTGCGACGGCCTGCCGGGGCAGGGGCACCGGATCTATGCGCTGGACGTGCGCGACCGCGCGGCGCTGCACGCGGCGGCGCGGGATTTCCTGGCGCACGGCCCGGTGGACGCGGTGATCGCCAGCGCCGGGATCAGCGCCGGCACCCTGACCGAGGCGCCCGAGGACCATGCGGTCTTCGAGGCCATCTTCGACACCAACGTCCTGGCCATGGCGGCCACCTTCGCGCCTTTCGTCGCGCCGCTGCGCGCGCGGGGGCGGGGCACGCTGGTGGGCATCGGCAGCGTGGCGGGGGTGCGCGGCCTGCCGGGCGCGGGCGCCTACAGCGCCTCGAAGGCCGCCGTGCGCGCGTACTGCGAAAGCCTGCGGGTCGAACTGCGCGGCAGCGGCGTGCGCGTGGTGACGATCGCCCCCGGCTTCATCGCCACGCCCATGACGGCGCGCAACCCCTATCGCATGCCCTTCCTGATGCCCGTCGAGCGCTTCGCCGAACGGGCCGTGCGGGCGATCGACGCCGGCGTCTCCTACCGCGTCATCCCCTGGCCCATGGCCTGGGTGGCGCGGCTGCTGCGCCTGGTGCCCGACGCGCTCTACGACCGGGCCGCCGCCCGGCGCAAGCGCAAGCCGCGCATGGGCGAGCGCCCGTAAGCGATCCGGCATCCGGGATCACGCCATCTTGCGGGGGCGTGGACCGCCGCCTTACACTTGCGGCGCAATTTCGTTCAGCCTTCCAACATCCTCTTCCGGACGGCCTCCCGGCCGCGATTCCTCCATGACGACATCCTATTTCCCGCAGTGGCGCCGCGTGTCCGGCACCGCCGACGGCGCCGTTGTCCAGCCCGACGAAACCATGCCCTGGCCCCAGACCGTGGCGATGGGCGCGCAGCACGTCGTGGCCATGTTCGGCTCCACCATCCTGGCGCCGCTCATCATGGGCTTCGATCCCAACACGGCCATCCTGATGTCGGGCGTGGGCACGCTGATCTTCTTCCTGTTCGTCGGCGGCCGGGTGCCCAGCTACCTGGGCTCCAGCTTCGCCTTCATCGGCGGCGTGATCGCCGTCAGCGGCTATTCGGGCAGCGGGCCGAACCCGAACATGGGCGTGGCGCTGGGCGCCATCGTGGTCTGCGGCCTGATCTACACCGGCATCGGCCTGCTGACCGCGCTGATCAACGCCCGCCAGGGCGGGGCGGCCGACTGGATCGACCGCTGGATGCCGCCGGTCGTCACCGGCGCCGTCGTGGCCGTGATCGGCCTGAACCTGGCGCCGATCGCGGCCAAGGGCGCCATGGGCGGCTCCCTGTTCGATGCCGTGATGGCGCTGGTGACCGTGCTGTGCGTCGGCGGCGTGGCCGTCTACACCCGCGGCCTGGTGCAACGCCTGCTGATCCTGGTGGGGCTGTTTGCCGCCTGCGTGCTCTACCTGATCCTGGCCAACGGCCTGGGCCTGGGCAAGCCGATCGACTTCGCCGCCATCGCCGCCGCGCCCTGGCTGGGGCTGCCGCGGCTGACGGCGCCGGTGTTCGAGGCCCACGCCATCAGCGTGATCGCCCCGGTGGCCATCATCCTGGTGGCCGAGAACCTCGGCCACATCAAGGCGGTCGGCGCCATGACCGGCCAGAACCTGGACCGCTACCTGGGCCGCGCCTTCATGGGCGACGGGGTGGCGACGATGATTTCCGGGTCCCTGGGCGGCACGGGCGTGACCACCTACGCGGAGAACATCGGCGTGATGACCGCGACGAAGATCTATTCCACCCTGGTGTTCGTGGTGGCCGCCCTGGTGGCCCTGGTGCTGGGCTTCTCGCCCAAGTTCGGCGCGGTCATCCAGGCCATCCCGGCGCCGGTGCTGGGCGGCATGTCGGTGGTGGTGTTCGGCCTGATCGCCATCGCGGGCGCCCGCATCTGGGTGGTCAACCAGGTCGATTTCAGCGACAACCGCAACCTGATCGTGGCGGCCGTCACGCTGATCCTGGGCGCGGGCAATTTCTCCATCGCCATCGGCGGCTTCAAGCTCGACGGCATCGGCACGGCGACCTTCGGCGCCATCCTGCTGCACGCGCTGCTGCGCGGCAAGCGGCAGCCGGCCGTGATCTGATGGGCTGTGATCATCCGATGGGCCGCGATCATCCGATGCGCCGCGGTCTGATGTGATCCGATCCGCTCTCCGGGTCCGCGGATCCGCGCCCTGACCCCGGGGGCCGCGTGCGCGGCGCGGGGCTTGCTTTTTCTTTCCGGATTGCCCACAATACCCCTCAAGCACCCCGGTTTCGGCCGGGGTTTTTCACGGGCGAGCCGGCAGGCCACCTGGTCGGGATGCGGATGGCGCCATGCCACGACCGCCTCCCATAGGCCCATACGCGGGCGCGCATGGCCAGGCAGCCCCCAACGGGCCGGAACCACCACTTTTCGCCCCCCTTCTTTCGTTGTCAGGCGCCCCGCGCATGGGGCGTCTTTTACTTTTGAGTCAGGAACTATGGCTGCGATCCCTTTGACCGCTCGCGGGGCGGAGCGCTTACAAGCTGAATTGCATCGTCTGAAGACAGTCGAGCGCCCCGAAGTCATCAACGCTATCGCCGAAGCGCGGGCCCAGGGTGATTTGTCCGAAAACGCCGAATACGATGCCGCGCGCGAGCGCCAGGGCTTCATTGAGGGCCGCATCCAGGAACTGGAAAGCACCCTCTCCAACGCCCAGATCATCAATCCGGCCGAACTGGACGTGTCCGGCCAGGCCGTGTTCGGCGCAACCGTCGAGATCGAGGACCTGGAATCGGGCGAACGCCTCACCTACCAGATCGTCGGCGACCTGGAAGCCGACATCCGCGCCAACATGATCTCCGTATCCAGCCCCGTGGCGCGGGCGCTGATCGGCAAGAGCGAAGGCGACGTGGTCGAAGTGCGCGCGCCGGCCGGCGTGCGCGAATACGAGGTCTGTTCCGTCAGCTACGAATAGTCAGCTAGGAATGATCAGCCCCGGCCCGTGCGGCCGCCGCGGCGCGCGCCCGCACGCAGCGAAAGCGCGCTGCCGCTGCCGGTGCGGCGTGGGATGCCGTGGCCCGCGTCCGCGCGGCCGCCCCGCGCCGGCTTGCCGGCGCCCCGGGCGTCGGCCGGGCGGGCCGGCCGGCCCGTGTCGGCGGCGGATCGCCCGCCGGGGCGGTGTTCTCCGCGCGCGGGCGCGTCGTCCCTGTCCGCGCCGGCGGCGCGCCTGGATGCGGCGGGGCGGGCGGCGCGCGGCTGCGCCGCCTGTTTCTTGGGCACGTAGGGTTCGGATTTCCGGCGCACGGCCCGGGTGGCGTTTTCGGCCGCCTGGGCGGCTTGTTGCGCGAGCGGATCGGGCCGATAGATAATCAGCGTTTTGCCGAGATGATGCACTGTGGCGCAAGACAGCGTTTCGCAGATTTCCGCCAGCATCGCGTCGCGTGCGTCGCGCTCGGCGCCGGCGACGCGGATCTTGATCAGTTCATGGGCCGCCAGGGTGCGGTCGATTTCTTCCAGCACGGCGGCGGTCAGGCCGCGGTCGCCGATCAGGACGACGGGATGCAGGGGATGAGCGGCGGCGCGCAGGGCGCTGCGCTGCTGAGAGGTCAGTTCGAGTTTCGGCATAGTGGAATTGTACGAGAATGGCCAAGAAAAAATTCTCCAAAGCCTGGGTCCAGCGGCATATTCAAGACCCTTACGTCAAAATGGCGCAACAGAAGGGCTACCGCGCCCGCGCCGCCTTCAAGCTGACCGAGATCCTGGACACGGAAAAGCTGCTGCGGCGCGGCGACGTGGTCGTGGACCTGGGCTCGGCCCCGGGCAGCTGGTCGCAGGTGGTGCGCGAGCGCCTGCTGGCCGCGGGCGGCGCGATCGACGGCCGCGTGCTGGCGCTCGACCTGCTGCCCATGGAGCCCGTCGCCGGGGTCGAGTTCATCCAGGGCGACTTCCGCGAGGACGCCATCCTGGCGCAATTGCACGCGCGTCTGGCAGGCCGGCCCGTGGACCTTGTGATTTCCGACATGGCCCCCAATCTATCGGGTGTGGCCTCGGCGGATTCCGCCCGCATCGCCCACGTCTGCGAACTGGCGCTGGAATTCGCCTGCGCCCACCTCAAGCCGGACGGCGCCCTGATCGTCAAGGCCTTCCACGGCAGCGGGTTTTCCCAGATCGTGCAGATGTTCAAGCAGCATTTCGTCCGCGTGGTCGAGCGCAAGCCCAAGGCGTCGCGGGACGAATCCTCCGAGACCTTCCTCATCGGCCGCGGCTTGAAGGAAACCGCCGCGTCGCGGCTTGCGGGCCGCCCCGATGCGCCGGACGCGGACCGGTCCCCGCGGACCGATCCCTGAGCGGGCCCGTCCACTGCGTCCGCGCGGCGGATTCAGGTAGAATGAAGCATTGACGTATTTGTCAGCTTGTTGTAATTGCGCGCCGCCGGACGCGGCGCGCGGGCGATGGGCGGGCAGCGGTACATACCCAGGAGGTTGGCTTTGAACAACTCGTTTTCCAAGGTTGCGGTCTGGCTGGTGATCGCGCTCGTGCTCTTCACGGTGTTCAAGCAGTTCGACGGACATCCGGTCACGAGCGGGGATTCGGTCAGCTACACGCAATTCATGAACGATGCCCGCGCCGGCCGCATCAACAAGGTCGACATCCAGGGCGACACGATCTACGTGTCGCCGGAATCCGGCCGTTCCTACAGCCTGACCTCGCCGGGCGACCTCTGGATGGTCCCCGAACTGGTGAAGAATGGCGTGCAGGTCTCCGGCAAGGCCCGCGAAGAGCCTTCCTTCCTCACCAGCCTGTTCATCTCCTGGTTCCCGATGCTGCTGCTGATCGGGGTCTGGATCTTCTTCATGCGCCAGATGCAGGGCGGCGGCAAGGGCGGGGCCTTCAGCTTCGGCAAGTCGCGCGCGCGCATGCTGGACGAAAACAACAACAACATCACCTTCGCCGACGTCGCCGGCTGCGACGAGGCCAAGGAAGACGTCCAGGAACTGGTCGATTTCCTGCGCGATCCCACCAAGTTCCAGCGCCTGGGCGGCCGCATTCCGCGCGGCGTGCTGATGGTCGGCCCTCCGGGCACCGGCAAGACCCTGCTCGCCAAGGCCATCGCCGGCGAGGCCAAGGTGCCGTTCTTCAGCATCTCGGGCTCGGATTTCGTCGAGATGTTCGTCGGCGTGGGCGCGGCTCGCGTGCGCGACATGTTCGAGAACGCGAAAAAGCAGTCCCCCTGCATCATCTTCATCGATGAAATCGACGCCGTGGGCCGCCAGCGCGGCGCCGGCCTGGGCGGGGGCAACGACGAACGCGAGCAGACCCTGAACCAGCTGCTGGTCGAAATGGACGGCTTCGAGACCGGCCAGGGCGTGCTGGTGATCGCCGCCACCAACCGGCCCGACGTGCTGGACCCGGCGCTGCTGCGCCCGGGCCGCTTCGACCGCCAGGTGGTCGTGTCGCTGCCCGACATCCGCGGCCGCGAGCAGATCCTGAAGGTGCACATGCGCAAGGTCCCCATCGCCCAGAACGTCGATCCGAACGTGCTGGCGCGCGGCACCCCGGGCTTTTCCGGCGCCGACCTGGCCAACCTGATCAACGAGGCCGCGCTGTTCGCCGCGCGCCGCAACGGCCGCACCGTGGACATGTCCGACCTGGAAAAGGCCAAGGACAAGATCATCATGGGCGCGGAGCGCCGCTCCCTGATCATGCCGGAAGAAGAACGCCGCAACACGGCCTACCACGAATCCGGCCACGCGCTGGTGGCGCGCCTGCTGCCCAAGACCGATCCGGTGCACAAGGTCACCATCATCCCGCGCGGCCGCGCGCTGGGGGTGACGATGCAGCTGCCCGAGGGCGACCGCTACAGCATGGACAAGGAACGCCTGCTGAACACCATCGCGGTGCTGTTCGGCGGCCGCATCGCGGAAGAAGTCTTCATGGGCCAGATGACCACCGGCGCCTCCAACGACTTCGAGCGCGCCACCGCCATCGCGCGCGACATCGTCACGCGCTACGGCATGACCGACTCCCTGGGGCCCGTGGTGTACGCCGAGAACGAGGGCGAGGTCTTCCTGGGCCGCAGCGTGACCAAGACCACGCACGTGTCCGAAGCCACCATGCAGAAGGTCGATTCCGAGATCCGCCGCATCATCGACGAGCAGTACAGCGTGGCGCGCACCCTGATCGAGTCCAACCAGGACAAGATGCACGCCATGGCCAAGGCCCTGCTCGAATGGGAAACCATCGACGCCGAGCAGATCGACGACATCATGGCCGGCCGTCCGCCGCGCGCGCCGCAGCCGCCGTCCTCGGGGGGCGACACGCCGCCGCAGGCCCCGTCGGCCGGCCTGCCGGCCGCCAGCAACGACAAGGGCGCCGCCGCGACGCCGGTCTGATCCGACCGCCGGCCTCCTATGCATGACCACCTTCAGTGCGGGCGTTTCCGCTTGTCCCTGGAACGCCCGCTGGTCATGGGGATCGTCAACGTCACGCCGGATTCGTTTTCCGACGGCAATGCCCACTTCCGGGCCGACGAGGCCATCGCCCATGGGCGCCTCCTGGTCGAGGAAGGCGCCGACCTGCTCGACATCGGCGGCGAGTCCACCCGGCCCGGCGCCCAGGCGGTTCCCGCCGACGAGGAACTGCGCCGCATTCTGCCCGTGATCGAGGCCCTGCGCGACTGCGGCGTGCCGCTGTCCGTGGACACCTGCAAGCCCTCCGTGATGCGGGCCGCCCTGGAGGCGGGGGCCGACATGATCAACGACATCGGCGGCTTTGCGGCGCCCGGGGCGGTCGAGGCCGTGGCCGGTGCCGATTGCGCGCTGTGCCTGATGCACATGCGCGGCGAGCCGCGCACCATGCAGGATGCGCCGTCCTACCAGGACGTGGTCACGGAAGTCCGCGCCTACCTGGACCAGGGCGCGCGGCGCCTGCGCCAGGCCGGCATCGCGGCCGACCGCATCGTGCTCGATCCCGGCTTCGGCTTCGGCAAGACCGCGGCGCACAATTACACCCTGCTGCGGCAGCTGCCGCAGGCCGTGGGGCAGGATTACCCCAGCCTGCTGGGCCTGTCGCGCAAGTCCATGATCGGCGCCGTCACGGGGCGTCCCGCGTCCCGGCGCCTGGGCGGCAGCGTGGCGGCGGCCCTGGCCGGCGCAGTGCGGGGCGCGCACATCCTGCGCGTCCATGATGTGGCCGACACCGTGGATGCCCTGCGGGTATGGTCGGCCGTCGAACGAGGAGTCCGTGCATGAGCGCACGCAAGTATTTCGGGACCGACGGGGTGCGCGGCATCGTCGGCGGCGATCGGATCAACGCCGAATTCGCCCTGCGGCTGGGCTATGCGGCCGGCCGCGTGCTGGCGCGCGGGGCCGTGTCGGCCGGGCGGCCGACCGTGGTCATCGGCAAGGACACCCGCATCTCCGGCTACATGCTGGAATCCGCGCTGGAGGCCGGCCTGTCGGCCGCCGGGGTGGACGTGATGCTGGCCGGCCCGATCCCCACGCCGGCGGTGGCCTACCTGACCCGCGCCTGGCGCCTGGCGGCCGGCATCGTCATCAGCGCGTCCCACAATCCGCACTACGACAATGGCATCAAGTTCTTCTCCGCGGCCGGCACCAAGCTGCCCGACGAGACCGAGGCCGCCATCGAGGCCCTGCTGGACGAGCCGCTGGGCTGCGCCGATTCGGCCGGCCTGGGGCGCGCGCGGCGCATCAGCGACGCGGCCGGGCGCTACATCGAATTCTGCAAGAGCACCTTCCCCAGCGAACTGGACCTGCAGGGCCTGAAGATCGTGGTGGACGCGGCCAACGGCGCCGCCTACCACATCGCGCCGCACGTGTTCCGCGAGCTGGGGGCCGAGGTCTCCGTGATCGGCTGCGAGCCCGACGGCTTCAACATCAATGAAAAGGTCGGCGCCACTCATCCAGAGACCTTGGTCGCCGCCGTGGCGGCCCAGGGGGCGGACCTGGGCGTCGCCCTGGACGGCGACGCCGACCGCCTGCAGATGGTGGACGCCACCGGGCGCCTGTTCAACGGCGACGAGCTGCTCTACGCCATCGTGCGCGACCGCGCCCGCACGCAGCCCATCCAGGGGGTGGTCGGCACGCTGATGACCAACTTCGGCTTCGAGCGCCGCATGCGCGAGCTCGGCATCCCGTTCGAGCGCGCCAAGGTCGGCGACCGCTACGTGCTGGAAGTCCTGCGCCAGCGCGGCTGGCTGTACGGCGGCGAAAGCTCCGGCCACCTGCTGTGCCTGGACCGCCACACCACGGGCGACGGCATCGTGGCCGCCCTGCAGGTGCTGGCGGCCATGCGGCACGCCGGCGCCTCGCTGGCGGACCTGGTGGCCGACCTGTCCATGTACGCCCAGAAGATGGTCAACGTGCCGCTCGCGCCGGGGCTGGACTGGCAGACGCACGCGGGCCTGAAGGAAGCCTCGGACGCGGTGCGCGCGTCGCTCGGCGAGCGCGGCCGGGTGCTGATCCGGGCCTCGGGCACCGAGCCCAAGCTGCGCCTCATGGTCGAGGCCGACGACGAGGCTCTGGCCGAGGAGGGCGTGCGCCGGCTCGTGGCGGTCAAGCTGGCCTGAACGCCGCTGTCACATGATTCACACAGAGCATCGGCAGAATATCCCCGATATCGTGACTTCCGGGAGTCCGCCATGCTCGCCCACGCTTCTTCCCTGCACGCGGGATCGATGAAACGCATAGACTGGCCCGGGGCCGAGGCCGGCGGACTGGCCCTGACCGTCGCGCGCACGCAGGCGGAGCTGGAAGCCCTGCAGCGCCTGCGCTTCCGGGTGTTCACGGAGGACATGGGCGCGGTGTTCCCCCAGGCCGTGGGCGACCGCGACGTGGACCGCTTCGATCCCTGGTGCGTGCATTTCATGGTGCGCGAGCTGGGCACCGGCCGGGTGGTGGGCACCTACCGGTTGCTCACGCCCGAAGCCGCGCGCCAGGCGGGCGGCTATTACTCCGAGTCCGAATTCGACCTGGAGCCGCTGGCGGCGCTGCGTCCATGGCTGGTCGAGGTCGGCCGCTCCTGCATCGACGCCGGATTCCGCCATGGCACGGCCATCATGCTGCTGTGGTCGGGACTGGCCCAGGTGATGAAGCGGGGGGGCTACCGCTACATGCTGGGCTGCGCCAGCGTCAGCCTGCGCGACGGCGGCGCCACGGCCTCGGAGGTCTGGCGCCGGGCGCGCGCCCTGATGGCGCGCGATCCCGCCGTGCCGCGCATCCGCCCGCTGCATCCCTATCCGGTGGACCGGCTGGACAGCGCCCTGCCGGCGCGGGTGCCGCCGCTCATCAAGGGCTATCTGGCCCTGGGCGCGACGATCTGCGGCGCGCCCGCCTGGGATCCGGATTTCCACACCGCCGATTTCCCGATCCTGCTGGATCTGGAACGGCTGGACGCCCGCTACCGGCGGCATTTCGGGATCGATTAGGCATTTCGGGACCGATCGGGCGAGACCGGCGCGCCGGCTGCCCGCCCGGCCAGGGCGACCGGCCCGGCTTTCCGGCGCCCGGCGCGTTCAGCTTTCGATGATGTCCAGCGCGAAACCGGCCTTGCGCCAGATCGCCGCTTCCTTCTTCAACTGGAAGCCGCTCAGGGGGCGGGCGGCCAGCCAGCCCGCCGGGATGCGCAGGGCGATGCGCAGGTCCTGGGCCTGCAGGCGCAGCGCCAGGGGACCCAGGGCCTCGCGGCGGCGCAGCAGCAGGACCGCCAGGCGCAGGCAGCACAGGGCCAGCCAGCGCGCGCGGTCGGGCGCGTAGCGGCGGACCTTGGCCAGGCGCCCCTGGTGGCCCAGCGCGAGAAAGGCCAGCAGCCGCTGGTCGTCGTGCGAAAAGCCCGGCATGTCGGCGTGTTCCAGGATGTAGGCGCTGTGCTTGTGATAATCGTTGCGGGCGATCGCCAGGCCGATTTCGTGCAGTTCGGCCGTCCAGCCCAGCGCGCGCCGCAGCTCGGCCGTGTCGGGCTCGTCGCCCAGCCCGAGCTGGTCGAACAGCTGCAGCGCCAGGCTGCGCACGAAGCCGGCCTGGGCCGTGTCGAGCTGGTAGCGGCCGCGCATCTGGCGCACGGTCTCGTCGCGCCGGTCCTGGTGCGAATCGCGGCCCAGCAGGTCGTGCAGCACGCCGATGCGCAGGGCGCCGTCGCCCGCCCGCATCCGCTCGATGCCCAGTTCCCGGAACGCGGCGATCATGATGGCCAGGCCGCCGGGCAGCACCGGCACGCGCTCGGGCTTCAGGCCGGCCCAGTCCTGCAGGCGGACCTCGCCGGCGCGCGCCAGGGCGGCGCTCAGCCGTTCCATGCCGTCCAGGGTGATGTCGCGCGGGCTGAGGCCGTTTTCGACCAGGACGGCCAGCAGGCCCTTGGCGGTGCCCGAGGAGCCGTAGGCTTCCTGCCAGCCCGTGCCGCGGTAGCGGCTGGCGATGGTTTCGATGGCGCCGCGCGCCGCCAGCACCGCCTGGCTCATGCGGGCTTCGGTGACGCGGCCCTGGGGGAAGAACTGCCGCGTCCAGGTGGTACAGCCCAGCTCCAGCGAGGCCAGCTCCAGGGGCTGGTCGCGCCGCCCGATGATGAATTCGGTGGAGCCGCCGCCGATGTCGATCACCAGCCTGCGGTGGTCCGAGGGCGGCAGGTCCTGGATCACGCCCAGGTAGATCAGGCGGGCTTCTTCCTGGCCGGAGATGATTTCGATCGGAAAGCCCAGGGCGCGCTCCGCCGCGGGCAGGATCTCGGCCGCGTTGCGCGCCACCCGGAAGGTGTTGGTGGCCACGGCGCGGACGTTGGCGGGGGAGAACCCGCGCAGCCGCTCGCCGAAGCGCCGCAGCGCCGCCAGGGCCTGCTCCACCGTGGCGGCGTCGATGCGCTTGTGCTCGTCCAGGCCGTTGGCCAGGGCGACCAGTTCGCGCAGCTTGTCCTCGGCGTAGATCTGGGCGCCGCCGCCGTGGCGCACGACGCGGCCGATGGATAGCCGGAAGGTGTTCGAGCCCAGGTCGATCGAAGCGAGCCGGTTGTCCATGGCCTTACCAGGAAATGTCACACTGTGCGATTATAGTGGCCGGTTCATGACAGGATTGTGAGGCGCGCATGCGGGCCGTCGAGGAAATGCCGGTTCTCCTGAACCGGGAATTGTCGGTGCTGAAATTCAACGAGCGGGTGCTCTCCATGGCCGAGCGCACGGACGTGCCGCCGCTGGAGCGCCTGCGCTACCTGTGCATCGTCGGCTCGAACCTGGACGAGTTCTTCGAGATCCGCATGGCCAGCCTCAAGGAACAGCAGCGCCAGACGCCGGAGCTGCGTGGCGTGGACGGCATGACGCCCGACGAGGCCTTCGACCGCGTGCAGCGCGCCGCGCACGCCCTGGTGGACCGCCAGAACCGCCTGCTGACCGGCGAGGTCATGCCCAAGCTCATGGAACACGGGGTGGGCCTGATCTATTCGACGGGCTGGACCGACCTGCAGCGTGAATGGGCCTACGGCATCTTCCGCCGCGACGTGATGCCGCTGCTCACCCCCATCGGCCTGGATCCGGCGCATCCCTTTCCGCGCGTCTACAACAAGAGCCTGAACTTCATCGTCTCGCTCAGCGGCGAGGACGCCTTCGGCCGCGAGGGCCACATCGCCATCGTCCAGGCGCCGCGCGCGCTGCCGCGCATGATCAAGGTGCCCGCCGAGATCGCCGGCATCCCGGACGGCTTCATGCTGCTCACCACCCTGATCAACGCCTTCGTCGGCGACCTGTTCCCGGGCATGAACGTCCAGGGCTGCTACCAGTGGCGGGTGACGCGCAACAGCGACCTGTTCGTGGACGAGGAAGAAATCACCAACCTGCGCCAGGCCCTGCAGGGCGAGCTTTCCCAGCGCAATTTCGGCGCCTCGGTGCGCCTGGAAATCGCGCACGCCATGCCGCCCGACCTGGAGCTGTTCCTGCAGCGCGAATTCAGCCTGGGGGCGGCCGACACCTACCGCGTCAACGGCCCGGTCAACCTGGCCCGGCTGATGCAGCTGTGCAACCGGGTCAACCGCCCCGACCTGGAATATCCGGTCTTCCGGCCGCGCATGCCGGCGCCCTTCGACGGCGGCCTGGAGCGGCCCGAGGAACTGTTCGCGGCCATCGCGGCGCGCGACCACCTGCTGCACCATCCCTACCAGTCCTTCCAGCCCGTGCTGATGTTCCTGCGCAGCGCGGCGCTGGATCCCCAGGTCGTGGCCATCAAGCAGACCATCTACCGCACCGGCGAGGACTCCGAGCTGATGGGGCTGCTGCTGTCGGCGGCCCGGGCGGGCAAGGAAGTCACGGTGGTGGTCGAGCTGATGGCGCGCTTCGACGAGCAGACCAACATCAACTGGGCCGCGCGCCTGGAAGAGGTCGGCGCCCACGTCAGCTACGGCGTGGTGGGCCACAAGACCCACGCCAAGATGGCCCTGGTGCTGCGCCGCGAGGACGGCCGCATCCGCCGCTACGGGCACCTGGGCACGGGCAACTACCATCCGCGCACGGCGCGGCTGTACACCGATTTCGGCCTGCTGACGGCCAACCAGCAGATGTGCGAGGACATGGACCAGGTGTTCTCCCTGCTGACCGGCCTGGGCGCGCGCCGCGAGCTCAAGCTGCTGCTGCAGTCGCCCTTCACCCTGCACGAGACGGTGCTGCGCCTGATCCGCTCGGAAACCGAGTTCGCCCGCGCGGGCAAGCGCGCGCGCATCCGCGCCAAGATGAACTCCCTGCTGGAGCCCGAGGTGATCCGGGCGCTGTACGAGGCCAGCCAGGCGGGGGTGCGCATCGACCTGATCGTGCGCGGGGCCTGCGCGCTGCAGGCCGGCGTGCCGGGGCTGTCCGAGCATATCCGGGTGCGCTCCATCATCGGCCGCTTCCTGGAGCATTCGCGGGTGTTCTATTTCTACCAGGACGGCGCCGAGCCGCTGTACCTGTCCTCCGCCGACTGGATGGACCGCAATTTCCTGCGGCGGGTCGAGCTCGCCTTCCCGGTGCTGGACAAGACCCTGCGCCGCCGCGTCATCGACGAGGCCTTCACCTTCGCCTGGCGGGACAACCAGCTCGCCTGGGCGGCCCAGCCCGACGGCCGCTACCTGCGCGTGCGCAACCGCCGCGCCGCCTTCAACCTGCACCAGCACCTGATGGCGAGGTTGGGATGAGACAGGACACGAAATAGTCCCTGCGGACTATTTCGTGCCTGTCGAATCCGAGCGGCGTGCAAGCCGCGAGGTGGGGGAGAGACGCCCAGACCGAGCGGCGTGCAAGCCGCGAGGTGGGGGAGAGACGCCCAGACCGAGCGGCGTGCAAGCCGCGAGGTGGGATGAGATCGGACATGAAAGGGTCCCTGCGGACCCTTTCATGCCGATCGAATCGGAGCGCCTTGCAAGGCGCGAGGTGGGGAGATCCGTTGTCATTAAACTGTCACTTCAACCCTCTACCATGTCGTCCTGACGGTCCAGTGAATTCTTCCGGGCCGCCGAATAGTGCAAACCACAAAGGGTTTACGACATGCTCAAACGGATTCTGACGCAGTGCGCCGCCGGCCTGGCGATGATGGCCGCCGCGGGCGTCGCGGCGCACGCCGCCGACCTGACGGGGGCGGGCGCCTCCTTCCCCTATCCGATCTACGCCAAGTGGGCGGCCAAATACCAGGAAGTCACCGGCAACCGCATCAACTACCAGTCCATCGGCTCGGGCGGCGGCCAGCAGCAGATCATCGCCAGGACGGTCGATTTCGGCGCCTCGGACGACCCGATGAAGCCGGAGGACCTGGCCAAGCACGGCCTGGTCCAGTTTCCCGCCGTCATCGGGGGCACCGTGCCGGTCGTCAACGTCGAAGGCATCAAGGAAGGCCAGCTCAAGCTGACCGGTCCGGTGCTGGCGGACATCTTCCTCGGCAAGATCAAGAAGTGGAACGACCCGGCGATCGCCGACCTGAACAAGGACCTGAAGCTGCCCGCCAAGGGCATCGTGGTGGTGCACCGTTCGGACGGCTCGGGCACGACCTTCGGCTGGACCAACTACCTGTCCCAGGTGTCGCCCGCCTGGAAGGAGGAGGTCGGCCAGGGCAAGGCGGTCAAGTGGCCCACCGGGCAGGGCGGCAAGGGCAACGAAGGCGTGGCCGCCTACGTGCGCCAGCTGGCCAATTCCATCGGCTACGTGGAATACGCCTACGCCCACCAGAACGGCCTGGCCTGGGCGCAGCTGCAGAACCGCGAGGGCCGGTTCGTGCAGCCCTCGCAGCAGGCGTTCGCGGCGGCGGCTTCGCACGCCGACTGGGATTCGGCGCCGGGCATGGGCCTGGTCCTGAACAACGAGCCGGGCGCGGATTCGTGGCCGGTCACGGCGGCCACCTTCATCCTGGTGCACGGCAAGCAGGCCGATCCCAAGCGCGCCCGCGAAGTCCTGGCCTTCTTCGACTGGGCCTGGCGCGAAGGCGGCGCCATGGCCAGCGAACTGGACTACGTGCCGCTGCCCGACGAGGTGACCGCCAAGATCCGCGGCGTCTGGACCGAGCAGGTGCGCGGCGAGGACGGCTCGGCGGTCTGGAAGTAAGCCCGGCCGCCGCTTCCCCGGCAGGGCGGCGCCGCCGCGCGCCGCCTGTGGGAAAATGGCGGTTTCCGAATCCCACATTCCGATGCGGATCCCCGGCGCGGCCGGGGGTCCCGTCGCCACGGACGAGTCCCTCATGGCCCCTACGCAGCGCAGCCTCCTGGCGGATGCCGGCTTCCGGTATCTGACCCGTCTGTTTGCGTTCTTCGTCTTCATCCTGCTGGCCGCGATCATGGTCTCCCTGATCTACGGCAGCCGGGAATCCCTGGCCCAGTACGGCCCGTCGTTCCTCTGGACCAACGACTGGGATCCCGTGCGCCACAGCTACGGCGCGCTGGTGCCGATGCTGGGCACGGTGATCAGCGCCTTTCTCGCGCTGCTGATCGCGGTGCCGGTGTCCTTCGGCATCGCCATGTTCCTGACCGAACTCGCGCCCGTCTGGCTGCGCCGCCCGCTGGGCGTGGCGATCGAGATGCTGGCCGCGATCCCGTCCATCATCTACGGCATGTGGGGCCTGTTCGTGTTCGTGCCGCTGTTCCAGGAATACGTCCAGCCGTACGTGGTCGACTTCTTCGAGGGCGTGCCGGTGCTGGAGCACCTGTTCGGCGGGCCGCCCATGGGCATCGGCCTGTTCACGGCGGGCCTGATCCTGTCCATCATGATCATCCCCTTCATCGCGGCGGTGATGCGCGACGTGTTCGAGCAGGTGCCGCCCATGCTGAAGGAATCCGCCTACGGCCTGGGCAGCACCACCTGGGAAGTCGTCTGGAAGATCATGCTGCCCTACACCAAGCACGGCGTCATCGGCGGCATCATGCTGGGCCTGGGCCGGGCGCTGGGCGAGACCATGGCGGTCACCTTCGTGATCGGCAACGCCTTCAACCTGCCTTCCTCGATCTTCTCGCCGTCCAATTCCATCGCCTCCGCCCTGGCCAACGAATTCAACGAGGCCGGCGGCCTGCAGAAATCGGCCCTGCTGGAGCTGGGCCTGATCCTGTTCCTGATCACCACCGTGGTGCTGGCCCTGTCGAAGTTCATGCTGCTGCAACTGTCGCGCAAGGAAGGCGCCAAACACTGATGTCCGCCCCCGACTCCCCCATCGCCCTCGACAATCCGGTCTACCGGCGCCGGCGCCTGTTCAACCGCCTGATGCTGGGGCTCTCGGGCCTGACGCTGGGCTCGGGCCTGTTCTGGCTCGCCTGGATCATCCTCACGCTGCTGCTCAAGGGCGGCTCCGCCCTGTCGCCGGCGCTGCTGTGGGAAAGCACCCCGCCGCCCGGGGCCGACGGCGGCCTGCTGAACGCCATCGTCGGCAGCGTGCTGATGTCGGCCGTGGGCACGCTGATCGGCACGCCCATCGGCGTGCTGGCGGGCACCTACCTGGCCGAGTACGGCCGCCGCGGCTGGCTGGCCCCGGCCACGCGCTTCCTGAACGACGTGCTGCTGTCGGCGCCGTCCATCATCATCGGGCTGTTCATCTACGCCATCTACGTGGCCCAGGTCGGCCATTATTCCGGCTGGGCGGGCGCCTTCGCCCTGGCGATCCTGGTCATCCCGGTGGTGGTCCGGTCCACGGACAACATGCTCGGCCTGGTGCCCAACAGCCTGCGCGAGGCCGCCGCCGCCCTGGGCTGCCCGCAGTGGCGCGTCGTCGTCTTCATCTGCTACCGGGCGGCGCGCTCGGGCATCGTCACCGGCATCCTGCTGGCCGTGGCCCGCATCGCCGGGGAAACCGCGCCGCTGCTCTTCACCGCCCTGAACAACCAGTTCATGTCGCTGAACATGAACGCCCCCATCGCCAACCTGCCGGTGGTGATCTTCCAGTACGCCGCCAGTCCCTTCGAGGACTGGAACCGGCTCGCCTGGGCGGGCGCCGCGCTGATCACCCTGCTGGTGCTGGGGATCAACATCGCCGCGCGCAGCCTGTTCCGCAAATAAACGATTTCGACCATGATCCTGAATCCGTCTTCGTCCGCCGCCCGGGAGCGCACCAAGCTGGCCGTGCGCAACCTGAACTTCTACTACGGCGGCTTCCACGCCCTGCGCGACATCAACATGGACATCGCGGAAAACAAGGTCACGGCCTTCATCGGCCCGTCGGGCTGCGGGAAGTCCACGCTGCTGCGCACCTTCAACCGCATGTTCGAGCTCTACCCCGGCCAGCGCGCCGAAGGCGCCATCGAGCTGGATGGCGAGGACCTGCTCCATTCCCGGCTGGACATCTCCCTGATCCGCGCCAAGGTCGGCATGGTGTTCCAGAAGCCCACGCCGTTTCCCATGAGCATCTACGACAACATCGCCTTCGGCGTGCGGCTGTTCGAGCGCCTGAGCAAGGGCGAGATGGACGAGCGCGTGGAATGGGCCCTGACCAAGGCGGCCCTGTGGAACGAGGTCAAGGACAAGCTCGGGCAGAGCGGCAACAGCCTGTCCGGCGGCCAGCAGCAGCGCCTGTGCATCGCGCGCGGCGTGGCGATCAAGCCCGAGGTCCTGCTGCTGGACGAGCCGTGCTCCGCCCTGGACCCGATCTCCACGGCCAAGATCGAGGAACTGATCGCGGAACTGAAGTCCGACTACACCGTGGTCATCGTCACCCACAACATGCAGCAGGCGGCGCGCTGCTCGGACTACACCGCCTACATGTACCTGGGCGAGCTGATGGAATTCGGCCCCACCGACCAGGTCTTCATCAAGCCCGCCCGCAAGGAAACCGAGGACTACATCACAGGACGGTTTGGATGAGATCGGACTCAGGATGGTCCCTGCGGACCATCCTGAGCCGATCGAATCCGAGCGGCTTGCAAGCCGCGAGGTGGACAGTCCGAGTCGCTGCAAGCGACGAGGGGGCTGCTACGGCTTGAAATCATCATGCTGCGCCCGCAATACCCCGCGCTGCACCTTGCCCGTGGTCGTCATGGGCAGGCTGTCCATGAACTCGATCAGCCGCGGGTATTCGTGCGCGGCGACCTTGCGGCGCACGTAGTCCTGGATCTCCGCGACCAGCGCGGCGTCGCCCGTGTAGCCTTCGTTCAGCACGATGCAGGCCTTGACGATTTCCGTGCGCTGCGGATCGGGCACGCCGATCACCGCCGCCAGGCGCACGGCCGGGTGGCCCAGCAGGCAGTCCTCGATCGGCCCCGGGCCGATGCGGTAGCCGGCGCTGGTGATCACGTCGTCGCCCCGGCCCTTGAACCAGAGATAGCCGTCCTCGTCGCACAGGCCGCGGTCGCCCGTCACCAGCCAGTCGCCGATGAAGGCGCCGGCGGTGGCCTCGGGGTTCTGCCAGTATTGCAGGAACATCACCGGATCGGGCCGGCGCACGGCGATGTGGCCTTCGGTCCCGGGCGGCTGGACCCGGCCGGCCTCGTCGATGATGCGCACTTCGTGGCCCGGCACTGGCCGGCCCATGGCGCCGATGCGCGGCTCGAACAGGGCGGCGCAGGACGAGACGATCATGTTGCATTCGGTCTGGCCGTAGAACTCGTTGATGGTCACGCCCAGCGCCCGGCGGCCCCATTCGATCAGCTGCGGCCCCAGGGATTCGCCGCCGCTGGCCACCGAGGCCAGGCCCAGGCGGCCAGGGCGTTCGGGATCCTGCAGCGTGCGCAGCATCTTCAGCGCCGTGGGCGGCAGGAAGGTGTGGCTGACCTTGTGCCTGGACATCAGCTGCCAGGCGACGGCGGGATCGAACTTCGTGAAGCGGCAGGCCAGCACGGGCACGCCGTGGTGCCAGGATGGCATCAGGACGTCCAGCAGCCCGCCGATCCAGGCCCAGTCGGCCGGGGTCCACATCAGGGTGGCCCGCTCGGGAAAGAAATTGTGCGACATCTCCACCCCCGGCAGGTGGCCGAGCAGCACGCGGTGGGCGTGCAGCGCGCCCTTGGGCTTGCCGGTGGTGCCCGAAGTGTAGATGATGATCGCCGGATCGTCGGCGGCGGTGTCCACGGGCGTGAAGCCCAGGCCGTCCTGCGATTCGATCGCCGCCCAGAACGAGGCCTCGCCCGCGTCCGCGTCCACGTCCAGCACGCAGCCGAGCTGGGGCAGATCCTGGCGGATCGCGGCGATCTTGCCCAGGCCCTCGGTGTGGGTGACGAGCGCGCGGGCGCCCGAATTCCCCAGGCGGTACTGCAGGGCGTCGGTGCCGAACAGCGTGAACAGGGGCACGGCGATGGCGCCGAGCTTGTACGCGGCGAGATGCGCCAGCGCCGTTTCCAGCGACTGCGGCAGCAGGATGCCCACCCGGTCGCCCCGCGACACGCCCCGGGCGCGCAGGGCCCGCGCCAGCCGGTCGGACCAGTGCTTGAGCTGGTCGAAGGTGTAGTGCCGCGCCGGAGCGTCGCCGCGGTCCACGATCAGGGCCAGGCGGCCGCTGCCGTCGGCCCAGCGGTCGCAGACGTCCACCCCGATGTTGTAGCGCTCCGGCACGGCCCAGGTGAATGCGTCCCGGGTCTGCCGATAGTCGCCTTGCGCGTGCAGCATGATGTCTCCTCGTCTTCCGTCTTTTCGTTGCGCGCCCCGCGCCGCCGGCGGGGGCCTGGGAATCCATGGTACAGCGGCGCCCTCCCGCGTGCCATTCATTCACGGTTCATGCGCTTCCTGATATCGTAGGCCCGTGGATCGAACGAGGAGTCTGCCGATATGCAGTCTGCCGATACGCGCCGCCGCTGGGTGCTGGCGGGCGCGCTGGCCCTGGGGCTCTGGACCGCGGGCGCCGGGGCGCACAATCACGACCGGGACATGGCCGAGCGGCTGCAGGCCCTGGGCGAAGTGCTGCCGCTGCAGGACGTCCTGCAGCGGGCGGCGCGCGACTATCCCGGCCAGGTCCTGAAGGTCGAGTTCGAGCAGGAGGACGAGCGCTGCGAATGCGATGGCGGCGCCCCCGGCCGCGGCAAAACCGAAAGCGGCAAGTCCGAAAAGGGCGGGTCCGAGGGCCGCTGGATCTACGAACTCAAGATCCTGCAGGACCAGGGCCGGCTGACCAAGCTGAAGATCGACGCCCGCACGGGCGAAACGCTGTGGGTGGGCACGCGCCCGCTGCACCGCGACGGGAGACACCCATGAGGCTGCTGGTGGCCGAGGACGAGCCGGTGCTGGCCGCGCAGCTGAAGGCGGCGCTGGAAAAATCCGGCTACGTGATCGACGTGGCGGCCGATGGCCTGGACGCCGAGCACCAGGGCCTGAGCGAGCCCTACGATCTGGCCGTGCTGGACCTGGGCCTGCCGGGGCGCGACGGCCTGTCGGTGCTGCGGGCCTGGCGCGAGGCGGGGCGGAGGATGCCCGTGCTGATCCTGACGGCGCGCGACAACTGGCACGACAAGGTGGCCGGCATCGACGCCGGCGCCGACGACTACCTGACCAAGCCCTTCCACCAGGAAGAACTCGAGGCCCGCGTGCGCGCGCTGCTGCGCCGCGCCGGCGGACACGCCACGGCCGACATCCGCTGCGGGCCGCTGCTGCTGGACACGCGCCAGTCCCGCGTGCTGCTGGACGACGCGCCGCTGGACCTGACCAGCCACGAATACCGGGTGCTGGCCTACCTGCTGATGCACCAGGACGAAGTCGTGTCCCGCAGCCAGCTGGTGGAGCACATCTACGCGCAGGATTTCGACCGCGACTCGAACACCATCGAGGTCTTCGTCGCCCGCCTGCGGCGCAAGATCCCCCCGGGCCTGATCCAGACGGTGCGCGGCCTGGGCTACCGCCTGTCCGCCGACGCCCGATGACGGCGCCGCATCCGTCGCTGCGCCTGCGCCTGCTGGCCGTCACCCTGGTCTGGACGCTGCTGAGCGTGGCGCTGGCCGGCTGGGGCATCCAGCGCCTGTTCCGCCAGCACATCCAGGCGCAGCTGCAGTCCGAGCTGAACATCCACCTGAACCACCTGACCGCCTCGCTGCAGGTCGACGAGCAGGGCCAGGTGTCGCTGTCCGCCCTGCCGACCGACCCGCGCTTCGGCCATCCCTTCTCCGGCCTGTACTGGCAGATTTCCGTGCCTTCGGACGGCACGCGGTTCGCCCAGCTGCTGCGCTCGCGTTCGCTGTGGGACGCCCACCTGCCGGCCGCGGCCGGCGACCTGGAACCGGGGCAGGACGCGACGGCGCAGGTGTCCGGTCCGGGCGGCAAGCCGCTGCAGATGCGGCTGCGCGAGGTCCATCCCGCCGAAGGCCCGATCGACACGCTGATCCTTTCGGTGGGGGCCGACGAGGCCCTGTGGGCCGAGCCGGTCAGCCGTTTCGACCGCATGCTGGCCGTGGCGCTGGGCATCCTGGCGCTGGGCATGGTGGCGGCCGCCTGGATGCAGGTGGGCTTCGGCCTGCGGCCCCTGGGGCGGCTGCGCGAGCGCCTGGCGGCCCTGCGCGAGGGCCGGGCAGACCGCATCGAGGGCGAGTTCCCGATGGAAGTCCAGCCGCTGGTCGAGGATTTCAACCTGGTGCTGAGCCGCAACGCGCAAGGCCTGGAGCGGGCGCGCATGCAGGCCGGCAACCTGGCGCACGCCCTGAAGACGCCGCTGGCGGTCATGGCCAACGCCGCCCAGGCGGGCGATCCGGCGCTGCCGCGCCTGGTCGCCGAGCAGGTCGAGGCCGCCCGGCGCCAGGTGGACTATCACCTGGCCCGCGCCCGGGCCGCGGCGGCGGTGCGCGTGACCGGCCTGCGCAGTCCGATCCTGCCCCTGCTGCAGGGCCTGGTGCGGGTGATGGACCGCGTGCACGCCGAGCGCGGGCTGGCCTACGACCTGAGCGGCGTGCCCGCCGAGCTGGCGTTTCGCGGCGAGGCGCAGGATTTCCAGGAAATGCTGGGCAACGTGCTGGACAATGCCGGGAAATGGGCGCGCCGGCGGGTGCGCGTCACGGCCCGACGCACGGACGGGGAATTGTCGATCCGGGTGGAGGACGACGGCCCGGGCCTGAGCCCCGAGCGCGCCGAGATGGTCTTCGAGCGCGGCCGGCGGGCGGACGAGCGCACGCCCGGTTCGGGCCTGGGGCTGGGGATCGTGCGCGACCTGGCCGACCTGTACGGCGGCTGGGCGCGGATCGAGGCCGGCGACCTGGGCGGCGCGAGGGTGGTGATCACCCTGCCGGCCGCCTGAGGCGGGGATGGGAGGTTGGTTGCAGTGATCCGGGGGCCGGCGGGCCGCCCGGGCGCCGGCGGGAATCAGTTCCAGCGGCCGTTGCGTCCGCCCAGGCTGTAGGCGCCCGCGCCGAACAGGGCGATGGCGATGGCGGCAACCATGAACATGCCCTGCAGTTCCAGTGCCCAGCCGCCGCTCTTGCCCAGCTCGAAGAGCTGGTGCATGTGGACCAGGCCGAAGACGAACAGCATGTTGATCACGACGATCAGGCCGCCGAGGCGGGTGAACACGCCCAGGATGATCAGGACCGGGGCGAGGACTTCGCCGATGTAGACGCCATAGGCCACGAAACCGGGCAGGCCGCGCTGGCCCAGCATGTCCACGAGCCAGCCCACGCCGCCGTCCAGCTTGGACAGACCGTGCAGCAACAGCAGGATGCCCAGGCCCAGGCGCAGGATCAGTTTGCCCAGGTCGTCGTACGTGGAAGAAGACATGGCGGTTTCCTTGATCGTGGTTGGTCGGGGCGACATGATTTGAACATGCGACCCTCTGCTCCCAAAGCAGATGCGCTACCAGGCTGCGCTACGCCCCGACTGGACCGCAAATTCTACCATGGGGCCTAGGGGCAAATCCCTAGCCGGGCAGCCGCAGTTCCGGCAGCGTGTGGGCGCGGTGGCGGTAGGCCCAGGTGGGCCAGAGCGCATGGGCCAGGGCGATGCGGCCGAGTTCCGCGTCCGGATCCAGCGGCGTGTAGGTGTCCGGCGCGGCATAGCGGTAGAAGTGCGCGGACTGGTGCGGCTCCAGCACCGCCAGGGTGTCGCCGCGCAGGTAGCCGTAGTGTTCCTCGTACTGCATCATGGCGCGTCCGCCCGCGTCCGCGCGCGTCAGGTCGTGGCCGATCATGGGATGGGCGTCGTCGATGCCGATCAGCGACAGCAGGGTCGTCGGCAGGTCGATCTGGCTGACGATGCGCTCGTCGCGGCGCGCCTGGACGCCCGCGCCCAGGATCAGGGCCGGGATGTGGAAATGGCGCAGCGGGATGCGCTGGGCGCCGCCGACGCGCGCGTCGTGGTCGGCGACGATCAGGAAGACCGTGTCGTCCCAGTAGGCGCTGGCGCGCGCCTGCTCGAAGAAGCGGCCGATGGCCCAGTCCGCGTAGCGCACGGTGTTCTGCACCGTGGCGGGGTCGCCGTCCACCGGGATGCGGCCGGCCGGGTATTCCCAGGGCGTGTGGTTGCTGACGGAGAAGGCCAGGTGCAGGGTGGGCTGCCCGCCGCCCTGCGACAGCAGCGCGTGCAGCTTGTCGAACATGTCCTCGTCGCTGGCGCCCCAGGTGCCGACGAAGGCCGGCGACTCGAAGGTCGGCAGGTCGTGCAGTTCGTCGAAGCCGTTGCCCAGGAAGAAGCTCTTCATGTTGTCGAAGTGGGCCTCGCCGCCGTAGATGAAGCGTGAGCGGTAGCCGTGCCGCTTCAGCAGCTGGGCCAGGGTGAAGAACCGGCTCTGGGCGTCGCCCAGGCGCAGGGCGGCGTCCGACAGGGTGGGGGGAAAGCCCGCCGTGACGGCCTCCAGGCCGCGCACCGAGCGGGTGCCGGTGGCATAGGCGCGGGCGAAGTTCCAGCCCTCGGCGGCCAGGGCGTCCAGGCAGGGCGTCAGGCCCGCGCCGCCCAGGTTGCCGACGTACTGGGCGCCCAGGCTTTCCTCGACAATCAGCACCAGGTTGCGCGGCCGCGCGGGCCGCTGGCTGGCGGGCTGGTGGTGCAGCGTGGGGATCTCGTGCGGGCCGGGCGGGATGCCGGCCTGCTCGCGGATGATCGCGTGCAGCTCCGGATCGGGCAGGTCGCCGTAGACGTCGGCCGCCGAGCGCTCGTTCTTGATGGCGTACAGGGCGAACAGCACGCTGTACAGGGACGTCAGGGGCAGGGTGTTGAGCAGGCTGTCGCCGCACCAGGCCACCGAGGCCGGGTTGATCGGACGATGGCCCAGCGTGCCGCGGATGGCCAGCGCGATGGCGGCGGCGAAGACCAGCGTGGCCAGGACGCGCCAGGGCCAGGCGGGCAGGGCGTCGGGCTGCGCCCGGGCGAACAGCGCATGGCCGAGCCAGGCGGCCAGGCCCAGGCCCAGGGCGGCGCCCAGCAGCACGGGCTTGTAGCCCTTCCACAGCATGCCGAAGACTTCCTTGGGATATTTCAGGTATTCGATGTAGAGGCGGTTGGGGCGGCTGTCGTATTCCGCGATGAACTGGGGCGTGGACACCTCCAGCAGCACGAACAGCAGCCAGACGGCCTGCAGCCACAGCCCCGTCAGGAAGATGGCGGCGGGGCGGTCGCCCAGCCAGGGCGCCAGCAGCAGCGGGATGCCGGCCCACATGGCGATCTGGTTGAGGTCGATGCGCAGGCCCCAGCGCAGGATCGGCCAGGGCCCGCCGGCCGCCCGCACCCGCGGCCACAGCCAGGCGGTCAGCAGCAGGCGGCTGAGCGTCAGCAGCGCCAGAGACGCGAGGACGAAAACCCCGATCTGGGTGAGCATGCAATGGATTCCTCAGGGCACGAACGCGATGCCGATGCGCAGTTGCGGGTCGGCTTTCTTGTTGTAGTCCAGCAGCGTTTCGCCGTAGCCCCGGAAATACTGCACGTACAGATGGCCGTTCATGTGCAGGAAGGTGCGCTTGAGCGGCCAGGCGGCTTCGAGCTGGGTGGAGTGGCGCCCGGCCGTGCCCTGGCGGTATTGGCCCGACAGGATCAGGCCGTCGTCCTGCGCCCAGCGCAGTTTCCAGTCGACGTAGCCCAGGGAATCCGGATAGCCCATGTCGTGGTCGGTCCAGACGTAATACTTGAAGCGCGGCCGGAAGCTGAGCGTGCTGCCGCCGTCGAAGCGGTAGTTGACTTCCGGCTGCACGTAGAGGTCGTTCAGCGAGCGCGACGCCTCGTCCTCCTTGCCGTTGGATTGATGGTCGAAGCCCGTGTTCAGCCCCAGGGACCAGCGCTTGTCGCTGGTGGCCCAGATCGAGTCGCGTGCCCAGAACAGGCTGGGGTTGTAAGTGGTGTCCACGAAGGGAATGGAATCCGAATGCAGGTCCCACAGGGCGGTCTGGGTGTAACCGAAATACCAGTTGTCCATGAAGCCCGGCCGGGCCGGGTCGTCCGGGCTGAACAGGCGGTATTTGAAGCTCACCTGGAAGCGGGCGCTGGCGCCGTCGCGGTTGCCCACCGCGAAATAGATCGGCTCGTAGGACGAGATCGCGTTGCGGAAGGTGTCGAAGGGCGACAGGCCGGCGGGCGCCGCCGTCGCCGGCGCGGCCGCGGGTTCGGTCGCCGCCCCCGCCGTGGCCGCGCCCGCGGGTGCCGCGGACGCCATGGCGGGCAGGTCGGTCGCGCCCACCTGCAGCGCCAGCAGGGTATCGGCCGCCCCGTCCAGGCGCAGGGTCAGCAGGCCGTGCGCGCCGGCCGGCACCCGGCCGCTCCAGGCCATGCGGGTGAAGGTGTTGGCGGGCAGGTCGATGGCGTCGGGCGAGGTCCGCAGCTGGAAATGCGCAGGCGTGGCCCGCCCCCGCGCGTCCACCCACTGCCCGGTCAGCTCGCGGGCGACCGGGGTGGAGAGCGCCGTGCCGGTGTCGTTCGTCAGCAGGCCTTCCAGTTCGATCGTGGCGCCGGGATTGGCCTGCGGGCTGGTCAGGCGATAGGACAGGCCCGCCTGGGCGCCGCCGGCCGCCAGGCAGAGGCAGCCGATGGCGAGGGAAATGGCATGGCGCAAGCCCGTGTGTTGGAGACGAGGCATGATGTTGGAACCAAAAGCGAGTTCGTGCCCGGAACTTTAGCATCTGCGATCCGCGGACACGTTTCGCGGTGTATCCGCGCCGCCGGGGGATGCGGCGGCCCGGCGTGCCCGTCCCCGGCGTGTCCTCCGTTCCGCCCCCGGTCCGGCCGGACAGCGCGGCGGCCCGCCAGGCCGCGGGTCACGGGTGCGAATCCGGCAGGGCGGGCCAGTCCCGCCCGCCTTCCTCCTGGAATTTCCACAGCAGCTTGTCCAGCAGCAGGTCCAGCTGCGCGTGCTCTTCCGGCGTCAGCGCGGCCAGCAGCACGTTTTCCATCGCGTGGCCCAGGGTGTCGCTGGCCGCGCGGATCTTCCGGCCTTGGGCGGTGGCCTGCAGCCGGTACTGGCGCGCGTCTTCCGGGCTGATCGAGCGCCGCACCAGGCGCCGTTCGATCAAGGTCTTCAGGTCCTTCGACAGCAGGGTCTTTTCCACCAGCGTCAGTTCGTGCAGCCGCGTCGCGGTCACGCCGGGGATGTCGCAGATGGCCCGCAACAGCCGCAGGGCGCGCACGTCCAGCCCGAATTCCCGGCGGTAGGCCTCGTTGGCCGGCCGCAGCATGGCGGATTTCACCAGATCCAGCTTGAAGGTCAGGTAATGGCTGAAGGGCGCCCGCGCCTGCGGGTCCGGGCCGGCCGGGGAGGCCGCCGGCCCGGGCGCCGGGGCGGGGGGGGCGCCGGCTGGCGGGCGGGGGGCGGGGCGTCGTCGGCTGCGGTCGTTCATGGCGGGATTTTAATCCGGGGCCGGCCGGCGCGAAGCCGGACCCGGGCTCAGGGTAATCCTTAGGCGAATCTAATTGAAAATTTCAACTATTGAATTTATCTTTTTATTTGTCCGGGAAGCCTGCCCGTCAGCGGCCAGGTGCGGCGCCGCCGCCGGCCCGGAGCGAGAAACGATTCGAGGAGCACGATGTGTCGACGATGGAAATGTCCGCCCTGGCGGAGGAGATGACCGCCTGGCGGCGGGACATCCACCAGCATCCGGAACTGGGTTTCGAGGAGCACCGCACGGCGGACAAGGTCGCCGGGCTGCTGCGGTCCTGGGGCATCGAGGTGCACGCCGGCTTCGGCGGCACGACGGCGGTGATCGGCGTGCTGCGGGGCGCGCGCGGTCCCGGCCGCGTCCTGGGGCTGCGGGCGGACATGGATGCCCTGCCCATGGACGAGCAGGCCGATGTCGCCCACCGCTCGGTCAACGAGCACGTGTTCCATGGCTGCGGGCACGACGGCCACACGGCCATCCTGCTGGGCGTGGCCAGGCACCTGTCCGCGCAGCGCGACTTCGCCGGGACCGTGCATTTCATCTTCCAGCCGGCGGAGGAAACGCTGCGCGGGGGCTCGACCCTGATCGGGGCGGGGCTGTTCGACCGGTTTCCCTGCGACGAGATCTACGCCCTGCACAACCACAACGGCGTGCCGCCGGGCAAGGTCGGGGTGCGCGCGGGTGCCATCCTGTCGGCCTGCGACTGGTTCCGCATCCGGATCGCCGGCACCGGCACGCACGCGGCCATGCCCCATCAGGGGGTGGATCCCATCGTGGCCGGCGCGGCGCTGGTGCAGGCGCTGCAGGGCGTGGTCAGCCGCGGCGTGGATCCGCTGGATGCGGCGGTGCTGAGCATCTGCCAGTTTCACGCCGGGACGACGATCAACGTCATTCCCGGCACGGCATGGCTGGAAGGCACGGTGCGCACGCTGTCCAGGGATGCGCAGAAGGTGGTGCTGGACGGCCTGCGCCGCATGTGCGACGGCATCGCCGCCAGCCATGGCTGCGAGATCCGTTTCGAGCACCTGCAGTCCTCGCCGCCGACCGTGAACGCGGCCGAACAGGCGCAGGCCGTGCGCCTGGCCGCCGCCGCGGTGCTGGGCGAGGACGGGGTGGTCGAGTGCCGGCCGCTCATGGCCTCGGAGGATTTCGCCTTCATGCTGGAACGACGCCCGGGGGCGTATTTTTTCCTCGGGCATGCGGGCCGGACCTGCCACCACCCCGAATTCGACTTCGACGATGGCACGCTGGCCACCGGGGCGGCGGTTTTCGTGGAAATCGTGCGTCGGCGCCTGAGCTGAACACCCAAGGAGGAAGTGATGGAGACAGACAAGAAAGTATCGCCCGCCATGCTGCGGCGCGTCGTGATCGCATCGGTGCTGGGCAATGCCCTGGAGTGGTTCGACTTCGCCATCTTCGGCCTGTTCGCCGTGATCATTGCACGGCTGTTTTTCCCCGCCGACAGTGAATTCGCGTCCATGCTGCTGACCCTGGCGACGTTCGGCGTGGGTTTCGCGGTGCGTCCGCTCGGCGGCGTGGTGCTGGGCCTCTACGGGGACAGGGTGGGCCGCAAGAAGGCCCTGTCCCTGACGATCCTGCTCATGGCGGTGGGCACGGGCCTCATGGGGGTGCTGCCGACGTACGCGGCCATCGGCATCGCGGCGCCGATCCTGATGGTGCTGGCGCGCCTGATCCAGGGCTTTTCCACGGGCGGGGAATTCAGCGGCGCGACCACCATGCTGATCGAGTTCGCGCCCCGGCGCCTGCGCGGCCTGTTCGGCAGCTTCCAGATGTGTTCCCAGGCCCTGGCCTTCTCGTGCGGCGCGCTGGCGGCCTACCTGCTCACGAGCCGCCTGACGCCGGAGTCCCTGGACGCCTGGGGCTGGCGCATTCCCTTCCTGTTCGGCATCGTCATCGGCCCGGTCGGCTGGGTCATCCGTACCCACCTGGACGAATCGCCCGAGTTCCAGGCCTATGCGCGCAACCGGCCCCGGGGCGCGCGGCCGGGCATCCGGTCCTCGCTCGCGGACCTGTTCGGCAATCACCCGCGCGAGATCCTGTCCTCGATGGGGGTGTGCATCGTCGGCACGGTGTCGGCCTACGTCTTCGTGTTTTTCATGCCGATCTTCGCCAAGAAGCAGATGGGCCTGCCGATCGCGGACGTCAACTTGGCCACGTTCTTCGCCACGGCGGTGCTGCTGGTGTGCTGCCCGCTCAGCGGCTACCTGTCGGACCGCTATGGCCGCCGGGCCGTGCTCCTGTCGGGCATCGTCGCCTACGGCATCGCCGCCTATGTGCTGTTCGCCCATTTCGTCCAGGCGCCTTCGTACGAGTCCTTCCTGCTGGCCCAGGTCGTGATCGCCTTGTGCATGAGCTTTTTCTGGGGCCCCACGCCGATCATCATGACGGAGGTCTTCCCGGTCGGCCTGCGCTCGACCGGGGCCTCGATCACCTACAACGTCGCCGTGCTGCTGTTCGGCGGGCTCGCGCCGCTGTACAACACCTGGCTGGTGGAGGCCACCGGCAGCGACATGGCGCCGATCTACTACGTGATGGTGTCGGTGGCCTTCGGCCTGGCCGGCGCCCTGGCCCTGCCGGCCGCCTGCGTCCGGCCCGCGGGCCGCATCGCGGCCGCATGACGAGGCCGCGCCGGCGGCACGCCGCCGGCGCGGCGGATCCGGTCCGGTCCCGGTGGTGTGGTTCACACCATTGAAGCGGGCATTTCTACTTTGCACAGACCGGACATTCTCACGTTGCGCCAACACTGGATAGGGCGCTGGATATACAAATGATAATTATTATCAATATAATCCAGTGTTTGGACTCGACCGCCGCCGCCCTCCCATGTCCCGCCGCCCCGCCGCCGACAAAGGCTGGCTCGCCTACTACCGCGAGCTGGCCGGCGCCTGGGTGCGGCGCAACAGCCATCCCGACGACGCGGCCGACGCCATGCAGGATACGGCCTTGCGCCTGCTGGAGAACGGCGTGGGCATGGTGGACGATCCCCGCGCGTATTTCGCGCGCAGCACCCGCAATGGCGTGGTGGACCGCCTGCGGCACCGGGCGGTGCTGGGGGCGCTGCCGCTGCACGACCTCGGAGAGGACGAGCATCCGGCGGTCGAAGGGCCCGAGGCCGAAGTCTATTCGGGCCAGCTGCTGCGGGAACTGAAGGCGGCGCTCGGGGAATTGCCGCCGGCCTGCCGCCAGGTCTATGTCCACCGCCGCCTGGAAGGCTGGACCCATGCGGAGATCGCGCGTGCGCTGGGGATTTCCCGCGCGATGGTCGAAAAGCACATGACGCGGGCCTTGCGGCATCTGAGCGAACGGCTGCAGCATCATGAATAGGGAACTCTCGCACCGCGATGCGCGCGACCAGGCGGCCTTCTGGTTCGCCAGGCTGAATTCCGGGCATGCGACGCGGGCGGATCGCCTGGCTTGCGACCGGTGGCGGGCCGCCAGCCCCGAGCACGAGCGGCAATACCGCCAGGTGGAACGGGCCTGGCGCGCCTCGGCGCGGATTCCGCAGCAGGAATTGCGCGCCCTGCTGGCCCGGCCGTCCGCCGGGGACCGGCCGATGCGGCCGGATCGGCGCCGGTTCGGACTCGGGCTGGCCGGGGCCTGCGGGATTGCACTGACGGCGGGGGTGGCGGGGTGGCATGCGCTCGATGCGCCGCGGCAGGTCGTCGAGCTCGCGTCGGCGCGCGGCGAGCGCCGCCGGGTGGCTTTGCCCGATGGGTCCGTGCTGGACCTGAATACCGGGACACGGGCGCGGGCGCGATTCCAGGAGGGCCGGCGCGTGGTCGAACTGCGGGAAGGCGAAATCTTCTTCGCCGTCCGGCCGGATGCCGGACGGCCGTTCGTCGTGGAGGCGGGTCCTGCGCGGGTGGAGGTCACGGGCACGCGCTTCGACGTCCGCCACGATGCCGACTGGACCCGGGTCAGCGTGGAATCGGGCTCGGTGGAGGTGTCGAGCGGACCCTGGTGGCGGCGCCGCCGGCAGGCCCTGGCGCAGGGCCAGGAAGTCCTCCGGGCGTCCGGCGACGAGACGTTCGACGCCGTCCGCGCGGCCGATCTGGAGACCGTGCTGGCCTGGCAGCAGGGCCGGATCGTGTTCGAAAACACGCCGCTGGCACAGGCCATCGCCGAAATCAACCGCTACCTGGATACGCCGGTCCGGCTGGATGCGCCGGCCTTGCGCGACTTCCGGGTGGCGGCCGTGCTGAGCGTGGACGAACCCGAAGCCCTGATCGACATGCTGCCCGCGATCGCCCCGGTCCGTGTCTACCGCCTGCCGGACGGGCCCCTGCGGATCGTGCCGCGTTAGGCCGGAGCGGACTCGCATGCGGCCGATCCCACGCGCCAGGGTCGATGATACATCCGGTATCATAATAATTCTCATTTCCATTCTGGTCATGGAGGCTCTCATCCGTCTTCTTCTTGAGAGGGGCGGTGCGCCCGGCGGGGCTGCGCCCCGGTGTGGCCGCGCACCGCGATCGGATCACAAGATGCCCGTGCGCCCCGCCGGGCCGCCATCCATAGGAAGAAGCAGGACCGTGAATACGACGAAATCGAGGACCGCGCCGCGTGGGCGCAACCGGGCCGCGCGCCTGGGCGCCGTGGCGCTGCTTTTGGCGGCCCTGGCCGCGACGCAGGCGCTGACCGCGCCCGCGTTCGCCCAGGAAGCGCCTGTCGCCATCGACATTCCCGCCCAGCCGCTGAGCAAGGCCCTGCTGCAGCTGGGCGGGCAGACCGGGCTGCAGATCTTCTTTTCGCAGGCGATCGTCGAGGGCCATCGGGCACCCGCCTTGAACGGCACCCTGGCGCCCGACGAGGCCCTGCGCCGGCTGCTGGCGGGCACGGGGATCGAATTCCGCCGGACCGGCAGGAACGTGTCCCTGTCGCGTCCCGGAGCGGACGGCGCGGCGCAGCTCGCCCCCATCACGGTCGCGGGGACGCGCGCGGGCGATCCGCCGCCGGCCTACGGCGGCGGGCAGGTGGCCGCCGGCGGCCGCCTGGGCCTGCTGGGCGACCGGGATTTCATGGAAACCCCGTTCAGCACGATCAGCTACACGAGCGAGTACATCCAGGACCGCCAGGCCCAGGAACTGTCGCGGGTGATCGCGGTCACGGATCCGGCGGTCTTCAATCATGGCGCCACCGGGATGATTCAGGACCACTTCGCCTTGCGCGGCTTCGGCGTCGAGAACAGCGACGTGGCCTTGAACGGACTGTACGGCATGGTGCCGTACTGGCGGATCACGCCGGAATTCATCGAGCGCATCGAGGTCCTGAAAGGCCCGGCCGCCATGCTGAACGGCATGCCGCCCGGCGGCTCGGTGGGCGGCAGCATCAACCTGGTCACCAAGCGGGCCGGCGAGACGCCGCTGGCGCGGGTCACGGGCACCTATGCCTCGGATGCCCAGTACGGCACCCACGTGGACCTGGGCCGCCGCTTCGGCGACGACCAGCAGTTCGGCATCCGCTTCAACGGCGTGTACCGGGACGGCGACGCGGCGGTGGATCATCAATCCAGGCGAGCCAGGCTGGCGGCGCTGGCCCTGGACTGGCGTTCGGACCGGATCCGGCTGTCGGCGGACCTGTATACCAACGAAGACCACGTCGGCGGCCTGAATCGCGGGGTTTCCCTGGTCAACGGCCTGGACGTCCCGTCGCCGCCGGATCCCCGGACCCTGCTGGCGCCGGACTGGACGTTTTCCACCACCCAGGCCGACGCCGCCATCCTGCGCGGCGAGGTGGACATCACGAAGGCCGTGACCGCGTATGCGAGCTATGGCCACAGCAAGACGGACTTCGATGCGCTGGCGAGTTCGACCTACCAGGTCTTCAACGCCCGGGGCGATTTCCGGAACGACTTCTCGCATCAGCGCACCCAGTACGACAAGGACACGGCCGAGGCCGGCGTCCGGATGCGGTTCAGGACGGCGGGGATCGGCCACGAACTGGCGCTGGCGGCCAGCTACTACCACCATGACTACCGCTTCGGCTTCCTGCGCAACATGCTGGGCGCGGGCAGGGAGTGGGTCACCAACATCTACGATCCTTCGTGGGGACCGTCGGTGAGCAAGCGCTTCAGCGACGAGACCCTGCCCAAGACGGGCGAGGTCCGCACGGTCGGCTTCGGCGTGGCCGATACGCTGTCATTCGCCGGCGACCGCGTCCTGCTGACGCTGGGCGCCCGGCGCCAGAACGTGGTCAGCGACACCTTCGACGCGACCACCGGCGCGCTCACGGCGCGCTACGACGCCGGGGCCACGACGCCCATGGCGGCCCTGCTGTGGAAAGTGACCGATACCGTGTCCGTGTACGGCAACTACATCGAGGGCCTCAGCCAGGGCGCCACGGCGCCGGCGACCGCCGTCAATGCGGGCGAGGTGTTTCCGCCCTACAAGACCAAGCAGCGCGAGGCCGGGCTGAAGATGGACTGGGGGGGCTTCGCCACGACCCTGAGCGCGTTCCAGATCGAGCGGCCCAGCAGCTACACCGATCCGGTGACCCGGGTGTTTTCCTTCGGCGGTGAGCAGCGCAACCGGGGGCTGGAACTGGGCTTCTTCGGCGAGCCGGTGCAGGGGCTGCGCCTGATGGGCGGCATCTCCTACACGCAGGCCAAGCTGACCAGGACCGCCGGGGGCGTCAACGAGGGCCGCTACGCCACCGCCGTGCCGCAGTGGCAGGGCAAGCTGGGCGTCGAGTGGGACGTGCCGGGCGTGCCCGGCCTGGCGCTGAACGGCAACATGGTGTCGGTGTCCGAACAGTACGTCAATGCGGACAACTCGCTCTCGGTGCCGGGCCGCACGGTGTTCGACGTGGGCGCGCGCTATGCCACGTCCATCGCCGGCCGCCCCCTGACCCTGCGGGCCATGGTGCTCAACGTGACCGACAAGGCGTACTGGGCCGGCTCGCTGAGCTCGGGCCTGGGCGCGCCGCGGACGTACATGCTGTCGGCCTCGATGGACTTCTGATGGGACTTCTGATGCGGACCGGCAGGCGATGACGCGCATTCCCCTTCCCGTGATCTCCCGAGTCGTGGCGGCCGTGTGCGGCGGCTATGCGCTGGCGGCGCTGCTCTCGGTCGCGGCGCTGGCCGCGCCGCTGGCTGGATCCGAGGCGGCCTTCCTGGGCATGATGCTGAGCTTCCTCTGCCATGCCGGCGCCGTCGTCTGGGTCTTCGCCGTGCGCTCGGCACGGCGGGCCTGGGCCGGCCTGCTGGTGGCGGCCTGCGTCCTGCTGCCCCTGGCCTGGTCCGCCTGGCCCGTGGGGGGCGCATCATGAGCGGTCCGGTCCGGGACGGGCGCGCATCGCCCGGGCGCATGCCGGCGCCGACCGCCCCGCCCCTGGCCAGGCCCGCGGCCCGGCCCGCCGCCAGGCCGCGCGGCATCCGCCAGACCATGTCCGACCTGCACATCTGGGCGGGACTGCTGGCGGGCTGGATCCTGTACGCCATGTTCCTGACCGGGACCGTCTCGTTCTTCCGCGACGAGATCAGCCGCTACATGCGGCCGGAACTGAATGCGGCCGCGGTCCCGCCGCCGGCCGGCGCGGCGGCGGCCCGCATCGTCGAGGGCATCCTGGCCCGGACGCCCGACACGCCGCAACTGAGCGTGACGCTGCCCTCGCCGCGCGATCCGGCGGCGTCCGCCTTCTGGCGCGATCCGCATGCGGCCGGCCGCGGATTCCGGACGGAGACGTTCGACGCCGAAACGGGGGAGCGCCTGTCGGCCCGCGACACCCGGGGCGGAGATTTCTTCTACGCCTTCCATTTCAACCTGCACTACATGTCGCCCCTGTGGGGGCGGTGGATCGCCGGCCTGTGCGCCATGTTCATGCTGGTGGCCATCGTCAGCGGGGTGATCACGCACAAGAAGATCTTCGCGGATTTCTTCACCTTCCGCCGGGGCAAGGGCCAGCGCAGCTGGCTGGACGCGCACGCCGCGCTGTCGGTGCTGGGTCTGCCGTTCCACTTCATGATCACCTGGAGCGGCCTGATCACCCTGATGGTGCTGTACATGCCCTGGCCGATGCAGGCCCTGCCCACGCCGGCGGACCGGGCGGCGATGACCAGCGAAATGCGCTTCTTCCTGCCGCCGGGCAAGCCCGCTCGGGAGCCGGCGGCCCTGGCGTCGATCGAGTCCCTGGTGGCGCAGGCCGAGCGGCGCTGGGGCGCCGGCAGCGTCGGCGGGGTGCAGGTCGCCCATCCGGGCGATGCGCAGGCGCGGGTGGCCGTCGTGCGCCGGCAATCCGGACAGATCGCCACCACGCCGCGCTATCTGCTGTTCGACGGGGTGTCGGGCGAACTGCTGCGGGCCAAGGACGCGTCCGGGCCGATGGCGACGGCGCAGGGCGTGCTGTACGGCCTGCACCTGGGCCGCTACGCCGACCCCGCGCTGCGCTGGCTGTATTTCCTCGTCAGCCTGGCGGGGACCGCCATGGTCGGGTCGGGGCTGGTGCTGTGGACGGTGAAGCGCCGGGCGAGCCTGCCGGATCCGCGGCAGCCCTATTTCGGCTTCCGCCTGGTCGAGCGCCTGAACATCGCGGCCATCGCGGGCCTGTCGGTGGCGATGGCGTCGTTCTTCTGGTTCAACCGCCTGCTGCCGGCGGATCTGGCGGGGCGCGCCGGCTGGGAGATCCACGGCTTCTTCATCGTCTGGGCACTGGCGCTGGCCGCGGCCTGCCTGAGGCCGGCCCGGCGCGCCTGGATCGAACTGCTGGCCGTGGCCGCCGCGCTGCTGGCCCTGCTGCCCGTCTTGAACGCCTTCGTGACGGACCGGCCGCTGTGGCATAGCCTGCGCGCCGGCGACTGGCTGTTCGCCGGCTTCGACCTGGCGCTGCTGGCCCTGGCGGCGCTGCACGCCCGGATGGCCCTCCAGGTCGCGCGGCATCGCCCGGCGGTCCGGCCGGCCCGTCGCCGTGGGGGCGTCCCGGCGGCTGGAGAAAGCGCATGAACACGATCGTCTCGCCGCTGTGGGCGCATGGCCTGCTGCTCGGCCTCTCGTGGGCGGGCTTCGCCTGCCTGGCGCTGGCCATGGAGCGGCATCAGCGGGACGTCTTCGGCCGCCTCCTGCGGACCGCCGCCCGCCGCCGCCTGCGGATCGCGGGCGGGTGCCTGCTGGGCGCGGCCCTGTGGCGGGCCGTGGCCGGGATGGGCTGGGGATTCGGACTGGCGGCCTACAGCGGCCACACCAGCCTGGCCGCCGGGCTGGTCTGCCTGGGACTGGCGGCATGGAACCGGCGCGGCTGGCGGTGGCCGGGAGGTGGAGATCGTTGAGCGCCGCGGTTCGTTTTTTTGCGCGGCGGTTTTTGCGTGTTTTCGGTTTTTGCCGCTGTTTGGTTTTTCTTCTTTTGCCTGCTTTCGGCTTCTTCACAGGGATGGACTTCGTATGCGACGTTTCAAATCAGCTTCTTTCCTGGCCCTCGTCCTGACGGCGGCGCTGGCCGGGTGCGCCCAGACGGGCGACCGCGCCGCGTCGGCGCCGGCGGCCGCGAGTGAGCCGGCCCAGCCGCGGGTGCAGCGCCAGGCCGTGGGGCAGGGCATCTATGAACTGGTCTACTCGGCGCGCCAGGACGCGCTCTTCGTGGCCGCCGCCGGCGGGTTCGGCGAGGGGGCCGCCCCGCCCCGGATCCTGCGGCTGGATCCCGCCACCCTGGCCGTGCAGGCGGAGATCCCCCTGGCACGCAAGGGCTTCGGCCTGGCGCTGGACGACGCGGCCGGCCGCCTGTACGTCGGCAACACGAACGACGCCTCCATCACCGTCATCGACACGGCCGCCGGCAAGGTCGTCGGCCTGGTGCAGCTGACGTCGAAGAAGGTCAAGGCGCCGGACGGCAAGGAACGCTATCCGCACAATCTGCGGGAACTGGTCCTGGATCCGGCCCGTCACCGGCTGTACGCCCCCGGCCTCGCTTTCCGCGACAGCGTCCTGTACGTCGTGGACACGCGGTCGCTGAAGGTCGAGAAGGTCGTGCCGGGCTTCGGTTTCGTGGCCACCGGCACGGCGCTCGACGCGGCGGGCGGCAAGCTCTACGTGTCCAACCTGCAGGGGCAGCTGTTCACCGTGGACACCGCGTCGCTGCGCCTGGAGAAGGCCTCCGAGGCGGGCGGCGACCAGTTGCTGAACCTGGCGTTCGATGCGCGGACCGGCCGCGTGCTGGCGACCGACGAGGGCATGGAGCGACTGGACGGCATGCGCGAGAAGCTGGGCGGGCTGAAGGATTACCGCAAGCGGGGCGAGGGCAACCGCATCGTCGCGCTCGATCCGGCCGACGGCAAGCGGCTGGCCGACATCCCGACCGGCCAGGGTCCCGTGGCCCTGCTGCTGGATGCGCCGCGCCAGCGCCTGTTCGTCACCAACCGCGAGTCGGGGACGGTGACGGTGTTCGACAGCGGCACGCATGCCCTGCTGCGGACGATCGAGCTGCCGGCCCATCCGAACAGCCTGGCGCTGGATCCGCGCACCGGCGCCGTGTTCGTGACCGTCAAGAACGGCCGCGACGCGCCCAAGGACAGCGCCGAAAGCGTGGCGCGCATCGACTTCTGACCGTGCTCCGGGGCCTCGCGGCCCCGGTGTCGCCGTCGGGAATGGGCGGGAAGAGTCCCGGATCGGAATTGCCCGGCGCTGGGCGCGGGGTCCAGGCGTGCCGGGAACTCCGGGCGGACCGGCCCTGGCGGGTCGCCATGAGAATCGGCCCTAGCGGGTCGCCACGAGAAACAGCCGGGGCACGGGCAGCAGCACCGAGCCGTCGGTCTGCGTGGGGTAGGCCCGCGCCAGTTCGTCGCGGTACTGCGCCAGGAAGAGCGCCTGTTCGGCCGCGTCCAGCGGCGCCAGAAAGGGGCGCAGGGCGCTGCCCTTGAACCAGGCCACGATGCCGTCCACGCCGTCGGGCAGCACATGCCAGTACCGGGTGCGCCAGATGTCCACGCGCGCGCAATGCGGCTTGAGCAGGTCGTAGTACCAGGGGACGGGGTGGCTGGGAAAGCGGGTGCTGCGCTCGTCGCCGACGCGGTCCGCCCAGCGGGGATCGGCGGCCGTCTTGCGCATCAGGGTCTTGACCGGATCGTCCTGGTTGTCGGGCATCTGGACGGCCAGGCTGCCGCCGGGCGCGAGGAAGCCGGCCAGCCGCGGGAACAGGGCGGCATGATCCGGGATCCATTGCAGCGAGGCGTTGGCCAGGATGACATCGAAAGGCGCCTCGGGCGTCCAGGCGGCGATGTCGGCCTGCAGGAAGTCGATGTCCGGCAGCCGCTCGCGGGCGGCCGCCAGCATGTCGGCGGAGCTGTCCAGGGCGGTGACGCGGGCGCCCGGGTAGCGCGCCCGCAGGACTTCGGTCGAATTGCCCGGGCCGCAGCCCAGGTCGGCCAGCCGGGCTGGGTCGCGCGTCGGGACCGCCGCCAGCAGATCCCTGACCGGGCGGGTGCGCTCGGCCTCGAACATCGTGTATTGGCTTGCCGACCAGGCCATGCTTTGTTCTCCCTTCTGGAAGGCTGAACGACCGGCGCGCCGCTGCCTCGCCTGGATTTGCGCCATCCCTTGCGCCATCAATGTTTTGGCCCGCCCTACTGGATTTGAACCAGTGACCTACGGCTTAGAAGGCCGTTGCTCTATCCAGCTGAGCTAAGGGCGGTCGGGTGGCGCGCCCGCGGACCTGGGCGTAGCCCCAGTCCGGGCCGGGGCGGCTCGCCTGCGCTGCGTGCGGGCCTGCGTTGCGTGCTCGAACCCTGGATTCTAACGTGCATTCCGCGCCTCGGTGTTTTCCCTGAGGGCAGGATCGAACGGGGCGCCTGTAAGGCCCTCGTAAGGTCGGGTTTCTATCTTGCACTGCATCATACGACCCATCAGGAGACCGACATGGGAGACAAGCGGACACAAACCATCGTGTCGAACCCGAAATACCAGCATCTGCGGCGGACGCGACTGCGTTACGGCTGGACGCTGGCCGTGATCATGCTGCTGGTGTACTACAGCTTCATCGGCGTGATCGCGTTCGACAAGGAATTGTTCGCGCTGAAACTGGGCGAAGGCGTCATGACCTGGGGCATCCCGGTCGGTTTCGGCGTCATCGTGTTCAGCGTGCTGATCACCGGCCTGTACGTGCGCCGGGCCAACAACGAATTCGACCGCCTGACCCGCGAGATCGTCCAGGAGGCCGGACAATGAACCGCATGACACTACGCGCGCTGGGCGCGCTGACCCTCGCGGCGGGCCTGGCCTCGGCCGCGCAGGCCGCGGGCGGCGATCTGGGCGAGCTGCAGCGGCAGCCCACCAACTGGACCGCCATCACGATGTTCGGCCTGTTCGTGCTCCTGACCCTGTGGATCACGAAATGGGCCGCCGGCCGGACCCGTTCCGCCGCCGACTTCTACACCGCCGGCGGGGGCATCACCGGCTTCCAGAACGGCCTGGCGATCGCGGGGGACTACATGTCCGCCGCTTCGTTCCTGGGGATTTCCGCCGCCGTGATGATCAACGGCTACGACGGCCTGATCTATTCCATCGGCTTCCTGGTGGGCTGGCCCATCCTGACCTTCCTGATGGCCGAGCGCCTGCGCAACCTGGGCAAGTTCACCTTCGCCGACGTGGCGGCCTACCGCTTCAAGCAGGGGCCGATCCGCGCCTTCGCGGCCTCGGGCACGCTGGTGGTGGTGGCGTTCTACCTGATCGCGCAGATGGTCGGCGCCGGCCAGCTCATCAAGCTGCTGTTCGGCCTGGAATACTGGATCGCCGTGGTCGTGGTCGGCGTGCTGATGATGGTCTACGTGCTGTTCGGCGGCATGACGGCCACCACCTGGGTGCAGATCATCAAGGCGGCCCTGCTGCTGGGCGGGGCGACCTTCATGGCCCTGATGGTGCTGGCGCATTACGGCTTCTCGCCCGAGCGCCTGTTCGCCGCCGCGGTGGAGGTCAAGACGCTGGCCGCCCTGAACGCGGGCAAGGACGCCGTCCAGTCCGGCGCGCTGGGGCAGTCCATCATGGGGCCGGGCAATTTCATCAAGGACCCGATCAGCGCGATTTCCTTCGGCATGGCGCTGATGTTCGGCACGGCCGGCCTGCCGCACATCCTGATGCGCTTCTTCACCGTGCCCGACGCGCGCGAGGCCCGCAAGTCCGTGTTCTGGGCCACGTCCTGGATCGGCTATTTCTACATCCTGACCTTCATCATCGGCTTCGGCGCGATCGTGCTGGTGTCCACCAACCCGCAGTTTCTGGACACGGCCGGCGCCCTGATCGGCGGCGGCAACATGGCGGCGGTGCACCTGGCCGACGCCGTGGGCGGCAACGTGTTCCTGGGCTTCATGTCGGCCGTGGCCTTCGCCACGATCCTGGCGGTGGTGGCCGGCCTGACGCTGTCTGGCACCTCGGCGGTGTCGCACGACATCTATGCGACCCTGGTCAAGGACGGCCATGCCACCCGCGAGCAGGAAATGAAGGTCGCCAAGATCACCACGGTGGTCCTCGGGATCGTCGCCGTGGTGCTGGGCATCGCCTTCGAGAAGCAGAACATCGCTTTCATGGTGTCGCTGGCCTTCGCGGTGGCGGCGTCGGCGAACTTCCCGGTGCTGTTCATGTCGGTGCTGTGGAAGGGCTGCACCACGCGCGGCGCGATGATCGGCGGCTTCGCCGGCCTGATCAGCGCCGTGGGCCTGACGGTGGTGTCGCCGTCGGTCTGGGAGGCCACGCTGGGCAACCCGGCGGGCTCGGCCCTGTTCCCCTACGCGTCCCCGGCGCTGTTCTCCATGACGATCGGTTTCGTGTCGATCTGGCTGTTCTCGGTCACCGACCACAGCGAACGCGCCCGCATCGACCGGGCCGGCTTCGAGGCCCAGACCGTGCGCAGCGAAACCGGGATCGGCGCGGCGGCGGCCAGCGCGCACTGATCCCGCGATGGACGGCGGTCCGATCCGGCCGCCGCCATCGCAACCCGACCCGAGGCCGACAGGCGCAGCCTGCGGCGATTTCCGGGTGCTCTCGCACCCCGGCGACCGTGATCCGGCGCCGGGGTGTTCTTTTTTGGCGCCAGGTTTTGTGCCAGGAAGCGCCGCGCCGCGCCGGAGGCGGGCTGGAGACCAGACCGTGGCTCGCCGACCGTGGTTCGCCTGACAATCAGTACCAAAACGGTGCACAATGGAAAGCGCTCCTTTTTTTGCCGCCGGGCCGTCCCAAGGCAAAAAGGCCCCCTTTGGGGGGCAGCAAGCGGCCGCAGGCTGCGCAGCGTGGGGGTCCTTTTTTGCCGCCGGGCCGTCCCAAGGCAAAAAGCGCCCCCTTGGGGGGCAGCAAGCGGCCGCAGGCTGCGCAGCGTGGGGGCCCTTTTTTTGCCGCCGGGCCGCCCCAAGGCAAAAAGCGCCCGCTCATTACGTTTTTCCTGGATCTCATTCACCATGACACAACGCTTGAACTACTACCAGGCCTCGCCCGAGGCCGCCCGCAAATACGGCGAATTCAGCCAGCTGCTGCATGCCAATCCCTTCCTCGCGGAAATCGGCTACCTGGTGACGCTGCGGGCCTCGCAGCTCAACGGCTGCACCTTCTGCGTGGACATGCACGTCAAGGAAGCCAAGATCGCGGGCGAGCGCGAACTGCGCCTGCATCACGTCGCGGTGTGGCGCGAATCGCCGCTGTTCACGGCCAAGGAAAAGGCCATCCTGGAATGGACCGAGGCGCTGACGCGGCTGCCGCCCGAGGGCGTGTCCGACGAGCTGTTCCGGCGCGTGCGCGAGCAGCTGTCGGAAAAGGAGCTGGCCGACCTGAGCTTCCTGATCGTGGGGATCAACGGCTGGAACCGCCTGGGAGTGGCCTTCCAGCCGGTGCCGGGTTCGTCCGACGCCCTGTTCGGGCTGGACAAGGCGGGCCTGAGCTGATCGCATCCCCCCGGTCGGCCGCGTCTTCCCGGCTGACCGTCTCTTGCCGGCCGATTCCCTGCCCTGGGCCCGCCGCGTCTTCCGGACTCGCCGCGCCTTCCGGGCTCGCCGCCTTTCCGGCCAGCCCGCCCGCGAACGCGGCGGGCCGCCTGCCCGCCTGCACCAGGATGGCCTCCAGCTCGCGCACCGTCGCCAGCAGGCGCTGCAGGGTCTGGTAGTTGAACGCGCGCATCCGCTCGTCGATGCGTCCGGGAATCAGCACCCAGCCGCGTCCACGCTGTTCGAGGTAGCCGGCGTCCCGCAGTCCGAGCAGCTTGCGGCGGATGGTTTCCCGGGGCAGCCGCGAGACCACCGTCAGATCCCGCAGGCGGACGGGCTGCGGTTCCCCGCGGACGGGGGCGGCATCCGTGCCCGCATCAGCGCCCGCGCCCGCGCCGCCCGGCGCCATCAGGCGCACCAGGCCCAGGTGGGACACCAGTCCGAGAAGGATCAGGGATTCGGCGTCCATGTCGAGTTCGCGCATGGCCCGCAGCAGGTGATCGATGAAGTGCCGGTTCATGACGAAGCTGAGGGCGGCGAAGGCCCGCTCGTAGCGGGGATCGCGCGCCGTTCGCCCATTTTGGGCGGAATCGCCGCCGTCCGGCGTCGCGGCGGGCGGACTTTCGGATAAGGTAGGCGGGAGTCTTTCACGAGAGGATGTCATGACGGCACACATTTCTGTATCTGACTGGAAGCTGGCCGGGTTCTCCGGGGCTTTCGTGGCGACCACCGCCTGGCTGGAGTGGCGGCACCTGGAGTCCATGCCGATGACCCACGATAGCATCTCGATGCCCGTCGAGTCGGCCATGGGGCTGGCGGTGGTGGCCGCCGTGGTGATCGCCCTGATCCTGAGCCTGTCGCGGTTCCTGACGCATTTCCACCGCTACCGGGGCTGGACGGCGGCGACGCCGGGCGCCGCGCTGCGCGCCGGCCTGCGGCTGGGCGGGCGCAACGCGCTCGCGGCGCTGTGCGTGCTGGTGTCGGCGGGGGTCTTCTGGCAGCGCTGGGCGGGTTCCACGGAGCTGTCCCCCGAACTGGCCGCCCTGGTCGTCGCGGCGGTGGGCGGCCTGGCGGCCCTGGCCGCGGCGGCTTCCGCCCGGCGCGCGCACGAACGGTTCATCCAGCGGGCGGTGCCCCACCGTCCCCCGATGCCGGCGTAAGCCGCGCTCAGGCGGGTTCCCGGACCGCCTGCGACCGTTCCAGCGCCTGGGCCAGGTCGGCCTTCAGGTCGTCCACGTGTTCCACGCCGACCGACATGCGGACGAAATTGGGCTCGATGCCGGCGGCCTGCATGTCGGCCTCGGTCATGGAGCTGGCCCACATGGACGCGGTGTGCACGGCCAGGGTCTCGACCCCGCCCAGGCTGACCGCCTGGGTGGCCAGCTTGAGCCCGGTCACGAAGCGCTGCGTGGCGGCGTAGCCGCCCTTGATCGAATACGCCACCACCGCGCCGAAGCCGCGCATCTGGCGCGCCGCCAGGGCGTGCTGCGGGTGGCTTTCCAGGCCGGGGTAGAAGACCCGCTCGACTTCCGGGCGGGCTTCCAGCCATTGCGCCAGCGCCAGGGCGTTGGCATTGATGCGTTCCATGCGCAGCGACAGCGTGCGCAGGCCGCGCAGCAGCAGCCAGGCGTCCATGGGCGAGAGCACCGCGCCCAGGGTGACGTGCATCTTCCAGATGGTCTCGGCCAGCGCGTCGCTGCAGCAGATGGCGCCCGCCATCAGGTCGTGGTGGCCGCCCAGGTACTTGGTGGCGCTGTGCACCACGATGTCGATGCCCAGGTCGTGCGGGCGCTGGTTCAGCGGCGAGGCGAAGGTGTTGTCGGCCACCGTCAGGATGCCGCGCGCCCGGGCGATATCGGCCACCGCCGCCAGGTCCGTGATGGACAGGCTGGGGTTCACCGGCGTTTCCACCATGATCAGCTTCGTGTCCGGACGCAGCGCGGCGCGCAGGCTGTCCAGGTCCGTCTGGTCGAAGAAGCTGACCTGCACGCCGTAGCGGGTGAGGACTTCCGCGAACAGCTTGGAGGTGCTCATGTAGTGGCGCTGCTGGGCCACGACGTGGTCGCCGGCCTTGAGCAGCGCCAGGATGGTGGTGCAGATGGCGCCCATGCCCGAGCCCGTCAGCAGCGCGCTTTCGGTGCCTTCCAGGCCGGCCAGGATGGCCTCGACGCGCTTGTTCACGGGATTGCCGTGGCGCGTGTAGAAGGCCGCCGGGCGCACGGTGGTGGCCATTTCCGAGAACTGCTCGGCGGTTTCGGCGCGGAAGGTGGCGCTGTAGTGGATCGGCGAGACCACGTCGGCCCCGTGGCCGCAGGCGGCGTCGCCGTGCAGCAGCAGGGTCTGTTCGCGCCAGGGCGCGTCGGGGGCGGCTTCGGGGGCTTCGGGCCGGGAGGGATTCATGGAGCGGGCTCCTGCGCAGGAATGAGGACAGGCGCCCATGATACGCCCGGGGCGCGGGGTCCCGGGGCCCTTGGGGATTCAGAGGTACGGGCTGGCCAGCCAGATGATCCGGTTGCGCAGCTGCTTCAGGTAGGGCATGGCGTTCAGGGAGTCCAGGGTCACGCGCTCGGACTGCTCGATGGCCGCGTCGATGCGCCGTCCGATCTGGCTGGCCAGGCCGCGGTCGTAGACCTCCATGTCCAGCTCGAAATTCAGCCGCAGGCTGCGCGGATCCAGGTTCGACGAGCCCACGTAGGACCAGGCGTCGTCGACGGTGAACAGCTTGGAGTGGTCGAAATTCCTGCGGTAGCGCCAGACGCGGCAGCCGGCTTCCAGCACCTGGCTCAACTGGGCGGTCATGGCGTAGTTCACCAGGCGCAGGTTGTTGCGCCCGGGGATCACGATGTCCACCTGGATGCCGCGCCGCGCCGCCGTGTTCAGCGCGCCGATCAGGATCTGGTCGGGCAGGAAATAGGGCGACTGGATGCGCACGCGATGCTGCGCCACGGCCAGGGCGCCCAGCAGCACGCGGTGCGTGGCCGCCATGAAGCGGTCCGGGCCGGTCCGGATGCAGCGCGCCGGCACCCGGGGCGGCGGCGGCAGGGGCGAGACGCGCACCCAGTCCTCGATGCGCAGGCGCTCGCTGGTGGCGAATTCCCAGTCGTTGGCGAAGACGGCGAACAGCTGGGTCGCCAGCGGGCCCTCGATGCGGAAGTGCGTGTCGCTGTCCGCGCGCCGTCCCGCCAGGGACGCCATGAAGCTCTCGCGGATGTTCATGCCGCCCATGAAGCCCAGGTGGCCGTCGACGAACAGGATCTTGCGGTGGCTGCGCAGGTTGGCGTAGGCCGAGCGCAGGCCCAGCGGATTGGTCATGTAGCGGTCGGCGCGGATGCCGTTGCGCTGCAGCAGGCGCAGGATGGGCGGGCGGGAATAGCGCGCGCCCACGGCGTCGATCAGCACCCGGATCTCGACGCCGCGCTCGCGGGCGCGCCGCAGGGCGTCGGCGAAGCGCAGGCCGACGCGGTCGTGGTCGAAGATGTAGCTTTGCAGCGCGATGCAGTGGTGGGCCTCGTCGATGGCCCGCAGCATGGCCGGATAGGCCTCGTCGCCGCTGTCGAGCAGGGTGATGTGGTTGCCGCCTTGCAGCGGGAACCGGCCGACCTGGTCGCACAGCACGCGCAGCGAGGCGAACTGCGGGCCGGACACCGCGCCGACGTCGCCGAAGGCGGGATACGCGCTGTTGACGTAGTCCTTGATCAGGCGGCTGCGGTGGGTGGACATCTGGTCGTGGCGGATGCGGTTGATGCCCGCGACCAGGTACAGGAAGGCGCCCAGAAACGGCGACATCAGGATGACGCCGACCCAGGCGATGGCCGCGCGCACGTCGTTCTTCTGCATGGCCGCCTGGGCCGCGACGGCCAGGCTGAAGACCAGCGTCAGCAGGGCCGCCAGGTGCGGCCAGTATTCGCGCAGGAACTCGGTGAGGACGCTCATGGGCTCAGGGCCGGGGCGGCGTGTCCGGATCGGCGGGGGGCGGCGGCCCGCCGGGGCCGGGTGCCTGCGCCGCGCCGGGCCGGCGGCGCAGGGATTCGAGCCAGTCCGGGTTGGGCCGGCCGGCGGCGGCGAATTGCTGGTTGCGGGAATTCGAGCGCCAGATGCCGCCGCCGATGCCGGGCACGGGCTCGGTGCGGTACCAGTACCAGCGCCCGTCCGCGTCCTGCGCGGACCAGTCCCAGCCGTCGGGGGCCTGGGACCACTCGGGGGCCTGGGGCGCCGGGGTCGTGTCGGAAGGGGTGTCCATGCTGCGTTCCGGGGGGGGCCCGGACGCGCTGCCGGGCCTGTCAGTCGGCTGTGATCAGATTCTGCCGAATCTTGTCATACCCCAGGTTGAAAAGAAAGCCGTAGGGCAGGTAGAACAGGACGAAGCCGATGTCCAGCACCAGGGCGTGCCAGACGGAGATGTCCAGCCACCAGGCGACGAAGGGAATGGCGATCACGATCAGGCCGCCCTCGAAGCCGATGGCATGCGCCACCCGCACGCCATAGGTGCGGTCGAAGCCGACGCGCGCCTGCAGGCGGTCGAACAGCCAGTTGTAGAGCATGTTCCAGAGCACCGCGATCGTGGCGACGACGGCGGTGAGCACGCCCATGTCGAAGATGCTGCGCCCGGTGATCCAGGCGGCCAGGGGGGCGGAAATGCCGATGGCGAGGATTTCAAACGTCAGTGCGTGAAAGACGCGTTCGCCCAGCGGGCGGTCGTGGATCTGCATGGAAAGCGGTTCGCTGCGGCGGTGCCGTCACCGCGTGGATGCGATCGGACGGGGCCGTCCCCGCCAGCCCGGGAACCCGGGACAAAGCCTCCCCAGGTCCGGAAGTCCGTTCCGGCTTTCGCGCGGTGAAAACCCGCGCATGGCGCGGCTTTTCACAGGGAAAGGGGGGTGGGGTGACCGATGGGGCTCGAACCCACGACAACCGGAATCACAATCCGGGACTCTACCAACTGAGCTACGGTCACCACTCAAAGAACGGGAATTCTAGCATGACTGGAATCCTTTTGCAGGCGGCGCTCCGGCCCTTGATCGCCACTGCGTTTTAGGTCATGTTATCGGCTACGGATTCGATTTCAGCGGTTCACCGGGGCCGTCCGGGATCGGGCTCCCCGGCGGGGCCGGATCCGGGATGGCCGGACCCCTCCCATAAGGAATGCTCATGGCACAGATCTTCGTCGTCCATCCCGAAAACCCGCAATCCAGGCTGCTCCAGCAAGCCGGCGAGCTCCTCGCCGAGGGAGGGCTGGTCGCCGTCCCCACCGATTCCAGCTACGCCGTCGTGGCGCGCCTGGACGACAAGGACGCCGCCGGGCGCCTGCGCCGGCTGCGCGGCCTGGACGAACGCCACCACCTGACGGTGCTGTGCCGCGACCTGGCGGAAATCAGCCACTTCGCCAAGGTCGACAATCCCCAGTACCGGTTGCTGAAGCTGGCCACGCCGGGCCCCTGGACCTTCATCCTCGAAGCCACGAAAGAAGTCCCCCGGCGCGTCTCGCACCCCTCGCGCAAGACCATCGGCATCCGCGTGCCCGACCACCGGGTGGCGCTCGCCCTGATCGAAGCCGCCGGCTCGCCGCTGCTTTCCACCACATTGATTCCCCAGGACGAGACCCTGCCGTTGAACGACGCGCAGGACATCGTCGGCCGCTATGCGCACGATCTGGCCGCCATCGTCGATGGCGGCTCCTGCCCCTTCGAGCCCACCACGGTCATCGACCTCACCGAAGACCCGCCCAAGGTCGTGCGGGCGGGCCGCGGCGACCCGGCCACCCTCGGCATCGCCTGAGCGGGGGCGCCGGCCGATGGCGCGGCGCGGACGATCCGGGCGAGCGGTTATGCTTACGGAATCTGCCGGCCGCCGGCCGGCGCTTCGTTCGCCCGAGTTCCCGTGGACAATCTGATCCAGACCATCGCGGTCTACGCTCTGCCGGTCCTGTTCGCCATCACCCTGCACGAGGCGGCGCACGGGTACGTGGCGCGCCATTTCGGCGATCCCACGGCCGAGCAGGCCGGCCGCATCAGCCTCAATCCCCTGCGGCACATCGACCCGATGGGCACCATCGTCGTGCCGCTGGTGCTGCTGTTCGCCACCAAGCTCATGGGCGGCGGGCTGCTGTTCGGCTGGGCCAAGCCCGTGCCGGTGAACTGGAGCCGCCTGCGCCGGCCCAAGCGCGACATGCTGTGGGTGGCGCTCGCCGGGCCGGCCTCCAACCTGCTGATGGCCATCGGCTGGGTGCTGTTCCTGCGCGCCATGCTGATGCTGGGCCTGATCGGCGGCCCGGGCGATTTCTGGGCGCTGATGGCCCAGGCCGGGGTCCAGGTCAACCTGATCCTGATGGCGCTGAACCTGCTGCCGCTGCCGCCGCTGGACGGCGGGCGGATCGTCTTCAGCCTGCTGCCCGCGCGGCTGGCCTGGCGCTACGGCCGCATCGAGCCCTATGGCCTGGTGATCCTGATCGTGCTGATGATGCTCGGCTGGCTCTGGCCCCTGATGCTGCCGCTGCTGAAGCTGGGGCAGTGGGTCGTCAGCGGATTTTTGTAGATCGGCGGTCCGAATCCGGTAAACTTGGCTTTTTGTTTCGCCCGGGCCTATCCCGGGCGTCTTGCGGAGGCATTCCTCATCATGGCCGGCTCGGATTCATCGACCCCAGTCTTTCAGGGCAGCATGGTCGCCCTGGTCACGCCCATGCATCCCGACGGGCAACTGGACCTGGAGGCCTTCCGGAAACTGATCGACTGGCACGTCGCGCAGGGCACCGACGCCCTGGTGGTCGTCGGCACCTCGGGCGAATCGCCCACCGTCACCGTCCAGGAGCAGGCCGAGCTCATCGAGCTCGCCGTGCGCCACGCCGACGGCCGCATCCCCGTGATCGCGGGCACCGGCGGCAATTCCACCGCCGAGGCCATCGAGCTGCAGCGCCACGCCTATGCCGCCGGCGCGGCCGCCGGCCTGACGGTCGTGCCCTACTACAACAAGCCCACCCAGGAAGGCCTCTACCAGCACTTCCGCGCCATCGCCGAGTCCGGCGACCTGCCCAGCATCCTGTACAACGTGCCGGGCCGCACGGTGGCGGACCTGTCCAACGAGACCATCCTGCGCCTGGCCCAGGTGCCCGGCATCATCGGCGTCAAGGACGCCACCGGCAACATCGCCCGCGGCGCCCAGCTGATCGCGGCCGCGCCGGAAGGCTTCCAGGTCTTCAGCGGCGACGACGCCACCGCCGCCGCGCTGATCCTGCTGGGCGGACGCGGCAACATCTCCGTCACCGCCAACGTCGCGCCGCGCCTGATGCACGAGTTGTGCGCCGCCGCGCTGCGCGGCGACGTGCCCGAAACCCGCCGCCTGAACAACCGGCTGGCGGCCCTGAACCAGGTGCTGTTCCTGGAAGCCAACCCCATCCCCGTCAAGTGGGCCGTCGCCGAAATGGGCCTGACCCAGCTCGGCTACCGCCTGCCCCTGACACCCTTGTCCGACTCGTTGCGCACCGCCGTGCGCCAAGCCCTGATTGAGGCAGGTTCCCTGTGATGATGAAACGCATGCCGCTCGCCCGGACCAGCCTGGTGCTGGCGGGTCTGCTGTCCCTGTCCGCCTGCTCGACCCTCGGCCAGCTGACCGGCCAGACCGAGTCCGTCGAATACAAGAGCACCGTCACGGGCGAACCCCTGTCGATTCCGCCCGACCTGACCCAGGCCAACAAGAACACGCACTACGTGGCCCCCGAAGGCGTCGCCCGCCTGAGCGACTACCGCGCCAGCCAGGGCGTGCAGAGCGTCAACCCGGCCGACCGCGTGCTGCCCCGGGCGCCCGGCATCGAAGTCATGCGCGACGGCACGTTGCGCTGGCTGGTCGTCAACGAGACCGCCGAAAACCTGTACCCGAAGATCATCGAATTCTGGGGCGAGCAGGGCTTCACCATCCATTCGCAGAACGCGCAGGCCGGCCTGATCGAGACCGACTGGGCGGAAAACCGCGCCAAGATCCCCGAGGGCTGGCTGCGCAGCGCCCTGGGCAGCGTGCTCGACCAGGTCTTCGACAGCGGCGAGCGCGACCGCTTCACGACCCGCCTGGAGCGCGTCAACGGCAAGACCGAGGTCTACATCAGCCACCAGCACATGGAAGAAACCCCCACGGGCGACGGCACCGCGTTCAAGTGGGTCTTCGGCAAGGAAGATCCGGGCCTGAACGCCGCCATGCTGGCCCGCCTGATGGTCTACCTGGGCACCGACCAGCAGCAGGCCGCGCAGAAGGTCCGGGCCGCCGAGACCGGCGCCGGCACGGTCGCCGCCGCCCAGCTCGCTCAGGACCAGACCTCGCTGACCGTGGCCGAACCCTTCGACCGGGCGTGGCGCCGCGTGGGCGTGGCCATCGATGCGGCGCGCTTCACGGTCGAGGACCGCAATCGAGAGCAGGGCGATTATTACATCCGCTACCTGGACACCGACACGGGCGAGCAGATCGAGCAGCAGACCTTCTTCGGCCGCGTCTTCGGCACGCGCAACACCGCCGAGCCGCAGAAACTGCGCATCCACCTGGCCCAGCAGGGCGGCGGCACCGAGGTCAGCGTGCGCGACGCCGCCGGCCAGCCCAAGACCGACGCCACGGCGCGCCGCATCCTCTCGGTGCTGGCGAAAAACCTGAAGGAAACCGAGTAGGCCGGACCCTCGCGGGCTCCGCCCGCCCGTCCGCCACGCGACGCGAGCCTCGCCGGAACACCGACCGGCGAGGCTTTTTTACTTGTTGCCATCCGTCTCTCAAGCTAATATGTTAGTAAAACACAGGAGACGAAGATGAGCATGCGGATACGCTGGATGAGCGGGCGCGTCGCCCAGGACATCCAGAGCCTGGACCGGCAGGCGCTGGACATCACCGTCAACAACGCCAGCATGATGTCCTCCTTCACCAACGTGGTCACCCTGTCGCGCGAGCAGACGGGCATCCTGGCCGGCCTGAGGGCAAGCATGGACGCGCTGGCGCGCAGCGTCGAGACCGTCGTGCAGTCGGCGGAGGTCACGCGCGACGGCGTGGACAGCATGCACGCGCTGGCGCGCCGGGGCGACGAACTGCTGGGCCAGACCACGGCGCGGCTCGCCGCGCTGGCGCGTTCGGCCGACAGCCTCAGCGACCGCTTCCGCGAGGTCGTGCGCCGGACCCAGGAGATCGAGGGCATCCTCGGGCTGATCCAGCACGTCGCCATGCAGACCAACCTGCTGTCGCTGAACGCGGCCGTCGAGGCGGCCCGGGCGGGCGAGCAGGGGCGCGGCTTCGGCGTCGTGGCCGACGAGGTCCGCAAGCTGGCGGCCCGCACCGACGAGGCCACCGTGCAGATCCGCGAGATGATCTCGGCGATTTCGGCCAGCACGGCCGAGGCCGGCGGATTCCTCGACACCGTGCTGACCGACATCCAGGCGGGGGTGGATCACGCCCAGGAGGCCGGCCAGGCCCTGACCGACATCAGCCAGCATTCCAGCCGCACGCTGGAAGCCTCCGGCCAGATGACCGAAGCGGCGCGCACGCAAAGCGGGCTGAGCCACCGCATCGGCCAGGACATCGAGTCCCTCTCGGCCTCGGCGCGCCAGTCCGTCGAATGGGTGGGCAAGAGCAACGTCGACCTGCGCCTGGTCCAGGGGCAGATCGGCCAGCTCAAGCGCGGCACCGCGCAACTGCTGCCCGGGCGCAGGGAGCTCGACGTGCTGACGACCTGCGCCGAGGAAATGCGGGCCTGCAACATCCTTATCAAGAACGCCGACAGCCACGAGGAAATCAAGCCCGTGATCGAGCGCATCGGCGAGATCGACCAGCTCATGGACGAGACCTGGGCGCGCTACCTGCGCCGTTCGGGAGACCCGGCGGCGCGGGAGCGGTTCGCCGAGGCCCTGCGGAACTACCGCGTGGTGCGCGGCGAGATCCTCGACCTGGCGCGGCGCGGCCGCTTCGAGGCGGTGCGGGAAAAGATCACCGCGCAGGGGCGCCCCGCCTACGGCGCGATCAAGCAGGCCCTGACGGGCCTGGAAGAGGCCGAGCGCGGCGGCCGGAAAACCCGGGGTCGGCGGCCCGCGGCCGGGGTGCACGCCTTGAAGTAGCCGGAGGTCGCCATGCAATGCCTCAGCCTCGATACCCGGAAGACGCCGCCGCGCCTGCGCCGTTCCCGAATAGGCATTCGTAGCTACAAAAATAGCTTGCCCGTCATATTTTTCGTAACTACAACAACAATAATATGGAAATCGCCTTCGATCCGGCCAAGGACAAGAGCAACCAGCGCAAGCATGGCATCTCGCTGTCGCTGGCCCAGGGAATCGACTGGCCGGAGGTGATGGCCAAGCCCGACACGCGCCAGGATGACGGCGAGGTTCGGGAAATCGGCTATGCGGTCATCGACGACCGCTTGTACTGCGTGGTGTTCACGCAGCGCGAAGACAAGATGCACGTCATCAGTCTGCGCAAGGCCGATTCACGAGAGGTACGGAACTATGTCGAGCAAACGTAAGCTGATCCTGCCGACGTCCGTGGAGGACGCGGCGATCGACCGCGGCATTGCCGCGGATCCGGATACCTACGAACCGGGAACCGATCCGCTACGACAAGGCGGTGATCGATGCCTTCAAGGCGGGCGGCCCAGGCTGGCAGACCAGGATGAATGAGGCTCTCAAGAAGGCCGTGACTGGCGAAGGACGGGCGTAGGCGGCGGTCGGTGGAAAAAAGCCCGAACTTTCCGGATTTGACGGATCGCTTTACGAAGATCCAGCCCGCGTCGTACGGCTGACACGGCCCTCTACGGGCCGTGCCACAAGAAGAATGCTCAGGCGGCGGCCTGCTGCCGCGCGGCGGAATCGCCGGCCGAGGCCGTCTCCGCCTGCACGGTTTCGCCGAACCACGCCAGGTCCGGGCCCAGCGCGGCGACTGCGCCGACGATGACCAGGGCGGGGGACCGGATGGCGTGGCGCTGCGCGGCGTGCGCGAGCGAACCCAGGGTGGCGTGCAGGGTGCGCTGTTCCGGGCGCGAGCCGTTTTCCACCAGGGCGCAGGGCAGGCCGGGGGCGTGGCCTTCGGCCAGCAGCCGGGCGCTGAGCTCGGGCAGGCGTTCCACGCCCATGTAGTACACCCGGGTCCGGCCGTCGCCGCCGTCCCCGGAAGCGGCGGGCCGGTCCCGCCCGGATGCGCCCGCCTGCCGGTGCGCCGTGGCCAGGGTCAGGGACTGGGCGTGGCCGCGGTGCGTCAGCGGGATGCCGGCGTAGGCGCCGCAGGCCAGGGCGGCGGTGATGCCGGGCACGACTTCGTAGGCGATGCCGTGGCGCTTCAGGTGCTGCAGCTCTTCGCCGCCGCGCCCGAAGACCATCGGGTCGCCGCCCTTCAGGCGCACCACGCAGCGCCCCTGGCGGGCGTGCGACACCATCAGGGCGTGGATGCGCGCCTGGGTGGATTCGTGCGGGCCGCCGGGCGCCTTGCCCACGTCGATCACCTGCGCGTCGCGCCGCGCCAGCGCCAGGACGGCGGGACTCACCAGCCGGTCGGCCAGGATCACGTCGGCCTCGTTCAGGGCGCGCAGGCCGCGCAGGGTCAGCAGGCCCGGGTCGCCGGGGCCGGCGCCGACCAGCAGCACCTTGCCCGCCGGGGGCGGATTGCGCGCGGCCAGGGCCTGGTCCAGCAGGGCTTCCGCTTCGCCGGCGCGGCCGCGCCGCAGAGCGCCCAGGACGGGACCGTCCAGCAGCCAGTCGTAGAAATCCCGGCGCGGCCGCAACTGCGGCCGGGCCTGGCGGATGGCCGGCCGCTTGCGCTGGGCCAGCGCGGCCAGCGCGCCCAGGGCCGGGTCGAACAGCGATTCGATGCGTTCGCGCAGGCGCCGGGCGATCACCGGCGCCGCGCCCCCCGAGGAAATGGCGATGGTGATGGGGGACCGGTCCACGATGGCCGGCACCTGGACGCTGGACAGCTCCGGATCGTCCACGACGTTGCAGAACAGCCGCCGCGCCGCGGCGGCGTCGGCCACCCGCCGGTTCTGCGCGCGGTCGCTGGTGGCCGCGACGGCCAGCCAGGCCTCGTCGAGCAGGGCGGGATCGAATTCCCCCAGGCGCAGCTCGATCTCGCCCGCGCGGGCGCGCGCCAGCACCTGGGGATGGGCCGCGCGGGCGCTGACGATCACCCGGGCGCCGGCCGCGCGCAGCAGGGCGATCTTGCGCTCGGCCACCAGGCCCGCGCCGACGACGACGGCGGTGCGCTCCTTCAGGTCGGCGAACAGCGGGAAGTGGTTCATGCGGCACTCGCCTTGCGGTCGGGAACCGCGGCATGCGGGCCGCGCGGATCCGCCTGGATGACGCCGACGCGCACCAGGAAGTCGCCGAAGCCTTCGTCCGCGACGCGCTCGCGGGCGTACTGGCCGAACAGGGCGTCCAGGCTGGACAGGATCTCCGCCTCGGCGACGTTTTCGCGGTACAGGACGTTCAGGCGCTCGCCGATGAAATCGGCGCCCAGGCGCAGGTCGTAGCGCCCCAGGGCGCGGCCCACCAGGGCGATTTCGCCCAGGTAGGGGCGCGAACAGCCGTTCGGGCAGCCCGACAGGCGCAGCAGGATGGGCGCGTCGCGCAGGCCGTGCGCATCCAGCAGGGCCTCCAGCTTGGGCAGCAGGACGGGGGCGTAGCGCTCGCTCTCGGCCATGGCCAGGCCGCAGGTGGGCAGGGCGACGCAGGCGATGTGGTGGCGGCGGATGCCGCTCTGTTCCTTGTAGCCGTCCAGCCCGTATTCTTCGACCAGGGCGTCGATGGCGGCGCGGTCGGCCTCGTCCACGTTGGCGATCACGAGGTTCTGGTTGCAGGTCAGGCGGAATTCGCCCTGGAGCACCCGGGCGATCTCGCGCATGCCGGTCTGCAGGCGCAGGCCGTCCTGGTCCCACAGGCGGCCGGAGGCGATGTACAGCCCCAGGTGCCAGCGGCCGTCCTCGCCGCGCGACCAGCCGTAACGGTCGCCGTTGTGTGCGAAGCGATAGGGGCGCAGGGGCTCCAGGGGGACGCCCGCGCGCAGGCCGACCTGTTCGCGGAACCAGTCCACGCCCAGGCGGTCGATGGTGTATTTCAGGCGCGCGTGCTGGCGCTCCTTGCGGTCGCCGTGGTCGCGCTGCAGGGTGACCGCGGCCTCGGCCACGGCGACCACGTGTTCCGGCCGGGTGAAGCCGATCAGCGTGCCCAGGCGCGGGTAGGTGGTCGGGTCGCCCGCCGTGGCGCCCATGCCGCCGCCCACGGCGACGTTGAAGCCCTGCAGTTCGCCGTTCTCGATGATGGCGACCAGCCCCAGGTCGTTGGCGAAGACGTCGCAGTCGTTGGTCGGCGGGATGGCGATGCCGATCTTGAACTTGCGCGGCAGGTAGGCCGAATCGTTGCCGTAGATGGGCTCCTCGTCGACCGCTTCGCCGACCTGCTCGCCGCCCAGCCAGATCTCGGCGTAGGCGCTGGTGCGCGGCAGGAAGTGGTCGGACAGGCGCTGCACCCAGGCTTGCGTCAGCGCGTGCTGGCTGGACAGGTGCGGGTTGACCGAGCTGATCACCTGACGGTTGACGTCGCCGCAGGCGGCGATGGTGGTGGCGCGGGCGTCGTGGATGCCCTGCATGAAGGCGCGCAGGTTGCGCTTCAGGATGCCATGCCACTGGAAGGTCTGGCGCGTGGTGATGCGCAGGCCGCGCGTGGCGTATTTCTGCGCCAGTTCGTCCAGCGCCAGCCACTGGTCGGGGCTGATCACGCCGCCCGGCAGACGCGCGCGCACCATGAAGGCGTAGGCCGGCTCCAGCTTCTGCTTGCGCCGCTCGTCGCGGATGTCGCGGTCGTCCTGCATGTAGCTGCCGTGGAACTTCAGCAGCTTGGTGTCGGCTTCGGGGATGGCGCCGGTGACCGGGTTTTCCAGTTCCTTGGCGATGGTGCCGCGCAGGAACCGGCTGCGGGTCTTGATGTCTTCCAGGGGGGACAGGGGGGAAATGCTCATGTCGTGGTGTCGGAGTCGAATAGGAAACTGGCCGGGGCGCGAACCCCGGCCAGGGAATGGGACGGGAGCGGGACGTTCAGTACACGTCGCGCGCGTAGCGGCCTTGCGCGGCGAGGTCGTCCAGCCACTGGCGGGCGCCTTCCTCGTCCAGGCCGCCGTGGTCGCGGGCGATCTCCAGCAGGGCGGCGTGCACGTCGCGGGCCATGCGGTCGGCGTCGCCGCAGACGTAGACGTGGGCGCCCGCCTGGATCCAGTCGTACACGTCGGCGCCCTGGGCCAGCAGCTTGTGCTGGACGTAGATCTTTTCCTCCTGGTCGCGCGAGAACGCCAGGTCGATGCGATCCAGGTGGCCGTCCTTCAGCGCCTGCTGCCATTCGACCTGGTAGAGGAAATCGCTGGTGAAGTGCGGGTTGCCGAAGAACAGCCAGTTGCGGCCCGGGGCGTCCGCCTCGGCGCGGGCCTGGACGAAGGCGCGAAACGGCGCCACCCCGGTCCCGGCGCCGATCATGATGATGTCGCGCGAGGCGTCGGCCGGCAGGCGGAAGCGCGTGTTTTCCTCGATGAAGACCGGGATCGTGTCGCCCTCGGCCCGTTCGGCCAGGAAGTGCGAGGCCACGCCCCAGCGGGATTCGCCTTCCAGCTCGAAGGCGACGTGCCCGAGCGTCAGGTGGACCTCGTCCTCGGCCACCGCCGCGCAGGAGGCGATGGAATACAGGCGCGGGGTCAGCGGGCGCAGGGCCGCCACCAGGGCCTGCCCGGTCCAGCGCGCCGGCCACTGGCGCAGCGCGTCGATCAACTGGTGCGTGCCCAGGTAGGCGGCCAGGCGCTCGCGGGCGTCCGGCGCCAGCAGCGCCGCCAGCTCGCCGCTCTGCGCGCGTTCCGCCAGGGCGGCCAGGAAGGGACGGGTCAGCACCGTCAGTTCGCGGTAGCGGCCCAGCCATTCGCCCAGCGGGCGCTGGACGCCCTGGTGCTCGACGGGGTCGATCGCGTTCAGGCCGGTGGCTTCCAGCACGCGGGCGACCAGGGTGTCGTCCTGCACGGGCCAGACGCCCAGGGCGTCGCCGGGCTCGTACTGCAGCTTGCTGCCGTCCAGGGACAGCTCCAGGTGGCGGATGTCCTTGTCGCTGTCGCGCCCGGTGATGGGCTGGTTCAGCAGGACTTCCGCCTGGAACGGATGGTCGCGGGTGAACTTCTCGGCCTGGGGGCGCAGCGGCGTCACGGTGGCCTGGGAGGCGGCCGGCGCGGCGGATTTCAGGACCTCGCGCGCCTGTTCCAGGGCGCGGGCCTGCCAGGGCGCGGCGACCGTCTCGATGTCCAGGTCGGCCGCGCCCGCGTCCTGCAGGCGCTGCGCGCCCAGTTCGGCCAGGCGCGCGTCGATCTTCTGCGAGATGCCGCAGAACGAGGGATAGCTGGAATCGCCCAGGCCCAGCACGGCGTATTTCAGCCGCGGCAGCTTCGGCGCGCGCTTGCCCAGCAGGAATTCGACCCAGGCGATGGAATCGTCCGGCGGATCGCCGTCGCCCTGGGTGCTCATGACCACGTAGAGCAGCTGCTCGTCCTTCAGTTCCTTGGTCTTGTACTGGTCGGCCCGCACCAGGCGCGCCTCCAGCCCCTGGGCGCGCACCTGCTCGTGCAGCGCGGTGGCGATGCGCCTGGCATTGCCCGTCTGGCTGCCGTAGAGGATGGTCAGGCGCTGCGCCGCGTCGGGCGCGGCGGCGGCCACCGCCAGCGGGGGCGCGGTTTCCCGCGCGGGCTGGCGCGCCTGGGCGACGCCCGCGAAATAGCCCGAGAGCCAGTGCAGGCTGGAAGATTCCAGGGTGTCGGCCAGTTCGGCGATCAGGGAATGATGGGCTTCGGGCAGGTAGTTCGGCGCGAGCATGGCACGGTCTTGTGAAAATGAAGGAAGCGTCCATTCTGGGACGCTTCCTTCATATCGTGAACGAACCGATGCTTATGTTTTTATGCGGGCATAAGCAAATTGCCTGACGAATAGGAGCGCCTTGCAAGGCGCGGCGTGGACCGGGTTCACGCTTCCCAGTGGAGCCAGCCTTCCGCCAGCCATTCGTCGAGCAGGGCCAGGGTCCCGGGGGCCAGGCGGCGCACCGCGTCGGCCTCCAGCGCGCGCTGGTCGGCGAGCGCCTCCAGGCCGGGTGCGGCCGCCAGGGGCGCGACCTCGCCGTTGATGAAGAGCTGCCGGTCGCAGTACATCAGCCGCGTGCAGCGGTCCAGGACCAGCCGGCCCGCCGCGGGCACCCCGGCGCTCAGCGAAAGGGGTTCGTCGGCCGGATCGAACAGGGCGCTGTCGGGCAGCGAGGTGAGCCATTGGCCCAGGAACCGGGCCGCCACCGCGTGGTCCAGGCGGATCCTGGACAGGGTGTCCAGCGTGGCCTGCACCAGCGAGTCGGGCAGGGCCGCCGGAGTGCGCGTGGCGGGCGCGCCGGCGTCGGTGTAGAGCGCGGCCAGGTCCGGGCCGGGCAGGCAGGGGTGCCCGTACAGCCCCGGGTCGCCCAGGTGCTGGGCCGAAATCTGGTCGGCGGCCGCTTCCAGCAGGCCGCGGGCCAGGGTGGCCTGGCTGGGGACGCGGAAGCCGATGGACAGCGTCATGCAGTCGTTGCCGATGGCCACGCCGTCGTGGCAGACGTGCGGGGGCAGGTACAGCATGTCGCCCGGTTCCAGGACGTCGTCCGCGTCCGGCTGGAAATCGGCCAGGATCTTCAGCGGCAGCCCCGGCACCAGCGCGCGGTCGGCCTGCCGGCTGGTGCGCCAGCGGCGCCGGCCGTGGCCCTGCAGCAGGAACACGTCGTAGCTGTCGTAATGGGGCCCGACCCCGCCGCCGTCGGTGGCGATGCTGATCATCAGGTCGTCCAGCCGGGCGTCGGAAATGAAGCGGAATTGCCGCATCAGCGCGGCCGAGGCGTCGTCGTGCAGGTCCACGCTCTGCACCAGCAGCGTCCAGTTCGGCTGCGTGGCGGGGGGCAGCCGGCGAAACGGCCCATGCTTCAGCGACCAGCCGCGCTCGCCGTGGGTGATCAGGCGGGACTCGACCTCTTCTCGGCGGGCCAGCGTCTGCACGTCGCGGATCGTGACCGGGGGCCGGAAGCCGGGGATGGCCTGGCGCACCAGCAGGGGCTTCTTCTGCCAGTAGTCGCGCATGAATTCCTGCGGCGTCAGGCCGCCCAGCAGCGGCGTGGGCCGGTCGATGTCGGGGATCGCGGGAGCGGGGGTCGGGGTGTGCATGGCGGGGTGTCCTGGGGTGTCCTCGGGGGGCGGGCGGGCCGGCGGACCGGGCACCGCGCATGCGCGGCGGACTGGATTCCGGTCCGGGCCGCGCGCGTATCCATCAGAGAAAGTCGCGGCGCAGCTGGTAGATCAGCTCCAGCGCCTCGCGCGGGCTGAGGCTGTCGGGCTCCAGCGCCTGCAAGGCGGCGCGCAGCGGTGCGTCCGGGTCGCCGCCGGACTCGTCCTCGGCCTGCTGCACGAACAGCGCCAGCTGGGAACCCGCCCGGTTGCGGGCCTCCAGTTCGGCCAGTTCCTTGCGCGCGTGGCGGATCACCACCGGCGGGATGCCCGCGCGCTGGGCCACGTGCAGGCCGTAGCTCTGGCTGGCCGGCCCCGGGCGCACCTCGTGCAGGAAGACCACGCCGTCGGGCGCGTCGGCCGCCGCCAGGTGGACGTTGACCACCCCGTGGGCCGTCTCCGGCAGCCGGGTCATCTCGAAATAGTGCGTGGCGAACAGCGTCAGGGCGCGGTTGTGCGTCAGCAGCCGGTGGGCGATCGCCCAGGCCAGCGCCAGGCCGTCGTAGGTGGACGTGCCCCGGCCGATCTCGTCCATCAGCACCAGGCTGCGCGGCGTGGCCGCCCCCAGGATCACGCCCGCCTCCATCATCTCCATCATGAAGGTCGAGCGCCCGCCCGCCAGGTCGTCGGCCGCGCCGATGCGCGTGAAGATGCGGTCCACCGGACCGATGCGCGCCCGCGCGGCGGGCACGTAGCTGCCGGCGCGCGCCAGCAGCGCGATCAGCGCCACCTGGCGCATGTAGGTGGACTTGCCGCCCATGTTCGGCCCCGTGATGAGCAGCATGCGGCGCTCTTCGTCCATGCGGCAGTCGTTCGGGGTGAAGGACTCGATGCTGTGTTCCACCACCGGATGGCGGCCCGCCTGGATGTCCAGGCAGACGTCGTCGGACAGCTCCGGCGCCACCCAGCCGTGGGCGCGCGCGTGGTGGGCCAGCCCGGCCAGCGCGTCGATCCGCGCCAGGGCGGCGGCACTGCGCGCCAGGGCCGAGGCGTGCTCCGCCGCCTGCGCCAGGATCCGCTCGTACAGCAGTTTCTCGCGCGCCAGGCCGCGGTCCCGGGCCGACAGCACCTTGTCCTCCCAGGCCTTCAGTTCCGGCGTGATGTAGCGCTCGGCGTTCTTCAGCGTCTGGCGGCGGCGGTAGTCGTCGGGCACCTTGTCGGCCTGGCCGCGCGTGACCTCGATGAAGAAGCCGTGAACGCGGTTGTATTCCACCCGCAGGTTGGCGATGCCGGTGCGCTCCCGCTCGCGGGCCTCGACTTCCAGCAGGAAGGCGCCGTTGTCGCCCGCCAGCTGGCGCAGTTCATCCAGTTCGGCATCGTAGCCCGGGGCGATCACCCCGCCGTCGCGCACCATCGGGGCGGGTTCGGCGGCGATGCCCCGCGCCAGCAGCGCGTGCAGCGCCGGGTCCACGGGCACGTCGCGCAGGCAGTCGGCCAGCAGCCCCCGGGCGCCGAAGGCGGATGCGGTGGCCTGCGCCAGCGCGTCCAGCCCCGCCAGCGCCTCGCGCAGGCTGGCGAGTTCGCGCGGGCGGATCGTGCCCAGCGCCAGGCGGGTCGCCATGCGCTCCAGGTCGGGCAGCGGCCGCAGCGCGTCGCGCAGGGCGCGCAGCGCGCCATCGGCGTCCGGCGCCCGCAGGAACTGCGTGATCACGTCCTGTCGGGCGCGCGCCTGCGGGTTGTCGCGCAGCGGCGCCTGCAGCCAGCGGCGCAGCTGACGGCTGCCCATGGGCGTGCGGGCGTGGTCCAGTGTGCTGAACAGCGTCGGACCGTCGCCGCCGTTCAGCGTGTCCGTGATTTCCAGGTTGCGCCGCGTGGCCGGGTCCAGCACCACGTAGTCGCCGCCCGCGTCCGCCGCCAGGCTGTGCACATGGTTGAGCGCCTGGGCCTGCGTCGCCCCGACGTACCGCAGCAGCGCGCCCGCCGCCCGCGTCGCCAGCGGCAGGTGGTCCAGTCCGAAGGCGCCCACGTCGTTCACGCCGAAATGGCGCAGCAGCGTGTCGCGCGCGCCGTCGGCCTCGAAGTGCCAGTCCGGCACCCGGCTGATCGCCGCGTCCAGGCCGCAGGCCTCCAGCGTCCCGGTGTCCGCCTGCTCCGCGCAGACCAGCTCGGCGGGCGCGATGCGGCCCAGCTCCGCGTCCAGCAGCTCCGGCGTCGATTCGCAGGCCTTGAAGTCGCCGTTGGCCAGGTTCATCCAGGCCAGCCCCACGGTCTCGCGCCCGTGGCCGCGCCCCGTGATCAGGGCCGCGATCCGGCGGTCGTCGTCGGCCGGCAGCAGCGCGTCGTCGGTCAGCGTGCCGGGCGTCACCACCCGCACGATCCGGCGTTCGACCGGCCCCTTGCTGGCGCCCGGGTCGCCGATCTGCTCGCAGATGGCGATGGATTCACCCATCGCCACTAGCCGCGCCAGGTAGCTTTCCATGGCATGGTGCGGCACGCCCGCCATCGGGATCGGCGCGCCGTTGGACGTGCCGCGCTTGGTCAGCGTCAGGTTCAGCAGCCGCGCCCCGCGTTCCGCGTCGTCGTAGAACATCTCGTAGAAGTCGCCCATGCGGTAGAACAGCAGATGCGACCCGGCCTGGGCCTTCAGCTGGAGGTACTGCTGCATCATGGGGGTGTGGCCGGAGAGATCGGGGGTGGACATGGACGGAATGCTGACAGGGGGTGGAACGGGGAGGTACGTATTATCGTTCAATGGGGCGGGGGTGTCAGGGGGAGGGGTGTGTCAGTGAGCGATGGTTCTGGCACGGGGACCCTTTGTTTGCTGCCGCGCAGGCAGCTTAGAAATGCGCCAGGCCGTCCGCAATCTGGATGATGCCGTTTGCTGCCGCGCAGGCAGCTGAGAAAACAGGGGGCGCGACAGCGCTGGTTGTGGCGGTAATGTGCGTTGTTGCGCAAGCAGCGAAGGAGTGCCGGACTCGGGCCCTCACTTCAAGTTTCCGCCATTTCTCGCTCGGCTGCTTTTGCCAGGAAGGCGGAGCGCGATAAGTGCTGGGCCTTGGCCATGGCATCGATGCGATGCACCAGGTTTTCCGGCAGGCTGATGTTCAGGCGAACGGCCTTGGTGTTGACCTTGGACAGGTCGATATCCACCATCATCCAAAAGCCGCCCTCGAAGTCCTCGTGACCTTTCCAGGCTTCGGGTGCGCTGGGCCCGGGGATCGCTTCGGTTTCGCCATGGAAGTGCGCCTCGACGGCTTCCTGGGCGGCGCGGGGCAGATCCTGCAATTCGTCGGCGCCGGCAAAGCAGCCGGGGAAGTCGGGGAAGGACGCGCCGTAGGCACTGTCGCGGTCCTTGTGCACGTGGATCGGATAGAGCATGGGGGTTTCTCCTGGCCGGGTCGTTTATCGGAGACCGGCCTGTTTGAGGATGCTGCGTTGTGTCGGTAGGGGCAGTTCCTTCTTAGGGTGGGGCACCGTGACCTTGCCGGGCTTGGTCGGATGCTTGAACTGGTGATGCGACCCAACGGTATGCACCAGATACCAGCCGTCGGCCTTCAGTTGCTTGATAAGGTCTGTGCTGTTCATTTGTGTAATTATACACAACACACAAGAATACACAATGATGATAGGCACTGGAGAAAGCCGGTATTCAACAAAGATCGGGTGGCGGTTTGAAAGGGCTGTTTCACAGCGGGTTGCTGCGGGTGGATACAATGCGCGGATGACTGTTTTCCCCCGAGGATCGCACACCATCATGCCCAAGTCGCACGCATCGCTGAAGGAACTCACCCTGCGGGGCGTGATCCTGGGCGCCTTGATCACCCTGGTGTTCACCGCCTCCAACGTCTACCTGGGCCTGAAAGTGGGCCTGACCTTCGCGTCCTCGATCCCGGCGGCGGTGATTTCCATGGCGGTCCTGCGGGCGTTCCGGGACTCCAATATCCTGGAGAACAACATCGTCCAGACGCAGGCGTCCGCGGCGGGCACCTTGTCCGCCGTCATTTTCGTGCTGCCGGCGCTGCTGATGATGGGATACTGGACGGGGTTCCCCTTGCTGCAGACCGCCATGATCTGCGCCTGCGGCGGGATTCTGGGCGTGGTGTTCACCGTGCCGCTGCGGCGCGCGCTGGTGGTCAACAGCGAACTGCCGTATCCGGAAGGCGTGGCCGCGGCCGAGATCCTGAAAGTCGGGCAGAAGCCGGGCGGTGAGGATGGCAGCGAAACCCGGCCGGCCGGCGGCTTGCGCGAGATCATGCTGGGCGGAGTGCTGGCGGGCGGCTTCAGCCTGCTGACGAGCGGCCTGCGCGTGGCTGGCGACAGCGTGAGCCATTGGTTCAGCATCGGGCGCGCCGTGTTCCAGTTGCCCCTGGGCCTGTCCTTCGCGCTGGTCGGGGCGGGCTATCTCGTCGGCATCGTCGGCGGCGTGGCGATGCTGCTGGGCGTGGTGCTGGCCTGGGGCGTGGCCGTTCCCTGGCTGACGTGGCTTTCGTCCGTGCCCGAGGGCGCCAGCCTGGCCAGTTTTGCCACCGGCGTCTGGGTCTCCAAGGTGCGCCTGATCGGTGCAGGCATGATCGCCGTGGCGGCCGTCTGGACGCTGTTGACGCTGATCCGGCCGATGGTCGAGGGCATGCGGATTTCCCTGTCGGTGTTCAAGCAAGGGCCGGGCGAGTCGGGGCTGGACCGCACCGACGCCGACCTGCCGCCCAGGCTGCTGCTGAAGCTGACGCTGCTCATGATCCTGCTGCTGGGCGCGACCTTCCAGTCCTTCGTGGCGGACTCGGGCCTGCCCACGCTGGCCGCCTGGACCCTGGTCGTGGCCGGTGTCGTGCTCGCCTTCGTCTTCGGCTTCCTGGTGGCGGCCGCCTGCGGCTACATGGCAGGCCTCGTCGGGTCGTCGGCCAGCCCGATCTCCGGCATCGCCGTGATCGCCATCCTGGCCTCGTCCATGATCTTCATCGGCATCGGCCAGGCGCAGGACCTGCTGGGCAGGCCGGAATCCGTACGGTTCATGACGGCGCTCGCGCTGTTCTGCACCTCGGTCGTCGTGGCCGTGGCGGCGATTTCCAACGACAACCTGCAGGACCTGAAGACGGGCTGGCTGGTGCACGCGACTCCGTGGCGCCAGCAGGCGGCGCTGATCATCGGCTGCGTGATCGGCGCGGTGACGATCCCGCCGGTGCTGGGGCTGCTTTACGAGGCGTACGGCTTCATCGGCAGCCTGCCGCGCGAGGGCATGGATCCCGCGCAGGCCCTGGCCGCGCCGCAGGCATCGCTCATGATCACCATTGCGCAGGGCCTGTTCAGCCATACGCTCGACTGGACGTACATCCGCATCGGCGTGCTGGTGGGGGCCGCGCTGATCGTCTTCGACTGGATTCTCGGCCGGTTCAGCCGGTTTCGCGTACCGCCGCTGGCGGTGGCCATGGGCGTCTACCTGCCGCCCACGGTGGCCACGGCGCTGTTCGTCGGCGCCCTGATCTCGTGGTTCGTGCGGGGCCGCGTCCGCGCCCAGGCGCTGCAGGCCGGTGCGGACCGCGCCCGCTGCGAGCAGGCAAGCGAACGCACGGGGACGTTGTTCGCCTCGGGGCTGATCGTGGGCGAGAGCCTGGTGGGCGTGGTGCTGGCCATCGTGATCGTCGGTTCCATGGCCTCCGGCGGCGGCGATGCGCCACTGGCCGTGGCGGGTCCCGGGTTCGCGCCGATCGCCACCCTCATCGGGCTGCTGGCTTTCGTCCTCATGTGTGTCGTGTTCGTGCGGCGCGTGCTGGGGGCGGCGGGGGCGGTTGGGAGGGGGTGAGGCGTCGGAGGGAGGGACGCCGCGTTGGCCTGCAGGCTGCGCGGACGCTTGCAGGATGGCCTGGCCCTCAGAGTTTTCTACGCGGCCCTCGTCCTTTGTGTTACAAAAGGATTCATGGATGATATCGCGGCTTCCGACCTCAAGACGATCCTGCACTCCAAGCGGGCCAATATCTACTGCCTGGAGCATTGCCGGGTGCTGGTCAACGGAGGCCGCGTCGAGTATGTGACGGACGCGGGCAAGCGTTCCCTGTACTGGAACATACCGATCGCCAACACCACCAGCATTTTGCTGGGAACAGGGACTTCCATCACCCAGGCCGCGATGCGGGAACTGGCCAAGGCCGGCGTGCTGGTGGGCTTCTGCGGAGGCGGCGGGACGCCTTTGTTCTCCGCCAACGAAGTCGACGTCGAGGTCGCCTGGCTCAGTCCGCAAAGTGAATACCGGCCGACGGAATACCTGCAGGCATGGGTGGAATTCTGGTTCGATGATGCCCGTCGGCTGGTCGCCGCCAAGGCTCTGCAGCAGGCCCGCATCCGACGTCTGGGCGCAGAGTGGCGCCAGGCGGGTTTGCGGGAGTCCGGCTTCAATGTGAATGTCGAGCGGCTGGACGGCTTGCTGGCGCAGAGCGCGCGGCGTGTGGATCAGGCCGGTGAAACAGTCGATCTGCTGACCGAGGAAGCCAGACTGACCAAGGCGCTGTTCAAGCTGGCCGTCGATGCGGTTGGCTATGGCGAGGATTTTACGCGCGCCAAACGCGGGTCCGGCGTCGATCCCGCCAACCGTTTCCTGGATCATGGCAATTATCTTGCCTATGGGCTGGGTGCCACGGCATGCTGGGTGCTGGGCTTGCCGCATGGTCTGGCGGTCCTGCACGGCAAGACACGGCGCGGTGGGCTGGTGTTCGACGTGGCGGATCTGGTGAAGGACGCCTGCATCCTGCCACAGGCTTTCCTGTCCGCCATGCGGGGCGATGATGAGCAGCAGTTCCGCCGCAACTGCATCGAGGCGCTGACGCGCGGCGAGTCCCTGGATTTCATGATCGATGCGGTCAAGGACATCGCCATGACGGCCGCCCGCCAGGCTGCTCCAGTCGCTTCGGGCCGTGAAGGCAAGGCATGAATGTCCTGCTGGTTTCCCAATGCAGCAAGCGGGCTTTGACGGAAACACGCCGGATCCTGGATCAATTTGCCGAGCGGCGGGGCGATCGGACCTGGCAGACCGCGATGACCCGGGCAGGTCTGGATACCCTGAGGAAGCTGCTGCGCCAGACGGCGCGCAAGAACACGGCCGTGGCCTGTCACTGGATCCGGGGCCGGGATCATAGCGAACTGCTGTGGATCGTCGGCGATGCCCGGCAGTTCAACGCCGAAGGCGCCGTGCCGACGAACACGACCGCAAGCGACGTCCTGCGGCGCGACGACGAGAATGATTGGCACAGCCTGCGGACGATCCGCAGAATTGCCGCCCTGGCCGCGCTATTGCATGACCTGGGCAAGGCGACCCAGTCCTTTCAAGAGCGTTTGCAGCACAAAGCACCCCAGGAAAGGAACCGCTATCGCCATGAGTGGGTCTCCGTGCGCCTGTTCCAGGCATTTGTCGGCCAGGATGATGACGCAGGGTGGCTGCGGCGCTTGATCGATGGGGGCGGGGAAAACGTCGACGGAGAGCGTTTCGAGGCTCCCTGGCTGGATCATAGGAAAGGCCGCCTGTTGCGTGACGGCCTGGATGCGGCTGCGCGCGACAACAAGCCGTTCGCTTCATCGGACAAGGGTCTGCCTCCCCTGGCTCGGGCGGTGGCCTGGCTGGTGCTGACGCACCACCGCCTGCCCGCCCTGCCGTACAGCGCAAGCGAGTCCCTCGAGTCGACCCGTTTATGGCATGGCCGATCACCTCGAGGGGTGAATGGCCGGACCCTGGATGCCGTCTTGAGCCAGATCGACGCGGACTGGAACGAGCCTTGGGGCGAGCAGCCGGCAATATCCAAAAGGAAGATCGAACCCTATTGGAAATTTCTCCACGGCTTGCCGGTGCGAACCTTGAAATGGCGCAAGCGGGCCGCGCGCATCGCCCGGGATCTGCTGGGGGATTTGCCGGGGATCGAGGACTGCCTGGGCGATCCCTACATCATGCATGTATCGCGCCTGGCCTTGATGCTGGGGGATCATCACTATTCCAGCCTGGAAGCGGAAGAGGATCGAACCACGGGAGAGAAGGATTTTCCCTTGTTCGCCAATACCCGGCGCAAGACCGGCGCATTGTTGCAGCCGCTGGACGAGCATCTGCTGGGCGTCGAGTTGCATGCGGGCCGGATCGTGCATTCACTGCCGGTCCTGACGCGGGATCTGCGCCATTTGGCCGGGCACCGGGGGCTGAAAAAACGCAGCCTGAATCCTGCGTTCCGCTGGCAGGACAAGGCGGCTGATCTCGCCGCCGGAGTGCGCTCGCGCGCGGCGGATCAGGGTGCCTTCATCGTCAACATGGCATCGACCGGCTGCGGCAAGACATTGGGAAACGCCCGGATCATGAATGCGCTGGCCGACCCCGTGCTGGGCCTGCGCTGCGCATTCGCCGTCGGCCTGCGCACCCTGACCTTGCAGACGGGCCGGGTATTTCAGAAAGACCTGGGCCTGCCGGATGACGAACTGGCCATCCGGGTCGGGGGCGCGGCCAGCCGCGAGCTGTTCGAGTATTACGCGCAGCTTGCCGAAGACAGCGGTTCCGCCTCCCGGCAATCCTTGCTGGACGAGACCACCCATGTCGTCTACGACGGCGATGACCGCCATCCGGTGCTGGATCATCTGGGAAAGGATGCCGGGGTCCGGCGCTTTCTGGCGGCGCCCCTGCTGGTTTGCACCGTCGATCATCTGACACCGGCCACGGAGGGTTTGCGGGGTGGCCGCCAGATCGTGCCCATGCTGCGTTTGATGACGGGAGACCTGGTGCTGGATGAGCCGGACGACTTCGATCTGTCCGACCTGCCGGCGCTGGCTCGTCTCGTGCACTGGGCGGGCTTGCTGGGTGCGCGTGTCCTGGTGTCCTCGGCGACCTTGCCGCCCGCACTGATCCAGGGCTTGTTTATGGCTTACCTGGAGGGCCGCCGCTGGTTCCAGCGCAATCGCGGTGCCCGGCCGTCGGAAGCGCCCTCCGTGTGTTGCCTCTGGATCGATGAATTCGCGCAGACCCACGCGGACTGTCCGGATACGGAACGATTCGGCCAGGCGCACCAGACTTTTGCTGCGGACCGTGCCCGGCGGCTGGGAGAGCAGGCGGTACGTCGCATGGTCCGCCTGCTGCCGTTACCTGGGGAATTGGGCAAGCTGGATCAGGCGAGCCGTCGGGGCGCCTTTGCCGGCCTCCTGCGGGATGCCGCTTTGGATTTGCATGCCGTGCACTGCACCGAAGACCCGCATAGTGGCAAGCGGATCAGCTTCGGCCTGATCCGCATGGCGAATATCGACCCGTTGTTCGAGGTGGCCCTGGCTTTGTTCCGCCTCGGGGCGCCTCCAGGAGTGCACGTCCATCTGTGCGTCTACCACGCCCGGTTTCCGTTGTTCCTGAGATCCCGGATCGAACATTTGTTGGATACCGCCTTGGATCGGCGTCAGGAGGCCGCCGTGTTCGACCTGCCCGACGTGCGCCGGCGCATCGACGCGGTGGAGGCCCGGGATCAGTTGTTCGTGGTGCTGGGATCCCCCGTGACCGAAGTCGGGCGCGATCATGACTATGACTGGGCCGTGGTCGAGCCCTCTTCGATGCGGTCGCTGATTCAGCTCGCGGGCCGGGTGTGGCGTCATCGCCGTGACAAGGCCGTGTCACAGCCCAATCTGCTGGTGTGCGACAGCAATCTGAAGCATTTCGACAGGCCGGGCCAGCCTGCTTTCTGCCGACCGGGTTTCGAGAGTCCGGACTATCCCCTGCGGCCGCACCGTCTGACGGCGCTGCTGGCGCCCTGGCTGGATGGCGATCAGCGCATGCCCATCGACGCGCGGCCGCGAATCGTTGCGCGCGCCGGATCGGATCGCCTGCCCGCCGGTAATCTGGTCGATCTCGAACATGTCCGGATGGAGCATCAGATGCTGCCGCCGGATCGGGTGCATGCATTGAACGCCACCAGCTTCTGGTTGCGGGACCATGCACGGCTGACCGCTTTCCTGCAGCAGGCGCAGCCGTTCCGTGATCAGCCCCAGCCCGATGTGGAGGTGGTCTGGTTGCCCGATGAGGACGATGTGCTCCGCCTGTACCGAGTCGAGGAGGGCGAGCGGAGGTTTCTGGAACTTCATGTTTGCATCGATGCCAGCCAGCGCTGGGATGTGCCGGACGCTGCGGTTCGGGGCGAGGGGATCGGTTGCTGGAGTGTGGAAGAGGATTTCGCGCGCTGCATGGCGGATCAGGCCGAGGCCCTGGGCCTGTCCCTGGACGCATTCGCCCAGCGCTATGCGCGCGCTACGCTGCCCGCCAGTGAGCCAGGCTGGTTCTGGCATCCGGCGCTGGGGTTTGCGGTGAAGGGGTGACGGGACTGGAAGCTGGATCGGCAGGTCGCCGCTTATGCTGGAACGGATTCCATGGGGCGGAGCGTTGCCAGCGCCGTCTGCAACTCTGGGTTCAGTTCCGCGGTTCGCAGATCGAAAGAGGCCTGGAGATTCAGCCAGGATTGCGCGTCACCGCCGAAATAACGGGCCAGGCGCAGCGCGGTATCTGCCGTGATGCCGCGCCGTTCGAGCAGGATGTCGTTGATGCGGGAGGCGGGGACGAGCAGGTGGCGGGCCAGCGCATTGGCGCTCATTCCCAGGGGGATCAGATAGTCCTCGCGCAGGACCTCGCCGGGATGTACGGGGCGCATGCCGTTTTTGATCATGTCGGAGTCCTCCTGTTCCTGTCGACGTGTCATTTGCCATCGAGGTATTCCGTCAGTGATAGTCCACGATCTCGACCTCTGCCGGGCCTTCGTCTGTCCAGATGAAGCAGATGCGCCACTGGGCATTGATCCGGATGCTGTAGCGCCCCAATCGATCTCCCGCCAACCTTTCCAGGCGGTTGCCGGGCGGGCTGCGCAAAAAAGTCCAATGTGGCCGCGGCGTCCAACTGTGCCAGCTTGCGTTCAGCCGCCCGTTGGATGTTGGCGAAGCGGCGGGTGCTGCCAGTCATGAACAGACTCCGGCTTTCCTCGCAGAGGAAGGATTGGATGGTCATGTGTGCACCATTTTATACCGTTTACCGGGATTCGGGATGCTGCCTGTGCGGCAGAAAGGATGACTGTTACGAGAAAGTCTCACGAACAGTTTTCTCAGCTACTTGCTCAGTAGATTACCTATTCAAAAGTTTCACAAACAGTGGTATTGTACCTAAAACAGTTCTATGTTGGGGGATTCATGTCGAAAGCACAAGACCTCGCAAGACAAATTCATCACATCCGTGAAGTGATCGCGGCTTTTCTGCAAGACCGCCTGGAAGCCAAACTGTCGAAGTTGCCAACGGACGATCCCAAGCGGGAGGACCTGATCGCCCAATACCAGCCCGTCACCTGGCTGGAAGATGCCGCCCGGCGTGTCCGCCAGATCCAGGCGGTAACGCATGCCCTGAAGGCGGTGCATCCCGACGCGCGAGGCACCAACCTGTTCGTGGAGCCATCCGGGATGAAGCCTCACGCGGTGGTGGGCAGTCATTTGCTGGGAGCCGGGTTTGCCAGCGACGTGGTTGGCAATGCGGCGGCGCTGGATGTCTATAAATTCCTGAAACTGGAGGTCGATGGCCGTACGCTCCTGGATTGGCTGTCGGAGGATGACCCGGCCGCGGTACAGGCGCTGAGTGATGATGAGACCAAGGCGCGGGAGTGGCAATCGGCGTTTGTGGGGTTGGTGCAAGCCCGCGATGAAGATGTGGCAAGCCATGCCCTGGCCAAGCAGATCTATTGGCTGGCGGGTGAAGACGCCGCCGATGATGCGCAATATCACCTGCTGGCCCCGTTGTATGCGACATCCCTGGCTCAGTCCGTCCATGAGGTGCTCCAGGAAGGCCGGTTTGGCGAAGCCAACAAGGCTGCTCGGGCCGCACGAAGGGAGGGCAGGGAGCACGAGGGCGTCTTCCGTGACTACCCCGCGTTGGCTGTGCGCAAGCTGGGCGGCACGAAGCCACAGAATATTTCTCAGCTCAACTCGGAGCGTGGCGGGGTCAGCTATCTGCTGGGTTCATTGCCTCCGCAATGGGACCTGAGCGTGTACCGCCAGTTCTGGGGCGTGACCTCTGTGTTCGGGCCTGTATTGATGCGGTATGGCGATGTGAGGGCGACTCTCCGAGCCTTGCTGCGTTTCCTGCGAAAAGACCCGCCATCCAACATGGAAACCCGAAATCGGGTGGATGCCTATGTGGATCGTCTGATCGATGAACTGGTCGCCATGGCCAGCGAAATCCGGCGCAGCTTGCCCACGGGCTGGACGGCAGATCCTCGGTGCGTGCTGGTCCGTGAGGAGCGGTTCTGGCTCGACCCATGGCGCGCCGAAGAAGACAGCGAGTTTCGCAGTGGCTGGCTGTTCATGGACTGGCCGGCGCAGATCGGCCACCGCTTCGGTAATTGGCTGAACGGACGGCTCAGAGAGCATTTCAAGTACGTCGGTGAAATCGAGCACCGTCAGTGGAAAAAAGAGCTGCTGCTCGATGAGGACGAAGCAGGCTGGGCGCGTGCCTTGCATGAACTGCGGACAGACCTGGATGCGCCGCACTACATCCCGACGCGGGAGGGCACCGTATGAATCTGAAAGACCGGGAACCCGACGGCTTGCTGGTTCTGCCGCATGTGCGTGTCCAGAATGCCAATGCGATTTCCAGCCCGTTGACGCATGGCTTCCCATCCATGACGGCCTTTCTGGGTTTCATGTGGGCGCTGGGGCGCAAACTGGCGCAGGCGGATATCCCCCTGAAGCTGGAAAAGATCGGGGTGATCTGCCACTGGCATCAGGAGCAGACCCAGGAGGGTTACGTACGGACTTTCCACCTGACCCGTAATCCGGTGGACAAGGATGGCAGCACGGCCGCCATCGTTGAAGAAGGCCGTATCCATCTGGACCTGACCTTGGTATTCCAGCTGGGCGTGGTCGAGCAAGAGGGCGAGACGCATCCCCTGTTTCGCAGCGATGGGGCATTGCGCCAGAAAATCGCCTGGGATATTCGGGATCTGGTGGGGGCCATGCGGATTGCCGGCGGGTCGGTGTTGCCGCCAAAACCTGGCCCCGGTATTCGAGTCACGCCGTCGCTGATCGGTTGGCCCGACCAGGAAGCGGAGCGGCAGGCACTGTTCCGGCGCTTGCGTCGCCAGTGGCTGCCGGGATTCGCTCTGGTGGGACGGGATGACTTGCTGCAGCGGCGTCTGGAGCAACTGCGCCTGCAGGATCCGGAGGCCACCGTGCTGGACGCCTGGCTGGATCTGTCACGTTTCAATTACCGTAGTGGTCGGGACAAGAAAGATCGCGTCATCTGGACTCATGATCGGCCTGAGGGATCGGGCTGGATCGTGCCCATACCTGTCGGCTATGCCGCTTTGTCGGATCTATACGCGGGTGGGCAGGTCGCCAATGCACGCGACCAGACCACACCGTTCCGGTTCGTGGAGGGCGTGTATTCCATTGGCCAGTGGATCGGTCCGCATCGACTGCGGCGCGTCCAGGACCTGCTGTGGTGGGGCGAACACCATGAAGACGGCCTCTACCGCTGCTGCAGTGGCTATGAGTCTCCATCAGCGGATGGGGACGACGAATCTCCCTCTTATCCGCCGGTGAGCGCGGAAACCCTTTGAATGCAATCCAGTAATTTCTCAGGAAAGGAACTGCCATGCCGTTGAAAACCGCTTCCGTCCTTGCTTTTGAGCGCAAGCTGGACCCGTCCGATGCCTTGTTCGCCGCAGGCTCGTGGGACGATCAGGCCAACGCTGCCGCGCAATGGCCTGCCGTTGGTATCAAAGAAAAGTCCGTGCGGGGCACTATCTCCAATCGGTTGAAGGCTGCCGAGCAGGATCAGGCCAAACTGGATGCCGCGATTGAAAGTCCGAATCCGCAGACGGTGGACGTGGCCGCTCTGCCGGCCGATGCCGATACGCTGAAAGTGAGCTTCACGCTGCGCGTGCTGCCGGGAACCGGAAAGCCCTCGGCCTGCAATGACGCGGATTACGAGGCCAAACTGTCGCAGGTGGTAGGTAGCTATATCGAGGCCAATGGCTTCACCGAACTGGCGCGCCGGTATGCCCATAACCTCGCCAATGGCCGTTTCCTGTGGCGCAACCGGGTCGGTGCCGAAGAAGTGAGCGTGATCGTCTCCCTGCTGGAGCGGGGGAGGGTCACGCAAAGCTGGACTTTCGATGCCTTGTCCTTGGGACTGAGGAATTTCGAGGCGGGTGGCGCGCAGGCGGACCGGGATGCCGTGGCGGCCTTGATCGCGGACGGTCTGGCGGGCAAGCGTCATGTCCTGCTGCAGGTTACGGCTTTCGCCCGGATCGGGGCGGGGCAGGAAGTCTTCCCCTCCCAGGAACTGGTGCTGGAGCGGGGCCGGGGTGACAAGAGCAAGACGCTCTACGATGTGGGTGGCGTAGCCGCCATCCATTCCCAGAAACTGGGCAATGCCATCCGGACCATCGATGATTGGTACAGCGGGGCGGACGGTCTGGGACCCATCGCGGTGGAGCCGTATGGCTCCGTCACGACGCAAGGCAAGGCTTATCGCCAGCCCAAGGTCAAGCCGAGCCTCGACTTCTACAATCTGTTCGATGACTGGGTGCTCAAGGACAAGGTCCCCGATATCGAGCAGCAGCATTTCGTCATGGCGGTGCTGGTGCGGGGCGGCGTGTTCGGCGATGCCGGGAAGTGATGCCCATGATCACCCACTACATCGACGTCAGGTTGCTGCCTGATCCCGAATTCAGCCAGGCCCACCTGCTGGGGGCCTTGTATGCCAAGTTTCACCGCGCCTTGGTGGGCTTGGGTGCAGATGCAATCGGAGTCAGTTTCCCTCAGTACAGCATGCAGCCGCGCACCCTGGGGCGGATCATGCGGGTGCATGGCAGCGACAGTGCCTTGAGTACCTTGCTGTCCACCGACTGGCTGCGAGGGATGCGTGACCATGTAGAGTTGGGGGCTTTGTCTGCCGTGCCACAGGATGTCCAGCATCGCCGTCTGCTGCGCCGCCAGTTCAAGACCAGTGCGGAGCGTCTCCGTCATCGACGAATGCGCAGAAAGGGGGAAACCTACGAGCAGGCGGTGCAGGCCATCCCCGACAGCGTGGAACGGCAGCCGGACCTGCCCTATGTGCAGTTGCGCAGCGCCAGCACGGCGCAGCGGTTTTGCCTGTTCCTGGCCTTGGGGGACGCGGAACCGCAGCCCGTGGCCGGTGTGTTCAATACCTATGGCTTGAGCAGCACGGCCACACTGCCCTGGTTCTGACCCTTTTCTGAGGAGTTCTTGCGATCCCCTTATCAATCAGTAGGTTACGAAACACTCAAGAAATTGGGTGTTTCGTGCTTTCCTGCTGGAGATCTTTAACAAATCAATAGGTTAGGAGTTTTTGTTTCTAGTTCGCTGCCGCGCAGGCAGCTGAGAAATGATCGACATGCTGGACCGCGAATCGGACCTGGTTCGCTGCCGCGCAGGCAGCTGAGAAACGACCGAAATCAGCAAGATCACCGAAGCCGGCGTTCGCTGCCGCGCAGGCAGCTGAGAAAAGCAGAGCGAGGCGACTTATCAAAATGCTTTGTGTTCGCTGCCGCGCAGGCAGCTGAGAAAACGCCCGCACCGAGTGCGTGGCAATCTCCGAGGTTCGCTGCCGCGCAGGCAGCTGAGAAAGGCTGGACCAGGATGCGAAGTGTGAGCGTCTTGTTCGCTGCCGCGCAGGCAGCTGAGAAATCCACCTGCACGACCTGTCGCTGCTCGACCATGTTCGCTGCCGCGCAGGCAGCTGAGAAAAGTACGGCAATTGATTGGTCGCAATATCCTCTGTTCGCTGCCGCGCAGGCAGCTGAGAAATTCCAAGAGGGCATCGACGCCTTCCCGGACGTGTTCGCTGCCGCGCAGGCAGCTGAGAAAGGCCTAGCGTTCGGCTTTGCGCTGGAATCGCAGTTCGCTGCCGCGCAGGCAGCTGAGAAAAGGTTCTGCTGCAGGTTCTCGACGGTGATGTCGTTCGCTGCCGCGCAGGCAGCTGAGAAAGACTGCGATCTGCTGGCGCTCGGCCTCAGAATGTTCGCTGCCGCGCAGGCAGCTGAGAAATTACAGGCAAAGCTCCGGCCAGCACCACTGTTGTTCGCTGCCGCGCAGGCAGCTGAGAAATGGCTCGACGACGCCGACATGCCCACCAAGGGGTTCGCTGCCGCGCAGGCAGCTGAGAAATGCACCATTCCGGACGCCGCGCTGTGCCGAAGGTTCGCTGCCGCGCAGGCAGCTGAGAAAATCAGTTCGGGATCCCCCGGAACTGTCCCTCCGTTCGCTGCCGCGCAGGCAGCTGAGAAACTCCAGATTTCGCCCCGACGCATCCCGGAATAGTTCGCTGCCGCGCAGGCAGCTGAGAAATCGACCATGGACGCCTACGCCCGCGCCGCAGTGTTCGCTGCCGCGCAGGCAGCTGAGAAACGGTACTCCGATGTGCGAGACAGACCATGCTTGTTCGCTGCCGCGCAGGCAGCTGAGAAATTCCCGGCAGCATCCCTCCCGAACTGATATGTGTTCGCTGCCGCGCAGGCAGCTGAGAAAAGAAGGGCTACGGCCGTCAACACCGGGCGAATGGTTCGCTGCCGCGCAGGCAGCTGAGAAATGACGCCGGCAGAGCTTCGCGGCCTGACCGGAGTTCGCTGCCGCGCAGGCAGCTGAGAAAGTCGGCGCTCGTCGGCTTTGATGTACTGCTTTGTTCGCTGCCGCGCAGGCAGCTGAGAAACGATTGAGCGCCGGCGACCGATACCCGGACGTGTTCGCTGCCGCGCAGGCAGCTGAGAAAGGATGATGGGCGCGACAAAGGCCGCGAAAGCGGTTCGCTGCCGCGCAGGCAGCTGAGAAATGGGGCGCGACCGGTCGGCAGCAATCCAGCGGGTTCGCTGCCGCGCAGGCAGCTGAGAAAGCCATCTCCGCGCGGACCGCTTGACCGGTGGCGTTCGCTGCCGCGCAGGCAGCTGAGAAATGCTTTGCCATGCCATTCTTGGATTTCGGGCGGTTCGCTGCCGCGCAGGCAGCTGAGAAACATCACGGTCATGATGGCGCTCAGAACCTTGTAGTTCGCTGCCGCGCAGGCAGCTGAGAAATGGGCAGCTCGCTTATCCGTGGAACCCGCTGAGTTCGCTGCCGCGCAGGCAGCTGAGAAATCAACGGAGATCCAGCGGCGAATTGGCTGTCTGTTCGCTGCCGCGCAGGCAGCTGAGAAACAGCGCATCGGCGTGGAGGACTTTCCAAATAGGTTCGCTGCCGCGCAGGCAGCTGAGAAAAGCCATGCTTTGAGGGACTGGGGGTTCGTGTCGTTCGCTGCCGCGCAGGCAGCTGAGAAATTCTTCTCGCCGCCTTGCTTGACCTGATCTGAGTTCGCTGCCGCGCAGGCAGCTGAGAAAGAATTTATCGGCATGACCAAGGCCGACCTGACGTTCGCTGCCGCGCAGGCAGCTGAGAAATGCCAGTCCAGGTCGATATGCAGCTTTGCAGCGTTCGCTGCCGCGCAGGCAGCTGAGAAATTTGTCGCGCCCATCATCCGGTCATCATGATAGTTCGCTGCCGCGCAGGCAGCTGAGAAAAACCCCAGTCCGCCGGAATGCCGACCTGGATAGTTCGCTGCCGCGCAGGCAGCTGAGAAAGTCTATTTGTGGACGAATCGATCCGGACAGCCGTTCGCTGCCGCGCAGGCAGCTGAGAAAATCGGTCACCCCAATATTTATGCGGGCTTCGAGTTCGCTGCCGCGCAGGCAGCTGAGAAATCATCGGACAGCAGGTAGTTGCGCCAATACCAGTTCGCTGCCGCGCAGGCAGCTGAGAAATGGCATAGTCGCTCCCAACAAAAGCCCCGCGTGTTCGCTGCCGCGCAGGCAGCTGAGAAAATGCGGGGCAGGAGCCCCAGCTTCGCGTTTTTGTTCGCTGCCGCGCAGGCAGCTGAGAAATCACATACGACCGCCGATACATCAACCTGGGGGTTCGCTGCCGCGCAGGCAGCTGAGAAATGTGGCTGCGTGGGGCAACGTGATCGCAAATCGTTCGCTGCCGCGCAGGCAGCTGAGAAATGTGTGTCGGCCAATGCGCGTGCCGCAGCCACGTTCGCTGCCGCGCAGGCAGCTGAGAAAAGTACGCGGCAGAGCGTGATGCGCTGCGGGAGGTTCGCTGCCGCGCAGGCAGCTGAGAAACGCTGGACACGCTGGAAGCCAGCGACCGTTGGGTTCGCTGCCGCGCAGGCAGCTGAGAAATCGTCGAACCAGGTCAGCGCGATCACGCCGCCGTTCGCTGCCGCGCAGGCAGCTGAGAAATTCGTGAGTTCGGCGTTACGCAGACGCAGGGAGTTCGCTGCCGCGCAGGCAGCTGAGAAAATACCAATAGCCGCAGTGCCGCCGGTTTCAAGGTTCGCTGCCGCGCAGGCAGCTGAGAAACTGGAGTCATGGCCTGGACTTGCCCGAGGACAGTTCGCTGCCGCGCAGGCAGCTGAGAAATCCAGATCATTGGCCGTGCGCCGATCGATGGAGTTCGCTGCCGCGCAGGCAGCTGAGAAAACCTCATTTCCAGGGCATTGCAGGGAGTGAATGTTCGCTGCCGCGCAGGCAGCTGAGAAAATGCGGGGCAGGAGCCCCAGCTTCACATTTGTGTTCGCTGCCGCGCAGGCAGCTGAGAAAAAGCCCCGCCAGATGATCCTCGTGCCAATGCGGTTCGCTGCCGCGCAGGCAGCTGAGAAAGTTTGTCGATGGCCTCCAGGTTGCGCTGATGCGTTCGCTGCCGCGCAGGCAGCTGAGAAATCGACGTCGGCAAGCTGGTAGCTGGTGCCCAGGTTCGCTGCCGCGCAGGCAGCTGAGAAAAGTATCCACCAGGGCGAGATCATCATCGACCCGTTCGCTGCCGCGCAGGCAGCTGAGAAACCTGTCACGCCCTCGAAACCGGCCGGGCCGGTGTTCGCTGCCGCGCAGGCAGCTGAGAAACTCCCCGTTGCTGTCACGCTGCTGGATGGCAGGTTCGCTGCCGCGCAGGCAGCTGAGAAATTCGACGCGTCGGCGTCCAGCAGTGCATCGTCGTTCGCTGCCGCGCAGGCAGCTGAGAAAGCGACGATCTCCGTTTTTCGCCCAGGGTCCAGGTTCGCTGCCGCGCAGGCAGCTGAGAAAACGCGAGGCCACCTTCATCGATCACGCGATACGTTCGCTGCCGCGCAGGCAGCTGAGAAAAGATGCGCGACGCTGGAATAACGCGCTGACGGGTTCGCTGCCGCGCAGGCAGCTGAGAAAGCGAAGATCGCGCTGCCGTAGCCCAGGATCGAGTTCGCTGCCGCGCAGGCAGCTGAGAAATGTCGGCTACGCCTTTCACGAAGGGACTGGGATGTTCGCTGCCGCGCAGGCAGCTGAGAAATGGTGGGCCAGGTCGCACAATGCGGCCAAGGCGTTCGCTGCCGCGCAGGCAGCTGAGAAATCAATTCGATGCTGGCGATGCTGGGCACCAACGTTCGCTGCCGCGCAGGCAGCTGAGAAACGCCAATGTCTGACATCATCGGCCGCCTGCCGGTTCGCTGCCGCGCAGGCAGCTGAGAAATCGCTGATGCGGGGCTTTTGTTGGGAGCGACTGTTCGCTGCCGCGCAGGCAGCTGAGAAACCGTCGGGCGAGAAGGACGCGCCGTACCCATTGGTTCGCTGCCGCGCAGGCAGCTGAGAAAAAGCAGGCGGCTGAGGATGCAAGGGATGCGGCGTTCGCTGCCGCGCAGGCAGCTGAGAAATGAACTGGATCGGCAAGGCCGCAAAGCCCCTGGTTCGCTGCCGCGCAGGCAGCTGAGAAAACGCCCGCACCGAATGCGTGGCAATCTCCGAGGTTCGCTGCCGCGCAGGCAGCTGAGAAAATGTCTGCGGTGATCTCATTTGCAATCAATACGTTCGCTGCCGCGCAGGCAGCTGAGAAACCGGTTCGCCTCGGCGGCCAGGGACTGCTGCACGTTCGCTGCCGCGCAGGCAGCTGAGAAAGACACGCAGCGCGTCTACCGGGCAGCGTACGAGTTCGCTGCCGCGCAGGCAGCTGAGAAAATGAAGTCGCCCACAGGCATCGCATCACACTCGTTCGCTGCCGCGCAGGCAGCTGAGAAATGATCCGTTTCTGTCTCCCTTTCATCATCCAAGTTCGCTGCCGCGCAGGCAGCTGAGAAATGAATGCTGCCTGCTGCTTTGATTGCGTACATGTTCGCTGCCGCGCAGGCAGCTGAGAAATTTCCATGCGTTATCCCGCAAAGCCTGCCGAAGTTCGCTGCCGCGCAGGCAGCTGAGAAACTCATCGCCTTGTAAAAATATGTCCTCCTGTCGTTCGCTGCCGCGCAGGCAGCTGAGAAAATGAGCGTCTATACTGAAAACGGCTATGAAAAGTTCGCTGCCGCGCAGGCAGCTGAGAAATGCGTGACCGTGCGGTGGCGTGGTTAAAGGATGTTCGCTGCCGCGCAGGCAGCTGAGAAAGAAACGGTCTATTAAATGGTATATCAAACATGGTTCGCTGCCGCGCAGGCAGCTGAGAAATTCGCAGAATTGATGATGACCTGGCCGACATCGTTCGCTGCCGCGCAGGCAGCTGAGAAATGCCGCCGTTTAAGATTCGCGCCCACTCCATCGTTCGCTGCCGCGCAGGCAGCTGAGAAATGATCCGCCAGGCCTGCCCGCTGCCCTGGTCCGTTCGCTGCCGCGCAGGCAGCTGAGAAAAAGCCCGGCCAGCGCCCAGGCAGGCAAAAGGTGTTCGCTGCCGCGCAGGCAGCTGAGAAATCGACAATGAAAACAAAATAAGCATGAACAGAGTTCGCTGCCGCGCAGGCAGCTGAGAAAAATTGGCCGCCGTTAACAATGCGCTGCGCTATGTTCGCTGCCGCGCAGGCAGCTGAGAAAGCTAAGTCTTGGGCGTGGCGCAGGTATGTGCAGTTCGCTGCCGCGCAGGCAGCTGAGAAACTCGCCGACGTGCCGCTCCCGGCCCGATGCATGTTCGCTGCCGCGCAGGCAGCTGAGAAAAAAGCCTGGGCCAGCGCCTGCGCTTTCGCCTTGTTCGCTGCCGCGCAGGCAGCTGAGAAAGACGAGTGTGAGCACGATGGCCAGCAAGGGAAGTTCGCTGCCGCGCAGGCAGCTGAGAAATACCCCGGAGAGGACCAGTGAACCGCCAGCAAGTTCGCTGCCGCGCAGGCAGCTGAGAAATTGACGGAGTGCCCAAGACGATCTCGTTCGGTGTTCGCTGCCGCGCAGGCAGCTGAGAAATGGGCTGCGCTCACCGGACGCGCGTGGCAGAGGTTCGCTGCCGCGCAGGCAGCTGAGAAATGGTGGCGGCCGCAGGCGTGCTCGAACAGATCGTTCGCTGCCGCGCAGGCAGTTGAGAAACAGACGCCCATCTGCTGAAACCCCTTGGGCGTGGTTCACTGCCGCGCAGGCAGCCGAAGAGCCTGGCCCGAAGCGGAACCCCTGCTGCCATCAGCTCGTCGCCCGCATAAGCAATCACAGAACAGCGGGAACACCCTCCTCCTTGGCTGGACGCCCGCCCATCGTGGTCCCAGGCCTCCCAAGAAAAACCTGGACGATGACGGTAATATCTCGCAGAAGCACGCTGCCGCGCAGGCAGCTGAGAAACACGGAGATCCACCCAATGCACATCGGCATGGTAGGTTTGGGACGCATGGGCGCCGGGATGGCGCGGCGGCTCATGGACAAGGGGCTGAGTTGCGCTGTCTACGACCCCCAGGAAGACGCCGTCGCCCGGCTGGTGGCGGACGGCGCCGTCGGGGCGGCCTCGCTGGCCGAACTGGTCGAACGGCTGCCGCGACCCCGGGCGGTGTGGCTGATGGTGCCGGCGAGCCTGGTGGACGGGGTGCTGGACCAGCTGGCGCCGCTGCTCGATGCGGACGACGTCGTGATCGATGGCGGCAATTCCTGCTATCACGACGACATCCGGCGGGCGAAGGCGCTGGCGGACCGGGGTGTTCATTATCTGGACGTCGGCACCAGCGGCGGCGTGCATGGCCAGGCCCGGGGCTATTGCCTGATGATCGGCGGCGACGCCGCCGCGGTCGGGCGGCTGGATCCGGTGTTCGCGGCGCTGGCGCCGGGCCGGGACGCCGCCCCGCCCACGCCGGGCCGCGGCAACAGCAACGGCGCGGGTACGGACACGAGTACGAGTACGGGCACGGGCACGGCGGAGCATGGCTATCTGCATTGCGGCCCGGCCGGAGCGGGGCATTTCGTGAAGATGGTGCACAACGGCATCGAGTACGGGATCATGCAGGCCTACGCCGAGGGCTTCAATCTGCTGCGCCACGCGAACGTGGGCAAGGGCAGCCATGCCGCCGACGCGGAGACGGCGCCGATGCGCGATCCGCAGCTCTATCAGTACGACATGGACCTGCCGGAGATCGCGGAGCTCTGGCGCCGCGGCAGCGTGATCGGTTCGTGGCTGCTGGATTTGACGGCGCGGGCCTTCCAGGCCGATCCGGGGCTGGAAGGCTACGCGGGCCGGGTGTCCGATTCCGGCGAGGGGCGCTGGACGCTGCACGCGGCCATCGACGAAGGCGTGCCGGTGCCGGTGCTCAGCGCCGCGCTGTTCGAGCGCTTCCAGTCGCGCGGCAATGCGGAATTCGCGAACAAGGTCCTGTCGGCGATGCGCAAGGGCTTTGGCGGCCACGAGGAACCGAGGACGGAAATCAACCACCCATCGTAAGCCTTTGTCACGCCGCTGGAATCGGGGAAAGCCCTGGGCTTGTCCATGGGCTTATCCACAGACGGGGTGGATAATTTCGCGCGGCCGGCCTTCGTCATGGAACGGTCATTTTTCTGCCCGAGAACCTATCCCATTGATCTGAAAAGAGGAAAACGACTCTCCCAGGACTTGTCCATGGGATTGTCCACAATCCGCGTGGATAAAACAGTCATTTCCGGCCCGGGCGCCCGCGGCATCCGGAACCGCCCTCAGGCCGTCGCCGGCAGGGCGGGGTAGCCCGTCCCCCGTTCCACCACCGGTTCGCCCAGCCGGAACACGGCCAGGGAATCCTTCACTTCGTCGGCCATGCGCTCCTGCAGGCCGGTGGCGCGGGCGGACTGCTGCACGAGCCGGGCGTTGTGCCGCGTGACGGCATCGATCTGCGACATGGCCTGGTGGATCTGCTCGATGCCGGCGGACTGCTCCACGGTGGCGGCGCTGATCTCGCCCATGATGCCGGATACCTTCCGGACCGCCGTGACGATTTCCTGCATGGTTTGGCCCGCCTGCTGCATGCGGGCCGAGCCTTCGTCGATGCGCAGGGCGGATTGCTCGATCAAGGTCTTGATTTCCCGCGCGGCGGCGGCGCTGCGCTGGGCCAGCGCCCGCACTTCGGCGGCCACGACGGCGAAGCCGCGGCCTTCCTCGCCGGCGCGGGCGGCCTCGACCGCGGCGTTCAGGGCCAGGATGTTGGTCTGGAAGGCGATGCCGTCGATCACGCCGACGATCTCGCCGATCCGCCGCGAACTGTCGGAGATGCCGTCCATGGTCTGGACCAGCTCGTCCACGGTGTGCCCGCCATCCGTGGCCACGCCCGAGGCCTCTTCGGCCAGCTGGTTGGCCTGGCGGGCGTTGTCCGCGTTCTGCCGGGTGGTGCAGGCCAGTTCCTCGATGCTGGCGGCGGTCTGCTGCAAGGCGGCCGCCTGCTGCTCCGTGCGCGCGCTCAGGTCCTGGTTGCCGGCCGCGATCTCGCGCGCGCCCTCGATCATGTGGCCGGTGCGCTCCAGCACCATGGCGATCATGGTCCGCAGGCTGTCCTGCGTGTCCTTCAGGCTCTGGAACAGCTGTCCGATTTCGTCCCGGGTCCAGACTTCGATGGTGGACGTCAGGTCCCCGGCGGCGATCCGGTGCAGCAGCTGGCCGCCGTCCAGCAGGGGATTGAGGATCATGCGCAGCAGGATGCGATAGACCATCCCCGCGAGCAGGATGGCCGCCAGCCCCAGCCCGATCAGGCCGCCGCGCAGCGGGGCCGGCATCGGCGGCGCCAGCCACAGGGTGCCGCCGACGGCCAGCAGGGCGGGCAGCAGCAGCGTCAGCGTGGACAGCGTCAGGCGGACGCGCAGGGAGCGCGTCAGAAAGAAGTGCTTCATGTCGTGTCTCCGGCACGCGGCCCGCGGGCCGGCGCTGTCTTTATCGATTTATGGGCTTGCCCGGACGGGGGCCGGCGAGCCGGACGCCGGGGGCGATGCGCGCAGCCACTATATCGGTCCGCCGGACCGCCGGACATTCCCGCGCGTCAATACTCATCATCACGCGGCGGGAAGGGGGGCCGCCCGCAAGGCCGGAGGCTGCGGCGCGTCTGGACGATTTGCGACCGCCGCCGCTAAGCGCTTGAGGCGCAGGGAAAACCCCGAGATGCTCCGGGTTTGTCCATGGAATTGTCCACAGGCCGGGTGGATAAATCCGCGCGTTCAGCGGCGGTCGCGGAACGGTCATTTTCCCGCCATGGCATCCATCCATTTGATTTGAAATGAATAAATCGGATCTCCCGGGACTTTTCCATGGAATTGTCCACAATCGGCGTGGATAAAACGTTCATGCCGGAGGCCGATCCGGCCCGCGGCCGGGTCCGCCGTCGGCGGCGGATGCGGGCCGACGTAAAATCGCCGTTCCATTCGCTTCATTCTGGGAGATTTCCGCCATGGAACAGCTTCAGGCTTTCTGGTCCAGCATGCCCGATCCGGGCGGCATCGTGATCCATCTCGGCGTCACGCTGGCGATCCTGGTGGTCGGCTGGACCGTGTCCAACCTGCTGGGCCGCTGGATGCGCCACATCGCGGACCGTTCGCCCCGGATCGATCCAACCATCGTGCCCATGGTGCGCAGCGTCACCGTCTGGTCGGTGCGCATCGTGGTGCTGCTGGCCGTGCTGGCCCGCCTGGGCGTGCAGACCGCCAGCTTGGTCGCGATGCTGGGCGCCTCCGCCCTGGCCATCGGCCTGGCCCTGCAGGGCACGCTGCAGAATTTCGCCGCCGGCATCATGCTGCTGGTGCTGCGGCCGGTGCGCGCGGGGGAATTCGTCTCGATCGGCAGCCAGGGCTCGGGCACGGTGGACGAGATCGGCCTGTTCATGACGCGCTTCGTGCAGGCCGACGGCATCCAGATCCTGCTGCCCAACACGCTGGTCTGGGGCAGCCCGATCACCAATTACAGCCGCAACAAGACCCGCCGCCTGGACATGATGCTGGGGGTGCGCTACGACGACGACCTGGATGCGGCGCTGGCCACGCTGCAGGCGCTGGTGGACCGCCACGAGGACATCCTGGCCGATCCTGCGCCGCAGGTCATGGTGATGGAATACCGGGACAGCACCATCATGGTGAACATCCGCGTGTGGGCGCTGGCCGCCAAGTACTGGGACGTGTATTTCGACCTGCACCGCCGGGCGCCCCAGGCCCTGCGCCAGGCGGGCCTGCGCTCGCCCATCCCCCTGCGCGAGGTCCAGTCGATCCCGGCCGCGGCGGCGGGGGCCAAGGCGGCCGGCGCCTGAGCCTGGTCGCGGGCCGGCTCCTGCCGGGCCGGCCCGATCAGTCCCCCATCAGACCGTCATCAGTCCGCCGCCACACCCCCGCCAGACCCCCCTCAGACCGCCGTCATTCCACCATCCGGTTCAGCCGCTCCGCATCCAGCGGATGCTGGCCGTTCTCGATGCGCTGGCCCAGGTCTTCCAGTGCCGAGCACAGGCGCTGGATGCGCGCGTCCTGCTGGGCCGTGTGGTTGATCAGTTCGTGCAGCACCTTGACCAGCGGGTCGTCGTCCGTGCGGCCCACGCCGTAGGGCGCGAAGTCCTCCTGCGGAACCGCGCCGTCGGCGGGCGCGGAGTCGGCGCGGCCGCGCTGCAGCAGCTCCTGCAGGGGCCGGGCGGCCCATTCGGCTTGCGAAGGCGGGGTTTCCTCCTGGCAGGGCGACCCGGCGGCGCGTCCGGCGGCGGAAGCCGGGGCGGAACCCGCGGCGCCCGTCCCGGCCTGAGACCCGGCGGCGGCCGGCGCGGCCGGACCTGAAGCCGGACCTGAAGCCGGACCTGAAACCGAAGCCGCAGACGAAGCCGCCGCCTCGCCGGCCGCCGTGGGCGCCGCATGGTCCTCGGGCAGGATCACCCGCGCCGGGTTGCCCACGGCGGTCGCGCCGGCGGGCACGGGCTTGATCACCACGGCGTTGGAGCCGATCCGGGCATGGGCGCCCACGGTGAAGCCGCCCAGGATCTGGGCGCCCGCGCCCACGACCACGCCTTCCTCCAGCGTGGGGTGGCGCTTCTCGCCCTTGTACAGCCGGGTGCCGCCCAGGGTGACGCCCTGGTAGATGGTGCAGTCGTCGCCGATCTCGGCGGTCTCGCCGATCACCACGCCGAAGCCATGGTCGATGAAGACCCGCCGGCCGATGCGCGCGCCGGGGTGGATCTCGATGCCGGTGAGCAGGCGCCCCAGGTGCGACACGAAGCGGCCCGCCCAGTACCAGCCGCGCCGCCACAGGCCGTGCGCCAGGCGGTGGACCAGGATGGCGTGCAGCCCGGGATAGCAGGTCAGGATCTCGATGCGGCTGCGGGCCGCCGGATCGCGTTCGTGGATGCAGGCGATGTCTTCGCGAAGCTGGTCAAACATGTCGGTCGGGGCTGAGGGCCTGTTCGTATTCATCGGGAAAATCGCGCCCGGCTGGCGCGCTTTCGGACGCCGCGCCGCCGGCGCTGCGGATCATGGCGGTGCACAGGCCGCGCACCATGTCCACTTCGTCGGCGCTCAGCCGGCTGCGCGTCCACATCTGCCGCATGCGCGGCACGAGCTTCTTCGGATGCCGGGGATCGAGGAAGCCCACGGCCAGCATGGCGCGCTCGAAATGGTCCAGCATGGCCTGGACGCGCGCGCTGCTGGCCGGATCCGTTCCCGGATCGTGCCGGGCGTGGGTGTCGGGCAGGCGCGCCGCGCCGGCCAGCGGCAGCAGGGCGTAGCGCATTTCCCAGGCGGCCAGTTGCAGCGCCTGGGACACGTTCAGCGAACTGTACGCCGGATTGGCCGGGATGTGGCAGACGCGCTGGCACAGGGTGATGTCCTCGTTGGACAGGCCGGTGCGCTCCGTGCCCAGGACGAGGGCGATGCGCGCCTGCGGCCGGGCCAGCTCGGCGGCCGACTGCAGGGCGGCCTCGCGGATGTCACAGGGCGGGGGGCCGAGGGCCCGCGCCCGCGCCGTCAGGGCGAAGGCCAGGGTCGCGGACCCCAGCGCGTCGGCCAGGCCGGCGTGCATGCGGGCCTGCTCCAGAATGTCGCCGGCCCCGCTCGCCAGGGCGAGGGCGTCGGGATGGCGCAGGATGTCCGGGTCGGCGGGGGCCACCAGGCGCAGGTCGTGGAAGCCCATGGTCTTGATCGCCCGGGCCGCCGAGCCGACGTTGCCGGGGTGGGTGGGACTGACCATGACGAAGCGCACCCGGTCGAAGATATCCGGGGCGCCGGAGGGCGTGTCGGAGGAAACTGGCGGAGTCATTTAAAATAGAAGCTGTTACCCGTGATCTTTGGAAATCTATGCACCCGATGCTCAACACCGCCATCAAGGCGGCACGCCGTGCCGGCGCCATCATCAACCGCGCCAGCCTCGACCTGGAACGCCTGAACGTGGCGCGCAAGGGGCCGAAGGACTACGTCACGGAAATCGATCGGGCCGCCGAGGAATCCATCATCGACATTTTACGCACAGCCTATCCCGACCACGGCATCCTGGCCGAGGAATCGGGCCGCCACCAGGCGGCGGGCGACCAGGCCGGCGCGGAATTCCAGTGGGTGATCGATCCGCTGGACGGCACCACCAACTTCATCCACGGCTTCGCCCACTACGCCGTGTCCATCGCGCTGATGCACCGCGGCCAGGCCGCGCACGCCGTGGTCTACGACCCCACGCGCAACGAGATGTTCACCGCCAGCCGGGGCAGCGGCGCCTTCCTCAACGACCGCCGGGTGCGGGTGTCCACCTGCGTGCGCTATCACGACACGCTGCTCGCCTCGCACATTCCCCAGTCCACGGCGCTGCCGGCGACCTCGCCCTTCGTGTCCCTGCTGGCCGAATGCGCGGCGGCGCGGCGCACGGGCTCCACGGTCCTGGACCTGGCCTGGGTGGCCAGCGGCCGGCTGGACGGCTTCTGCGGCGTCGGCCTCAAGCCCTGGGACATGGCCGCCGGCGGCCTGCTGGTGCTGGAGGCCGGCGGCCTGCTGGCCGATTTCCAGGGCGAGCAGGGCTGGATGGAATCGGGCAACGTGCTCGCCGCGCCGCCCAAGATATTCGCGCAGATGATGGCCCATCTGCGCGCCTGACGGGATACGACTATGGAATGGTTGCTGGATCCGGCAGCCTGGGTGGGCCTGTTCACCCTGATCGTCCTGGAAATCGTCCTGGGCATCGACAACCTGGTGTTCATCGCCATCCTGGTCGACAAGCTGCCGCCCAAGCAGCGCGACCGCGCCCGCGTCCTGGGCCTGAGCCTGGCGCTCATCATGCGCCTGTTCCTGCTGACGCTGATGTCCTGGCTGGTGAAGCTCACCGAGCCGCTGGTGCACCTGGGCGACCTGTCCTTCTCGGGCCGTGACCTGATCCTCATCACGGGCGGCTTCTTCCTGCTGTTCAAGGGCACGTTCGAGCTGCACGACCGCATCGAGGGCCGCACCCAGCACGCCTCCGGCTCGCGCCTGCACGCCGGCTTCTGGGTGATCGTCACGCAGATCGTCATTCTGGACGCGGTGTTTTCCGTCGACTCGGTGATCACGGCCGTGGGCATGGTCGATCACCTGGCGATCATGATGGCGGCGGTGGTGATCGCCATGGCGATCATGCTGGTGGCGTCCAAGCCGCTGACCGCCTTCGTCAACGCCCACCAGACGGTGGTGATCCTGTGCCTGGGCTTCCTGCTGACGATCGGCTTCTCGCTGGTGGCCGACGGCTTCAGCTTCCACGTGCCCAAGGGCTATCTGTACGCCGCCATCGTGTTCTCGGTGCTGATCGAGACCCTGAACCAGTGGGCGCGGCGCAACGTGCGCCGGGCCGAGATGCGCCGGCCGCTGCGCGAGCGCACCGCCGAGGCCGTGCTGCTGATGCTGGGCCGCAAGCCCCTGGACGGCCCCGAGCCCGAGGACGGACAGGACGTGCCGGCGCCCGTGGAGGCCTTCGGCGACGAGGAACGCAACATGGTCAGCGGCGTGCTGACGCTCAGCGACCGCAACGTGCACTCCGTGATGACGCCGCGCACCGACGTGTCCTGGATCAACCTGGACGCGCCCGTGGAAGACCTGCGCGCCCAGCTCATCCGGGAGCCGCACAGCTTCTTCCCGGTGTGCCGCGGCACGCTGGACGAGGTCGTGGGGGTGGGCCGCGCCAAGGACCTGCTGCTGGATCTGCTGGAGCACGGCGGCATCCGCGAGACCCGGCTGCGCGAGCCCATCATCGTGCACGAGACCATCCCCATCCTGCAGCTCATGGAAACGCTCAAGCGTTCGCACGGACTGCTGGTCCTGGTGGCCGACGAGTTCGGCTCCATCGTCGGGGTGGTGACGCCGATCGACATCTTCGAGGCCATCGCCGGCGAATTCCCCGACGAGGACGAGGCCCCCGACATCATCGACCAGGGCAACGGCCGCTGGCGCGTGGACGGCGCCGCCGACCTGCACCACCTGGAGCAGATCCTGCACACCGACGGCCTGGTGGACGAGCACGAGGAATACTCCACGCTCGCGGGCTATCTGCTGAGCCGTTTCGGGCGCCTGCCGCAGGTCGGCGACCACTGCGAACTGGTGCGCGGCTATGGCGGCTTCCGTTTCACCGTCGCCGCCCTGGAAGGCCGGCGCATCGCCGCCGTGCAGATCGACAGCCTCGACCCGTTCGACCCCGAGGCCGAGACGCGGGAAGACTGACGGGGCGCGGCCCGCCCCCCGGGGCCGGCGCCGCGTCCGCCACCGGGTCGGAACGCCCGCGGCCGGCGTTCTCCTACAGCTGTTCCAGCCGGATTCCAGCCGCGTCGATCTCGATCCAGCCGCCCCGGGGGGGCGCATCGTGGTCGAATTCCCAGTCGGGCAGCACGTAGCGCCGCGCCGCGCGGCCGTCCAGCTCCAGCGCGTGGACGGCGGGCCGGTGCGTGTGGCCGTGGATCAGGGTGTCGCAGCCGGCGGCGCGCAGGGCCTGGGCCACGGCCGCCGGATTCACGTCCATGATCGCCATCGGCTTGCTGCGCCGGGCCTGCCGGCTGCGGGCGCGCGCGCGCGCCGCGATCGCGCGCCGCGCGCCCAGCGGCAGGGCGAGGAAGATCCGCTGGATCCAGGGCGTATGGACGATGCGGCGGAAGCGCTGATAGGCGAGGTCGTCGGTGCAGAATTCGTCGCCGTGGGCCAGCAGGATGGGGCCGGCGTCGGTGTCCAGGACGGCGGGGGCCTCCAGCAGCCGGGCGCCCAGCGCATCGGCCAGGGCGCGGCCCATCAGGAAATCGCGGTTGCCGCGCGCCAGCCACAGGGGGAGGGCGCCGGCGGTGGCGCGCAGCTCGTCCAGGGCCGTCGCCAGCCAGCGGGGCGGCCGGCGCAGGGCGTGGTCGTCGCCGATCCAGGCGTCGAAGAGGTCGCCGCACAGGATCAGGGTGCCGGCCTCGCGCCGGGCCCGGCCCAGGAAATCGTAGAAGGCGCGGGCCGTCTGCGGGACGGCCTCGCCCAGGTGGATGTCGGAGGCGACCCAGACGGTGCCCCGCAATGCCAGTCTATTCAACCAGCGTGGCGCTTTCGATGACGACGTCCTCGGCGGGCACGTCCTGGTGGAAGCCCTTGCTGCCGGTCTTGACCTTCTTGATCTCGTCGACGACCTCGGTGCCCTCGATGACGCGGCCGAACACGGCGTAGCCCCAGCCGTTGGAGGTGGGTGCGGTGAAGTTCAGGAAATCGTTGTCGGCCACGTTGATGAAGAACTGGGCCGTCGCCGAATGCGGATCGGCGGTGCGCGCCATGGCGAGCGTGTAGCGGTCGTTCTTCAGGCCGTTGTTGGCCTCGTTCTCGACGGGGGCGTGGGTCTGCTTCTGCTTCATGCCGGGCTCGAAGCCGCCGCCCTGGATCATGAAGTTGTTGATGACGCGGTGAAAGACGGTGCCGTCGTAGAAGCCTTCCTTCACGTAGCGGAGGAAGTTTTCGACGGTCTTGGGGGCTTTCTCGGCGTCCAGTTCGATCAGCAGGTCGCCCTTGCTGGTGTGCATTCTGACGTGCGGATGAGTGCTCATGGCTGTGCTTTGGGTGGAAGGGTTGGAATCGGCCTGCGCGGCGGCGGCGCCGCCCGCCAGGACCAGGGCGCAGCCCAGGCTGCAGGCCCGCGTCCAGGGCAGGACGCGGGAAAGGAACGAGGAATGGGACATGGAAGCGTCCAGGGCAAAAGCCCTATTGTGCCTGACGGGCGGAGGTTTTGTCGTGCGTCGGTGTGGCGGGCGCCGCGGCCGGAGCGGCCTGGCCGGCGGGCGCTGCGGCCGGAGCGGGAGAAGCGCCCGCCGCCCGGGCGCGGTCGAAGGATTCCTGGGCCATGCGCATCTGCACGTGCCCCAGGTTTTCCAGCGCCGGCGCGAAGGACGGGTCGGACACCAGGGCCATGTCGAGCGCGTCGCGGGCGAGCTGCAGCTGGCCCCGGCGGGCGTATTCGATCGCCAGCGCGTTCCAGGGCTCGGGCAGTTCGGGATAGTCGGTGGTCATCTGGCGCCAGACGGCCATGGCCTCGTCGTGCCGGCCCAGCGCCGCCAGGGCGCGGCCCTGCTGGTAGCGCAGCTGCACGTCGGCGCCCGGCACGGCGGCCGCGTCGCGCGCGGCCTGCTGCTTGCCGATGATGTCCAGCGCTTCCGCGGCGCGGCCCGCGTCGATCAGCGCCGCCACGTGGCCGGCGACCTGGGCGGGCGTCAGCGGGATGGCCGTGTCCACCGAGGGCGCGGCTTTTTTCAGCAGCTCGGCGAAGGCCTGCCAGCCGCGCTCGGGCGGGAGGGGCTCGGTGAACGCCCCGGTTTCGGGGTTGTAGTTCAGGCTCGAAGGGCCCGCGCCGGCGCCCGAAGATGCCGCGATGGACGGACCCGCCGCCAGGCAGGCGCACAGGGCCAAAACAGGGAGGAAGGGGCGGGTCACGTCTCGGGGCGCCTATGGATGGGGTTCTGGGATTGGACTAAGGAACCGACGTGTTCAGAGGTTCCCTAGGGACGGTATACTTGTCAGTCCATTTTACATCCCCGCGCGCTGCCCGCATGGTCCGGTGCGGCGGGTCTGCTCGTCTCATCCGGCCCGACATGCTCCATATCCACGACACCCTGACACGCCAGAAAATTCCGCTGCGCACGGCGGAGCCGGGGGTGGTGCGCATGTACGTCTGCGGCATGACGGTCTACGACTTCTGCCACCTGGGCCACGCGCGGATGCTGGTGAGCTTCGACGTGGTGCAGCGCTGGCTGCGGGCCTCGGGCTACCGGGTGCGCTACGTGCGCAACATCACCGACATCGACGACAAGATCATCCGCCGCGCCGTCGAGCGCGGCGTGACGATCCGCGCGCTCACGGAATTCTTCATCGACGCCATGCGCGCCGACGAGCGCGCCCTGGGCGTCCAGCCTCCCGACGACGAGCCGCGCGCCACCGAGCACGTGGCCGGCATGCTCGACATCATCCGCACGCTCGAATCCAAGGGCCTGGCCTACCAGGGCGCGGACGGCGACGTCAACTTTCCGGTGCGCAAGTTTCCCGGCTACGGCAAGCTCTCGGGCAAGTCGCTCGACGACCTGCGCGCGGGCGAGCGCGTCGCCGTGTCGGCCGGCAAGCAGGACCCGCTCGATTTCGTGCTGTGGAAATCCGCCAAGCCCGACGAGCCCGCCGACACCCGCTGGGATTCCCCCTACGGGCCGGGGCGCCCCGGCTGGCACATCGAATGCTCGGCCATGAGCCACGCCCTGCTGGGCATGCCGCTGGACATCCATGGCGGCGGCCCGGACCTGAAATTCCCCCACCACGAAAACGAGATCGCCCAGAGCGAGGGCGCCTTCGGCGGCACCCTGGCCACGACCTGGATGCACTGCGGCCCGATGATGGTGGACGCCGAAAAGATGTCCAAGTCCCTGGGCAATTTCCGGCGCATCCGCGACACGGTCGCGCTGGACGCGGCCGACGGCCGCGCGGACTACGCCGTCAACCCGCGCGAAGCCGAGATGCTGCGCTTCTTCCTGGTGCGCAGCCACTACCGCAGCGCGCAGAACTACGCGCCGGACAATCTGCTGGACGCCCAGAACGCCCTGGACCGGCTCTACCAGACCCTGGCCAGCGTGCCGCCGGCCGACGTGGCCGTCGATTGGGACGATCCGGCCGCGCAGGCCTTCCGCGCCGCCATGGACGACGATTTCAACACGGCCGGCGCCGTGGCCGTGCTGTTCGACCTGGCCGGCCAGGCCAACCGCGAATCCAGCGCCCGCGCCAGCGGCCTGCTGCGCGCGCTGGGGAGCATCCTCGGCCTGCTGCAGACCGATCCGGCCACCTACCTGAAATCCCCCACCCGTTTCCTGGCGGGCGGCGCCCGCGCGGACACGCTGTCCTCCGACGCCATCGAGGCCCTGGTCGCCGAACGCGCCCAGGCCAAGGCCGCGCGCGATTTCGCCCGGGCCGATGCCATCCGCGCCCGGCTGCGCGAGCAGGGCGTGGAGCTGGCCGACGCGGCCGGCGGCGCCACCCAGTGGCGGCGGGTGTGACCATGGACATGCAGCATCACAGTTCCGCCGCGCTGCGGCCCGTCTACTGGACGCAGGCCTGCGAACACCTCATGCAGCGCGACCGCATCCTGCGCAAGCTGATCCCGGTCTACGGCCACGAATCCATCCAGGCGCGCCACAGCCCGTTCCAGACCCTGATCCGCATCATCGTCGGCCAGCAGATTTCCCTCGCGCTGGGGCGCAAGCTCTGGGCACGGCTGGTGCAGGCCTGCGGCAGCGACGTGCAGCCCGCCTGCATCGCCGGCTGCACCGAAGCCGAACTGCGCGCGCTCGGGCTGTCCCTGCGCAAGGCCCAGTACCTGCGCGACGCGGCCGAATTCTTCGCGCTGCCCGACCGGCTGGACCCGGCCTGGTGGGAATCGCGCGACGACGCGGCCGTGATGGCGCTGCTGTGCGACATCCGCGGCGTGGGCCGCTGGACGGCGGAAATGTTCCTGATCTTCTTCCTCGGGCGTCCCGACGTCCTGCCGCTGGACGACACGGCGCTGCTCAAGGCCATCTCCCACCACTACTTCAGCGGCGAGCCGGTCTCGCGCTTCGAGGCGCGCGAGGTCTCCCAGGCCTGGGCGCCGTGGCGCACGGTCGCCAGCTGGTACCTGTGGCGCAGCATGGATGCCGCCGCCGTCGAGTACTGAAGCCCCGACCGAGTCCCGAAATTCCGTCCTAGGACCCCTGCTCCCATGCGAAATACATTTCTTGAATTTGAACAGCCTCTGGCCGAGCTCGACCAAAAGATCGAAGAACTGCGCTACGTGCAGACCGATTCGGCCGTGGACATCTCCGAGGAAGTCAACCGCCTGCAGCAGAAGAGCCAGTCCCTGGCCAAGAGCATCTACGCCAAGCTCACCCCCTGGCAGACCGCGCTGGTGGCCCGCCATCCCCAGCGGCCCTACACCATGGACTACGTCCAGGCGCTGTTCACGGATTTCCACGAGCTGCACGGCGACCGCATGTACGCCGACGACCAGTCCATCGTGGGCGGGCTGGCGCGCTTCAATGGCACGCCCTGCATGGTGATCGGCCACCAGAAGGGCCGCGACACCAAGGAACGCGCCCTGCGCAACTTCGGCATGCCGCTGCCCGAGGGCTATCGCAAGGCCCTGCGCCTGATGAAGCTGGCCGAGAAATTCCGCCTGCCGGTGTTCACCTTCGTCGACACCCCGGGCGCCTATCCCGGCGTCGGCGCGGAAGAACGCGGCCAGTCCGAAGCCATCGGCCACAACCTGTACGCCATGGCCGGCCTGAAAGTCCCCATCATCGTCACCATCATCGGCGAAGGCGGCTCGGGCGGCGCGCTGGCGATCGCCGTGGGCGACACGGTCATGATGCTGCAATACGCCACCTATGCCGTCATCTCGCCCGAAGGCTGCGCCTCCATCCTGTGGCGCAGCGCCGACAAGGCCTCCGTCGCCGCCGAGGCCCTGGCCATCACCGCGCCGCGCCTGAAGGACCTGGGCCTGATCGACCGCGTGGTCAACGAGCCCGTGGGCGGCGCCCACCGCGATCCGGCCACCATGGCCCGCCAGCTCCAGCGCGCCCTGGCCGACGCCCTGCGCGAGCTCTCCGGCATGGACGTGGACGAACTGCTGCGCCGCCGCCTCGAACGCATCTCTGCCTATGGGCGCTTCCAGGAAGCCCGCTAGGAAGCCCGCTCCCCGCACGACGCCCCCCGGCGGGACGCGGCCGTCCGGCGAGCCCGTCCCGCGTCCTCCGCGGCGGCCCGCCGCCGCGTCCGTCTCGCGTTCTTCGCAGCGGCCCGCCGGCGAGTCCGTTCCGCCTTCCCTGAAGCGGCCCGCCGCCGCGTCCGGCGACGATGCCGGCCCCTGGCGGGCGGCGCTCGATCCGGCGCTGCTGCGGGCGGTCGATGCCGCCCTGATGGCGGGGCCGGCCGGCTCCGCCGTCGGCGTGGCGCTGAGCGCCGGTGCCGATTCCGCCATGCTGGCGCTGCACGCCGCCCATGCGGCCCGGCGGCGCGGGCTGCGCCTGCATTGCTTCCACGTCCACCATGGCCTGCAGCCCGAGGCCGACGACTGGCTGATCCGCGCGCACCGGCTGGCGGGGCTGCTGGAGGCGGACTGCCACAGCCGCCGGGTGGCCGTCGAGATCGACGGGCGGGGCCTGGAGGCCGCCGCGCGCGACGCCCGCTACGCCGCCCTGGCCGGGCTGGCCGCCCATGCCGGCGTCGGCCACCTGCTGCTGGCCCACCACCAGGACGACCAGGCCGAGACCGTGCTGCTGCGCCTGCTGCGCGGGACCGGTCCGCTGGGCCTGGCGGCCATGCGCCCCGTGATGGAGCGCGACGGCCTGGTCTGGAGCCGGCCCTGGCTGGATCAGCCCCGGTCGGCGATCCTGGCCTGCGCCCGGCGCTTCGGGGACCTGAGCGGCTGGCAGCCGGCGCGCGATCCCAGCAATGCCGACGCCCGCTACGCCCGCGCCGCCCTGCGCACCGGGCTGGCGCCGATGCTGGACGCGCATTGGCCCGCCTGGCGCCGGACCCTGGCCCGCCACGCCGGCCAGGCGCAGGCGCTGTCGGACTGGGTGGAGGAGGCCGCCCAGGCCGACTGGCAGGGGCTGGATCCCTCGCCCGACGGGCGGGAATTCTCGCTTGCCGCCTGGCGCGCGCTGCCGGCCCACCGCCAGGCCCAGGCGCTGCGCCATTGGCTGCGCGCCCTGGGCCTGCGCATGCCCACCGAAGCCCGCCTGCGCGCCTGGCTGCGCACGCTGCGCGGCGTCCATGCCCTGGGGCACGACCGCGACGTGCGGCTGTTGCACGAGGGCGTCTGGATCGCGGTGCGGCGCGGCCGCGTCCTCTGCCTGCCGAAAACCCAGGTAGAATAATCCGTTTTGCTGGTTCACCGGGCTTCAACCTTCGTCAAGGCATCATGCTAATCGTCCAGAAATACGGCGGCACCTCGATGGGCTCCGTCGAACGCATTCAGAACGTCGCGCGGCGGGTCGCCAAATGGCACGCCGCCGGCCACCAGGTCGTCGTCGTGCCCTCGGCCATGTCGGGCGAAACCAACCGCCTGCTGGGCTTGGCCAAGGAAATCTCCCCCCAGCCCGACCTGCGCGAGCTCGACATGCTGGCCGCCACCGGCGAGCAGGCCAGCAGCGCGCTGCTGGCCATCGCCCTGATGCGCCAGGGCGTGGCCGCCCGCAGCTACGCCGGCTGGCAGGTTCCGGTGCGCACCGACAGCGCCTACACCAAGGCGCGCATCCGCTCCATCGACGACACCCGCATCCGCGCCGACCTGGACGCGGGCCGCGTGGTGATCGTCACCGGCTTCCAGGGCGTCGACGACGAAGGCCACATCACCACCCTGGGGCGGGGCGGCTCGGACACCTCGGCCGTGGCGGTCGCCGCGGCCATGGGCGCCGACGAATGCCTCATCTTCACCGACGTGGACGGCGTCTACACCACCGACCCGCGCGTGGTGCCGGAAGCGCGCCGCATGAACGTCATTTCCTTCGAGGAAATGCTGGAAATGGCCTCGCTCGGCTCCAAGGTCCTGCAGATCCGCTCCGTGGAATTCGCCGGCAAATACCAGGTGCCGCTGCGGGTCCTGTCCTCGCTGACCGATCCCATGATCCCGGTCGACGAGGAAATGCACTCGGGCACGCTCATCACTTTCGAGGAAGACCAGAAAATGGAAACCGCCGTTGTCTCCGGCATCGCCTTCAGCCGCGACGAAGCCAAAGTCACCCTGCGCAACGTCCCCGACACCCCGGGCGTGGCCTATTCGATCCTGGGCCCCGTGGCCGCGGCCAACATCGACGTGGACATGATCCTGCAGAACATCTCGCAGCAGGGCATGACCGACTTCTCCTTCACGGTCAACCGCAACGACTTCGCGCGCACCCTGGACCTGCTGAAGAACCAGATCGGTCCGGCCGTGGGCGCCGGCGAGATCGTCTCCGACGACAAGGTCGCCAAGGTCTCCATCGTGGGCATCGGCATGCGCAGCCACGTCGGCGTCGCCAGCCTGATGTTCCGCACCCTGGCCGAAGAGGGCATCAACATCCAGATGATCAGCACCTCGGAAATCAAGACCTCCGTGCTGATCAACGACAAGTACATGGAACTGGCCGTGCGCGCCCTGCACAAGGCCTTCGAGCTGGACCAGGAAGTCGTCCAGGCCGACGCCTGAGCGGCCGCCCCGGACGCGGCGCCGGTCTTGCCGGCGCACGCCGCGTCCTGTGCTAGAATGCCGGCTTTGCTGGAGACGTGGCCGAGTGGTTGAAGGTACTCCCCTGCTAAGGGAGCATGCGGCTTATACCCGCATCGAGGGTTCGAATCCCTCCGTCTCCGCCAGTTTGGCTGGCCTGAAGCCCTGTTGACTCAGGGCTTTTCCTTTTCTGGCGGCCGCGTGAGCTGAGCAGATGCTGCCGGGTCGATACGGCCGGGCACTGCGGATGGGCCGCGGAAACCACGCGGCCGATGGCGTCGGTTTCGGCGGACATCCGGCTTCCGGCGGGCATCCGGCTTCCGGCCGGCGTCCGCGCCGGGAATCCGCTTCGCGCAGGCCTCCCTCATCAAGGCCAGGCTGTGCCCGTATTGCCCGGCTCCCCGCTCCGCATGATGCGCGTGTCTGGTATCGTCGTATCCGGTATCCGTATGATGTGCGTGATGAACCCTACACCTCCCCGATCCCGGAGTCCCCGCCTTGATGCGTCCCCGCGGAGCCGCGCATGAGGCCGGCCGCCTCGGCGTGGGCGCTGTCCGGCGGCTCGGCGGTCGCGGTGGGCTTCGCGCGCTTCGGCTACGCGCTGATCCTGCCGGCGATGCGCACCGACCTGGCGCTGAACTATGCGCAGGCGGGCTGGCTCAATACCGTGAACGCGCTCGGATACCTGCTGGGCGCCGTGCTCGCCATCTACTTCGTCGCCCGGCTGGGCAACCGGCGCCTGTTCATGTGGGGCATGGCGCTGACGACGCTGTCGGTGCTGGCCAGCGGGCTGACGCGCGACTTCTTCTGGCTGAGCGTGTTCCGCTTCGTGGCCGGATTCGGCGGCGCGGGGGCGTTCGTCTGCGGCGGCGTGCTGGCGGGGGTGCTCGGCACGCGCGCCATCGTGATCTTCTTCAGCGGGGGCGGCCTGGGCACGCTGCTGACGGGCGCGGCCTTGCCGTGGCTGTTCGAGCTGCGGGGGCCGGCCGCGTGGCCGGCGGCGTGGATTGCGATGGGGGCCGTCTGCCTCCCGTGTTCCATCGCCGCGATCCGCGCCGCGGCCGCCATCGCGGAGCCCTCGTCCATGCGGTCCGACGCCCGCTGGCCGTGGCGGCCTTGCCTGCCGGTGCTGGCGGCGTATTTCATTTTCGGCCTGGGCTACATCGCCTACATGACCTTCATCGTGGCCTGGGTCCGGCAGCACGCCGCCGACCCGGCGCGCCTGGCCGTCACCACGTCCGTCATGTGGGCGCTGCTGGGCGTGATGACCCTGCTCGCTCCGCTGCTCTGGGCGCGGCTGTTCGACGGCCGCCGGGACGGTTGGCCCATGGGCGCCGCGCTGTTCGTATTGGCGGCGGGCGCGGCCCTGCCCCTGGTCCTGCCCAACCTGGCGGGCGTCTGGCTCTCCGCGATGCTGGTGGGCGGCAGCGTCTTCATGGTGCCGTCCGCGGTGACCGGCTTCGTCAAGGGCAATCTGGCCCGGCCGGCCTGGGGCAACGCCATGGCGGTGGCCACCAGCCTGTTCGCCATCGGCCAGACGATCGGCCCGGCCGCCTGCGGCTGGATCAGCGACCGGGCCGGCTCCCTGTCCTTCGGGCTGGCCGTGTCGGCCCTGATGCTGCTGCTGTCCGGCGCGCTGGCGCTGCGCCAGAGGCCGCTGGCCTGAGCCGGCGCGGGCTCAGAGTCTCGCGCGGGCTCAGAGCCTCGGGTACGCGTCCTCGCGGTCGTACATGGGATCGGGCCCCGGATGAAAGCGCGTGACCCGCGTCCCGTCGGGCCCCATGAACACGTACATCAGCGAATTCCAGACGTGGTCCTGCTTGTAGCGGTAGCTCCAGACGATCTGGCGCACGCTGGGCAGGCCGGCCGTGTCGACGATGGCGGGCGGGCCGAACTCGCAGCGCACCTGGTCGGCCGTCCATTCGCCCTGCTTCAGCACCTGGAAATGCTCGTCGGTCAGGATGGGCTCGATGCCCTGGACGAGGCCGCCGGCGTCCACCGTGGCGCCCCAGGCATACTGCCCCAGCGGTTGCTGCGACCAGACGACGCGGTTTCTGCCCTGGCGGTCGGTGCATTGCAGGGTGGGCGCGCCGAACTGCGCGCTCACCTGGGCCAGCGGCGTGCCCGGCGGGGTGGCGGCGATGCTGGCGCAGCCCGCCAGCCAGAGGCCCGCCCCCGTGGCGAGGGCGCTTCGGATCAGGGTCCGCATGCGTGGGCAGGAAAACATGAAACGTCTCCATGTGCGGTTTTCATCCCCTGAACGGGCATCTTTGGCGGCGATCTCCTACAATCGGGAAAAATCGCCGGCGCCCTGCGGAATCCGCCGATGCGGCCGGCGGGACGACAAGCGCCCATGCAGGGGGAGGAACATGCATTCTAACTTCATGGATGCCGTACGCGCGCGCAGCAGCCAGGCCATCGCCTCGGGCGAGCTGCAGCCCATCGTGGCCGAGGAGGTCCTGATCCAGGACCAGGGCCTGCCCTTCACCATCCGCTGGGTGGCCGCCCTGGCCGCCAAGGATGCGGCCGCCAGGGAGATTGCCAAGGATGCGGCCGCCAAGGACGCCGCCGCCCGGGGCGAGGCCGCCGGGGGGCCTGCCGTCCCGGATGCGGCCGGAGATCCTGCCGCGCGGAGCGCGGCGGCGGGCGCCCCCGCGCCCTCGGCCCGGCAGGCCGTCGTGCTGCCCGGCGGGCCGCGCGATCCGGACTTCAATCCCTTCCTGAAACCCGATCCCGCCCTGCTCGTCGGCCCGGTGGGGGAGCATCACGCGGCCATCCTCAACAAGTTCCCGGTGTGCCTGCACCACCTGGTGCTGGCCCGGCGCGCGTTCGCCGAGCAGCTCTCGCCGCTGGAGGAGATCGACTTCCGGGCCCTGGCCTCCATCCTGTCGGCGGAGGGCGGCCTCGGCTTCTACAACGGCGGCGCCGCCGCGGGCGCGAGCCAGCGGCACAAGCACGTCCAGTGGATCCCCGATGCGCCGGGCAACGCCTCGCTGCGCGCCCTGGCGGCCGGCCTGCCGGCCGACCAGGCGCAGGGCGCCATCGTGCGCCATCCCGCGCTGGATCTGGCGCACTGCTTCGTGCGCGTGGACGCCGGCCTGGGCGCCGATGCCGGGTCCAGCGCCCGTGCCATGCTGATCGCCTTCGGCCAGGCCTGCGCCGCGCTCGACCTGCGCCCGGGCGCCGACGGCCTGCTGCCGCCCTGCAACATGCTGGTCGGCGACGGCTGGATGCTGGTGCTGCCCCGCAGCCAGGAGCATTTCCAGGGCGTGTCCCTGAACGCCTTGTCCTTCGGCGGCACCTTCTACGTGCGCGACCCCGCCCAGATCGACGCCATCCGCGAAGCCGGCCCCCTGCGGGCGCTGGCCAGCGTCGGAGTGCCGGGCTAGGGCGGGGCGCCCCTACCCGAAGAACCAGTAGCACACGCCGATCGAGGCCAGCACGCCCGCCAGGTCGGCCAGCAGCGCGCAGCCCACGGCGTGGCGCGCGCGCTGGACGCCGACCGCGCCGAAATACACCGCCAGGATGTAGAAGGTCGTCTCGGTGCTGCCCTGGACGGTCGCGGCCAGCAGGGCGGGGAAGCTGTCCGGCCCGAAGTGCTGCATGGTCTCGATCATCATGGCGCGCGCCGCGCTGCCGGAAAACGGCTTGACCAGGGCGGTCGGCAGGGCGTCGACGAAACGCCCGTCCAGGCCGGCCGCGTGCGCCAGCCAGCGGATGCCGTCCAGCAGCACGTCCAGCGCCCCGGAGGCGCGCAGCACGCCCACCGCGCACAGCATGGCCACCAGGTAGGGCAGCAGTCCCTTGCAGACGTCGAAGCCGTCCTTCGCGCCCTCGATGAAACTTTCGTAGACGGGGATGCGCTTCCAGGCGCCGGCGATCAGGAAGGCGACGAGAATGCCGAAGACCACCAGGTTGCCCAGCAGCGAGGACAGGGCGGCCACGGCCGCGGCGCTCATGGACGCCAGCAGCGCCATGAAGCCGCCCAGCAGCAGCGCGCCGCTGCCCAGCCAGGCCAGCACCACGGGGTCGTGCAGCCGCAGCCGCTGCATGAAGGCCACCGCCAGCAGGCCCGTCAGCGTCGAGGCCGAGGTCGCCAGCAGGATCGGCAGGAACACCAGCGTCGGATCGGCCGCGCCCTGCTGCGCCCGGTACATGAAGATCGTCACCGGCAGCAGCGTCAGCGACGAGGCGTTCAGCACCAGGAACAGGATCTGCGCGTTGCTGGCGGACTTGGGTTCGGGGTTCAGCGTCTGCAGCGCGTGCATGGCCCGCAGGCCGATCGGAGTGGCGGCATTGTCCAGCCCCAGCGCGTTGGCGGCGAAGTTCAGCGTGATCAGGCCCAGGGCGGGGTGCCCGGCCGGCACGTCCGGCATCAGGCGGCGGAACAGCGGCCCCAGCAGCCGCGCCAGGCCGGCCACCAGCCCGGCCGACTCGGCGATCTTCAGGAAGCCCATCCACAGCGTCAGCGTGCCGAACAACATCAGCATCAGCTTGACCGACAGGTCCGCCATGTCGAACAGGCTGGTGATCAGGCGGGCGAACACGGTCGGATCGCCCAGGACCAGCCATTGGAACAGCGCGGCGGCCGCCGCGACGAGAAAGAATCCGAGCCAGAGGAGATTCAGCATGCGGCCTCCGGATTCGTCAGTACGCGGCGGTCCACGTCCTGGATGCGCGTGCGGCCGCAGAAGGCCATGGTCACGTCCAGTTCGTTGGCCAGGATTTCCAGGCAGCGCAGCACGCCGGCCTCGCCGCGCGCGGCCAGTGCGTACAGGAACGCCCGGCCGATCAGCACTCCGCGCGCGCCCAGCGCCAGGGCGCGCAGCGTGTCCTGGCCGCTGCGCACGCCGCCGTCCATCCAGACCTCGATGCGCCCGCCCACGGCCTGCGCGATGGCGGGCAGGGCGGCGATCGACGAGGGCGCGCCATCCAGCTGGCGTCCGCCGTGGTTCGACACCACCAGCGCGTCCGCCCCCGCGTCCACCGCGCAGCGCGCGTCCTGCGCGTCCATGATGCCCTTGACGATCAGCTTGCCGCCCCAGCGCTCCTTGATCCAGGCCAGGTCGCTCCAGTTCAGCGTGGCGTCGAACTGCTCCGCCGTCCAGGACGCCAGGGAACGCATGTCCGCCACGCCTTTGGCGTGGCCCACGATGTTGCCGAACGCGCGCCGGGGCGTGCGCAGCATCTCCAGGCACCACTGCGGCTTGAGCGCCAGGTTCGCCAGGTTGGCCAGCGTCGGGCGCGGCGGCGTGGACAGGCCGTTCCGGATGTCCTTGTGCCGCTGCCCCATCACCTGCAGGTCCAGCGTCACCATCAGGGCCGAGCAGCGCGCCGCGCGGGCACGGTCGATCAGCCGGCCGATGAACTCGCGGTCGCGCATCACGTACAGCTGGAACCAGAACGGCCGGCTGGTGCGGGCCGCCACGTCCTCGATCGAGCAGATGCTCATCGTCGACAGCGTGAACGGCACGCCGAAGCGCTCCGCCGCCCGCGCGGCCAGGATCTCGCCGTCGGCGCGCTGCATGCCCGTCAGCCCCGTGGGCGCCAGCGCCAGCGGCATCGCCACGTCCTCGCCCAGCAGGCGCGCCCGCAGGCTGCGCCGGGCGATGTCCACCGCCACCCGCTGGCGGAACTTCAGCGCCTGCAGGTCGGCTTCGTTGGCCCGGTAGGTGGATTCGGTCCAGGATCCGGAATCCATGTAGTCGTAGAACATGCGCGGCACGCGGCGCCGCGCGAGGCGGCGAAAGTCCTCGACGCAGGTGATCTGGTTCAGGGCGGGCAAGGGAAGGCTCCGGAAGGCGGGGGTGATGGGATTTCCCCCAATGGCAAATTCGGTCAGAACGGTCTGTGTCGGCAGAAGGATAAACCGCTTGTCATGGATACTGCGTGGAGTTCTGATCGTTCTTCATGTTTATAGCACTCAGTGCTACAATTTAACACGACAGGTGGCGTTGGTGAGCAAAGGCAACCCCCGTTTTTTCAAGACCAAGGCATTCGCCAAACTGGCGGCCAAGGCGCGGATTTCCGACTTGGAACTGTTTCAGGCGGGCTTCGATCTGACACAGGGGAAAGGCGCCAATCTGGGCGGTGGCGTCTGGAAGAAGCGGCTCAACAAGAACATGCACCGCAGCATCGTGGTTGAGCAAGTGGCGGATTGGTGGTTTTTCGTCTACCTGTACGCAAAGAGCGATCGTGAAAATATTGACCAGGCGGAAGAGGCCGCTTTCAAGCTGCTGGCCGCCCAGTATGCTGCCATGCGTGACGAGCAGCTTGATGATCTACTGGTTCTGAAGGAAATCCTGGAGGTTTTCAGCCATGACGACTAAGCCCCACTTCAAGAGCGATGCGTTCGAAGCGATTCATAGCGCAGCCACGGGCCTTCACCGGGCCGGCGTGGTGACCAAACGGACCCTGCGGGATTTCGATGCGATGTGTCTTGCGGCGGCGCCCCGGCTCGATGCCAAGGCCGTCGTCCAGATTCGCAAAGACGCACAGGTCAGTCAGTCCGTATTTGCCAAGTACCTGAACACGAGCACGTCGACCGTACAAAAGTGGGAAAGCGGTGCCAAACAACCCAGCGGCATGGCTGCGCGCCTGCTGCAGGTCGTCAAGAAGCATGGGCTCGATGTGCTGGCGTGAGGGTGGGCCGGATCGCCGCCCGCAGGGTTTGATCCAGACTTTCACGATTGGATACCGGTTCAGGGTAATCCCCGATCCTCCCGGGAGGCGTCCGGACCGATGTTGTGAACAAGCAACGCCTTCCCGGGAAACTGGCCGTTTTGTCCCGCCCAACGTGGCGTTCGCTCCGGATTTTTGATGCAATACCTACAACTTCCCATCGCGGAGTTGGAAGAGCAGCAGCAAGGGATGTTGTTGGCCTGCTCTGATTCACACAAATCTACGGAGATTTCTTACATGAAAAAGACTCTGCTCGCTGCTGCTCTGCTGGCCGGCTTTGCCACCGCTGGCGTTGCTCAAGCGGAAACGTCCGTGACGCTGTACGGCATTCTGGACACCGGCTACGGCTACCAGAACTACAAGTACGACCACGCTGGCGCTGACATCACCTCCAAGTCCTCGGGCCTGCGTGACGGCACCTTCAACGGCAACCGTTTCGGTCTGAAGGGCTCCGAAGATCTGGGCGACGGCCTGCGCGCCATCTTTCAACTGGAACAAGGTTTCAACCTGGGTGACGGCACCGCCGCCAACAGCACCCGCGCCTTCCACCGCCAAGCCTTCGTGGGTCTGTCCAGCGACAACTGGGGTACCTTCACGATGGGCCGCCAGTACTCCGCCGGCGTGGACACCTTCCTGGTCCCCAACGGCGTGAACCTGGGTGATGCCGACAAGATCTTCGGCTCCACCGGTCTGGGCGAAGGCACCCGCGTCGACAACTCCTTCAAGTACGTGACGCCTGACCTGTCCGGCTTCAAGTTCATCGCCCTGTACGGCACCGACAACGACGGCGGCACCACCGTGGGCCGTCGTACGGATGGTTCCTCCTTCGCCAACCGTGGCACCCGCGTGTCCGTCGGCGCCCTGTACGCCAACGGCCCGATCGGTGTCGGCGCCAGCTACGATCGCCAAAGCCAGACTTCCTCCGTCGGCGGCGTGGAACGCAGCGCTGCGACCTCCTGGCAGATCAACGGCTCCTACGACTTTGAAGTCGTGAAGCTGGGTCTGGCCTACGGTCAGGACCGCCATGGCAAGATGGGCTGGAACGGTGCCCCGGGCGCCATCGTGGGTGGCAACGTCGTCGCCCCCGGCGTTGGCTTCCCCAACACCGCCGCCCTGTTCGACGACTTCAAGTCGAACAACTACCACGTCGGCCTGAGCGCTCCTCTGGCTGGTGGCACCCTGTACGCCGGCTGGAACTACTCCACGTCCAACCTGGACAACGGCGACAAGCTGGGCGACGACGCCGGCAGCATCAGCACGTACCAGCTGAACTACGTGTACCCGCTGTCCAAGCGCACCAGCCTGTACACCTACGCGTCCTATGCCAAGAACATTGGCTACGTGAAGGACCTGAAGGGTACGGAAGCCGGTGTCGGCCTGAACCACAAGTTCTAATCGTCTCGCGTGGCTCGTCCACGCTGGCGATGCGGTCCGGTTCGCCGGGCCGTCACAAACGACGGGAACTTCGGTTCCCGATGCAAAAAGCCACCTCTCGGGGTGGTTTTTTGCGTCTATTCTCGATTTTTTTCCGGTGGAGCCTGTATAATACGAGAATGATTCTCATTAATGTTTGAGATGTCATGTATTTTCGGCCGGCGAGCGGGAGAACGCCGTGCCGATGGTCGTTGCGCCCTGTCGACAAGCACCCGCGCGCCGCTCATGCATGTCGCCAGGCCTGGATGGAGTATCGAATGCTGAAGAAAACCTTATTGGCGGCGGCGTTGCTGGCCGGTTTCGCAGCCGCCGGCGCGGCCCGGGCGGAAACGTCCATCACGCTGTACGGCATCGTGGATGCCGGCTACGGCTACCAGAACTACAAGTACGATCGCGGCGGCGCCGACGCCACCGCGAAATCCTCGGGCCTGCGCGACGGGACCCTCAACGGCAGCCGCTTCGGCCTGAAGGGCTCCGAAGACCTGGGCGACGGCCTGCGCGCCATCTTCCAGCTGGAGCAGGGTTTCGACATCGGCACCGGCCAGAGCTCCAGCGATCGCCAGTTCCACCGCCAGGCGTTCGCCGGCCTGTCCAGCGACGCCTGGGGTTCCCTCACCATGGGCCGCCAGTATTCCGCCGGCGTGGACACCTTCCTGGTGGACAACGGCTTCAACATGGGCGATGCCGACAAGGTCTTCGGCTCCATGGGCATGAACGAAGGCAACCGCGTCGACAATTCCTTCAAGTACACGACGCCCAGCCTGTCGGGCTTCCAGGCCATTGTGATGTACGGGACGGGCGACAGCGGCCGGCTGACGGCCGACGGCTACGAGGCTTCGGCCACGGTGGGCCGCGCCAACGGCGTCTCGTTCGACGACCGCGGCTCCCGCGTCTCGCTGGGCCTGCTCTATGCCGGCGGCTCGATCAGCGCGGGCGCCAGCTATGACCGCCAGAGCGTGTACGGCGACGACATCGGCGGGGGCGACGCCTCCGCGGCCACGAACTGGCAGATCAACGGCGCCTACGACTTCGAGGTCGTGAAGCTGTCCCTGGCCTACGGCCAGGACCGCCACGGCAAGATCGGCTGGGGCGGCAGCGTCGAGGACTTCGCCGATTTCGAGGGCCTGGGCCTGGGGAACTTCTTCGGCACGGACTTCAAGTCGAACAACTACCACGTCGGCCTGAGCGCGCCCGTGGCGGGTGGCACGCTGTACGCGGGCTGGGGATATTCGACCTCGAACGCCGACGACCTGGCGCCGGGCGGAGCGGCCGGCGATCTCTCCGGCAGCATCAGCACGTATCACCTGAACTACATGTACCCGCTGTCCAAGCGCACCAGCGTCTATGCCTACGGCACGTACGGCAGGAACCTGGCCTACGTGAGGGACCTGAAGGGCACCGAAGCAGGCGTCGGCCTGAGCCACAGCTTCTGATCGTCCCGTGGGGCGCGTCATGCGCCCGATGCGGCCCGGCTTGCCGGGCCGCCGCGAAGGGCCGGGGGCTTCGGCTCCCGATGCAAGAACCACCCTCCGGGGTGGTTTTTTGCGTGTGCGTCAGCGCGTCAAGGTCATCTGTGCGATGTAGCCGGATCGGGTTTCGCCCGCAGACTTGGCCCGCTGGTCCAGCAGGGCAAGAATGCGACGGGGCAGGGTGATGTTCACGCGTTCGATCGTGTCGTCGATCAGGGCCGGGTCGACCTCGGCGATTGCCCATATCCATCCGTCGTATTCACCAGACTGCTGCAGATCGGTGATGCTGGAGGGCCTGGGGATGGCCTCTTTGTGGGCGATGGCGTCTTCTATCCACAAGCTGATCGCCTCTTTGGCGTTCTCGATGGCTTCGTCGATACCGTTGTCGGCGGCGGAGAAGCAGCCGGGCAAGTCAGGCACCACGACCCCCCAGGCGGAGGTGTCGTTGCCGGGCTCGATGGCAATGGGGTATTTCATGAAGGCCTCCTTATTTCATGCCAGCGTGACGAAGCAGCTTGGTGACGAGTCCGATGCCTAAAGCCTTTTTGGGATGTGGCACGCTGATATGGCCAGGCAGTTCTGGATGTCTGTACACGTGATGTGAGCCTTTGACGTTCTGCAATCGCCATCCGGCCTGTTCAAGTTGTTTGATGAGGTCTTTGCTGTTCATCGTGTGTGCTATACACATTATAGCGAATGAAATCGGAAGGAGCATGATGCGGCTCCACGCGCCGCACCGAAAGGCGATCCGGCCGGTCTTGATCGTGTTTGCCACTGCGGGGAAATACGGGCTGCGGAGGCGGGGCGTTTTCATCTCATCGTAGTTTTGCGATCTGGCCGCCCGCCTGCGATCCGGCCATCATGACGCTTCTGACCCCATGCGGGTTTGTTTTGCTTTTGTCTACACAAAGGCGTAAGCTGAAACGGGTTCGTGCTGCGAACGGTGGGCGGGCAGCTGAAAATACGTCCGATCAGTGCTCGGTACATGCACGAAAAAGAGATCAAGCACTATGAGCGCCAGATTGAAATCGATCCCCTCTTTCCCCAGCGATGAGGCGGCGGAAGACTTCGTCGCCAATGCCGATCTGTCGGAGTACGACCTGTCGCAGTTCGAGCCCATGCGCTTCGAACTCGAACCCAAATCTGCGTCGCTGAACATGCGTCTGCCTGCCGCGCTGCTCGACGCGGTCAAGGCCCGCGCGAAGGCTCGGGGCATCCCCTACACCCGCTACGTGCGCATGCTGCTGGAATCGGACGTCGCGCGCCACCGGCGTTCGTAGGCCGCCTCGGGCGTGTCGTCCGCCCGACGCATGTCTTGCAACCCTGGCCCGCCTCCGGCCGCGCCGCGCCCCGGCGATGCGCCGCCCGCGCCCGCGGCCCGGGCCCGGCCGTCCCTCCGCGCTCCTTGGCACGGTCCTTGCGCCGCCGGCGGGAGACGCGCTTTCAGGCGCTTGAAAGGCGCCCCGTGATCTTCTGAAATTCTTGATCTCGAATATGTTTCCACTCCGGGTTTTCCCGGCGGTCGGGCTTGTCGAAATGCTACAATCCCGTGGTTTGATCATCTGGAACAGGGGCTGCTCATGAATCTGGCACAGTACTTTCCCGTGCTGCTTTTCATCATCGTCGCCACGCTGATCGGTGCGGCCCTGCTGGGTGCCGGCCGCCTGCTGGGCAGGAACGTGCCGGACGCCGAAAAGCTCTCGGCCTACGAATGCGGCTTCGAGACCTTCGGCGACTCGCGCATGAAGTTCGACGTGCGCTACTACCTGGTGGCCATCCTGTTCATCATGTTCGATCTGGAAATCGCCTTCCTGTTTCCCTGGGCCATGGCCAATGGCACGGTGGGCATGGTGGGCTTCTGGACGGTCGCCATCTTCCTGGGCGTGCTGACGGTCGGCTTCATCTACGAATGGCGGCGCGGCGCGCTCGACTGGGAATAAACGGGGGTACATCATGGCTATCGAAGGTGTCATGGACAAAGGCTTCATCACCACCAGCGCGGACAAGTTCCTCAACTGGGCAAAGACGGGCTCGCTGTGGCCCATGACGTTCGGCCTGGCCTGTTGCGCGGTCGAGATGATGCACGCCGGCGCGGCGCGCTACGACCTGGACCAGTTCGGCATCATCTTCCGTCCCAGCCCGCGCCAGTCCGACCTGATGATCGTGGCCGGCACGCTGTGCAACAAGATGGCGCCGGCCCTGCGCAAGGTCTACGACCAGATGCCCGAGCCGCGCTGGGTGGTGTCCATGGGTTCCTGCGCCAATGGCGGCGGCTACTACCACTACTCGTATTCCGTGGTGCGCGGCTGCGACCGCATCGTGCCCGTGGACGTCTACGTGCCGGGCTGTCCGCCCACGGCCGAGGCCCTGGTCTACGGCCTGCTGCAGATGCAGAACAAGATCCGCCTGACCAACACCATCGCCCGCTAGGCACCGCCCGGCGCCATCCAACACCGCTGACACAACCGCTATGACACGGCTACAGACTTTAGACACGAATCTGCGCGCGGTCCTGGGGGCCTCGGCCGATCTGACCGAGGACCGCGGCGAACTCACGCTGCAGGTGGCCGCAGACGCCTGGGTGGACACCTGCCGCGTGCTGCGCGACCACGCCAGCCTGCGCTTCGAGACCTGCATCGACCTCTGCGGGGTCGATTATTCCGCCTGGAAGGCGCCCACCTACGACGCCTCCCACGCCCCGCATCCGCAGCGCTTCGCCGTGGTGATCCACCTGCTGTCGGTGACGCACAACTGGCGCCTGCGGGTGCGCGCGTACACGCCGGACGACGCCTTTCCGGTGATCGCCTCGCTGGTGGACATCTGGCCCTCGGTCAACTGGTACGAGCGCGAGGCCTTCGACCTGTACGGCATCGTCTTCGAGGGCCACCCCGACCTGCGCCGCATCCTGACGGACTACGGCTTCATCGGCCACCCGTTCCGCAAGGACTTCCCGATTTCCGGCCACGTCGAAATGCGCTACGACGCCGAGCAGAAGCGCGTCGTCTACCAGCCCGTCACGATCGAGCCGCGCGAGATCACCCCGCGCGTCGTGCGCGAAGACCACTACGGCATTGAACGGTACTGACATGGCAGAGATCCAGAACTACAACCTGAACTTCGGCCCGCAGCATCCGGCCGCGCACGGGGTGTTGCGCCTGGTGCTCGAACTGGACGGCGAAGTCGTCCAGCGCGCCGACCCGCACATCGGCCTGCTGCACCGCGCCACCGAAAAGCTGGCGGAAACCCGCACCTACCTGCAGACGCTGCCCTACATGGACCGGCTGGACTACGTGTCCATGATGTGCAACGAGCACGCCTACTGCATGGCCGTCGAACGCCTGCTGGGCATCGAAGTCCCGCTGCGCGCGCAGTACATCCGCGTCATGTTCGACGAGATCACGCGCATCCTGAACCACCTGATGTCGCTGGGCTCGCACGCGCTGGACGTGGGCGCCATGGCGGTGTTCCTGTACGCCTTCCGCGAGCGCGAGGACCTGATGGACTGCTACGAGGCGGTCTCGGGGGCGCGCATGCACGCGGCCTACTACCGCCCGGGCGGGGTGTACCGCGACCTGCCCGACACCATGCCGCAGTACAAGGGTTCCAAGTACCGCTCCGACAAGGAACTGCGCGCCATGAACGAATCGCGTTCGGGCTCGCTGCTGGACTTCATCGAGGACTTCACCAACCGCTTCCCGTCCTGTGTGGACGAATACGAGGTCCTGCTGACGGACAACCGCATCTGGAAGCAGCGCCTGGTGGACGTCGGCGTGGTCTCGCCCGAACGCGCGCTGGCGCTGGGCTTCACCGGCCCCATGCTGCGCGGCTCCGGCGTCGAATGGGACCTGCGCAAGCACCAGCCCTACGACGTCTACGACCGCCTGGAATTCGACATCCCCGTGGGCAAGAACGGCGACTGCTACGACCGCTACCTGTGCCGCATCGCGGAAATGCGCGAATCCAACCGCATCATCCGCCAGTGCGTCGAATGGCTGCGCAACAATCCCGGCCCCGTCATCACCGGCAACCACAAGGTCGCCCCGCCCAAGCGCGCGCGCATGAAGTCGGGCATGGAAGACATGATCCACCATTTCAAGCTCTTCACCGAGGGCATGCACGTCCCCGAAGGCGAGACCTACGCCGCCGTGGAGCACCCCAAGGGCGAGTTCGGCATCTACCTGGTGTCCGACGGGGCCAACAAGCCCTATCGCATGAAGATCCGCGCGCCGGGCTTCGCCCATCTGCACTCGCTGGAAGAAATGTCCAAGGGCCACATGATCGCCGACGTGGTCACCATCATCGGGACCCAGGACATCGTGTTCGGCGAGATCGATCGCTAGCCGCGCGGACATCACAGGGAATCTGATTATGCTGCTTTCCGAACAAGCCTACCGGGACATCGACCGGGAAATCACCAAGTACCCGGCGGACCAGAAGCAGTCCGCCGTGATGGCGGCGCTGACGATCGCCCAGGGGGAAAAAGGCTGGGTGTCGCCGGACATGATCCGCGAGGTGGCCGCCTACCTGGGCATGCCGCCGGTCGCCGTCCAGGAGGTCGCGACCTTCTACAACATGTACAACACCAAGCCGGTGGGCCGCTACACGCTGACCATCTGCACCAATCTGCCCTGTGCGCTCCAGGGCGGCACGCAGGCGGCCGAACACCTCAAGCGCACGCTGGGCATCGATTTCCACGAAACCACGCCCGACGGCCTGTTCACCCTGATCGAGGGCGAATGCATGGGGGCCTGCGGCGACGCGCCGGTGATGCTGGCCAACGGCACGCACATGTGCTGCCGCATGCAGCCGGAAAAAATCGACGCCCTGATCGGTGAACTGAAGGAATCCGCATGAGCGCTCTGGACGTACTGCAGAAATTCTCCACGGACGCGCTGTCGCCCGACCTGGGCGGAGACCCCGCCCGCAGCATGATCTTCCACGACCGCCACATCCAGCCGCAGATCCTCGCCGGCCTGGACGGGCACAACTGGGGCATCCGCGACTACATGGCGCGCGGCGGCTACGAGGCCCTGAAAAAGGTCCTGTCGGGCATGACGGCCGACGACGTGATCGCCGAACTGAAGGCCTCCAACCTGCGCGGCCGCGGCGGCGCGGGCTTCCCGACGGGCCTGAAATGGTCCTTCATGCCGCGCAACATCCCCGGCCAGAAATACGTCGTCTGCAACTCGGACGAAGGCGAGCCCGGCACCTTCAAGGACCGCGACATCCTGCGCTACAACCCGCACGCCGTGATCGAAGGCATGATCATCGGCGGCTACGCGATGGGCGCCTCGGTGGGCTACAACTACATCCACGGCGAGATCTTCCAGATCCACCGGCGCTTCGAGCAGGCCCTGGAAGAAGCCCGCGAGGCCGGCTTCCTGGGCGATGACATCCTCGGCTCGGGCTTCAGCTTCCAGCTGCACTCGCACCACGGCTTCGGCGCCTACATCTGCGGCGAGGAAACCGCGCTGCTGGAATCCATCGAAGGCAAGAAGGGCCAGCCGCGCTTCAAGCCGCCGTTCCCGGCCAGCTTCGGCCTGTACGGCAAGCCCACCACGATCAACAACACCGAAACCTTCGCCGCCGTGCCCTGGGTGATCCGCCTGGGCGCGCAGGCCTACGCCGAACTCGGCGTCGAGAAGGCGGGCGGCACCAAGATCTTCTCGGTCTCGGGCGACGTCGAACGCCCCGGCAACTACGAAATCCCGCTGGGCACGCCGTTTCCCAAGCTGCTGGAGCTGGCCGGCGGGATGCGCGGCGGGCGCCGGCTCAAGGCCGTGATCCCCGGGGGCTCCTCGGCTCCGGTGCTGCCGGCCGACATCATGATGCAGACCAACATGGACTACGACTCCATCGCCAAGGCCGGCTCGATGCTGGGCTCGGGCGCGGTCATCGTCATGGACGAGACCCGCTGCATGGTGAAGTCGCTCATGCGCCTGTCGTATTTCTACTTCGAGGAGTCCTGCGGCCAGTGCACGCCCTGCCGCGAGGGCACCGGCTGGCTGTACCGCATGATGAACCGCATGGAACACGGCCAGGGCACGATGGAGGACATCGAGACCCTGGATTCCGTGGCGCACAACATGATGGGGCGCACGATCTGCGCCCTGGCCGATGCGGCCGCCATGCCCGTGCGCAGCTTCATCAAGCACTTCCGCGACGAATTCGTGCACCACGTGGACCACAAGGACTGCGTGGTCGCCAAGTATCTGTAGGGTCAGGACACGCCATGGTAGAACTCACCATCGACGGGCTTAAGGTCGAAGCCGCAGAAGGCAGCATGGTCATCCAGGCTGCCCATGCGGTAGGCCTGTACATCCCCCATTTCTGCTATCACAAGAAGCTCAGCATCGCCGCCAACTGCCGGATGTGCCTGGTCGAGGTCGAAAAGGCGCCCAAGGCCCTGCCGGCCTGTGCCACGCCGGTCACCAACGGCATGGTGGTGCACACCCGCTCGCCCAAGGCCATCGACGCCCAGCGCGCGGTCATGGAATTCCTGCTGATCAACCACCCGCTGGACTGCCCGGTCTGCGACCAGGGCGGCGAATGCCAGCTGCAGGACCTGGCCGTGGGCTACGGCGAATCGGCCTCGCGCTACAAGGAACCCAAGCGCGTGGTCTTCCACAAGCCCATGGGCCCGCTGATCTCGGCCGAACAGATGCAGCGCTGCATCCACTGCACCCGCTGCATCCGCGTGGGCCAGGAAATCGGCGGCTACATGGAAATCGGCATGCTCAACCGGGGCGAGTTCTCCGAGATCACCACCTTCGTGGGCGAGGCCGTCGAATCCGAGCTCTCGGGCAACATGATCGACGTCTGCCCGGTGGGCGCGCTGCTGTCCAAGCCCTTCATGATGGGCGCGCGCACCTGGGAACTGGCCCGGCGCCGCTCGATCAGCCCGCACGACAGCGTGGGCGCCAACCTGGTCGTGCAGACCAAGATGGACCGCGTGCTGCGCGTGGTGCCCTTCGAGAACGAGCCGGTCAACGAATGCTGGATCAGCGACCGCGACCGCTTCTCCTATGCCGGCCTGTACGTCGAGGACCGCCTGCAGCACCCGATGGTGCGCGGCTGTGACGGCCAGTGGCACGAGGCCTCCTGGTCCGACGCCCTGCAGTCCGTGGTCACCGGCCTGAAGCAGGTGCGCGAGGACGGCGGCGGCGCCCAGATCGGCGCGCTGGCCACCGAGACCGCCACGCTCGAAGAGCTCGCCCTGCTGGCGCGCCTGACGCGCGCCCTGGGCTCGGACAACATCGACTTCCGCCTGCGCGGCGACGGCGCGGCCTTCGACGCCGTGCGCACCGGCGCGCCCTGGCTGGGCATGCCGATCGCCGACCTGAACACCCTGGACCGCGCCCTGGTGGTGGGCTCCTTCCTGCGCAAGGATCATCCGCTGCTGGCGCAGCGCCTGCGCCAGGCGGCCAAGCGCGGCATGCAGCTCTCCCTGGTGGACAGCGTCGCCGCCGATCCGCTGGTGCCGGTGGCCGGCCGCCTGACGGTCAAGCCCTCGGCCCTGGTATCGGCCCTGGCCGAGATCGCCGTCGCCCTGGCCGCCATCAAATCCCAGCCCGTGCCCGAGGGCCTGTCCGGCGTGCAGCCGGGCGAGTCCGCGCGCGCCATCGCCGCCAGCCTCGCCTCCGGCGAGCGGGTGGCGGTGCTGATGGGCAACCTGGCCCTGGCCGACGACCAGGCCGCGCAGCTGGCGGCCAACGCCCAGGCCATCGCGCAGCTGGCGGGCGGGCGCTTCGGCTTCCTGACCCCGGGCGGCAACACCGTGGGCGGCTACCTGGCGGGCGCCGTGCCGGCCGACGGCGGCCTGGACGCGCGCCGCATGCTGGGCGGCGAGCCCCTCAAGGCCTACCTGGTGCTGCACGCCGAGCCGCGCCTGGACAGCGACCTGGGCGAGCGCGCCGTGCGCACGCTGCAGGGCTCGGCCATGGCGGTGGCCTTCACGGCCTTCCGCTCGGCGGCCGAGGACTGGGCCGACGTGATGCTGCCGATCGCGCCCTTCACCGAGACGTCCGGCACCTTCGTCAACGCCGAGGGCCGCGTGCAGAGCTTCAAGGGCGTGGCCGCCCCGGTGGGTGACACCCGCCCGGCCTGGAAGGTCCTGCGCGTGCTGGGCAACCTGATGGACCTGCAGGGCTTCGACGACGAGACCTCCGAATCGGTGCGCGACACCGTGATGGTGGGCGGCCTGGACGGCCGCCTGTCCAACGAGATCCGCCTGGCGCCGGCCGCCGCGGCCCCGGCCGCCGGCCTGGAGCGCGTGGCCGAGCTGCCCATCTACCGCACCGACGCGCTGGTGCGCCGTTCGCAGCCGCTGCAGGAGCACGTCAATTCCGCGCCGCCGCGCGCGGCGATGAACGCCGCCACGCTGCGGGCGCAGGGCCTGGCGGCCGGGGACGCGCTGCGCGTGTCCACGGCCCACGGCTCGGCCGAACTCGAAGCCGCCCTGGACGACACCGTGGCCGACGGGGCCGTGCGCATCGCCGGGGCCTTTGAACAGACCGCCGCCTTGGGCATGGGCTCGGGCGCAATCCAGGTGGAGCGTCGCTAATGGACTGGTTGAACACCCTCAACGCCTTCGGCACGGGCCTGATCGGCGAGACCCCCTGGCTGGTGGTCTGGACGCTGGTGAAGATCGTCGTCATCGCCGTGCCCATCATCCTGTGCGTGGCCTACCTGACGTACTGGGAACGCAAGATGATCGGCGCCATGCACGTGCGCCTGGGGCCCACCCGGGTGGGCTACCGCGGCCTGCTGCAGCCCTTCGCCGACGTGTTCAAGCTGCTGACCAAGGAACTGATCGTTCCGTCCAAGGCCAACCGCGTGCTGTACATCCTGGCCCCGGTGGTCACGCTGATGCCGGCGCTGGCGGCCTGGGCCGTGATCCCCTTCCAGCCGGAAGTGGTCCTGGCCGACGTCAACGCGGGCCTGCTGTTCATCCTGGCCATCACCTCGATCGAAGTCTACGGCGTCATCATGGCCGGCTGGGCGTCGAACTCCAAGTACGCCCTGCTGGGCGCGCTGCGCGCCTCGGCGCAGATGGTGTCCTACGAACTGGGCATCGGCTTCGTCATGGTGACGGTGCTGCTGGTGTCGGGCACGCTGAACCTGTCGGGCATCGTCGAGGGCCAGACCGTCGGCCACTTCGCCGGCATGGGCCTGAACTTCCTGTCCTGGAACTGGCTGCCGCTGCTGCCGCTGTTCGTGATCTACGTCGTGTCCTCGGTGGCCGAGACCAACCGCCACCCCTTCGACGTGGTGGAAGGCGAATCGGAAATCGTGGCGGGCCACATGGTGGAATATTCCGGCATGGGCTTCGCGCTGTTCTTCCTGGGCGAATACGCCAACATGATCCTGCTGTCGGCGATGGCCTCGATCATGTTCCTGGGCGGCTGGGCCGCGCCGCTGGACTTCGCGCCCTTCACCTGGGTGCCGGGCTGGCTGTGGCTGGGCCTGAAGACCTTCGTGGTGGTGTCCATGTTCATCTGGTTCCGCGCGACCTTTCCGCGCTACCGCTACGACCAGATCATGCGGCTGGGCTGGAAGGTCTTCATTCCCCTGACGGGGATCTGGCTGGTGGTGGTGGCGATCTGGATGCAGACGCCCTGGAACATCTGGCAGTAAGGGGTACGAGATGGAAGCGATCAAGGATTTCTTCGGCAGCCTGATGCTGAAGGAAATGCTCGAAGGCATGCGCCTGACGGGCAAATACTTCTTCAAGCGCAAGATCACGCTGCGCTACCCGATGGAAAAGACGCCGGCCTCGCCGCGGTTCCGCGGCCTGCACGCGCAGCGCCGCTACGCCAACGGCGAGGAACGCTGCATCGCCTGCAAGCTGTGCGAGGCGGTCTGCCCGGCCCTGGCCATCACGATCGAATCGTACGAGCGCGAGGACGGCACGCGCCGCACCACGCGCTACGACATCGACCTGGCCAAGTGCATCTTCTGCGGCTTCTGCGAGGAAGCCTGTCCCACCGACGCCATCGTGGAGACGCACCTGCACGAATACCATGGCGAAAAACGCGGCGACCTGTACTACACCAAGGACATGCTGCTGGCCGTGGGCGACCGCTACGAGTCGGAAATCGCGGCCCGCCGCGCCGCCGACGCGCCCTACCGTTGATGCCGGGAACCCGACCATGAGTTTCGATACCGTTCTGTTCTACCTGCTGGCCATCGTGCTGGTCGTGGCGGCGTTCCGCGTCATCACGGCCTCCAGCCCCGTGACCGGGGTGCTGCACCTGATCCTGACCTTCTTCACCGCGTCCATGATGTGGATGCTGATCCAGGCGGAATTCCTGGCGCTGGTGCTGGTGATCGTCTACGTCGGCGCCGTGATGGTGCTGTTCCTGTTCGTCGTCATGATGCTCGACATGCGCACCGAGGGCCTCAAGCAGGGCCTGCGGGTCTACCTGCCGCTGGGCCTGACCATCGGCGGGATCATGGTGCTGGAGATGGCCTTCGTGCTGCTGCGCTCCTGGGGCGAGGCCCCGGCGCTGCCGGTCCCGGCCGACGACTTCGACAACACCCTGGCCCTGGGCACGGCGATGTACACCCAGTACGCCTACGCCGTCGAGATCGGCGGGGTGGTGCTGCTGGTCGGCATGATCTGCGCCATCGCCCTGACCATGCGCAAGCGCGCCGACTACAAGCGCACCCATCCCGGCAAGCAGGTGCGCGTGCGCGCCGCCGACCGCGTGCGCCTGGTGAGCATGCCCGCGCAGGTCGAGACGGCCGACGCGCAATCCGAAGGAGCCCAAAAATGACCATAGGCCTGAGCCATTACCTGATCGTCGGGGCGATCCTGTTCGCCATGGGCGTGTTCGGCTTCTTCCTGAACCGCCGCAACCTGATCGTGCTGCTGATGTCGATCGAGCTGATCCTGCTGGCGGCCAACATGAACTTCGTCGCCTTCTCCATCGGGTCGGGCGACCCGGCCGGGCAGATCTTCGTGTTCTTCGTGCTGACCGTGGCCGCCGCCGAGGCCGCCATCGGGCTGGCGATCCTGGTGCTGCTGTTCCGCAATCTCAGCACCATCAACGTCGACAAGCTCGACTCGCTGAAGGGGTAGTCACGCCATGTCCGCACAGAATCTGTATCTCCTGATCGCGCTGGCGCCGCTGGCCACCGCGGTGATCGCCGGCTTCTTCGGCACGGGCTTCCTCGGCTCGTGGCTGGGGCGCCGCGGCTCGCACCTGCTGACCATCCTGGGGGTGGCGGTGTCCTTCGCGGGCTCGCTGCTGGTGCTGCAGCAGGTGCTGGACGGCCAGACCTTCGAGGGCACGGTCTACACCTGGTCCATGATCGGCTCGGTCAAGTTCGAGATCGGCTTCCTGATCGATCCGCTGACGGCGCTGATGATGGTGGTGGTGACCTCGGTGTCGCTGATGGTGCACATCTACACCATCGGCTACATGTCCGACGATCCGGGCTACCAGCGCTTCTTCTCCTACATCTCGCTGTTCACCTTCTCCATGCTGATGCTGGTGATGTCGAACAACATGCTGCAGCTGTTCTTCGGCTGGGAAGCCGTGGGCCTGGTGTCCTACCTGCTGATCGGCTTCTACTACGGCCGTCCGTCGGCGGTGTTCGCCAACCTCAAGGCCTTCATGGTGAACCGCGTGGGCGACTTCGGCTTCGTGCTGGGGATCGGCCTGCTGTACGCCTACACCGGCAGCCTGAACTACGCGGAAGTCTTCGCCCAGGTCGACCGGCTCTCGGGCCTGCTGTTCCCGGGCACCGAATGGCACCTGCTGACCGTGGCCTGCCTGGCGCTGTTCGTGGGCGCCATGGGCAAGTCGGCCCAGGCCCCGCTGCACGTCTGGCTGCCCGACTCCATGGAAGGCCCGACGCCGATTTCCGCCCTGATCCACGCCGCCACGATGGTGACGGCCGGGATCTTCATGGTGGCCCGCTTCTCGCCCGTGTTCGAGATGTCGCCCACGGCGCTGTCGGTCATCCTCGTGATCGGTGCCTTCGGCGCGCTGTTCCTGGGCATCCTCGGGGTGGTGCAGAACGACATCAAGCGCGTGGTGGCCTATTCCACGCTGTCGCAGCTGGGCTACATGACGGTGGCGCTGGGCGCCTCGGCCTACCCGGTGGCGATCTTCCACCTGATGACGCACGCCTTCTTCAAGGCGCTGCTGTTCCTGGGCGCGGGCTCGGTGATCCTGGGCATGCACCACGACCAGGACATGCGCCACATGGGCGGCCTGCGCAAGTACATGCCGATCACCTGGATCACCATGCTGATCGGCACGCTCGCCCTGGTGGGCACGCCGTTCTTCTCCGGCTTCTATTCCAAGGAACACATCATCGAGGCGGCCGGCGCGGCCAACGTCTGGGGGGCGAACTTCGCCTACTACGCGACGCTGTGCGGCGTGTTCGTGACCTCGCTGTATTCCTTCCGCCTGTACTTCCTGGTGTTCCACGGCAAGGAGCGCTTCGACACCGTGCACGGCCCGGCCCACGTCCATCATGACGAAGGCCGCACCCTGGCGGCCCACGGCCATGGCCACGATGCGCACGGGCACGGCGGCCACGCGCACGGCGATCACGGCCACGACGCGCACCACGGCGGCGGCCTGCCCAAGGAATCGCCCTGGGTGGTGACGCTGCCGCTGGCGCTGCTGGCAGTGATGTCGGTGGTGGCCGGCGTCTGGTTCATCGACCCGCTGCTGTTCGACGGCTATTTCGGCAAGGCCATCACGGTAGCGTCCCACCATCCGGCCATGGCCGAGCTGGCCCACGAATGGCACGGCTGGGTGGCCTTCGCGCTGCACGGCTTCACCTCGGTGCCGTTCCTGCTGCTGCTGGCCGGCTTCGTGGTCGCCTGGTACTGCTGGCTGGTGAACCCGTCGGTGCCCGCCGCGCTGGCGCGCAGCCTGGCGCCGGTCTACCGCCTGCTGGACAACAAGTACTACTTCGACTGGTTCAACGAGAACGTCATCGCCCGCTTCGCCCGCGCCCTGGGGCGCGGCCTGTGGCAGGGCGGCGACCGCGGCCTGATCGACGGCCTGATCATCAACGGCAGCGCGCGGCTGGTGGGGGCCGCGGCCGCCACGGCCCGCCTGCTGCAGTCCGGCTACATCTATCACTACGCCTTCGCCATGATCATCGGCATCATGGTGTTTCTCACTTTCTTCGTCTTGATGGTTCACTGATGGCTAGCGAAATGGCGTCCTCTACACTCCCCTGGCTGACCCTCTCGATCTTCGTCCCGATCTTCTTCGGGCTGCTGGTGCTGCTGGTCGGCCGGGACGACAATCCGGGGCCGGCCCGGGTGCTGTCGCTGGTCGGGTCCATCGCCGGGCTGCTGGTGACCATCCCCCTGTACACCGGCTTCAACCCGGACACGGCCGACATGCAGTTCGTCGAGAAGACGCCGTGGATCGAGGCCTTCAACCTCAACTACCACCTGGGGATCGACGGCATCTCGGTGTGGTTCGTGCTGCTGACGGCCTTCATCACCATCATCGTGGTGCTGGCCGGCTGGGAAGTCATCAAGTCGCGCGTGGCGCAGTACATGGCCGCGTTCCTGATCCTGTCGGGCCTGATGGTCGGCGTGTTCTGCGCCCTGGACGGCATGCTGTTCTACGTGTTCTTCGAGGCCACCCTGATCCCGATGTACATCATCATCGGCGCCTGGGGCGGTCCGAACCGCGTGTACGCGGCCTTCAAGTTCTTCCTCTACACGCTGATGGGTTCGCTGCTGACCCTGATCGCCTTCATCTACCTGTGGCACGCCTCGGGTGGGTCCTTCGACGTGGCGACCTGGCACAAGCTGCCCCTGAGCTACACCGAGCAGGTCTTCATCTTCGTGGCGCTGCTGGCGGCCTTCGCGGTCAAGGTGCCGATGTGGCCGGTGCACACCTGGCTGCCCGACGCCCACGTGGAAGCCCCCACGGGCGGCTCCATCGTGCTGGCGGCGATCATGCTGAAGCTCGGCGCCTACGGCTTCCTGCGCTTCTCGCTGCCGATCGCGCCGGATGCCTCGCACAGCCTGGCCGGCCTGATGATCGCGCTGTCGCTGATCGCGGTGATCTACATCGGCCTGGTCGCCATCGTCCAGGACGACATGAAGAAGCTCGTGGCGTATTCGTCCGTGGCGCACATGGGCTTCGTCACCCTGGGCTTCTTCCTGTTCAACGTCACCGGCCTGGAAGGCGCCATCGTGCAGATGATCTCGCACGGCTTCGTCTCGGGCGCCATGTTCATGTGCATCGGCGTCATGTACGACCGCCTGCACACGCGCCGCATCGACGCCTACGGCGGGGTGGTGCACCGCATGCCGCGCTTCGTCACGTACTTCGTGCTGTTCTCCATGGCCAACGCGGGCCTGCCGGGCACCAGCGGCTTCATCGGCGAATTCACGGTGATCCTGGGCGCGGTGCAGTACAACTTCTGGATCGGCCTGCTGGCCGCCTCGGCGCTGATCTGGGGCGCGGGCTATTCGCTGTGGATGGTCAAGCGCGTGGCCTTCGGCCCCGTGGCCAACGAGCAGGTGGACGGCATGTCCGACCTGTGCAGCCGCGAGTTCCTGATCCTGGGCCTGCTGGCCATCCTGACCCTGTTCATGGGCATCTATCCCAAGCCCTTCACGGACCTGATGCATCCCTCGGTGCAAGCCTTGCTGCAGCACGTGTCCATCTCGAAACTGTAGGCCGGAACCACTATGCAAAATCTTTTCGACTTCGCGCTGGCGACTCCCGAGATCGTGCTGCTGGTGCTGACCGGAGCCGTGCTGCTGATCGACGCCTTCGGCAACGAGCCCAGCCGGCGCATGACCTTCATGCTGACCATGGGCACGCTGCTGGTCGTCATCCTGGTGTCCTGGGGGCAGTGGGGCGAAGCCACGCAGGGCCGCACCTTCAGCAGCCTGTACGTGGCCGATTCGCTGGGCCATTTCCTGAAGATCCTGTCGGCCATCGCCGTGGGCGTGACGCTGATCTACGGCCGCGCCTATGCCGAGAAGCGCGACATGGTGGCGCGCGGCGGCGAGATGTATTCCCTGGCGCTGCTCACCCTGCTGGGCGAGTTCGTCATGATCTCGGCCGGCAGCATGCTGACGGTGTACCTGGGCGTGGAGCTGATGTCCTTCGCCCTGTACGGCCTGGTGGCCCTGCGCCGCGATCACCTGGCCTCGGTCGAGGCCGCGATGAAGTACTACGTGCTGGGCTGCCTGGCTTCCGGCATCCTGCTCTACGGCATGTCCATGATCTACGGCGCCACCGGCCAGCTTGGCCTGGTCGAGATCGCCCAGGTGATCCGCGACGGCGGCGCCGACCGCATGCCGCTGGTGTTCGGCGTGGTGTTCATCGTCTCGGGCCTGGCCTTCAAGCTGACGGCCGCGCCCTTCCACATGTGGACGCCCGACGTCTACCAGGGCGCGCCGACCACCGTCACGCTGCTGGTGGGCACGGCGCCCAAGTTCGCCGCCTTCGTCATCACGCTGCGCCTGCTGATCGAGGCCTTGCACGGCATCGCGGTGGACTGGCAGCCGATGCTGCTGATCCTGGCCGTGCTGTCGCTGGCCATCGGCAACATCGTCGCCATCGCCCAGACCAACTTCAAGCGCATGCTGGCCTACTCGACCATCGGCCAGATGGGCTTCGTGTTCCTGGGCCTGCTGTCGGGCGTGTACGAGGGCCAGGCCGGCGCCAGCGCCGCGGCCTACGGCTCCTCGCTGTTCTACGTGGTCATCTACGTGCTGACCACGCTGTCCACCTTCGGCCTGATCCTGCTGCTGTCGCGCCAGGGCTTCGAGTGCGAGGAGATCTCGGACCTCAAGGGCCTGAACCGCCGCAATCCGCTGCTGGCCGGCGTGCTGCTGCTGTCTATGTTCTCGCTGGCGGGCATCCCGCCGCTGTCGGGCTTCTACGCCAAGCTGGTGGTGCTGCAGGCCGTGGTCGGCGCCGGCCACGTCTGGCTGGCGGTGTTCGCGGTGATGTGCTCGCTGATTGGCGCCTTCTACTACCTGCGCGTGGTGAAGATGGCCTATTTCGACGAGCCCGAGGACAGCGTCACGCTGGGTTCGGGCACGCTGGCCACGCGCGGCGTGATGTCCATCAACGGCCTGCTGGTGATCGGCCTGGGGATCCTGCCGGGCGGCCTGATGTCGCTGTGCGTGGACGTCATCCGCCAGTCGCTCAACTTCTGACCGGGCCGGGCGTTTCATGTCCCTGACGGCGGCGGCCTGGATCGTCATTCTCTGCGCCCTGGTCATGGCCAACCTGCCGTTCCTGCTGGAACGGCGGTTGGCGCCCTGGCCCTGGGCGCCGGACGGCGCGCTGTCCGGCCTGGCGCGCTGGGGCCTGGGCCTGGCCTTCCTGGCGGGGGTGGCGCTGTGGTCATGGGGCACGCTCAAGCTGGTGGGCGGGACCTTCGCCGGCGGCGGCGCGACGGCGGGGCTGTTCTTCCTGAAACTGCTGGCGAGCCTGCTGGCGGCCGGCCTGCTGCTGGCCCTGCCGGGCTGGCGCCGGCCGGCGGCGGGCGCGTCCGCGGACGCGGCGGCTGGCGCCGCCGCGGCGCGCCATCCGGGCAGCCGGCTTTCCGGCGCGGGCGCCAAGTCCTTCTTCGACCGCCTGCTGGAAGTCCTGGTGGGCTACGTGCTGGTCGGCACGCTGGGCTTCGCCCTGGAACTGAACCTGGGCAACGCCTTTCCCCAGCGCTGGGAGTTCTATGCCGTGACCCTGGCCCTGTTCCTGGTGCTGGGCTACCCCGGTTTCGTCTGGCGCTACATGCTGCGCCGCCGGCACGCCTGAATCCGCCCGAGAGCTTGGACTTCGCGGGGCGCAGCGCCTTGCGCCGCCCTGGCGCTCCGGTCCTCGCGGAGCGGGAGAACTGGGCGGGACGGCCGCCTGGCCTGCCGGCTCATCCATCGGCTCATCCCCGGCTCAATGCCTGGGTGCGCTGCAGCAGCTGGCGCTCGATCCGGTCGATGTATTGCTGGATGGCGACCAGCTGAGGCGGGGCGAGATCCTGCAATTGCGCCGCCGCCGTGTTGACCGTGTGGCGGCCGTCGCGCAGCGCTTCCCGGGCCCGCAGGAGCAGGCAGTCCACCTGGACGGAGGGGCCGCCGGGGAAGTCGAGCCGCCCGTGCACGGTGTGGCCGAGCAGGTCGCCCAGGCGGTCGTCCCGATCGACCAGGCGCAGTCCGCCGGTGCCGAGATCGTACAGCGGCAGGCAGACGTTGAACACCGGGATGGTGGGGTCGAGAATCGTGAACGTGGCCGGATGCTGCCGGGGAACCCGCACCCGGAAGGACGCCCGCCGCTGCTCGCAGACTTCCGCTTCGGCTGCGACAGGCGATCGGACGGCCCTTCCGGCGGACCGGCGCCCTGGCCCCGTTCGAGGGCGCGGATGCCGCGCCAGGTGATGCCGGCGGTCAGGGCGAGTGCGATCAGGCTGTTGACGATGAGGCCGCACAGGCTGATCTGGCCGATGTCCGCCGCCTGGATGCCCAGTTCGGACGCCAGGCGCTGATGGTAGGCGGCGAGCGCCGCGGCGCTGTCCTGGTAGGTTTTTTCCCTTTCGCTCGTGTGTTCGCTGGCGATCAGCCGGCTGGCCTGCGCGGGGTGGCGGGGCAGGAGTTCGAGGGCGGCTTCCACATCGGCGACGTAGGGCTGGCGGGCCTGCAGCAGGGCCTGGAACAGGGGGTGCGCTTCGCCTTGCGGCAGCAGCGAAGCCAGCTGCGTCTGCAGGGCGGCATTGCTCTGCGCGATGCCCTACAGATTGGACTGGTAGAAGGTGCGGGCGGCGGGCTCGGCGACCTGGACGTAGGCCCTGGCCTGGCTGTGGCCGAACTCGATCTGCTGCGCCAGGGTGTCGGCCAGCGAGGCGGCCAGGGCGTGCTGCCGGGCCTGCGCCTCCAGGGGCCGGCTGGCGCGCATGTGCCAGAGGCTGACGCCGCCCAGGGTGACGATGAGCAGGAGGAGGCAGAAACACGCGGCCAGCTGCAGCGCGGGCCGGCAAGTGCACAGACCGGGAGGCATGGACAACCCCTTTGAGCAATTTACTAATAAATTAGTAACAACAGATGGGTAACGAGGATCCTGGCCAGCAAAGCGTGAAAAGTTACTACGGATGTGATGATTTGTACAGAGACCTTCCATGGAGGCCTTTCCGCGTACCGGGTCTTGCTTTCATCGGGGTGGCGGCGCGGCGAGCACCGAAGGCCCGATGTCGGCCAGCGTGCGGCAGCCCGTCAGGGCCATCGCCACTTCCAGTTCCCCGCGCAGCACCTGGATCAGGTGCGCCAGGGCGGGCGCGCCGCCCGCCGCCAGGGCATGCAGCGCGGGCCGGCCGATCAGCACGCCCCGGGCACCCAGCGCCAGCGCCTTGAGGATGTCCGTGCCGCGCCGGATGCCACCGTCGGCCAGGAGGGGGATGCGGCCCGCCACGGCCCGCGCCACGGCCGGCAGGGCCTCGCAGGTGGACGGCAGGGTGTCCAGGCAGCGGCCTCCGTGGTTGGACACGATCAGGCCGTCGATGCCGTGCGCCAGGGCCAGGCGCGCGTCCTCGGGGTCCAGCACGCCCTTGAGCCACAGCGGCGTGCCGGCGGGCAGGTGTTCGCGCAGCCGGGCCACGTCGTCCCAGGTGGGAACGGATTCCAGCAGGCCGCTGCCGAACAGCGGGCTGCCGCCGGCGGGCGCCGGCCGGGCGGCGGGCGGCGAAAGGCCTTCCAGGTGCACGCTGCGGATGTGCGCCGGCGGCCGGAAGCCGCTGCGCTGCTCGGCGTTGCGCACGCCGTTGACGGGCGCGTCCACGGTCAGCACCAGGGCGCGGGCGCCGGCCCGCAGGGCGCGCGCCGCCAGGGCCAGGGTGTCCTCGCGGCGGACCTGGGCATAGAGCTGGAACCACAGCAGGGGCGGCTCGGCCAGGGCGGCCAGGGCCTCGATGGCGGTGCCGGACTGCGCGCTCAGGACGTAGGGCGTGCCGGTGGCGGCGGCGGCCAGGGCGGTGGCGGTCTCGCCGTCCGCATGGACCAGGCCGTGCCAGGCGGTGGGGGCGATCAGGATCGGATGCGCCAGGGCCTGGCCGCCCAGTTCCAGGCGGGTATGGGCGCCGGCCAGCGGCCGCAGCACGCGGCCGCGCAGCCGCAGGGCCGGCCAGGCGTCGAGATTGGCCCGGGTCGTGCATTCGTCCGCGCCGCCGGATTCCAGCCAGGCCCAGGTCGCCGGGTCCAGGCGCGCGCGGGCGAGTTCGGCATAGTCCTGGGCGCAGAGGGGAGCGGTCATGGGCGAGGCACCGGTGTCGTGACGTGAAGCCTGAAGAATGCCACAGAGTCGCCGGGGGCGGGGTGGGAGGGCATGTCCTGACCCGCAGCCCGTATTTCCCCGCAGTGGCAAACACGATCAAAACCGGTCCGATTGCCTTTCGACTCGGCGTCGGAGTCCGCATCATGGTTTCCGGACTGTTGCAGTCATGGACATCGTGAATGAATAATGCCACTGAGTGGTATGCTATGGGGAAGCGATGCGCATCTTCAAAACCCGCCACTTCCAGCGCTGGGTGCGCAAGACGGCATTGAGCGATGCCGCTTTGCGCAAGGCTGTCCAGGAAATGACAGCCGGATTGATCGACACCGATCTTGGCGGTGGCGTGGTGAAGAAACGCATCGGACTGGCCGGGCGCGGCAAGCGAGGTGGGGCGAGAACGCTGGTCGCCACCAACAAGGGCAACCGCTGGTTCTTCCTGTTCGGCTTCGAGAAGAGCGAGCGGGACAACATCGGTGGCGATGAATTGCAGGCCCTGCAGGCCTACGCTGCTGACTTGTTGCTGCTCTCCGCCGCGCATCTGGATGCAGCCGTAGCCGACGGCGCCTTGCTGGAGATCACCGATGACTGAAAAAGCCCGATCCAGGAGCCGCATGATGGATGCGGTGCATGAAGGCGCCAGTGATCTGCATCGCCTGGGGTTCATCGACAAGCGCAAGATGCGGAAATACGACGTGCTGTGCCTGGAACCGGTGCGGAACTACGATGCCGCCAGAATCAAGGCGCTGCGCGAGCGTTTGCAACTGAGTCAGGCCGTTCTGGCCTCGGTTCTCAATACCAGCGCATCTACCGTCCGAAAATGGGAGGTGGGTGACAAGCGCCCCAGCGGCCCATCGCGAAAATTGCTCGATCTCATCGAGCGCAAGGGACTGGAAGCCGTGCTCTGAATCCGAGGCGGGCTACGGCGCGAGGCAGGTCGTGTGCAGACGGTAAAATGGCCGCGCTGATTTCCAAGGACCTCCATATGGCACACATCATCCTGCAGGCGCCGCGCCTGTCGGCGGCGGATATCGAACGGCTCGCGGCCGTGGCCTGCGCGAGCGGGGTCCAGGAGCTGGGACCCACCGCCGTGCGCCTGCTGGACGTGGATCCGGACTGCCGGGACGAGGCCCTGGCGCAGGCCGCGGCCGCGCGCATGGACGCGGCCTGGCTGGACACGGTGCATCGCCTGGCGGACTGCCGGGTACTGGCCATGGACATGGATTCCACCCTGGTCAACATCGAGTGCATCGACGAGATCGCCGACGCCGTGGGCCGCAAGGCCGAGGTCGCCGCCATCACCGAGGCGGCCATGCGCGGCGAGATCAAGGATTTCGCCGAAAGCCTGCGCCGCCGCGTGGCGCTGCTGCGCGGCGTGCCGGAAACCGCGCTGGAGCAGGTCTTCACCGAGCGCCTGCGGCTGAACCCGGGGGCCGAGCGCCTGATCGAGGTCGCCCGCGCCCATGGCCTGAAGACCCTCCTGGTGTCCGGCGGATTCACTTTCTTCACCGAGCGCCTGCGCCGCGGGCTGGCGCTGGACGAGGCCCATGCGAACACCCTGGAGGTCGCGGACGGCGTGCTGACGGGCCGGGTGCTGGGCGACATCGTCGACGGCGCCGCCAAGGCGGCCCACGTGCGCGCGCTGGCGCAGTCCACGGGCGCGGCGCCCGAGCAGATCATCGTGCTGGGGGATGGCTCCAACGACCTGCCGATGATGGCGCAGGCGTTCTATTCAGTGGCCTACCGGGCCAAGCCCGTGGTGCGCGCCCAGGCGCGCTTCGCCCTGGATCACAGCCCGCTGGACGCGGTGCTGAACTGGTTCCGGCTGCGGCATTAGGCCGGGGCGTGGGCGTGCTCCAGCGCTTCCTGGAGTATGCCGGACACCCATTGGTTCAGGCTTTCTCCCCGGGCGGCGGCGGCCAGGGCGGCGGCCTCGTGGAGGCCGGGGGCGACGCGCAGCACGAACCGGCCGGAGTAGTGCTTGCGCGGCTCGATCCCGCGCCGCCTGCATTCGTCCAGGAAGACCTGGAGCGACTGCTCGCCCTCCTGGCGCAGTCCGGCGATGTCGGCCGCATAGAAATCGGCCCCGCCGTTGAGTCCGACGAATTCGCCGCGGAACATTTCCAGGTCCGGATCGTAGGTGATGGCGGCCTGGTGGCCGCCGATCGTCATGACGTTTTTCATGGCCGTACTCCGTGTGCTGCGGGCCACCGGCGCTGGGAGGCGATGGCGCCCTTGTCCATGTCCGGCGAGGGATGGGGCCGGAGCATGACCCTCACCTGCCCGAACAGGAAGATCGAGACGCGGGAACCTTCGCGCTCGGTGATCTCCGCGCCCAGTTCGGTCAGCAGCGCCTTGGCGTCGGCCCATTTCACCCCTGCAGGGATGGGTTTGGAGAAGATGAGCGCCAGGGTCTTGCGATGCCGGATTTCCATTTTGGATGATACTAAAAAACAGTATTCCTAGAAAGCGGATCCCCGCGGCCGTGCCGCATCGGCCGCGGCGGCATGGAGGGCGGGGGCGGGGTCGGCGCCTTACGGCTCCGACCACATGCGCAGCAGGTTGTGATAGACGCCGGTGAGCTGGGCGACGGTTTCGGGGTCGGCGCCGGCCTGGATCAGGCGCTGGATGGCGACGTCCTGCTGCAGCAGCAGGGCGCGGCGGCCGTCGTCGCGCACCAGGCTTTGGGTCCAGAAGAACGAACCGTAGCGCACGCCCCGGGTGACGGGGGTGACGCGGTGCAGGCTGGTGCCGGGGTAGACCACGGCATGGCCGGCGGGCAGCTTGACGCGCTGTTCGCCGTAGGTGTCCTGGATGACCAGCTCGCCGCCCTCGTATTCGTCGGGGTCGCTGAAGAACACCGTGGTAGACACGTCGGTGCGGATGCGCTCCGGCGTCCCGGGCACCTGGAAGATCGCGTTGTCGATGTGGAAGCCGTAGTGCTCGCCGCCTTCGTAGCGGTTGAAGCGCGGCGGCAGGATGCGTGCGGGCAGGGCGGCGGACTGGAAGACGGGGTGCCGGCTCAGCGCCTGGACGATGTGCTCGCCGATCCGCCGGCCCGTGGGGTCGTCCAGGGCCAGCTGGCGGTTGGCCTTGATGTGGGCCGCGACATGGCCCGCCGTCCGGCGGCCGTCCGTCCACGGCGCGGCCTCCAGGGCGGCGCGGCATTGCCGCACTTCGTCGGGGGACAGCAGGTCGGGGATGGAGATCAGCATGGCGGCGTTCGGGTCGGGTGTTGGGCGCGGGCGGCAAAAGTCAGGCCCGCGGGCCGGCGATCCCCGCGCCGGGCGGAGGCGTGCCCGGATGCCGCTCGTAGAGCCCGATCAGGCGCCGGATCGAATCGGCGGTTTCGGCGGCGAGCGCTGGCGCGGCCCGGTCTTCGGGGTCGATCCAGTCCCGCAGCCAGGCGGCCGCCTTGCGCAGAAAGGCCGGGGTGGCGGTGTCCGGGACCCGCTCCAGCCAGGGCAGGGCCTGGTCCGGCCGGCCGCGCGCGACGAGCAGGCGGGCGGCGTTGAAGCGGCCGCGGAAGTCGCCGCCCTGCGCCGCCCGCAGATAGTGCGCCAGGGCGGCGTCCTCGTCGCGGTCCACGACCCAGCCGTCCTCGTGGAAGCTGCCGATCATGTTGCTGGATTTGGCGTGGCCCAGCGCGGCCGCCTTGCGGAACCAGTCCAGCGCGGCGGCGCGGTCCGCGGGGATGCCCTGGCCCAGGGCCAGGGCGGTGGCGTAGTTGTACATGCCCCAGTCCAGGCCGCCCAGGGCCGCCAGGCGGAACCAGTACGCGGCCAGCAGGGGATTGGCCGGGACGCCCCAGCCGTGGGCGTGGCACTGGCCCAGCATGTTCAGGGCCATGGGTTCGCCCTTGCGGCTGGCGTGCTCGAACCACTGCACGGCCTGGGCCGGGTCGCGGGCGACGCCCCGGCCGTCCAGCAGCCATTGGCCGTACACCAGCTGCGCCTGGACGACGCCGCCCTCGGCGGCCGCGCGCAGCGTCGCGGCCGCCTGTCCGGGCGGGCCGGCCAGGATGCGTTGCAGGTCGGCCGCCAGGGCCTCCGGAGAGGCCTGGTTGATGGCGCGGCTGTCCAGCGCGGCGCTGTCCACGGTCAGAAGTGCAGGTTCACCGTGGCGACGGCCGAGCGTCCCGGGGCGATGGAGGCGTAGTGCGACGGGTAGGCCTTGTCGTAGTAGGTCTTGTTGAACAGGTTGTTCACGTTGACCTGCAGGTCCACCGTCTTGCTGAACCGGTAGCTGGCCATGGCGTCGAAGCGCCAGTAGGACGGGATGCTGACGGTATTGGCCTCGTTGCCGTACTGCTGGTCCACGAAGTAGGCGCCGACGCCGGCCGTGAACTGCGGCGTGAAGTCGTAGGTGTTCCACAGGCTGAAGCTGCTTTCCGGCGTATTGGGGAAGACGTTGCCTTCGTACGCGCTGTTCTTGCCGCTGTCGCCGATGCGGCTCTTCAGGTAGGTGTAGCCCGCATAGACCTGCCATTCCGGCGTGATGTTGCCGGATGCGCCCAGCTCGAAGCCGTCCACGCGCTTGTCGCCCGCCATGGCGTAGGTGTTGTCGGGCAGGGTGATGCGCGCATTGGTCGTCTCGACGCGGAACACGGCGGCGGTCAGGCCCAGGCGCCCATCCAGGACGTCCCACTTGGTGCCCAGTTCCATGGTGCGGTTCTTTTCCGGCGCCAGATCGGCGGCATTCAGGCCCACGCCGCCACGTCCCGGCGTCAGGCCCTGCGTTTCGCTGCCTTCGCCCATGGTGGCGCCCGCCGGGGTGGACGAGGTGCCGTAGGACACGTAGATGCTGCCGTTGGGAGCCGGCTTGTAGACCAGGCCGAGCTGGTAGTTGAACAGGGTGTCGTGGCGGTCGACGCGGTCTCCGCCCGTGGGGTCGCGGTGCGTGGCGTAGTCATCCACGCGCAGCCCCAGCGTCGTCTGCCAATGTTCGTTGAACTCGATGGTATCGAAGCCGTAGATCGACTTGGTCAGGGTGCGGGTGTAGGTGGGGGCGCCCTTGGGGCCGCCGTTCAGCGGATTGACCCAGGGATCGCCCGGGTTCGGGTCGTAGAGGCTGGTGCAGGTGTAGTTGCCGGCCGCGCCGATGCCGGCGGGGCACTTGCTGTTGCCGCGGTCCACGTTCAGGCTGTCCGAACGCGCGTCTTCCACCGACAGTTCGAGCCCCGTCAGGAAACGGTGCTTCAGCTGGCCGGTCTGGAATTCGCCCTGCAGTTCCGTCTGGTTGGCCCAGGTGCTGACGCGGCTGTCGCGCGTATTGGTGCGGCGCCAGACCATGCCCTTGTTCACATTGCCCTGGCTGTCGTCCGGCTGCGTCCAGACATACCGCTGCGTGCCGCGCGTATAGCGGGTCCGGTTGCGCAGGGTCAGGCGGTCGCTGAAGTCGTGCTCGGCCAGCAGCGTGCCCATGTCGTTGCGCGTGCGGCGGTAGTCGCTGTCCAGGCCGTAGAAGTTGTCGCGGTCCACGCTGGTGATCGGGCTGCGATGGAAATCCGGATCGCTGGAGCCCTTGGGGGAGATCGTGTACGGAATGCCGCCGTCGGGCGTATCGTCCGATTCCATGTGGTAGTAGCTCAGCGACACGCGCGTGGGCGTGCCCAGGCCGAAGGAGATCGTCGGCGCCACGCCCCAGCGCTTGTAGTCCACGGCATCCCGGCCATCGACGTCCTGGCTGTGGTTCATGGCGTTCAGGCGGAAGGCGGTGGATTCGCCCAGCTGCCAGTTGCTGTCCACGGTCTGGCGGAAATACTTGGCGGTGCCGAATCCGGCCGACACGTCGGTGAAGTCGCGCAGCTTGGCGGTCTTGCTGATCAGGTCGATGCTGCCGCCCGCGCCGCCGCGGCCCGCGTAGGCGCCGTCCGCGCCCTTGATGACTTCGACCTGCTCCAGGTTGAAGACCTCGCGGGAAGCGGCGCCGATGTCGCGCATGCCGTCGACGAAGGTGCTGGACTGGGCGTCATAGCCGCGGATGAAGGGACGGTCGCCCAGGGGGTTGCCGCCTTCGCCGGCGCCGAAGGTGATGCCCGGGGAATTACGCAGCACGTCGGTCAGCGTGGTGGCGGCCTGGCTCTGGATCAGTTCCTTGGGGATGATTTGCAGGGATTTGGCCGTGTCCAGCACGGGCGCGGTGAACTTCTCGGAGGCGGATTCCTTCACCAGGAAGGGTTCCGGCCTTTCGCCCTGGACCTTGATGGGGCTGAGCTGGGCCGGGTCCGTGTTCTGGGCCTGGGCGGCCTGCGGCAGCAGGAACAGGCCGGGGGTGGCCAGCGCCGTGGCCAGGCCGCCGGCCAGCTTGCCCGTCCGGGACTCTAGAGTGTCTTCCACACAAAATCTCCCTGAAATGGTAAATACCATGAAAATGATTCTCAATTAGGGATGGAATTCTAAACAAGAATTGTTCGTAGTTCAAATTGTGTGGGAATTATGAAAGAATGATACGTTTGAAGTAGGCGGGCCGCTCCAGCCGGGGTGCGGACCGCCGCCTCGCCGGGCCGCCCGGCGGGATTCCGCCTCCCGATCATGTCCTCCGCCGCATCGTTCCGTCCCGCCGCCTGGCCCGCGACCGCTCCTCCCGTCGCGCCCCGCGAACCCCATGAAATCCGCCAGCTCGGGCGCGTGCGCACCGACGCCTATGCCTGGATGCGGTTCGTTCCCGCCGCCGGCACGCGCACGCTGGACACCCTGCCGCCGCGATTGCGCGCGCACCTGGCAGCCGAGATGCGATATGCGCGGGACGTCCTCGGTCCCCTGGAGCCCGCCGTCCGGTGGTTTTACGAGCGCCTGGCGGGCGGCGCGCCGGAGGTCCGCGAGCCGCTGTCCGACTCGCCCGCGGGCTGGCGCTACCACGCCGCGGTGCCCGAGGGCGGCGCGCATCGCGTCTTTGCGCGCACCGGCGTGGACGGGCGGACGCAGCGCCTGCTCGACGAGGCCGCGCGCGCCGGCGGCCATGCCTACTACCGCGCGACCGACCATCAGCCCAGCCCGGACGACCGCTATTTCGCCTGGGCGGAGGACGTGGTCGGCGACGACCGCCACCGGATCTGCGTGCTCGACACGGAGAGCGGCGCCCTCCGCACCCTGGTGGCGTCCGACGCGTTCGGCTACGGCGGCTTCGCCTTTTCGCCCTCGTCCCGCTACCTGTTCTGGATCTGGCGCGACGCGCACAGCCGCCCCGCGCGCCTGTACCGGTCCCCGGTCGAGGGCGGCGAGCCGGTGCTGGTCCACGAGGAGCGCGATCCCGCGATCTTCATGCGCGTGGCGCGCACGGCCGCCGGCCGCTTCGTGGCGCTGACGCTGGCCGGCCCGGACACCGGCGAGGTGCGCCTGATCGCCGCCGACGCCGAGACGGAGCCGCCCCGGCCGGTGCGGCCGCGCCGGCGGGGCGTGCGCTACGAGGTGGACGAGTGGAACGGCGCCCTGCTGATGCTGACCGATGCGGACGGCGCGTTCGACCGCAAGCTGCTGCGTCTCGATCCCGCCACGCTGGCCGTGCGCGACGAACTGGTGCCCCACCGCCCCGGCGTGCCTGTCGTCGCGGTCCGGCCCTTCGCCGAGGCGCTGGCGCGGCTGGAACGCGTGGACGGTCTGCTCCGTCTCGTGCTGATGCATCCCGACGGGCGCGAAACCCCCATCGGCTTCGACGAGCCCGCCTGCAGCCTCGAACTCGCCGCTTCCCAGCCATATGGCGCGAAGCGGGTGCGCATCATGCGCCAGACGCCGGCCAGCCCGCCGCGCTGGCTGGACGTGGACCTGGCGAGCGGACGGTGCGAGGAGGCGGGGCGGGCCGATCCGCGCGGCTTCGATCCGGCTGCGTACCGCGTCGAGCGCCTGGAGGCGCGGGCGCCCGACGGAGAGATGGTTCCCGTCACCGTGCTGTCCCGCCGGGATGCGCGGGGGCCGCAGCCCCTGCTGCTGACGGGCTACGGCGCCTACGGCATCGCCCGGGAACCCGATTTCTCCTGGCCGGCGGCCGTGCTGGTCGATGCGGGATTCCGCCATGCCATCGCGCACGTGCGCGGCGGCTCGGAGAAAGGCGCGCGCTGGTACCGGGACGGATGCCGCGGGCGCAAGCGCAATTCCATGACCGATTTCATCGCCTGCGCGCGCCACCTGGTGGAGATCGGCTACGCCGCGCCCGGCCGGATCGTGGCCCACGGCGTGTCGGCCGGCGGGCTGCTGGTCTGCGGCGCCATGAACGAGGCGCCGGAGCTGTGGGCGGGCGTGATCGCCCAGGTGCCTTTCGTGGACATGCTTAACACCATGAGCGACGCCGGCCACCCGCTGGTGCCGCTGCTGCGGCCGGACTGGGGCGATCCGCTGGCCGATCCCGCGGCCTACGACTGGATCGCCGCGATCTCGCCCTGCGAGAACGTCGGCCGGGCCGCCTATCCGCCCCTGCTGTGCACGGCCGGGCTGAAGGACGACCGCGTGCCCTACTGGGAGCCGGCCAAGCTGGTGGCGAACGTGCGCCATCGGGGGACGGGCGGCAATCCGGCGATCCTGGTGCTGGATCCGGACAGCGGCCATCAGGGCAGCGACGACCGGGACCGCGCGTTCGCGCAGGCGGCGCTGTTCTGGGCCTACGCCTGCCGGTGCGCGGGCGTGCCGGTGCCGCCCGGCGGCGCGGACCGTTCCTAGGCGGGACGGCCGGCGGCCAGTCCCCGTTCCCGCCGCGCGCGCAGGACGGTGCGCAGGGCGCAGCCGGCCGACACGGCCAGCGCGGGCAGGGCGACCGCGGCGGCGGCGTCCAGCATGCGCCGCTCGAACAGCCAGTCCGAAAGCGTGCCCGCGAGCAGCGGGCCGGCTGCGCCGAACAGCGAGACGACGAAGCTCCAGATGGCGAAGCAGCGCGCCCTCAGCGGCGCGGGGGCCAGGTCCTGCAGCATGGTGGGCACCAGGGCGTTGGCCGTGCAGGTCAGGAACAGGAACAGCCCGGCGGCGACGAAGGCGTGGTCGAGCGTGCGCACCGAACCCAGCAGCAGGAGCACCGGCATGGCCGCGATCACCGACAGTCCCATGATGAGGGGGCGCGCCGCCTGTCCGATGCGCCGGGCCAGGGCGCGGTCCAGCAGTCCGGCCGCCGGCAGGCAGCCCACGCTCGTGGCCAGGATGATCAGGCCCATGGCGTGGCCGATGTCGCCGGGCGCCGCGCCGAACCGGCGCTCCAGCGCCAGCGCGATCAGCTGGTTGAGCGCCTGCACCGCGGTGATGAGGCAGCCGGCCGTGCCGACGAACAGGCCGACGGCCCGCCAGCGCAGCCGCAGGAACAGGCGCAGCGACGAGGCCGCCGCGAGATCCGCCGCCGCGGTGCGCCGGGCGGGATCGGCGGTGAGCGTGCCGAGCAGCAGCAGCGGCAGGCCGGCCAGGCCGAGCAGCAGGAAGGCCTTGCGCCAGGGTTCCGCGTCCCGGGCGAACAGCGCGTCCGCCGCGGACAGGAGGACGCCGCTGAAATAGAAGCCGCCGCTCGCCCCGGCCGCCACCAGGGCCGCGAAGCCGAGGTTGGCCGCCACCCGGTGCCGTTCCGGCGCGAGGTCGGGAATCATGGAATAGACCAGCGGGACCATGGCGAATTCGGTGATGCCCGCCGCCGAGCGACCGATGAAAAAGAGCGGGAAGTCGCGTGCGAGCCCGCTCAGCGCCATCATGGCCGACGAGGCGGCGATCAGCCACAGCAGCACCCGCTTGCGCGAGAACCGGTCCGAGAAGCGCGCCAGCGGGATCGCCAGCGCGCTGCCGATCAGGACGCCGGCCAGGCCCTGCAGCGCGCCCAGGGCGGCGTCGCCGACGCCGAAACTGCGCTGGATGGCGGACAGCGACACGGCCTGCAGCCCCATGTCGCCCAGCTGCAGGCCGGCGGCGATGCCGAGGAAGGCGACCGTGAAAACGCCCCGCGAAGCCCAGGCGGCGGGCTCGGTGGGGCGATGCGGCGCGGTCTCCGGGCTCAGCGCCATTGAGGTCTCCGGGCTCAGCGCCATTGATACTGGAGCTGCATGTCGATGGTGCGTTCGCCGCCGTAGTAGCAGTAGAAGTCGCAGCCGCTGACGTAGGTCTTGTCGGCCAGGTTGCGCGCGTTCAGCTGCACGGCCCAGTTGCGGTCGATCTGGTAGCGCGCCATCAGGTCGAACAGGGTGTAGCCGGGAATGGTCTCGCCGGGGTAGTACTGCTGGTCCTCGGTCGGGCCGTTGTAGCGCGCGCCGGCCGCGAGCGTGAGCGCGCCGCCGTTGGGCAGGCCCAGGCGGTGGCTCAGCCAGAGGCTGGCCTGGTGCCGGGGAATCAGCGGCGTGCGGACCGTCTGGCCGCCGTTGACGTCCTGGCGCGAATGGTTGTAGGTGTAGGACACCCTCAGGCGGGTGGCGGGCGTGAGATCGAAGTCGCCCTGCAGTTCCACGCCGCGGTTGGTGCGCTTGCCGCTTTGCGACTGGATGTTGGACGCGTCCGAGATCAGGGCGTTGCGCTCCTCGACGTCGAAGTAGGCGAGCGTCAGGGTGCCGCCCAGCCAGTCGGGGTCCAGCTTGATCCCGGCTTCCTTCTGTTTCCCCACGTAGGGCTGGTAGGTGTTGCCGTAGCCGTCGACGCCGGCGATGGGCTTGAACGATTCGGAATAGCTGACGTAGGGCGAGACGCCGTAGTCGCTGACGTACATGGCGCCTGCGTTCACGCTGTTGCGGCTGACGTCGTAGCCCGAGTCGACGCCGGCGATCATGCCGTCGCTGCGGGCGCGGTCGTGGCGGATGCCGGCGTTGAAGTTCCAGTGCGAGCCGACGCGCGCCTGGGCGGCGGCGTACAGGCCGAGCTGGTTGGTGCGCAGTTCGTAGGGCGGCGCGGAGAGCGGGAAGGGCTGGCCGTAGACCGGATCGAACATGTCCAGGTTCGGCACCCAGCCGAAGCCGTTGTTGCTGCCCGAGGTGTCGGACTTCAGGTAGTCGATGCCGACGACGGGCAGGATCTCCACCGACTCGCCCAGGCGCACGCGGCCCTTGATGCGGTTGTCGATGTAGTGGTTGCGGGTGCTGCCGTCGGTGAGCGAATAGCCGCGCAGCAGTTCGCGGTTGCCGTCGGAGCCCCAGGCGAACACGTTGCGCTGGTCGATGTCCAGGTGCGAGAACCTGTAGTTCTGCATGAAGGTCCAGTCCGGGGCGAACGTGTGGCTGAACAGCCAGCCGGCGCTGGCCTGCGTGCGCTTCAGGTGGTCGAAGCCGGGTTCGCCCGCGTTCAGGCGCCGGTCGATCTTGCCGTAGGGGGTGCCGATGACGGTGCCGTAGGCGGGCAGGAAGCCGTTGGTCGGGCGGCCGTCCTCGCGCTGGATGCTGGCGAGCAGCGTCAGAGAAGTGCGCTCGCTGAAGTCGATGGTCAGGCTGGGCGCGAGGTAGTAGCTCTTCATGTCCGTCTGCCGCTGCATGCCGTCGGCGCGGCGCGCCTGGGCGACGATGCGGTAGTAGACGCTGCCCGCCTCGTTGGCGAGCCCGTTGTAGTCGATGCCCAGGCCCAGGCGGCCGCGGTGGCCGGCCTCGGCGTTCATCCGCAGGGATTCTTCCTTGTGGGGCCGCTTGGTCACCAGATTGACCACGCCGCCCGGCTCGGAGGCCCCGAATTCCAGGGAGTTCGGCCCCTTGAGCACTTCGACCGACTCGATGCCGAAGATCTCGGGCTTCCAGACGAAGAAGCCGTTCGGGGTCGTGGGCGTGCCGTCGAGCGAGACGGAGGCGTCGAAGCCGCGGATCTTGAACCACTCGACCTTGTTGTCCGCGCCGAAGGGTTCGCTGAGGATGCCCGCCTGGTATTGCAGGGCCTCGTCGAGCTTGCGGGCGCCTTGGGCCTCGATGTCCTCGGCGCTGATCACGGCGCTGGAATTGGGGGCGTAGAAGTCCAGGCCCTGCAGGTCGTCGACGGTGCCGACGACGGTGACCGCGTCGAGTTCGCCGACGGCGCGGCCGCCTGTGCCGGCGGGCTCGGGCTGGGCCGCCTGCGCCGCGCTTCCGGACCGGATCGCCGGGATGCCGGCGTTGGCCGCATCCGTCGCGGCGTTCTGCGCATGGCCGGGGGCCGATGCCAGCGCAAGGCACCCGGTCGCGGCGAGCGCCGCCCAGGCCTGGAGTCTATGGATCGATTTCCGCATGTCTTTCCTGCTTGATGGTCGGTGGAGGAACGGAAAGGGAGGGGAAGGCCCGGGCGGATCTTCTGGACCCGGCGGCGGCTTCGACGCGAATTTCCTCTCGGAGGCGGGAGCGGCGCGCAGGCGATTGGCGTTGGCGTGCGGATCCTGCCAGGATGAGGGTGAAATTCTAAACAATAATAATTATCAGTTCAAATAATGCGGGTCGGCGGGAAGGCGGGTCGGCGGGAAGGCGGGCCGATGGGAAGGCGGGCCGGTAGAGCGGCGCGCGGGTTCAGCACCCGTCCGGCCGCTTGCGCGGCCGGCCGCCCTTGCGGCCGTTGGCGCGCGCCGCCCGGGTCTTGGCCTCGGAGCGGGCCCGCCCGCCGGCCCGGCCCAACAGGCTCGCCATCCAGCGGCGCGTGCCGAACAGTCCCTGGATCAGGCCGGGAACGTACAGGTCCACATCCAGATCCGGCCAGTGCAGTCCGGTTCCTTCGGGACTGATTTCGATCCTGGCCAGGGAGGCCGGCGGCGCGTCCGACAGGCCCTGCAGCAGGCGAACCGGAATGGCCAGTTCGAGACCGTGGCGCAGCGTGACGACGATCCGCCGCGAAGCGGGATCGTAGCGCGCGGCGTCGGCGTAGCCGGTTTCAGGGATGGGATCGTCCTCCGGGAGCGGCGCGGGGAAGGTGTCAGGGGTCGCCATGAATCATGCTCCAGTGCAGGCACAGCAGGTGGGCATGCGCTTCCAGCCGCCTGCGGATGCGGGACAGCGCAGGGTGCGCCAGCCCGATGATCCGGGCGGGCTCCGGCGGGCCATGGGGACAGTTGAGCCAGAACACGGCCTCGGCGCCGTTGCCGATCACGTGCACGTGGGGCGGGCGGTGATCGTTGGTGTAGATCACGACGCGCCAGCCCTCGAATCGCAGGATGGTTGCCATAGTATATAAAAACCCAAGCGGTTTGGATAGAATGGGGCAAACCCCATCGTCAGCATGCGCGTGGGCATGCCGGTCGGGGGATCGAAGGCGCGCGTTTTGTCCGCTGGGGGTATGCCGGAGGGAGATAAAGCTCCAGGGCCGGCGGGGTGGCGCGCGGGTTCAGCCGCCGTCCGGCCGCTTGCGCGGCCGTTGGCGCGCGGCTACGCCGCCGCGCCCGCCAGCCTTTGCAGCAGGCCGCGCAGCCTCTGCACGCGGCCGGGCACGTCCACCGTGCCGCCGAAGGCGATCTTCAGGCGGTCGGGGCCGTTCAGGCGGACCTGGCGGTCCTGCTGCACCAGCTCGATGATGCGGATCGGGTCCACGTTGGGCTGGGCGGCGAACTGGATCGAGGCCTGGGTTTCGCCGGCGTCGATCTTGATCACGCCCAGCGGCTCGGCCAGCAGCCGCAGGCGGTGCAGCGACAGCAGGGTCTGGCCGGCCTCGGGCAGCTTGCCGTAGCGGTCGATCAGCTCTTCCTGCAGCAGGGCGAGCGCGTCGGCGTCGGCGGCGTGCGCCAGGCGCTTGTACAGGCCCAGCCGGGCCTGGACGTCGGCGCAGTAGTCCGAGGGCAGCAGCGCCGGGGCGTGCAGGTTGACCTCGCACTGGCTGCCGAAGGGCGATTCCAGGTCGGGCTCCTCGCCGGACTTCAGGGCGCGCACGGCGGCGGCCAGCATGTCGTTGTACAGGCTGTAGCCGATCTCCTGGATGTTGCCGGACTGCGATTCGCCCAGCACTTCGCCGCTGCCGCGGATCTCCAGGTCGTGCATGGCGAGGAAGAAGCCCGCACCCAGTTCCTCCATGGACTGGATGGCCTCCAGGCGCTTCTTGGCGTTGGCGGTCATGGCGTCCTCGCCCGGGGTCAGCAGGTAGGCGTAGGCCTGGTGGTGGGACCGGCCCACCCGCCCGCGCAGCTGGTGCAGCTGCGCCAGGCCGAGCTTGTCGGCGCGGTGGATGAGGATGGTGTTGGCCGTGGGCACGTCGATGCCGGTCTCGATGATGGTGGTGCACAGCAGCACGTTGAAGCGCTGCTGGTAGAAGCCCTTCATGACTTCTTCCAGCTCGCGCTCGGCCATCTGGCCGTGGGCGACGGCGATGCGGGCCTCGGGGACGAGTTCCTCCAGCCGCGCGCGGCGGTTGTGGATGGTCTCGACCTCGTTGTGCAGGAAGTAGACCTGGCCGCCGCGCTTGAGCTCGCGCAGGATGGCCTCGCGGATGGTGCTGCCGTCCTCGCGGCGCACGAAGGTCTTGATCGCCAGCCGCTTCTGCGGCGCGGTGGCGATCACGGAGAAGTCGCGGATGCCTTCCAGCGACATGCCCAGGGTGCGCGGGATGGGCGTGGCCGTCAGGGTCAGCACGTCCACCTCGGCGCGCAGGGCCTTCAGGGCCTCCTTCTGGCGCACGCCGAAGCGGTGCTCCTCGTCGATGATGACCAGGCCCAGCTGCTTGTAGCGCACCTCCTTGGAGAGGATCTTGTGCGTGCCGATGACGATGTCCACCGAGCCCTCGGCCAGGCCGGCGATGGCCTTGGCGGTTTCCTTGCCGGTGCGGAAGCGGGACAGCTCGGCGATGCGCACCGGCCAGTCGGCGAAGCGGGTGGCGAAGTTCTGCGCGTGCTGCTCGGCCAGCAGGGTGGTGGGGCACAGCAGCGCCACCTGGCGGCCGTTCATGACGGCCAGGAAGGCGGCGCGCAGGGCGACCTCGGTCTTGCCGAAGCCCACGTCGCCGCAGACCAGGCGGTCCATGGGACGCCCGGAGGTCATGTCCTGGATCACCGCCGCGATGGCGGCGGCCTGGTCGGGGGTTTCCTCGAAGCCGAAGCCCTCGGCGAAGGCCTGGTAGTCGCGGGTGGGGAACTTGAAGCGCAGGCCTTCGCGGGCGGCCCGCTTGGCGTACAGGGCCAGCAGTTCGGCGGCCGTGTCGCGCGCCTGGCGCGCGGCCTTGCGGCGGGCCTTCTCCCACTGGCCCGAGCCCAGCGGATGCAGCGGCGCCTGGTCCGGATCGGCGCCGCTGTAGCGGGCGATCAGGTGCAGCTGCGAGACCGGCACGTACAGGGTGGCGTCGCGCGCGTATTCCAGGTGCAGCAGCTCGATGGGGCCTTCGCCCAGGTCCATGCTGACCAGGCCGCGGTAGCGGCCGATGCCGTGCTGCACGTGCACCACCGGGTCGCCCACGTGCAGCTCGGCCAGGTCGCGCACCATGGCGTCGACGTCGCTGCTGCGCTCATGGCGGCGCGTGCGCGGCGGGCGGCTGGCCTGGGCGGGGTAGAGGTCGTTTTCCGTCAGCACCGCCAGGCCGGCGGGCGGCGCCTGGAAGCCGCCCGACAGCGGGGCCACCACCAGGGAAAAATGGCCCCCGCGCTGCGCCTGTGGCTTGCCGCCGCCCGAGGGGACGCTTTCCGTCTCGGGGCGGCCCGGCGATGGAAGGCGCGCTTCGCTCTGCAGCCAGTCTTGCCAGGTATCGAAGATGGCGTCGGGCTTCAGATGGTAGTCGGCCAGCAGCTCGGCGATGGTCTCGCGCCGGCCCGCGGAGTCCACGCACAGCGCCGTGCGCAGCGGGGTCGCGGCCAGGTGGCGGCGCAGGTCGGCCAGGGGATCGTCGGCGCGGCGGTTGACGGCCGCGGGCGGGCAGGGGGCGAAGTCCGGATGCGTGCCTTCGCCGGTGAACGCCAGGCGGGCCAGGCCGCGCAGGCGGGCATGGAAGGCCTCGTCGTCCAGGAACAGGGCGTCGGGCGGCAGCACCGGGCGTTCCGGGTCGGACTTCAGGAACCGCCAGCGGTTGCGCGCGTCCTGCGTGAAGCGGTCGATGGCCGCCGGGGCGTCGCCCAGCGTGACGGCGATGGTGTCGGGCGGCAGGTAGTCGAACAGCGTGGCCGTCTGCTCGAAGAACAGCGGCAGGTAGTATTCGATGCCGGCGAAGGCGATGCCGTTGCCGATGTCCCTGTAGGGCAGGGCGCGCGACGGGTCGCCCTCGAAGACTTCGCGGAAGCGCGCGCGGAAGCGGTTGCGTGCGGCCTCGTCCATGGGGAATTCGCGGCCGGGCAGCAGCTCGATCTCGCGCACCGGGTACAGGCTGCGCTGGGTGTCGCCGTCGAAGCTGCGGATGGATTCGATCTCGCGGTCGAACAGGTCGATGCGGTAGGGCAGGGCCGATCCCATGGGGAACAGGTCGATCAGGCCGCCGCGGATGCAGAATTCGCCGGGCGCGCCGACCTGGGTGACGTGGCTGTAGTTGGCCAGGGTCAGCTGGGTGCGCAGACGTTCCTCGTCCAGGGCGTCGCCCTGGCGGAAATGGAAGGTGTAGGCCGCCAGGAAGGCGGGCGGGGCCAGCCGGACCAGCGCGGTGGTGACCGGCACCACCAGGATGTCCACGGCGCCCTGGCTCAGGGCGTGCAGGGTGCGCAGGCGTTCGGAAATCAGGTCCTGGTGCGGCGAGAAGCTGTCGTAGGGCAGGGTTTCCCAGTCGGGCAGGAAGCGTACGCGCAGGTCCGGGTCGAACAGGGCGATCTCGTCGGCCAGGCGCCGGGCGGCCAGCGGGTCGGCGCAGAAGGCGGCCAGGGGGTGCCGGGCCTCGCGCGCCAGGGCGGCCAGCAGCAGGGCGTCGCCCGAGCCCGGCGGGCGCGGCTGGGCGTAGCGCTGGCCGGGCCGCAGGGCGGTCAGGGTGGGGCCGATCGAGGGCAGGGATGGAATGGAAATCGGGTGATCCATGAGGGTCCGGTGGGAGTTGCGGCGGGGGTTACGGCGGGGTTACGGCCGGCGCTTGCCGAGCAGGCTTTTCTTGGTCTTTTCCAGCACCCGGCTGGCCTGGTCGCCGCGCCGCAGGGCCACGCCCAGGGCCAGCACGTCGATGATCGCCAGGTGCGCCAGCCGCGAGATCATGGGGCTGTAGAGCGCGGTGTCCTCTTGGGTGTCGGCGCGCAGGTGCAGCGTCGCCAGTTCGGCCAGGGGCGTGCCCGAGGCGGTGATGGCGACGAGGGGGCAGCCGTTGGCCCGCGCCAGGCCGGCGGCTTCGAGCAGCTCGCGCGAGCGGCCCGAGTGCGAGATGGCGACCAGCGCGTCGGCCGGGCCCAGCAGCGAGGCCGCCATGGCCTGGATATGGCTGTCGGCATAGGCGGCGACCGCCAGGTCGTAGCGGAAGAACTTGTGCTGCGCGTCGGCGGCGACGATGCCGGAATTGCCCACGCCGTAGAACTCGATGCGTCGCGCCCGCGCCAGCAGGTCGATGGCCGCTTCGAGCGCGGCGGGGTCGAGCGCGTCGCGCACGCGCAGCAGCGCCGAGACGGCGTTGTCGAAGACCTTGCCGCTCAGGTCGGCCACGCTTTCGTCGGGCCGCAGCGAGGAATGCACGTAGGGCACCCCGGCCATCAGGCTGGCGGCCAGCCTGACCTTGAAATCCGGCCATCCCGCATGGCCCAGCGCGCGGCAGAAGCGGATGACCGTGGGCTCGCTGACTTCGGCCGCCCGGGCGATCTCGCCGATGGTCATGCGCGCGACCTCGCCGGGCCGGGCGAGCGCCAGGCGCGCGACGCGGGCGGCGGCGCGGCTCAGCCTGGGCAGGCGGGCGCGCAGCTCGGGCAGGATGGATGTGTTCATGAGGGCATCAGTATAAAGGCGGGATGAGATCGGACACGGAATGGTCCCTGCGGACCATTCCGTGCCTATCGAATCCGACCGGCCTGCAGGCCGGGAGGTGGGGGGGATCGGACATGGAAGTAGTAAAACTACGTTAAATCAGAAAAATTCGTTTTTAACGAAGAAAAATGTAGTTTGACTATAAAAAGACCTATACTGAAACTCCCTCGTCCCATTCCATCCCGCCCTCCGGAGGCTGCCGTGACCCTTCATCCCGTCGTCCAGTCCGTCACCGAACGCATCGACGCCCGCAGCCGCGCCACGCGCGAGCGCTACCTGGCGCGCAGCCGCGCCGCCTATGGGAAAAAGACCCAGCGCGCCGGGCTGGCGTGCGCCAACCTGGCCCATGCCCTGGCGGCCGAGCCCGCGCACGCCAAGGCGCGCCTGGCGGGCTCCGAACGGCCCAACCTGGCCATCGTCTCGGCCTACAACGACATGCTCTCGGCGCACCAGCCGCTGGGGCGCTATCCGGCCTGGATCCGGCAGGCCGCCTTCGCCGCCGGCGGCAGCGCCCAGTTCGCGGGCGGCGTGCCCGCCATGTGCGACGGCATCACCCAGGGCCAGGCGGGCATGGAACTGAGCCTGTTTTCCCGCGACGTGATCGCCATGTCCACGGCGATCGCGCTCAGCCACCAGATGTTCGACGCGGCGGTCTGCCTGGGGGTGTGCGACAAGATCGTGCCGGGCATGCTGATCGGCGCGCTCGGCTTCGGCCACCTGCCGGTGGTCTTCGTGCCGGCCGGACCGATGCCCTCGGGCCTCTCCAACGAGGAAAAGTCCCGCGTGCGGCAGCAGCATGCGCAGGGCGAGGTAGGCCGCGACGCGCTGCTGGCCTCGGAAATGGCCGCCTATCACGCGCCCGGCACCTGTACCTTCTACGGCACGGCCAATTCCAACCAGATGCTGATGGAAATCATGGGCCTGCATCTGCCGGGGGCGTCCTTCGTGCCGCCGGGCACCGCGCTGCGCGAGGCCCTGACGCGCGAGGCCGCGCGCCACGCGCTGGGCCTGGCCGCCGGGGGCGGGCGCTTCACGCCGGTGGCCGAAGTCATCGACGAGCGCGCGCTGGTCAACGGCATCGTCGGCCTGCTGGCCACCGGCGGCTCCACCAACCATACCCTGCATCTGGTGGCGGTCGCCCGCGCGGCCGGCATCGCCATCGACTGGGACGATTTTTCCGAGCTGTCGGCGGTGGTGCCGCTGCTGGCGCGCGTCTATCCGAACGGCCCGGCCGACGTGAACCAGTTCCAGGCGGCGGGCGGCATGGCGGTCCTGATCCGCAGCCTGCGCGAGGCCGGGCTGCTGCACGAGGACGTGACCACCATCATGGGCCGGGGGCTGGAGGCCTACACGCGCCGCCCGGCGTTGCGCGACGGCGCGCTGGTCTGGGAGGACGGCCCGCGCGCCTCGGCGGACGCGGCGGTGCTGCGCGCGGCGGACGCGCCCTTCAGCCCCGACGGCGGGCTGAAGCTGCTGCGCGGCAACCTGGGGCGCGCGGTGATCAAGGTGTCCGCCGTCGCGCCCGAGCACCGCGTGGTCGAGGCCCCCGCGCGGATCTTCGAGACCCAGGCGGCGCTGCTCGAAGCCTTCGGGCGCGGCGAGCTGGAGCGCGATCTGGTGGCGGTGCTGCGCTTCCAGGGGCCGCGCGCCAACGGCATGCCCGAACTGCACCAGCTCACCCCCGTGCTGTCCGTGCTGCAGGCCCGCGGCCACCGGGTGGCCCTGGTCACCGATGGCCGCATGTCGGGCGCCTCGGGCAAGGTGCCCGCCGCCATCCACGTCACGCCCGAGGCCTGCGCGGGCGGGCCGCTGGCGCGGCTGCGCGACGGCGACCTCGTGCGGCTGGACGCCGTCGCCGGCACGCTGGAGGTGCGGGGGGACGCGGCCTGGCTGGCGCGCGCGCCGGCCGCCTTCGATCCGGAGGCGTCCGCGCAGGGAATCGGCCGCGACCTGTTCGGCGTGGCCCGCGCCCACGCGGACGGGGCCGAGCAGGGCGCCTGCTTTTTCCAGTGGCCGCAGTGGGCGGGCCGCTGAGCGGATGCCGCTACGGGCACCAGTGGATTTCCGGCGCGGCGGCCCCGGCCAGGACCGCGCCGATCGGCGGGCCGGCGCGGCCCGCGCGCAGCGCCCGTTCCAGCACGGCGCGCTTGTCGCCGCCCGAAAGGGCGACGAACAGCCGGTCCGCGCCCAGGATCGCCGCCAGGTTCAGGGTGACGCGGCGCCAGGGCGCGGCCGGCGGGGTGACGAAGACGTAGGCGGGCGGGCGGCCCGGATCCAGGGCGGCGGCCAGTTCCGGCGCATCGGGAAACAGGGAGGCGGTGTGGCCGTCGGCGCCCATGCCCAGCACCAGCGCGTCGATGCGCGCGGGCGCGCGGATCGGCCGCCCGGCGGCGTCCAGGGGCGGCGTGAAGCGCGCGGCGGCGGCCGGCCCGCGCAGCAGGCGCCGGCGCACCAGCCCTTCATTGCGCTCGTCCGAATCCTCCGGGGCGAGGCGCTCGTCGACCAGGACGACGCGGATGCGCGCCCAGGGCAGGGCCGCGTCGTGCAGGACGTCGAACAGCGGGCCGGGCGAGCGGCCGCCCGAGACCGCCAGGCAGGCCTCGCCGTGGCGGCCGGCGGCCTCCGCCAGCACGGCGGCCAGCGCCGCCGCGAGCGCGCGGGCCTGGGCCGCCGGATCGGCGGCGATGCGCCAGACGGGCGGATTCATGCGGCGGGCTCCCCGGATCGGGCCAGTTGGGCGAGGACGCGGGCCGCGCCCAGCAGGGCGGGGTGCTGCGCCTGAATGACCCGCGTCGGGATGCGGGCCAGGTAGCCGCGGAACCGCCCCTGGTCCTCGAAGCGGGCGCGGAAGGGAGAGCGATCGAAGAACGCGCCCAGCCGCGGCACGATGCCCCCGCCGATGCAGATGCCGCCGTGCGCGCCCAGGATCAGGGCCAGGTCGGCGGCGGCCGTGCCGAGGAAGGCGCACAGGCTGTCGAGGGCCTGCACGCACAGCGGATCGGTGCCGGCGAGCGCCCGCGCGCCGATTTCCGCCGCGTCCAGCGCGGCCACGGCCACGCCCTGGCGCGCGGCGTGGGCCAGGTATAGGTTTTCCAGCCCGGGGCCGGACACCAGGCGTTCGGCCGAGACGTGGCCGTGGCGCTCGCCGATCCATTCGATCAGCTCGGCCTCCTCGCGTCCGCGCGCGGCCAGCGAGGCGTGGCCGCCTTCCCCGGCCACGGGGACGTAGTCCGCGCCGCAGGGGACGAGCCCGGAGACGCCCAGGCCCGTGCCGGGGCCGATCAGGCCGATCGCCGCACCGGCCCGGGGCGCGCCGCCGCCGACCTGGCGCAGGTCCGCGGGGCGCAGCGCCGGGATCGCCATGGCCAGCACGGCGAAATCGTTCATCACCCGCAGCACGTCCAGCCCCAGGGCGGCCCGCAGCGCCGAGATCGAGAAGCGCCAGTGGAGGTTGGTCATGCGCACCTGGTCTTCCCAGACCGGGCTGGCGATGCCGAAGGCGCACCAGCGCGGCGCGGGCGCGCGGACCGCTTCCAGGTAGGCTGCGATGGCCTGCGCCGGGCCGCCGAAGGCCGGGCTGGGCAGGACGCGGGTGTGGACCAGGGGCCCGCCCTCGGCCAGGATCAGGGCGAAGCGGGCGTGGGTGCCGCCGATGTCGCCGACCAGCCGGGGGAAGGTGTCCCCGGCGGCCGCGGGAAGCGCCGCGCGCGTCACGGGTCCTGTCCTTCGAGATCCAGCCCGGTGTGCCAGTACAGGCCGTGGCGGGCCAGCATGGCCTCGGCCGCGGCGGGACCCCAGGAGCCGGCGGCGTAGGGTTCGGCGGCCTGGCCCACCTCCGTCCAGGCCCGCAGGATGGGCTCGATCCAGCGCCAGGCGGCCTCCTGCTCGTCGCGGCGCACGAACAGGGTCAGGTTGCCCTTGAGGATGTCGCCCAGCAGCCATTCGTAGGCCGCCAGCCGGCGGGACTGCGAGGCCTTGGAAAAATCGAGGTTCAGCGACACCGGCTGCAGGCGCATGCCGTCGCCGGGCCGCTTGGCCATCAGGTGCAGCGACAGGGTTTCCTGCGGCTGCATGCGGATGACGATGCGGTTGGCCTGGAGGCCGGCCAGGGGCGTGTCGAAGATCGACGTGGGCACGTCGCGGAACGAAATCACGATTTCCGCCAGGCGCCGGTGCATGCGCTTGCCGGTGCGCAGGAAGAACGGCACGCCGGCCCAGCGCCAGTTGTTGATGCGCGCCGTCAGGGCGACGAAGGTCTCGACCTGGCTGTCGGCCTGGACGCCGGCTTCCTCGCGGTAGGCGGGCCCGGCCGCCGAGGCCAGATATTGGCCGCGCACCGTGTGCGTCAGCACGGCCGCGCCGCCCAGCGGCTCCAGCGCGGCGAGCACCTTCAGCTTTTCGTCGCGCACGGCGTCGGCATGGGTGCTGGGCGGGGATTCCATGGCGATGATGCACAGCATCTGCAGCAGGTGGCTCTGCACCATGTCCCGCAGCGCGCCGGTGTGGTCGTAGAACTCGCCGCGCGAGCCGATGCCTTCCTGCTCGGCGACCGTGATCTGGACGTCGCGCACCCATTCGCGGCGCCAGAGCGGTTCGAGCAGGGTGTTGCCGAAGCGCAGGGCCAGCAGGTTCTGGACCGCTTCCTTGCCCAGGTAGTGATCGACGCGGTAGGTCCGGGATTCCAGGAAATAGCGGCCGATGTCGTCGTTGATGGCCTGCGAGGAGGCCAGGTCCTGGCCGAGGGGCTTTTCCACGGCGATCCGGCTGTCGGGCAGGATCAGGTCGTGGGCGTGGAGCCCGCGGCAGATGGGGGAGAACAGCGACGGCGCGGTGGACAGGTAGAACACGCGCGTGCGGTCCGGCCGCAGGCGCGCGGCCAGCGCGGCGAAGCCTTCCTGCTGGTGGACGTTCAGCGGCTGGTAGTGCAGCCGCTGCTCGAAGCCGGCCCAGTCGCGCAGCAGCAGGCCGCGCGCCTCCAGCGCGGCGCGCAGCCATGCCCGGTAGGCGTCGTCGTCGTGGGGCGTGCGCCCGCTGGCGACGATCCGCATCGGGTCGGGCAGCAGGCCCTGGCAGTGCAGGCGGTACAGGGCGGGCAGCAGCTTGCGCACGGCGAGATCCCCGGTGCCGCCGAAGAGGATGAAGTCGGTGTCTGGAAGCGCGCTCATGGTTTCGGTGCGGGGGGGCGGGTCGGCAGTGTGGGGTGGTATGGAATAGGGCTCCGCATCCATTATGTAGTAAAAGTACAGTCCCGCTCCGCTCCCCGCGCATCCTTCCGGACTTTCCGCCCATGAGCAATCATCCGCCGCGCAGCACGATCGCCGACGTGGCCCGCCACGCGGGGGTTTCCAAGGCCACGGTATCGCGGTTCCTGAACCACCGCGACACCCTGCTGTCGCCGGAAATCGCCCGCCGGGTCGAGGCCGCGATCGAGGCCCTGTCCTATACGCCCAGCCCGATGGCCCGGGCGCTCAAGCGCGGCCGCTCGCGGCTGATCGGCCTGGTGGTGGCCGACATCACCAATCCCTATTCCGTCGCCGTGCTGAGCGGGGCCGAGCAGGCCTGCCGCCAGGCGGGCTACCTGATGATGCTGTTCAACCTGGGCAACGAGCGCGAGCGCGAGAGCGTGGGCCTGCAGGTGCTGTCCACCTACCAGGTCGAGGGCTTCATCCTGAACACCATGGGCCTGGAGCAGGGCGCGGTGCTGACGCCGGCCCTGCGCGGCCGGCCGGTGGTGCTGGTCGATCGCCTGCACCAGGGCCTGGACGTCGATTTCGTCTCGCTGGACAACCGCCAGGCCGTCGATGCCTGCCTGGACCACCTGATGGCCGCGGGCTACCGCGATTTCCTGTTCGTCAGCGAGCCGCTGGGCGCGGTCAGTTCCCGCATCGAGCGCATCCGCGCCTACGAGACGCGGCTGGCGGCCCTGGGCGCGCCGGCCACCGGCTGGTGGATCGAGGCGGGCGCCGGCGATCCGTCCGGCCTGGCACGGGCCTTGCGGGATCTGCGCGCCGGCGCGCGCCGCCCGCCCGCGGTGATCGCGGGCAACGGGGTCGTGACCATGCGCATCGTGGCCGCCGTGGCGGAACTGGGCTGGCGCCTGGGGCCGGACATCGGCCTGATCGGCATCGACGACACGCCCTGGGCGCCATACGTCGGGCCGGGCATCAGCGCGGTGGCGCAGCCCACCGACGCCCTGGGCAGCCTGGCGGCGCAATGCCTGATCGAGCGCATCGGCGGGCTGGCCGTGCCCGCCCGCACGATCCGCCTGCCCGGGACGCTGATGGCGCGGGGTTCGACGCGGCTGGAGCCGTAGGCGGGCCGCCGGCGGCCGCCCGGATCGGCGCGCTCCGCCGGGCGCGGCGTGGAAAGATGTGCCATCGGACGGGTGGCGACGCGATCCGATGCGCCCAGGGTTAGCCCCGATTTTCAAAGGCGGTGCGCTTCAGTACAATGAAACCGGTTTCATCGATGCGGATTCCCCGGCGATCCCCATGAATTACACCTTCCAGTTCGGTCCGGTATTCCAGGCATGGCCGCTGCTGCTGCACGGCACGTGGATGACGATCCAGCTCTCCGGCCTGGCGATGTTGCTCGGCCTGGCGGTGGCGGTGCTGTGCGCCTGGGGCAAGACGTCGGGGCCGGCGCCGCTGCGGGCGCTGATCCAGGTCTACATCGAACTCATCCGCAACACGCCGTTCCTGGTCCAGCTGTTCTTTTTCTTCTTCGCGCTGCCGGCCGTCGGCGTGCGCTGGTCGCCCTACACGGCGGCGCTGGTGGCCATGACGGTCAATCTGGGCGCCTACGCCACGGAAATCGTGCGCGCCGGGATCGAGGCCATCCCGCGCGGCCAGATCGAGGCCGGCCTGGCGCTGAATCTCACGCGGGTCGAGATCTTCCGCTTCGTGGTGCTGAAACCCGCGCTGCGCGCCATCTATCCGGCACTCACCAGCCAGTTCATCCTGCTGATGCTGGCCTCCAGCGTGGTGTCGGTGATCTCGGCCGACGACCTGACCTCGGTGGCCGCCACCCTGCAGTCCGAGACCTTCCGCAGCTTCGAGATCTACATCGTCATCACCCTGATCTACCTGGCGCTGACGCTGTGCTTCTCCTACGTCTTCCGCCGGATCCACGACCGGTATCTCAGCTATCCGGACGGCCGCTCATGAGAACCTTCGGCTCCTCCGACTTCTGGTACATCCTGCAGGCCGCCCAGTGGACGGTGCTGCTGTCGATCATCGCCTTCATCGGCGGCGGCCTGGTCGGGCTGGCGGTGGCCCTGGCGCGCACCGGCGCGAACCGCGCCGTCCGGGCGCTGGCCACGGGATTCATCAAGGTGTTCCAGGGCACGCCGCTGCTGCTGCAGCTGTTCCTGGTGTTCTTCGGCGCGCCGGTGGTCGGCTTCGAGGTCGATCCCTGGACGGCCGCGGCCGTGGCGCTGACGCTGAACGCGGGCTCGTTCCTGGGCGAGATCTGGCGCGGCTGCATCGAAGCCGTGCCGCGCGGCCAGTGGGAAGCCGCCGCCGCCCTGGGGCTGAACTACCGCGACCGCCTGCGCGACGTGATCCTGCCGCAGGCGCTCAAGATCGCCGTGCCGCCCACGGTCGGCTATCTGGTCCAGGTCATCAAGGGCACGTCGCTTGCCGCCATCATCGGCTTCACCGAACTGACCCGCGCCGGCCAGATCGTGAACAACGCCACGTTCGAGCCCATGGTGGTGTTCTCCATCGTGGCGGCCCTGTATTTCCTGCTGTGCTGGCCGCTGTCGCTGCTGGCCGGGCGGATGGAGCGGCGCCTGGCGCTTTCCCAGGCGCGCGAATGAGCGCCTGATTTCCGGGGCGAGTCCCGCCCCTTTTCAGTGTCAACAGGCCCCAGGCCGACAACCTCACGGAGACGTACTATGTTCAAGAGTCACACCTTGCGCGGCATATTGGGGGGCACCCTGCTGGCCGCCTGCGCCACCCTGGCCGTCGGCCTGGCGCCCGCGGCTTCGGCCGAGACCATCGACCAGGTCAGGCAGAAGGGCGAGCTGACGGTCGGCATGCTGGTCGATTTCCCGCCCTACGGCATCATGAACGCCGAGAACCAGCCCGACGGCTACGACGCCGACGTGGCCAAGCTCCTCGCCAAGGACCTGGGCGTGAAGCTCAAGATCGTGCCGGTCACCGGCCCCAACCGCATCCCCTACCTGCTGACCGACAAGGTCGACGTGCTGGTGGCCTCGCTGGCGATCACGCCGGAGCGGGCCAAGCAGGTGCAGTTCTCGCACCCGTACTCGGCCGCGCAGATCGTGGTGTTCGGCGGCAAGGACCTGAAGATCTCCGGTCCGGAAGGCCTGTCGGGCAAGAAGATCGGCGTGGCGCGCGCCAGCACCCAGGACATCGCGGTCAGCAAGATCGCCCCGAAGGACGCCGACATCCGCCGCTTCGACGACGACGCCTCGGCCATGCAGGCCCTGCTGTCGGGCCAGGTCGATGCGATCGGCTGCTCCACCACGGTGGCCGCCGGCATCGCCAAGCGCGCCCCGGACCGCTTCGACAACAAGTTCGTGCTGCTGCAGCAGGAAATGGCGGTCGCCATGCGCCCGGGCCAGCCGGAAACGCTCAAGGCCGTCAACGAGCTGATCGACCGCAACGTCCAGAACGGCGAATTCAGCAAGCTCTACCAGAAGTGGCTGGGCACGCCGCTGCCCCAGCTGAAGCAATCCTGATCGACTCCCGACCCGCCGCCATGACCGCGACCCCGACCCGCAACGCGCCTCCGGGCGCTCCGATCATCCAGATCGAGAAGCTCAACAAATGGTATGGGCAGTTCCATGCCCTGACCGACATCGACCTGACGGTGGCGGCGGGCGAGCGCATCGTGATCTGCGGGCCTTCGGGTTCGGGCAAGTCCACCCTGATCCGCTGCATCAACGGCCTGGAGTCCATCCGGGACGGGCGCATCGTGGTGGACGGCATCGTCCTGGGCGCCGACGGGCGCGGGGTCGATGCCGTGCGGCAGGAAGTCGGCATGGTGTTCCAGCAGTTCAACCTGTTTCCGCACATGACGGTGCTGCGCAACTGCATGCTGGCGCCGATGCGCTCGCGCGGGCTGAAGGCCGACCAGGCCGAGGCCCTGGCGATGGAATATCTGTCGCGCGTGCGGATCGCCGAGCAGGCGCACAAATACCCCAGCCAGCTCTCGGGCGGGCAGCAGCAGCGCGTGGCCATCGCCCGCGCGCTGTGCATGACCCCCAAGGTCATGCTGTTCGACGAGCCCACCTCCGCGCTGGACCCGGAAATGGTCAAGGAGGTCCTGGACACCATGATCGGCCTGGCGCGCGACGGCATGACCATGCTGTGCGTGACCCACGAGATGGGCTTCGCCCGCAGCGTGGCCGACCGGGTGATCTTCATGGCCGACGGCCGGATCGTCGAGCAGGCGCCGCCGGACCAGTTCTTCGAGAACCCGAGCCACGAGAAGACGCGCAGCTTCCTCGGCCAGATCCTGAATCACTGAGGGCCGGCCATGCACATGCAGATTCCGGCGCGCGGCGCGCTGGTGTCCCTGACGGCGTTCGGCGCCGACGAAGTCCGGCGCCATGGCCAGGCCTGGTTCGCGCGCCTGGCGCGCACGGCCGGCGCCGACGGCATCGAGGTGCGCGGCGAGCTGCTGCGCGAGGATGCCGCGGGCGAGCTCGACGCGCTGGCGGCGCTGGCCGCCGAGGCCGGCCTGGCGCGCGTCTATTCCAGTCCGCGCGGGATCTGGGACGCCTCCGGCCGCCTCGACGAGGCCGCGGTGCGCGAAGGCCTGGAGCGCGCGGCCCGGCTGGGGGCGGCCTGGCTGAAAATGTCGATCGGCGGCTTCGCACCGCACGCCCCGGCGGGCCTGGACAGCCTGCGGATCCTGCTGGCCGGCGCGCCGGTCGAGCTGCTGGTGGAGAACGACCAGACGGAATCGGCGGGCACGGTCCCGGCCCTGCGGGCCTTCTTCCGCGCGGCCGACGATGCCGGGCTGCCGCTGGGCATGACCTTCGACATGGGCAACTGGCACTGGGTGGGCGAATGCCCCCTGCGGGCGGCCGGCGTCTTCGGGTCGCGCGTGCGCTACGTGCATTGCAAAGGGGCGCTGCGGCGTCCCGACCGCTGGGTGGCCGTGCCGCTGGAGTCGTCCGCCGCGCCCTGGCGCGCGGTGCTGCGGGCGCTGCCCGCCGCCGCCCCCCGGGCCATCGAATATCCGCTGACGGGCGCGGATCTCGCCCGGATCACCGGCCAGGCGCTGGACGCGCTGCGCCGACTGGAGCAATCTTCCCATGACAACGACTGAACCGCTCGACGTCGTCACGCTGGGCGAGGCGATGGTGATGCTGGTGGCCGGGCAGCCCGGGCCGCTGGAACAGGTGGAGATCTTCCACAAGCGCACCGCCGGCGCCGAGACCAACGTGGCCATCGGCCTGGCCCGCCTGGGCCTGCACGTGGGCTGGGGCAGCCGCCTGGGACAGGATTCCCTGGGCCGCTACCTGCTCGACAGCCTGCGTGGCGAGGGCGTGGACTGTTCGCGCGTGGCCCTGGCGCCGGGCGAGCGCACCGGCCTGCTGTTCAAGGGCCGGGTCCTGGACGGCAGCGACCCCAAGGTCGAATACCACCGGGCGGGCTCGGCCGCCAGCCGCATGCGCCTGGACGACGTGGACCTGGACTGGCTGCTGTCGGCCCGCCACCTGCACGCCACCGGGGTGTTCGCGGCGGTGTCGGCGGACAGCTTCGAGGTGTCGCGCCAGACCATGCGCCTGATGCGCAAGGCCGGCCGGACCGTGTCCTTCGATACCAACCTGCGTCCCACGTTGTGGGCCTCGACCGAGGCCATGCGCGCCGGCATCAACGAACTGGCCGCCCTGGCGGACTGGGTGCTGCCCGGCATCGAGGAAGGACGCCTCCTGACCGGCGAGCACGAGCCCGAAGCCGTCGCGCGCTTCTACCTCGGCCTGGGCGCGCGCCTGGTGGTCGTCAAGCTCGGCCCCGACGGGGCGTATTACGATGACGGCACGCGCAGCGGCCACGTGCCGGCCAGCCCGGTGGAGCGCGTCGTCGATACCGTCGGCGCGGGCGACGGCTTCGCCGTGGGGGTGATCAGCGGCCTGCTCGAAGGCCTGCCGCTGGAACGCGCCGTGGCGCGCGGGGCCTGGATCGGCGCGCGCGCGGTGCAGGTGCGCGGCGACACCGAAGGCCTGCCCACCCGGGCCGTGCTGGGGCTGGCCGGGCTGTAGCCGGCCGGTTCGTCGGCCGGCTTGCCGGCCTGCCGCCCGCGGGGCGGCGCGGCGACCGGTCCATCTTGGCCAATCCATCTTTTCAGGGAGTCCGTCTCATGCCACGCCAGACCGTCCTCGTCTACCGCGAACTGCCCCAGCCGCAGCTGGCGCGGATCCAGGCGGAGCACGAGGTCATCCAGGCCGATCCCCGGCGCGAGGACCAGCGCGAGGCGTTCTTCCAGGCGCTGGGCCGGGTCCAGGGCATGATCGGCTCCAGCGTCCGCCTGGACGCGGCGATGCTCGACCGGGCGCCCGCCCTGCGGGTGGTGTCCAGCATCTCGGTGGGCGTGGACGCCTATCCGCTGGCCGCGCTGCGCGAGCGCGGCATCGTGCTGTGCCACACGCCCGGGGTGCTGACCGAATCGGTGGCGGACCTGCTGTTCGGCATGGTGCTGGCCACCAGCCGCCGGCTGTGCGACATGGCGAGCCTGGTGCGCGAAGGGCGGTGGGTGCGCAACGTCGGCCCCGAGGAATACGGCTGGGACGTGCACGGCAAGACCCTGGGCATCGTCGGCTACGGCCGCATCGGCCAGGCGCTGGCGCGCCGGGCGGCGCTGGGCTTCGGCATGCCGGTCGTCTATCACGCCCGGCGCCCGGTCGGCAGCGGCCTGCCGCCCGGCAAGGCGCGCGCCGCCGGACTGGACGAGCTGCTGGAGGCGGCCGATTTCGTGGTGCTGGTCCTGCCGCTGACCGACTCCACGCGCGGCCTGATCGGGCCGCAGGCCTTCGCCCGCATGAAGCCCGGCGCGATCCTGATCAATGGCGCGCGCGGCCCCATCGTGCAGGAGCGCGCCCTGCTGGACGCGCTGGAGAGCGGGCGCCTGCGCGCGGCCGGGCTGGACGTGTTCGACGTCGAGCCGCTGCCGCCGGACTCGCCGCTGCGCGGCCATCCGCGCATCCTGGCGCTGCCGCACATCGGCTCGGCCACGCACGAGACGCGCACGGCCATGGCGGCCATGGCGGTCGACAATCTGTTGCGGGTGCTGCGGGGCGAGGCTCCGGCGGCCGCCTATCCGCTCGGTTGATGGCAGGTTGAAGTCAGGCTGACGCCTGGTTGATGTCCGGTTGATGTCCGGTCGGGCGCGCGGCGCCGGCATGATGCGGCGAGCCGTGCCGGGCTCCGCCGGCCGGGGCGCGGCCGGCGGCTGCGCCGGCCCGCCGCCGCAACGGATTCAGGGGTTGCCCAGCGCGTGGGCCTCGCGGGCGAGGGCCGTGATGGCGTCCCATTGGCGGGCCTCGACGGCGGCCGCCGGAGTCAGCCAGGAGCCGCCCACGCAGCCGACGTTGGGCAGGGCCAGGTACTGGGCGGCGTTGCCCGCGTGAATGCCCCCCGTGGGGCAGAAGATCAGGTCGGGCAGGGGGCCGTGCCAGGCCTTCAGCAGCGCCGCGCCCCCCACGGCCTCGGCCGGGAACAGCTTCTGCACCAGGAAACCCAGCTCGGCCGCGCGCATGGCCTCCGACGCCGTGGAGACCCCCGGCAGGAAGGGTATGCCCGAGGCGTGCGCGGCGCGCGCCAGGTCTTCGGTGAGGCCGGGACTGATGCCGAAGCGGGCGCCGGCGCGCACGGCGGCGTCCAGCTGCTGCGGCGTGCGCACGGTGCCCACGCCGACCACCGCCTCGGGCACCTGGGCCCCGATGGCGGCGATGGCGTCCAGCGCCGCCGCCGAACGCAGCGTGATTTCCAGCGTGCGCACCCCGCCCGCGACCAGCGCGCGGGCCAGATCCACGGCCGTGTCCGGGTCGCGGACCACGATGACCGGCATGACGGGGCTGAGTTCGATCAGTTCGAGGGCGTTCATGGGCAGGAGGGCGCGGGCGCCGAAGCGGTGAATGTAGCCATTCTACATGCGAAAGAGGATGGCATCGATGTTTTCACGATCGTGATATTCCGGCTACTTTTCCGGGGAACCTTTCCGGGGAACCTTTCCGGGGAACCTTTCCGGATGATCCTTCACGGATGATCCTTCACGGATGATCCTTGCCGGATGATCCCTCACGGATGATCCTTCACGGATGAGCTGTGCCGGATGGATTTTTCTGGATGAGCCTCCCCCGCCGGCCTTTCCCGGCCGGATCTTCCGCAGCCGGCCCTTTCGGGAGAGCCTTGCCGGGAACTTCTTTGGCGAACACCTTCCGCGCGGCCCCTGCGGGGCGCGCCGGATTCCAGGATCGCCGTGGGCTAAAATCGCTCCCCATGAACGCACCCTTGCGCCCGCCCGGCGCGGCACGGCCCGCGCGCCCGCCCGGCCTGGACGGGAAGGCTTCCCGATGACCGCGCCCCTGATCGCCCTGGTGCCCGCCGCCGGCATCGGCGCGCGCGCCGGCGCCGCCGACGGCCGGCCGAAGCAGTACCGCGCCCTGGGCGGCGAGCCCATGCTGCGCCATGCCGTACGCGCGCTGCTGGCCGATCCCCGCATCGCGCAGGTCCGGGTGGCCGTGGCGCCCGGCGATCCCTGGGCGGACGAGGCGCTCGCGGGCCTGCCGCGCACGGTCTGGCGGCCCTGCGGCGGCCCCACGCGCGCCGAGACGGTGCGCGCCGCCCTGCGGGACGCGGCCGCCGACGCGGCCCTGGCCGACGACACCTGGGTGCTGGTGCACGACGCCGCCCGGCCGGGCCTGCCGGCCGACGCCCTGGCGCGCCTGATCGACGCCTGCCTGTCGCGGGACCGGGGCGGGCTGCTGGCCCTGCCGGTGGCCGACACGGTCAAGCAGGCCGCGGACGCGCCCGCGGATCACGCCCGCGTGGCGCGGACCCTGCCGCGCGAGGGCCTGTGGCTGGCGCAGACGCCGCAGATGTTCCGCGCCGGCGAGCTGCGGGCGGCGCTGGACGCGTGCGCCGGCGACCCGCGCGTGACCGACGAGGCCTCGGCGGTGGAGCTGGCCGGCGCGTCGGACCGCGCGCCGCTGCTGGTGCGCGGCGCGCGGGCCAACGACAAGCTGACCTGGCCGGAAGATTTCGCCTGGTTCGAGGACCGGTTGGCGGCGCGTGGCGCGCCGCGCGTCCGCTGAACGGCACCCCACTGGAGCACGCCCCCCATCATGACGTCCCCCTTTCCTTTCCGCATCGGCCAGGGCCACGACCTGCACGTCCTGGCCGAAGGCCGGCCGCTCATCATCGGCGGCGTGCGCATTCCCCACGACCGGGGCCTGGTCGGCCATTCGGACGCCGACGTGCTGCTGCACGCGATCACCGACGCGGTGCTGGGCGCCGCCGGACTGGGGGACATCGGCCGCCATTTCTCCGACCGCGACCCGCGCTGGGCCGGTGCCGACAGCCGCCTGTTCCTGCGCGAGGCCGCGCGCCTGGCCCGCGAGGCGGGCTGGACCGTGGTCAACGTGGACGCCACGGTGCACGCGCAGGCGCCGAAGATCGCGCCGTACGCGCCGGCCATGGCCGCCTGCATCGCCGGCGAACTCGGCATCGAGGCGGCGAGGGTGAACGTCAAGGCCAAGACCAACGAGGGACTGGGCTACCTGGGCCGGGGCGAGGGCATCGCGGCCAGCGCCGTGGCGCTGCTGGCCCAGGTCTAGGAGGCTCCAGCTACAGCGTACCGCCCCCGATGGGGCGGTTGCAGGCGCACAGCTCGTCGGTGAGCAGCGCGTCGAGGACGCGCAGGGTTTCCTCGGGGCTGCGGCCGACGTTGAAGTTGTTGACCGACACGTGCTGGATGATGTTGTCCGGATCGACGATGAAGGTGGCCCGCAGGGCGACGCCCTCGGATTTTTCGCGGATGCCCAGCGGATCGACCAGCGCGCCCGCCGTGTCGCTGAACTGGTAGTGATTGAGCTTGTCGAATTCGGGGCTGGCGCGCCGCCAGGCGAGCTTGACGTATTCGTTGTCGGTCGAGCCGCCCATGAGCACGGCGCCGCGCGCCTCGAATTCCTCGGCCAGGGCGTTGAAGCCGAGGATTTCCGTCGGGCAGACCTGGGTGAAGTCCTTGGGGTAGAAGTAGATCACCTTCCATTTGCCGGGGAAGGACGATTCCGTGATGTCCTCGAAGGCCGAGACGCCGTTTTCCTCGTGCTGATTGAATCCCGGCTTGACGCCGGTGACGCGGAAGGCCTCGAGCTTGTCGCCTATGGTTTTCATCGGGGCTCCTGAGATGAGTACGGCCATGGGGGCCGCCGTCCCATTCTACGCCATGGCCCCGGCCGCGCGGGCCGGCGCCGTGCCAGCCGGCGCCCTGCTAGCCCTTGGCCTTGGGGATCTCGATGCGCGCCAGCAGCCCGTGCGGGATGTTGGGCGCCAGGGTGAACTTGCCGCCCACCTGGCCCAGCAGCCGCTCGACGATGGACAGGCCCAGGCCGGCGCCGCTCACCCCGGTGCGGGCGGATTCGCCGCGCGCGAAGGGCCGCAGCAGCCGCTGGATGTCGGTCTGGGGGATGCCCACGCCCTGGTCGCGGACCTCGATGGTGAGCTGGTTGCCGGCCTGGTAGGCGACCAGCCGGATGTGGGCGCGCCCGTCGCTGGCGCTGCGGCCGTAGCGCCGCGCGTTCTCGATCAGGTTGCTGACGATGCGCTTGAGGTCGTTGGCGCTGATCCGCGCCTGCAGGCCGGGCTGGATGGAGGCTTCCAGCTCGCCGCCCAGGGATTCGGTGTGGCTGCGCTCGCGCTCGAACAGGTCCCGCAGCACGGAGGACACGTCGACGCCGGTTTCGGGCACCTGGCCGGCCGGGCGCGCGTATTCCATCAGCTGGCCGATGCTGTGGTTGATCTGGGCCAGATCCTCGTCGATGGCCTGGCGGGCCTCGTCGGTCATGTGGCTCATCTCGATTTCGAGGCGGATGCGCGCCAGCGGGGTGCGCAGGTCGTGGGAGATCCCCGCCAGCATGATTTCCCGGTCGGCCTCGTTCTGCCGCAGGTCGCGCGCCATGCGGTTGAAGGCGATGTTCATGTCGCGGATCTCGACCGGCCCCTTTTCCGGCAGCGGGGTGGGGGTCTCGCCGCGCGCGAGCTGCTGGGCGACCTTGGCCAGCTGGGCCAGGGGCTGGTTGATGAAGCGCACGCTGATGGCCGCGCCCAGCAGCGCCAGCATCAGGGACGCCGCCACCCAGCCCAGCCATTCGCGGCCGGTGGTCAGGCGCAGCTGGTCGCGGTCGAAGACCAGCCAGTACAGGTCCTCGTTGATGTTGAAGCTGATCCAGATGCCGGGCACCTGGTTCACGGACCACATGATGGCCGTCTGGCTGCCCAGGCGGTTGCGGATCTCGCCGGACACGTTGGTCCAGTAGTCGGAGTGGGGCAGGGGCTCGAGCACGTCGGAACGCTCGCGCGGCTGGACGCGCAGGCTTTCCTGGGTGGCCAGGTCCAGCAGCAGGGAGGGCCGCACGGGCGGCGGCGCGTACACCAGGGCCGAGCGCGTGATGCTGACCGTAGTGGCGATGCGCTGCGCCAGCTGCGCGGCGCGCGGGCCTTCCTCGATGTTGAAGACGATCTGCAGCCACGCCCCCAGGCTGACCAGCATCAGCGAGGCGATCAGCAGGAAGGACCGGCTGAACAGCCCCAGCCGCAGCCGGAGCCGGATGCCGTGCCGGAGCCGCCTCGAAAAAGTCATGGATGCCTGCACCTGGATGCTGGACGCGGGTGCGCGGCCCGCGGGAGGGAAGAGGGCCTACTGGCCGCCGTCGGGCACGAACACGTAGCCCAGCCCCCAGACCGTCTGGATGAAGACCGGCTTGGAGGGGTTGGGCTCGATCAGCTTGCGCAGGCGCGAGATCTGCACGTCCAGGCTGCGGTCGAAGGCTTCGTATTCGCGGCCCCGGGCCAGTTCCATGAGCTTGTCGCGCGACAGCGGGACCTTGGGGTGGCGGGCGAAGACCTTGAGCACGGAGAATTCGCCAGTGGTGATGGGCACGGCTTCGCCGTTGCGCGTCAGGGTGCGGGTGGAGAGGTTCAGCACGTAGGGGCCGAATTCCACGGATTCGTTTTCCTGGCTGGGGGCGCCGGGGTGTTCTTCGGTGCCGCGGCGGCGCAGGATGGCGTTGACCCGGGCGAGCAGCTCGCGCGGGTTGAAAGGCTTGGTGAGGTAGTCGTCGGCGCCCATTTCCAGCCCGACGATGCGGTCGATTTCCTCGGCCTTGGCGGTCAGCATGATGATGGGCGTGTTGTCGTGGCTGCCGCGCAGGCGGCGGCAGATGGACAGGCCGTCCTCGCCGGGCAGCATCAGGTCCAGCACCAGGAGATCGAAGTGTTCGCGTTGCCAGAGCTTGGCCATTTCCTTGGCGTCCTCGGCGACGTAGACATTGAAACCCTGCTCGGACAGGTAACGGCGCAGCAGATCGCGCAGCCTGGGATCGTCGTCGACGATGAGGATCTTGCGGGTGAGGGTCTGGGTTTGCGTGTTCATGCGGAAAATGTAACAGGGTCGGGAAATGGGCACCAGCGCTTATCACAACAAATTACACAATAAGCGTTTGGTCGTCGTTTGGGAAACAGGAATAAGCGCCACCCTTGGCCTCTCCTTTAAAATGGCCGGGCCATGGACGATTTTCACATTCTCGCGTTTGAAACATCAAGCACTTTGTGCGGCGTCGCGCTGCTGTCCCGGACGGCCGGCCGCACCCGGCTGCGCACGGCCCAGCACGAGGGCCGCGGCGCGCACGCCGAGCGCATCCTGCCCATGGCGCAGGGGCTGCTGGACCAGGCCGGCCTGGCGCGGCGCGACCTGTCGGCGATCGCCTTCGGCCAGGGGCCGGGGGGCTTCACGGGGCTGCGCGTGGCCTGCGGCGTCGCCCAGGGCCTGGCCGTGGCGCTCGACGTCCCCGTGCTGCCGGTGGATTCCCTGTGCGCGGTGGCGCTGCAGGGGGCCGGCGAGGACCCGACGGGGGTGCACGTGGTGCTGCAGGACGCGCGCATGAACGAGGTCTACGCCGCCGCCTACCGCGCGGGCGGCGCGGACTGGGTCACGCTGCAGGCGCCGGCCCTGCTGGCGCGCGCCGACGTGGCGGACTGGGCCGCGCGCGAATCGGCCGGCTGGGGCATGCGGGCGGGGGGCGGCTGGACGGCGCATGGCGATGCGCTCGACGTCTTTCCCGGCCTGGCGCGCGAGCTCGAAGCCCTGGGCGCGCGGCGCGCGGCCGCGGCGCCGGAGGGCGCGCACGCCCAGGCCGGCACCATCGCCCGGCTGGCGGAGCAGGCCTGGCGGGAAGGGCGGGCGGTGGACGCCGCCCTGGCCTCGCCCGCCTACGTGCGCGACAAGGTCGCCTACACCACGGTCGAGCGCGCCGGCGGGCTGGGGGGCAATCCCCAGGTGGATGCGGCGGCCCTCACCCTGCACGACATGACGGCCGCCGACGTCGACGAGGTCGCCGCCATCGAGAGCCGGGTGCAGTCCTTTCCCTGGACGCGCAAGAATTTCGCCGACGGCCTGGCCGCCGGCTATCGCGGCTGGGTGGTGCGCCGCATGGGGGCGATGCTCGGCTTCGCCCTGGTGATGGATGCCCCGGACATGGCGCACCTGCTGGTCATCGGCGTGCGCCCCGACGCGCAGCGCCAGGGCGTGGGCGAGCGCCTGCTGCGCCGCTGCATCGACCATTGCCGCCAGGCCGGCCTGCCGGCCCTGACGCTGGAAGTCCGCCCCAGCAACGAACGCGCCATCGCCTTCTATCGCCGCCACGGCTTCGCCCAGGTGGGACTGCGGCGGGGCTATTACCCGGCCACCCAGGGACGCGAGGATGCCTGGATCATGACCCTGGCCCTGGCGGCGGACGCCGCATGACGCCGCGCGTCCCGCTGCGCCCGGGCCAGCTCGCCTGGCTCGCCGAGATCGGCCTGGACACCCACTGGCTGGCGGAGCGGCCGGCGCCGGCGCCCGCCGGGACCGGTGCCGTCGGTGCCGATGCGGTCGATGCCGATGCGGTCGATGCCGGTACCGTCAATGCCGATGCCGCCGTCGAAACCGCAGCGCGCACCGGAGCTGGATTCCGCGCTCCCTCGCCCCCCGTGCCGGCTCCCGGCCCGACGCGCGTGCGCGCTCCGGCCGGGCTCGCCGTGCCGCCCGCGCCGGCCGCCGACGCCGCCGCGCCGGCGGATTGCCCCGACCTGGCCGCGCTGGACGCGGCGGTGTCGGCCTGCCGCCGGTGCGAGCGCCATGGCCAGCGCGTGCGGGCGGTGCCCGGGGCGGGCGAGGCGGTCCGGCCGTACTACCTGATCGTCGGCGAGCAGCCCGGCATCGAGGACGACGCCAGCGGCCGGCCCTTCCAGGGCGACCAGGGCCGCCTGCTGGCGGCCATGCTGGCGGCCGCGCGCCTGCCGCAGGGGGAATCGGCCTACCTGACCCATGTCGTGAAATGCCGCGCCGTGGGCGGACGCGAGCCGTCGGCGCAGGACATCGCGGCCTGCCTGCCGTGGCTGCGCCGGCAGATCGCCCTGCTGCGGCCGCGCTGGATCCTGGCGCTGGGCCGGGTGGCCGCGCAGGCGGTGATCGGGACGGATGCGGACCTGGACGCCTTGCGCGGCGGCCCTCACCGGCACGTGCCCGGGCAGGGCGAGCCGATCCCGGTGTGGGTCACCCACCCGCCTTCTTCGCTGCTGGTGCGCTCCGCCTGGAAGGCCGAGGCCTGGCGCGACCTGGCCGGCCTGGCCGCCGCCGTCCGCGAGGCGGAAGCGGCCGCCCCCCGGAACGGGGACTGATCGGGTTTCGTCGGGACGGCGGCCGGGGTCCATGCCAAGGCCGATGGTTCGAGGCCGCTGGCCGTGAATCAGTTCAGCGCCGTGCCGTGGCCCGGCTGCCCGATCATCTGGCTCAGTTCGGGGTGGGCGCGGTGGTTGAGCCGGTTCCACTGGATGAAGACCAGCATCAGGCAGGCCACCAGGATGCCGAACAGGGCGATGATCAGGTTGATCGACAGGCCCAGCCACAGCATGAGGCTGTACATGGCGAGCATCAGCAGGATGTTCAGCTGCTCGTTGAAGTTCTGCACGGCGATCGAATGGCCGGCCGACAGCAGGACGTGGCCGCGGTGCTGCAGCAGGGCGTTCATGGGGACCACGAAGAAGCCCGACAGGCCGCCGATCAGCAGCAGCAGGCAGTACACCGCCCAGGGCGCGTAGACGGCCGGCATCAGCAGCACCACCAGGCCCATCACCACGCCCACCGGCAGCACCGCCAGCGCGCCGCGCAGCGGCACCCGGCCGGCGCAGATCGCGCCGATCACGGTGCCGAAGGCGGCCACCCCCATCAGCACCGAGGCCTGGTCCAGGCGGTAGCCCAGGTGCTGGGCGCCCCACTCGATGACGATGAACTGCAGGGTCGCGCCCGCGCCCCAGAACAGGGTGGTGACCGCCAGCGAGATCTGGCCGAGCTTGTCGGTCCACAGGATGCGGACGTAGCGGGTGAAATTGCGGATCAGGGCCGCCGGATGGGTTTCCTGGCGGGGATAGAAGGCGTGCGTGTCGGGAATCAGCAGGTTGCAGAGAGCGGCGGCGACGTAGACCAGGCCGATCATCAGGATGGCGCTCTGGGCGGCGTTGTCGGCCAGGCGGTCCACCCACTCGAAGGACATCAGCCAGGCCGAGACCGCCGGGCTGATGAGCACCCCCCCCAGCACGGTGCCGACGATGACCGACAGTACGGTCAGGCCCTCGATCCAGCTGTTGCCCTTGACCAGCAGCTCGGGCGGCAGCATCTCGGTGACGATGCCGTACTTGGCCGGGGAATAGGCGGCCGCGCCGATGCCGACGACGGTGTAGGCCACGAAGATCAGCACCAGCTGGTGGCCATGGGCGAGCCCGAACGCGCCGTAGCTGAACATCAGCAGACAGCCGCAGGTCTTGAGCGCGTTGGTGGCGAACATGACGCGGCCCTTGGGGAAGGCGTCGGCGAAGGCGCCGACGAAGGCCGCGAGCACCACGTAGGCCAGGGCGAACCACCACTTCATCATGGGGGCCATCCAGTCCGGGCCGCTGAGGTCGGCGATCAGCCCGATGGCGGCGATGAGCAGGGCGTTGTCCGCGACGGACGAAAGCGCCTGCGCGGCCATGACCATGTAAAAGCCCTTGTTCAATCGCGGACCCCGAAGTGGTTGACGAAGGGGGCGGCCGCCGCGAGGCGCGCCCGTAAAAAAGAGTTGCAGTATAGCGGGTCGCCGTGCGGGCGGCGGCGCGCGCGGGCCGTCGCCCGGACCCGGTGCGTTATCATACGCTGTCATTCACGCGCCACGATTTTCCGTCCGCCTCAGCACCGTGCGCCTCACGCAGATCAAACTTGCCGGATTCAAGTCCTTCGTGGATCCGACCGTGATTCCCACGCCCAGCGAGCTGGTCGGCGTGGTGGGTCCCAACGGCTGCGGCAAGTCCAACATCATCGACGCCGTGCGCTGGGTGCTGGGCGAGACCAAGGCGTCCGAACTGCGCGGCGCCTCGATGCAGGACGTGATCTTCAACGGCTCGGGCCAGCGCAAGCCGGCCGCGCGCGCCTCGGTCGAGCTGGTGTTCGACAACAGCCAGGGCCGGGCGGCGGGCCAGTGGTCCACCTTCGCGGAGATCGCCGTGCGCCGGGTGCTCACGCGCGACGGCGCCAGCAGCTACTTCGTCAACAACCAGCCGGTGCGCCGCCGCGACATCCACGACATCTTCCTCGGGACGGGGCTGGGCACGCGCGGCTACGCCATCATCGGCCAGGGCATGATCAACCGCCTGATCGAGGCCCGCCCCGAGGAGCTGCGCGTCTACCTCGAAGAAGCCGCCGGCGTGTCGCGCTACAAGGAACGCCGCCGCGAAACCGAGAACCGCCTGAGCGACACGCGCGAAAACCTCACCCGGCTGGAAGACATCCTGCGCGAACTCGCCGGCCAGCTCGAAAAGCTCGAATCCCAGGCCCGGGTGGCGGCCGACTACCGCGCGCTGCAGGCCGAAGGCGAACTCAAGCAGCACGCCCTGTGGCTGCTGCGCGAGCAGGCCGCGCGCGAAAGCCGCCAGACCCTGGCCGTGGAAACCGAACGCGCCCAGGCCGAGCTGGAATCGGCCGTGGCCGGGCTGCGCGCCCTGGAGTCCGACCTGGAAACCCGCCGCGCCGCGCATTTCGAGGCCAGCGAGCGGGCCCACCAGGCGCAGGGCCGGCTGTTCGAGGCCGGCGCCCAGGTCAGCCGCCTCGAAGCCGAAATCCGCCACGTGGTCGATTCGCGCAACCGCCTGCAGGTCCGGCGCGCGCAATTGCAGGCCCAGCAGCAGGAATGGGGCGACCAGCGCGCCCACAGCCAGGCCTCGATCGAGGACACCCAGGTGCAGATCGAGGAAGCCGAGGCCCGCGCCGAACAGCTCGCCGAGCAGGCGCAAAGCGCCCAGGACGGCCTGCCGGAACTCGACGCCCGCCTGCGCGGCCTGGCGGCCCAAAGAGACGAATGGCGGCGCGCCCTGGCGCGCACCGAACAGGACCTGGCGCTCGCCGCGCAGTCCCAGCGCGACGCCGACGGCCAGTGGCGCGCCCTGGAAGACCGCCGCGCGCGCCTCGAAGCCGAGCGCGCCGCCCTGGGCGCGCCGGACCCGGCCGAACTGCAGCGCTGGGCGGGGGAATGCGCCGTCGCCCAGGAACGCCTGGAGGAAGCCCAGGCGCGGCTGCTCGAACTCGAATCCCGCCTGCCGGACCTGGAGGCCGCCCGGGCCGAGGCCCTGCAGGCCAGCCAGGCGGCCCGGCTGGACCTCGAAAGGCTCGACGCGCGCCGCCAGGCCCTGATCGCGCTCCAGGAAAAGATCCAGTCCGAGGACGCGCTGGAGCCCTGGCTGCAGCGCCAGGGGCTGGGCGGCCTGACCCGCCTGTGGCAGCAGCTGCGGGTCGAGGCGGGCTGGGAAACCGCCCTGGAAGCCGTGCTGCACGAACGCATGAACGCCCTGGGCCTGCGCACGCTGGACCACGTGCGCGCCTTCGCCCAGGACGCGCCGCCCGCGCGCCTGGCCTTCTACCAGGTCCCCGAGGCGGCCGCGGCGCCCGCGCCGGCGGGGCCGGACGCGCCGCGCCTGCTGGATTTCGTCCAGGCGCGCGATGCCGCCCTGCAGGCCCTGCTGGCCGTGTGGCTGCGCGACGTGCGCGTGGCCGACGACCTGGGCGCCGCCATCGCCCGGCGCGGCGAGCTGCCGCCGGGCGGCGTCTGGGTGCTGCGCGACGGCCACCGGGTCGATGCCTGCAGCGTGCGCTTCTACGCCACCGATTCGGAGCAGGCCGGCCAGCTGGCGCGCCGCCAGCAGATCGACAACCTGGCGCTGGAGATCCGCGCCGCCCGGCTGATCGCCGACCAGGCCCTGGACGCCCATGCCCAGGCCGACGCCGCCTGCCGCAACCTCGCTCAGGCGCTGCAGCCCGCGCGCCAGCAGATCGCCGAGCGCATGCGGGCGCAGCACGACGCGCAGATCCGCCACCAGCAGCTCAGCCAGCAGGCGGCGCAGTCCGACGAGCAGTCCCGCCGCCTGGCGCGCGACCTGGACGAGCTGGCCGGGCAGCAGGCCGCGCTCGACGCGCGGCGGGCCGAGGCCGAGGCCCGCTTCGAGTCCCTGGACCAGGTCCTGGCCGAACAGCAGGAACGCCTGGCGGAGCTGGACCTGCAGGCCGAGGACCTGTCGCGCCAGGCCGAGCAGGCCCGCCAGCGGGGCCGCGACCAGGAGCGCGCCGCCCAGGAAGCCGAATACGCCGTGCGCACCCTGCGCCACCGGCTCGACGAACTGCGCCGCACCCTGCAGCTGGCCGAGGAACAGGCCCGCCGTTCGGGGGCCGAGCTCGAATCCCTGCAGGGCGAGCTGTTCGAGCTGGACGAATCCATGGCCCAGGCCGGCCTGCAGGACGCCCTGGAAACCCGGGCCGCCTGCGAGGACGCCCTGCGCGAGGCGCGGCTGGAGCAGGAGCGGGCGGCCGCCGCCCTGCGCGAGGCCGACGAGGGCCGGCTGACGCTGGAGCGCGGCCTGGACCCCCTGCGCGCGCGCATCACCGAGCTGCAGCTCAAGGAACAGGCCTCGCGCCTGTCGGTCGAGCAGTTCGCCGAGCAGCTCGACGCCCGCCAGGTGGACCGCGACGCCCTGCGCCGCCACCTGGACGAGCAGCCGCCCCCGTGGCGGCGCCTGGACTGGCTGCAGTCCGAAGTCCAGCGCATCACGCGCGGCATCGAAGCGCTGGGCGCCGTGAACCTCGCGGCGCTCGACGAGCTGACGGCGGCGCGCGAGCGCAAGGGCTTTCTCGACGCCCAGCAGGCCGACCTGCTGGCCGCCATCGACACTCTGGAGAACGCCATCCGCCGCATCGACCGCGAGACCCGCGAGCTGCTGTCGCAGACCTTCGAGACGGTCAACGGCCATTTCGGCGAGCTCTTTCCCCAGCTGTTCGGCGGCGGCGAGGCCCGCCTGACCATGACCGGCGAGGAAATCCTGGACGCCGGCGTTCAGGTCATGGCCCAGCCGCCGGGCAAGCGCAACAGCACCATCCACCTGCTGTCGGGCGGCGAAAAGGCCCTGACGGCGACGGCCCTGGTGTTCGCCTTGTTCAAGCTCAATCCGGCGCCGTTCTGCCTGCTCGACGAGGTCGATGCGCCGCTGGACGACGCCAATACCGAACGGTACGCGAACCTGGTGCGCGGCATGAGCGGCCAGACGCAGTTCCTGTTCATTTCACACAACAAAATCGCCATGCAGATGGCACGGCAGCTGGTCGGGGTGACCATGCAGGAGCAGGGCGTGTCGCGGATCGTGGCCGTGGACATGGACTCGGCCCTGCAATGGGCGGCCGAGGCGGCCTGATCCGGACGAAGAGGGTTCTATGAGCGACTTGCAGATCTTGCTGATTTCGATCGGGGTGGCGCTGATCGTCGTCGTCCTGCTGTACAACGCGTGGCAGGACTGGCGGGCGCGGCGCAGCATGCGCCAGTCGCTGCCCGACACCGGCCACGACGTGCTGATGCGCGATGCGGCGCCCCGGCGCGAACCGGTGTGGCAGGCCGGCCGCCCGGCGGCCGACGAGAGCGCCGAGGCCGACCCCGCCTGCGAGGCGGTGATCGACATCGCCCTGGCCCATCCCGTGGCGGGCGAGTCCCTGGCCGAGGCCCTGCGCTCCATCACCCGCGTCGGCAAGAAGCCGGTGCGCGTGTTCGCCGAGCGCGAGGGCGGCGGCCACCGCGCCGAGGCGCTGCCGGGCGAATCCTACGTGTCGCTGCAGCTGGCGGTGGTGCTGGCCAATCGCAGCGGCCCGCTCACGGCCATCGAATGGTCCAACCTCTGGACCCTGGCGCAGAACCTGGCCGAGCGCTTCGAGGGCCTGATCGAGGCTCCGGACCAGGATGCGGTGCTGCGCCAGGCGGCGGAGCTGGACGCGCGCTGTGCCGCCATGGACGCCCAGGTCGGGCTGATCCTGCAGCTGGCGCAGCCGCGTCCGGTGGCGGCGATCCTCCAGGCGGCCGCCGAGGCGGGCTTCGTCCAGGCGCGCGGCCAGTGGGCCTGGATGGCGGAAAACGGCCTGCCGCGCTTCGCCCTGCAGATCGATGCCGCGGAAGGCGGGTCCGCGCACCGCGTGGACCTGGTGCTGGACGTGCCCAACAGCCTGCCCGACGACCAGGCCTTCAGCCGCATGGTGGCCGTGGGACGCGACCTGGCCACGCGCCTGGACGCCCACGTGCTGGACGACCAGGGCCGCACCTTCCAGGACGGTTCCGCGCCCGCCATCGACCGGCAGATCAGCGCGCTGTACGACCAGCTCGACCAGGCCGGCTTCCTGGCCGGCACGGACCGCGCGGCACGGGTGTTCTCGTGACCGCACGCGCCGACGCGCACGCCGCCGGCCAGGGAGGCTCGCGGCCGGACCCGGCGGCGCCGGACGCCGCGGCCGACACGGCCGCCGTGGCCCGGGCGGCCGCCGACCGGCAGCGCCTGGAGGCCCTGCGCGCCGAGATCGAGAGCCACAACCGCCGCTACTACGTCGAGGACGCGCCCTCCGTCTCGGACGCGCAGTACGACCGCCTGATGGCCGAGCTGCAGGCCCTCGAACGCGAGCATCCGGACTGGGTGACGCCCGATTCCCCCACGCAGCGGGTCGGCGCGGCGCCGCTGGCGCATTTCGCCACCGTGCGGCACGCCGTGCGCATGCTGTCGCTGGGCAACGCCTTCGACGCCGAGGACATCGTCGCCTTCGACGAGCGCATCGTCTCCACCCTGATCGGATCCGGCCTGCTGGCCGGCGCGGCGCCCGAAGCCGGCGCGGGGGCGGGGGCTGGCCGGGAGACCGGCCCGGGCACCGCCCGGGAAGCCGCCCGGAAAGCCGTCCAGGGCGCGCTGCCCCTGGACGAGGACCCGCCTGCCGAACGGGCTGCTGCGCCGGGCCCCGGCGTCGCCTACGTCGCGGAATACAAGTTCGACGGCCTGGCCGTCAGCCTGCGCTACGAGGGCGGGCGCCTGGTGCAGGCGGCGACCCGGGGCGACGGCGCCCGGGGCGAGGACATCACCACCAACATCCGCACGCTGCGCTCGGTGCCCCTGCGCCTGCGGGGCGAGGCGCCCGCCGTGCTCGAAGTGCGCGGCGAGGTCCTGATGACGCGGGCGGACTTCGCGCGCCTGAACGAGGCCCAGGTCGCCCGGGGCGACAAGCCCTTCGTCAATCCGCGCAACGCCGCGGCCGGCAGCCTGCGCCAGCTGGATCCGCGCGTGACGGCCACCCGGCCGCTGCGCTTCTACGCCTACGGCTGGGGGCAGATCCAGGACGATCGCGGCGCCGACCTGCGGCCGCGCCCCACCCATTCCGCGATGCTGGACTGGCTGGCCGGCTTCGGCTTCGCCGTCAGCCCCGGCCGCACGGCGTGCCGGGGCGCGGCCGGATTGCTGCGCTTCTACGAGACCGTGGGGGCGTCGCGTGCGGAGCTGCCCTACGAGATCGACGGGGTGGTCTACAAGGTGGACGACCTGCGCGCCCAGGACGTGCTGGGTTTCGTCGCGCGCGCGCCGCGCTTCGCCATCGCGCACAAATTCCCCGCCCAGGAGGAAACCACCCGGCTGATCGGCATCGAAGTCCAGGTTGGGCGCACCGGCGCGCTGACGCCGGTGGCCCGGCTGCAGCCGGTCTTCGTCGGCGGCGTGACCGTCACCAACGCCACGCTGCACAACGAGGACGAGATCCGCCGCAAGGACGTGCGCATCGGCGACACCGTGGTGGTGCGCCGCGCCGGCGACGTGATCCCCGAGGTGGTCGGGCCGGTGCTGTCGCTGCGCCCGGCCGACGCCCAGGTTTTCGACCTGCTGGCCGCCTGTCCGGTGTGCCCCGTCTGCGGCTCGGCGGTCGAGCGCCCGGAGGGCGAGGCCATCACGCGCTGCACCGGCGGGCTGTTCTGCCCCGCGCAGCGCAAGCAGACCCTGTGGCATGCCGCCAGCCGCAAGGCCCTGGACATCGACGGCCTGGGCGACAAGCTGATCGAGCAGCTGGTGGACAGCGGCAGGGTCCACACCCTGGCCGACCTGTACAAGCTGGCGGACCCGGCGGGCGGGGGGGAACTGGTGCTGGCCAGCTATCCCCGCATGGGGGCGAAATCGGCGCGCAACCTGGTGGAGGCGATCAATCAGCGCCGCCGCCCGCCGCTGTCGCGCCTGCTGTACGCCCTGGGCATCCGCCACGTGGGCGAGACCACCGCGCGCGACGTGGCGCGGCATTTCGGCTCCATCGAGGCCATCATGGACGCCTCCGAGGAAGAACTGCTGCAGGTGCCGGACGTCGGCCCGGTGGTGGCGGCCTCGATCCGGCGCTTCTTCGCCGAGGCGCACAACCGCGAGGTCATCGCCGCGCTGCGCGCCGAGGGAGTCGAGCCCCAGGCCGACGCGGCGCCCGCCGGCGAAAAGCCCCTGGCGGGCAAGACCCTGGTGCTGACGGGCACCCTGCCCACCCTGAGCCGCGACGAGGCCACGCGCCTGATCCTGGCCGCCGGCGGCAAGGTCAGCGGCTCGGTATCGCGCAAGACCGCCTGGGTGGTGGCCGGCGAGGACGCCGGCAGCAAGCTCGCCAAGGCCGCCGAACTGGGCGTGGCCGTGATCGACGAAGCCGGACTGCAGGCGCTGCTGGGGCAGGGCTGAATCCCTGATCGAATGAAAACGGCCTCCCGGACGGGAGGCCGTTGAAGGCAAGCAAGCGGCCGAAAGCTGCCAGATCCTTATTTATCCTCGATCTTGGCGTCCTTCATCAGGCTCTTCTGGTAGTCGGCCAGGGCCTGCTGGCGCATCATTTCCTCCAGCTGCGGCTTGGCTTCCTCGAAGGAGGGGAAGGCGATCGGGCGCACGTCCTCGACCTGGATCACGTGCCAGCCGAACTGCGTCTGCACGGGCTGGGCGCTGAGGTCGCCCTTCTTCATGCTTTCCACGGCCTGGGCGAATTCCGGCACGTAGTTGGTGGCCGGGCCCCAGCCCAGTTCGCCGCCGTTCTTGCCGCTGCCGGTGTCGATGGAGTCCTTTTTCGCGGCGGCCTCGAACGAGGTCTTCTTCGCCTTGATCGACTTGATCAGGTCCTTGGCCTTGGCCTCGTCCTTGACCAGGATGTGGCGCAGCTTGTATTCCTGGCGCGAGGCCTGCTGGGCCTTGATGGTGTCGTATTCCTTCTTCAGGTCGGCTTCGCTGACGGGGTGGTCCTTCAGGTACTTGGCCATCAGGGCGCGCACCAGGATGCTCTGCGAGGCCAGCTCGGTTTCCTGCTGGACGGCGGGGTCCTTCTGCAGCCCGGCCTTCTCGGCGGCCTGGACGGCCACCAGGCGGTTGATCATTTCCTGCTTGACCTGGTCGCGCAGCTGCGGCGTATCCTGGGCGCCCTGGGAGACCAGCATGCTGACGAACTGGTCGAATTTGGCCTGGGAGATGCCCTGGCCGTTGACGGTGGCGATGTCCTTGGCCCAGACCGGCAGCGTCAGGGAGCAGGCCAGGGCGACAGCAGCGATACGTTTCATGAAAATCCTTCGATGGGAGGGGTGCCGGCCTCGATGGCCAGCGCGTGGATCGGATGGGGCATCAGATCCCGCACGCAATCATACACAAGACGATGGCGGGCGAGGGTGCCGAGCCCCTGGAATTGCTTGGACACGATGCGGACGCGAAAGTGCCGCGCGCCGCCCCGGGCGCCGGCGTGGCCGGCGTGCAGGTGGGATTCGTCGATCAGTTCCAGCCGCGCGGGTTCGAGCGCGGCCAGGCGTTCGGCCAGCACGGCCTGCAGGTCGGGGCCGGCGGAAGTCATGGGCGGTCTGCGGTGGCGGGGCAGGGGGCGCGGCGCGGCTTCATCCGCGCGGCTCGCTGTCGGAGGCCCCGGCCGGGGGCGCGGCGGCCTCGGTCTGGATGTGGCGGCCCAGCCACAGGGACTGCCCCACCACGAACAGCAGCAGCAGGATCATCAGGCCGAAGACCTTGAAATTCACCCATTGCGCCTCGGTGAAGCGGCCGGAGAAGGCCACGTACAGGTTCAGCGCGCCCGAGGCGACGAAGAACCCGGCCCAGCTGTCGTTCAGGCGGTTCCAGGCGCGCTCGGGCAGGGCGATCTTCTCGCCCATCAGGCGGCGCATCAGGTTGCGGCCGGCGAACAGGCGCGCGCCCATCAGGATGGCGGCGAACAGCCAGTACAGGACCGTGGGCTTCCACTTGATGAAGGTGTCGTCGTGGAACAGCAGCGTCGCCCCGCCGAACACGACGATCACCGTCAGGTTGATCCAGTGCGTGGGCTCGATCGCGCGCCCGGTCAGGCGCAGCCAGAGGATCTGCAGCACGGCCGCCGCCATGGCCGTTCCGGTGGCGACGTAGATGTCGGCGAAGCGGAACGCCAGGAAGAACAGGATCAGCGGGAAGAGGTCGAAGAGGAACTTTTTCACGGGTGATCTTACGCGGGGCCCGGATTCATTCGGCCGGGACGAATTTCAGGGAAAGCGAATTGATGCAGTAGCGCAGCCCGGTGGGGGGCGGGCCGTCGGGGAACACGTGGCCCAGGTGGGCGTCGCAGACGGCGCACAGGATCTCGGTGCGGATCATGCCGTGGCTGGTGTCGCGCAACTCGCGCACGCGGTCGGGGGCCACCGGCTGGAAATAGCTGGGCCAGCCGCAGCCCGCGTCGAATTTCGTGTCGGAGGCGAACAGCGGGGTGCCGCAGCAGACGCAGACGTAGGTGCCCGCCTGGGTGGCGTCCCAGTAGCGCCCCGTGAAGGGCCGCTCGGTGTGCTTGAGCCGCGTGACCGCGAATTCGTCGGGGGAAAGCTGCGCGCGCCATTCGGCGTCCGTGCGCGTGATCTTGTCCACGAGGAACCTGTCCAGAATTTCGCTTCAATCCTCCATCTTAATCGACTTTCGCCCGGATGGCGGACCGGCCGGCGCGGGGCGATCGGCCGAGGCGGCGCGGCCGCGGCGCGCCGGGCAGCAACAAATTGCGCCGTGCTGCGATAATATGACGCCCGTTCATGTGTTTATGCCGTGGCCCGCAGGGTTCGCGGTCATGAATTGCACGGTCCGTCAAAAACATTCGGAGACAAACATGACATTCCCGCTTTCCATGCGGCTCACCCTGGGCGCCGCCGCGCTGCTGGCCGCGCTGCCCCTGGCCGCCACGGCCCAGATCAAGGTCGGCGTGACGGTGTCGTCCACCGGCCCGGCCGCCTCGCTGGGGATTCCCGAGCGCGACACCGTGGCCCTGCTGCCCACGGAGATCGGCGGCCAGGCCGTGCAGTACATCGTGCTGGACGACGCCACCGACACCACCCAGGCGGTGAAGAACATCCGCAAGCTCACGGCCGACGACCACGTGGACGTGGTGCTGGGCACCTCCGTGACGCCGGCCTCGCTGGCCATGTCGGACGTGGCCGCCGAGACCGGCACGCCGATGATCAGCGTGGCGGCCAACGCCAAGCTCGTCGAGCCGGTGGACGGCCCGCGCAAGTGGGTCTACAAGACGCCGCAGAACGACGCGCTGATGGCCGCCGCCCTGGCGCAGGCGATGGTCAAGCAGAACGTCAAGACGCTGGGCTTCATCGGCTTCAGCGACGCCTACGGCGACGGCTGGCTGCAGGAAATGAAGGCCGCCGCCGAGGCCAAGGGCATCAAGCTCGTGGCGGAGGAACGCTTCGCCCGGCCCGACACCAGCGTCACCGGCCAGGTCCTGAAGCTGCTGTCGGCCAAGCCCGACGGCATCCTGATCGCCGCTTCCGGCACGCCGGTGGCCCTGCCGCAGCGCGAGCTGGTCGAACGCGGCTACAAGGGCCATATCTACCAGACCCACGGCGCGGCCAACAACGACGTGCTGCGCGTCTGCGGCAAGGCCTGCGAAGGCATGATCCTGCCCGCCGGCCCGCTGCTGGTGGCGGCCCAGCTGCCCGACAGCAACCCGGTCAAGGCCAGCGCCCTGGTGTACGTCAAGGCCTACGAGGCCAAGTACGGCGCGGGCACGACCAACACCTTCGGCGGCCACATGTGGGACGCCGGCCAGCTCATCAACGACGCCATCCCCCGCGCCCTGAAGACCGGCGCCAAGCCGGGCACGGCGGAATTCCGCGCGGCCCTGCGCGACGCGCTGGAGCAGGTCAAGGAACTGCCCGCCTCGCAGGGCGTCTTCACGCTCAGCCCGACCGACCACGCCGGCCTGGACGAGCGCGGCCGCGTCATGGTGCAGGTCGTGGACGGCAAGTGGACCTACCAGCCGGACCTGTGATGCGGCGCGGCGCCTCCCTTCCCGTGTCGCGGCCCGGCCGCCGGCATGCCCTGGATGCCGGCGCGCGCGCCGGCGGGCGGGCGCCGTGGATCTGACCATCGCCCTGATCCTGCTGCAGGACGGCATCCTGAACGGCGCCATCTACGGCCTGCTGGGCCTGGCGCTGGTGCTGGTGTTCGTGGTGACGCGGGTGATCCTGATCCCCCAGGGGGAATTCGTCACCTTCGGCGCGCTGTCGCTCGCCTTCCTCGCCAACGGCCGGGTGCCCGGGACAGCGCACCTGCTGGTGCTGATGGGCGTGCTGGTGTGCCTGGTCGAGGCGGTCTCGTGCTGGCGTGCGCGCCAGTGGCGCGGCTACGGCCGCACCCTGGGCTGGGCCCTGGCCCTGCCGCTGGCGCTGGAGGCCCTGGCGCCGCTGGCGGCCGGGCCGGACGTGCCGCTGGCCCTGCGCGTGCTGTTCGCGCTGGCGCTGGTGGTGCCCCTGGGCCCGATGATCTACCGCCTGGTGTACCAGCCGGTGGAGCAGGCCAGCGTGCTGGTGCTGCTGATCGTCTCGGTCGCCGTGCACTTCGCCCTGACCGGCCTGGGGCTGCTGTTCTTCGGCGCGGAAGGCTGGCGCACCCCGGCCCTGGTCGAGGGCACGGTGCAGATCGGGCCGGTGGCCTGGACGGCCCAGACCTTCGCGGTGCTGGCCACCTGCGCCGCGCTGATCGGCGGGCTGTGGCTGTTCTTCAGCCGCACCCTGTACGGCAGCGCCCTGCGGGCCACCGCCGTCAACCGGCGCGGCGCGCGGCTGGTGGGCATCAGCACGCGGGTGGCCGGCAGCCTGACCTTCACCCTGGCGGCGGCCATCGGCGCGCTCTCGGGCATGCTGATCGCCGCCATCACCACCATCTACTACGACACGGGCTTCCTGATCGGCCTGAAGGGCTTCGTGGCGGCCATCTTCGGCGGCCTGGTCAGCTATCCGGCGGCCGCGGCGGGCGCCCTGTTCGTCGGCATCCTGGAGGCCTTTTCCTCCTTCTGGGCCAGCCCCTTCAAGGAAGCCATCGTCTTCACGCTGATCATCCCGGTGCTGCTGTGGCGCTCCTTCGGCAGCGTCCACCTGGACGAGGAGGACTGATGCGCCCGCGCCATGCCCTGATGGTCCTGGTCCCGCTCCTGGCGCTGCTGCCCTGGCTGCCGGGCGTGCCCGCCTTCTGGATCACCCAGATGAACTACATCGGGCTCTACAGCCTGGTGGTGCTGGGGCTGGTCCTGCTGACCGGCGTGGGCGGGCTGACGTCCTTCGGCCAGTCGGCCTTCGTCGGCCTGGGGGCCTACACCACCGCCTGGCTGACCACGGCGGGCGGCGTCTCCCCCTGGCTGGGCCTGGCGGCGGGCCTGCTGCTGACCTGCCTGGTGGCCTACGCGCTGGGCGCCATCACGCTGCGCCTGTCCGGCCACTACCTGCCGCTGTGCACCCTGGCCTGGTGCCTGGCGCTGTACTACCTGTACGGCAACCTGGATTTCCTGGGGCGCTACGACGGCATCGCCGGCATTCCGCCGCTGTCCATCGGCGGCTGGTCCCTGGGCTCGGGGCCGCGCATGTACCTGCTGATCTGGCTGATCCTGCTGCTGGCCCTGTGGGCCACGCACAACCTGCTGGACTCGCGCGCGGGGCGGGCCATCCGCGCCCTGCGCAGCGGCTCCATGGCCGAATCCTTCGGCGTGGACCTGGCGCACTACAAGGTCGTGATCTTCGTCTACGCCGCCCTGCTGGGCTGCGTGTCGGGCTGGCTGTACGCGCACATGCAGCGCGCCGTCAGCCCCAGCCCCTTCGGCCTGGGCTACGGCATCGAATACCTGTTCATGGCCGTGGTGGGCGGCTCGGGCAGCGTCTGGGGCGCGGTGGCGGGCGCCGCCGCCATCCTGATCGTCAAGGACCAGCTGCAGAACGTCCTGCCCGGCCTGGTGGGCACCACCGCCAACCTGGAACTGCTCGCCTTCGGCGTGCTGATGATCCTGGTGCTGCAGTTCGCCCGCGACGGCCTGTGGCCCGTGCTGGCCCGGCTGTGGCGGCGGCTGGGCGGGCGCGCCGAGCCCGGCGGCCACGATCCGGCGCGCCTGGCCGCCGCGCCCGAACTGCCGCGCCGGCCGGCGCCCGCGGCCGGCGACGTGGTGCTGGAAGTCGACCGGGTGCGCAAGCAATTCGGCGGCCTGGTGGCGGTCAACGACATCAGCTTCCGCCTGCGCGCGGGCGAGATCATGGGGCTGATCGGCCCCAACGGGGCGGGCAAGAGCACCACCTTCAACCTCATCAGCGGCGTGGCGCCGCTGTCCGGCGGCGCGGTGCGCTTCATGGGGGACCGCATCGACGGCCTGCCGGCGCGCGAGATCGCCCGCCGGGGCATGGCGCGCAGCTTCCAGCACGTGCAGCTCCTGCCGGACATGAGCGTGCTGGAAAACGTCGCCCTGGGCGCCCACCTGCGCAGCCGCGCCGGCGTGGTGCCGGCCGCGCTGCGCCTGGACCGCACGGCGGAGGCCTCGCTGCTGCGCGAGGCCGCGCGCCAGATCGAGCGGGTGGGCCTGGGCGACGTGATCGACCAGCCCGCCGGCAGCCTGCCGCTGGGCCGCCAGCGCATCGTGGAGATCGCCCGGGCGCTGTGCTGCGACCCCATCGCGCTGCTGCTCGACGAGCCGGCGGCCGGCCTGCGCTACCAGGAAAAGCAGGCGCTGGCGGCGGTGCTGGACCAGCTGCGCCGCGAGGGCATGAGCCTGCTGCTGGTCGAGCACGACATGGATTTCGTGATGAACCTCACCGATCACCTGCTGGTCATGGATTTCGGCACGATGCTGGCCGAGGGCGTCCCGGCGGATATCCAGCGCAATCCGGCCGTGCTGGAGGCCTACCTGGGCGGCCTCGACGAGACCTGGAGCGTGCCCGAGGCCGCGCCGCAGCCCGTCGCCGCCCGCGCCACGCCGCAGGAGAGCGCCCCATGAGCACCGGAAACCCCGCCGCCGCCGGGACGGCCGCGGCCGCGCCTGTCGCCGTGCCTGTCCTGTCGGTCCGGGGCCTGTCGGCGCACTACGGCAAGGTGGCCGCCCTGGATCCCATCGACCTGACGGTGGGGCGCGGCGAGATCGTCACCGTCATCGGCGCCAACGGCGCCGGCAAATCGACCCTGCTGGGCGCCATCATGGGCGCGCTGCCGCTGCGGGGGCACAGCCGGGGCTCGGTCGTGTTCCTGGGCGCCGAGGTGCAGGGCTGGGACATCGAGCGCCGCGTCGGTCAGGGCCTGTCGCTGGTGCCGGAACGCCGGGAACTGTTCGCCAGCATGTCCGTGCGCGAGAACCTGCTGCTGGGGGGCTTCCGCCTGTACCGCGCCGGCGTGCGCGGCTGGCGCGACACCCTGGACGAGGTCTACGCGCTGTTTCCGCGCCTGCGGGAGCGCGCCGGCCAGGCGGCGGGGACGCTGTCGGGCGGCGAGCGCCAGATGCTGGCGCTGGGCCGCGCCCTGATGGCGCGCCCGGCGCTGCTGATGCTCGACGAGCCCAGCCTGGGCCTGGCGCCCCGGGTGGTGCGCGAGATCTTCCAGACCATCGCCCAGCTGCGCAGCACCGGCGTGTCCATCCTGCTGGTGGAGCAGAACGCCCGCGCCGCCCTGCACGTGGCCGACCGCGGCTACGTCCTGGAGACCGGCGCCGTGGTCCTCGAAGGCGAGGCCCGCATGCTGGCCGGCCACCCCCGCGTCATCGAAAGCTATTTGGGACTTGCCGGGACGCAGAAGAGTCCTTGAGGACTGTTCTGCGCCAGGCGAGTCCGAGCGGCATGCAGGCCGCGACGTGGGGAGCTGCTTCGGCTTGAGAGCGCATCCCCCAACAAAAATGGCCCCGACGGGCCATTTTTGCGACTGCGTCAACCGGATACCGGATCAGCCGGTCTTCTGCCGCCAGGCCAGCCATTCGCCGACGATGCCGCGGCGGAAGGCCAGCACGCAGACGATGAAGATGAGGCCGATGACGATCGTGACCGATTCGCCCAGCACGCGGAACCATTCGATGCCGGTCTGCTGCATCAGGAAGCGGCCGAACTCGCCGACCTTGTTTTCCAGCGCCACCACGATGACCGCGCCCAGCACCGGGCCGGTGAGCGTGCCCATGCCGCCGATCAGCGTCATCAGGATCACCATGCCCGACATCTGCCAGGTGGCGTCCGACAGCGTGGCCGAGACGAACACCAGCGACTTGGTGGCTCCGGCCAGCCCGGCCAGGGTGGCCGAGAGCACGAAGGCCAGCAGCTTGAAGCGGTCCACGTCGTAGCCCAGCGAGATCATGCGCGGCTCGTTCTCGCGGATGGCCTTCAGGACCTGACCGAAGGGCGAGTGCACGGTGCGCCAGATCAGGGCGTAGCCCAGCACGAAGATCGCCAGCACCACGTAGTACAGGTTGATGTCGCGGCTCAGGTCCAGCCCCAGGATGGAGCCGCGCGGAATGCCCTGCAGGCCGTCCTCGCCGCCGGTGAACGGCGCCTGGAGGAAGTAGAAGAACAGCATCTGGGCGAGCGCCAGGGTGATCATGGCGAAGTAGATGCCGCTGCGCCGGATCGAGAGGATGCCGAAGACCAGCCCCAGGACCCCGGCGGCGGCGGTGCCGAAGAGCAGGCCGCCGGCCGTGGGCCAGCCCCAGATGGCGAGCGACTGGCCGCAGGCGTAGGCGGCCAGCCCCAGGAAGGCGGCGTGGCCGAAGGACAGCAGCCCGGTGTAGCCCAGCAGCAGGTTGAAGGCGCAGGCGAACAGGGCGTAGCACATGACCTTCATGATGAAGATCGGATAGCCGCCCAGCGCGGGCAGCGCCGCCAGCAGGACGATGGCGGCCAGATAGGCGATCAGTTGTCGATTCATGATTCTTTCCCGAACAGCCCGGCCGGGCGGGTGAGCAGCACGATCACCATGATGATGAACACCACGGTGCTGGAGGCCTCGGGCCAGAAGACCTTGGTGAAGCCCTCGATGACCCCCAGCCCCAGGCCGGTGACGATCGAGCCCAGGATCGAGCCCATGCCGCCGATGACCACCACGGCGAAGACGACGATGATCAGGTTCGAGCCCATCAGCGGCGAGACCTGCAGGATGGGGGCGGCGAGCACCCCGGCGAAGCCCGCCAGCCCGACGCCGAAGCCGAAGGTGAGCGAGATCATCAGCGGCACGTTCACGCCGAAGGCCTCGACCAGCTTGGGGTTTTCGGTGCCGGCGCGCAGCAGCGCGCCCAGGCGGGTCTTCTCGATGACGAACCAGGTCAGCAGGCAGGCCAGGACCGAGGCCACGACGACCCAGGCGCGGTAGATGGGCAGGAACATGAAGCCGAGGTTCACGCCGCCCTGCAGCAGGGCCGGCGTGCTGTAGGGCTGGCCGGAGACGCCGTAGAAGCTGCGGAACAGCCCTTCGATGAGCAGCGTCAGGCCGAAGGTGAGCAGCAGTCCGTAGAGCGGGTCGAGCTTGTAGAGGCGGCGCAGCAGCAGGCGTTCGAGGACGATGCCGAACAGGCCCACGATCACCGGGGCCGCGGCCAGCATGATCCAGTAGTTCAGTCCCAGGTACTGCAGGCCCATCCAGGCGACGAAGGCGCCCAGCATGTAGAGCGCGCCGTGGGCGAAGTTGATGATGTTGAGCAGGCCGAAGATGACGGCCAGCCCCAGCGAGAGCACGGCGTAGAACGAGCCGTTGACCAGGCCGAGCAGGAGCTGGCCGAGCAGGGCCTGGAGGGGAACACCGAAAAGTTGTGTCATAGGGCTGCGGCGGAATCGGGCGGAAGGGGTGAAACGGATCGCGGATTCCCGCCCGGCGGCGGGAATCCGGCGTTCATGCGCCGCGCGCTACTTGAGGGCGCAGGTGGAGGTCGATTCCGCGCCGAAGACCGATTCGGCCGGCAGGGTGCGCACGATGTTGTAGTAGTCCCAGGGCGCCTTGGACTGGTCGGGCTTCTTCACCTGGGCCAGGTACATGTCGTGCATCGTCAGGCCGTCCTTGCGGATGTGGCCGTTCTTGATGAACATGTCGTTGATCTTGACGCTCTTGAGCTGCTTCATGACGGCGTCGCCGTCGTCGGTGCCGATGGCCTTGACGGCTTCCAGGTAGGTCTTGGCGGCGGAGTAGTCGCCCGCCTGCAGGAAGGACGGCGCGCGGTTGTGCTTGTCGAAGAAGCGCTTGGACCAGGCGCGCGAGGCGTCGTCCTGGTTCCAGTACCAGGCGGTGGTCAGGTACAGCCCGGCGGTGTTGTCCAGCCCCAGGGCGTGGACGTCGTTGATGAACACCAGCAGGCCGGCCAGCTTCATGGTCTGGGTGACGCCGAATTCCTTGGCGGCCTTGACGGAATTGATGAAGTCGCCGCCCGCGTTGGCCAGGCCCAGGACCTGGGCGCCGGAACTCTGCGCCTGCAGCAGGAAGGAGGAGAAGTCCGTCGTGGCCAGCGGCGCGCGCACGGCGCCGAGGTTCTTGCCGCCGGATTTTTCCACGACCTTCATCGTGTCCTGTTCCAGGGAGTGGCCGAAGGCGTAGTCGGCCGTCAGGTAGAACCAGGTCTTGCCGCCTTCGCGCACCACGGCCGAGCCCGTGCCGTTGGCCAGGGCGACGGTGTTGTAGGCATAGTGGACGGTGTAGGGCGTGCATTGCGCGTTGGTCAGCGCCGAGGAGCCGGCCCCCACCACCAGGAAGGGCTTCTTCTTTTCGGCCGCGACGGCGGCCATGGCCAGCGCGGTGGCGGAATTGGTGCCGCCCACCAGCATGTCCAGGTGCTGCTGGTCGAACCACTCGCGGGCGCGGGCCGAGGCGATGTCGGCCTTGTTCTGGTGGTCGGCGGTCAGCAGCTCGATCTTCTTCCCGTTGATCTCGCCCCCCATGTCGGCGATCGCCATGCGGATGGCGTCGGCGCCGGCATTGCCGTCGATGTCCGCATACACGCCGGACATGTCGGCGATGAAGCCGATGCGGATCACGTCGTCGGAAATCCCCGCGGCCTGGGCCGAAAGGCCGAAGCCCAGGCCGGCAACGGCCAGCGCGGCGGATAGGGTACGCAGTTTCATGGGAAGTCTCCTGTATGTGCCGGTTGTGCCGGCGGATCGGTGAAAAAGAGGCGCGGGCGTCGGTCAGACACCCAGCAGGCTGTCGAGGGTGGACTGTTTTTCCTGGAGCTGGCTGGCGGGGAACTGTTCCACGATCTGGCCGTGTTCCATGACGTAGAAGTGGTCGGCCAGGGGCGCGGCGAAGCGGAAGTTCTGTTCCACCATGACGATGGTGTAGCCCTTGGTCTTGAGGGTGCGGATCATGCGGTCGAGCGCCTGGACGATCACCGGCGCCAGGCCTTCGGAGATTTCGTCGAGCAGCAGGAGGTTGGCCCCGGTGCGCAGGATGCGCGCCACCGCCAGCATCTGCTGTTCGCCGCCGGACAGGCGGGTGCCCGGCGAATGGCGCCGTTCGAGCAGGTTGGGGAACATGTCGTAGATCTCGGCCAGCGACATGCCCCCGCCCAGGGTGTCGCCCACGGTGGGCGGCAGCAGCAGGTTTTCCTCGCAGGAGAGCGAGGCGAAGATGCCGCGTTCCTCCGGGCAGTAGCCGATGCCCAGGTGCGCGATGCGGTAGGTGGGCAGGTGGATCGATTCGGTGCCCTGGATGCGGATCGAGCCGGTGCGCCGGCTGGTCAGGCCCAGCAGCGCGCGCAGCGTGGTGGTGCGCCCGGCGCCGTTGCGCCCCAGCAGGGTGACGACCTGGCCGGGCTCGACGCGCATGTCCACGCCGTGCAGCACGTGCGATTCGCCGTACCAGGCGTGCAGATCGGAGATTTCGAGTGCCAGGCTCATGCATGGATCCCTTCGAGTTCGCCCTGGGTGGTGCCCATGTAGGCTTCCATCACGGCGGGGTTGTTCGAGACGGCGGCGTAGTCGCCTTCGGCCAGCACGGCGCCGCGCGCCAGCACGGTGATGCGGTCGGCGATGGAGGAGACGACCTTCATGTTGTGCTCGACCATCAGGATGGTGCGTCCGGCGCTGACCTGCTTGATCAGCCGGGTGACGCGGTCGACGTCCTCGTGGCCCATGCCCTGGGTGGGTTCGTCGAGCAGCATCAGGCTGGGCTCCATGGCCAGGGTGGTGGCGATTTCCAGCGCGCGCTTGCGGCCGTAGGGCAGGTTCACCGTCATCTGCGAGGCGAAATCGGCCAGGTCCACCTCGGCGAGCAGTTCCATGGCGCGGCCGTCCAGGTGGCGCAGGCTGGTTTCGCTGCGCCAGAAGTGGAAGGAGGTGCCGGTGGCGCGCTGCAGGGCGATGCGCACGTTGTCGAGCACCGTGAGCTGGGGGAAGACGGCGGAGATCTGGAACGAGCGGATGATGCCCTTGCGGGCGATTTCCGCCGGCTTGTCGCGGGTGATTTCCCGGCCGTCGAAGAAGATCTGGCCCTGGCTGGGTTCGAGGAATTTGGTGAGCAGGTTGAAGCAGGTGGTCTTGCCTGCGCCGTTGGGGCCGATCAGCGCGTGGATGTGGCCGCGCTGGATTTTGAGGTCCACGGAATCGACGGCGGTGAAGCCGAGGAAGGTTTTCGAGAGCTGGCGGGTTTCGAGGATGATGTCGGGTTCTGTGCCCATGATGCCCTGTGTCCAATGTCGCACTGCGGCGCCCGATGGCGGATTGTTTCAAGTATGGAACTGTCCGGCTCTCGGCTCCATAGGGGTTTTACAGGGTTGCCGCCGCGCCGGCCGGATATTGCAGCGCAATAGCGAAGCGACGCCCGGGCGGCCCACGGGGGACGGGCGACAGGCGGCCGGGGGCCGGCCGGTCCGGGTCCAGCCCAGGGCCAGTCCAGGCCTAGTCCGGGTTCAGTCCGGCCGGGTCTTGTCCGGATATTCGCACAGGTCGGCGATCGGACACTGGGGGCATTTGGGCTTGCGCGCCACGCAGACGTAGCGGCCGTGCAGGATCAGCCAGTGGTGGGCGTCCAGCAGGTATTCCTTGGGCACCCGGCGCAGCAGCGCCTGCTCCACGGCCAGCACGGTCTTGCCCGGCGCGATGCCGGTCCGGTTGGCCACGCGGAAGATGTGCGTGTCCACGGCCATGGTGGGCTGGCGGAAGGCCGTGTTCAGCACCACGTTGGCGGTCTTGCGGCCGACGCCGGGCAGGGCTTCCAGGTCTTCGCGGCGGTCGGGGACCTGGCCGCCGTGCCGCTCCAGCAGCAGCTCGCAGGTGCGGATGACGTTGCGCGCCTTGGTCTTGTACAGGCCGATGGTGCGGATCGCCTCGGCCAGCCCCGCCTCGCCCAGCGCCAGCAGCCCTTCGGGCGTGCCGTGTCCGGGGAAGAAGCCGCGGGTGGCGAGGTTCACGGAGCGGTCGGTCGCCTGGGCCGAGAGGATGACGGCCACCAGCAGCTGGAAGACGCTGCCGTATTCGAGCTCGGTGCGGGGCTGGGGGTTGGCTTCGCGCAGGCGGCGGAAGCATTCTTCGATGGCGGCGCGGTTCATGGGCGTCGGGCGCGCGCCCGGGCCAGGGCCTGGGCGATGCGGTCCTGCTTGTCGTGGGGGTCGGGGGCGGCCAGGACGGGCTTGTTGGCCAGGGTGCGCGCGGCGGGGCCGGCGGCCTCGTCGTGGCGCGCCCGCAGGCGGGCGTTGCGCGCCTGGTAGCGTGCGCGGGCCGCGCCGGCGTCCTCCGCCGTCCAGTCGCGGCCGGCGGGAACCATGGCGATGCAGTCCACCGGGCAGGGCGCCACGCAGCGTTCGCAGCCGGTGCAGTCGGCCTCGATGACGGTGTGCATGCACTGGTTGGCCCCGAGGATGGCGTCCACCGGGCAGGCCTGGATGCACAGGGTGCAGCCGATGCAGTGCGCCTCGTCGATGAGCGCCACCCGGAAGGGCTGGTGCGTGCCGCAGGCGGGATCCAGGGGCCGCGCCGGGCGGCCCAGGACGCGCGCCAGGGCCTCGATCGTGCGCGCGCCGCCGGGCGGGCAGCGGTTGACGTCGGCCCGGCCCTCGGCCATGGCCTGGGCGTAGGGACGGCAGCCGTCATAGCCGCATTGCGTGCATTGGGTCTGCGGCAGCAGGGCGTCGAGGGTGTCGGTCAGTGTGGGCACGGCGGCGGAAACGCACAGGGGACGGCGCGAGCCGTCCCCCGGAAACGGGCTTGCATTCAAATCACGGATCACGTCGTGGGTTCGCCTCGCCGTGCAAGCGCACCGCCTTCGGCGTCCCGTCCGGTGCTCCGCCTGAATGCGGGCCCGTCAGGCATGCGACCGGATGAATGCGGATATTTTAGGACAGATCTGCTGGCGCCAGCGGCGTCCGGAGAAGATGCCGTAGTGGCCGCAGTCGGTGGCGGTGTGGATTTCCCGCATGGACGGGGACAGGTTGGCGCACAGGTGGTGGGCGGCGTGCGTCTGGCCCTGGCCGGAGATGTCGTCCAGTTCGCCCTCGATGGTCAGCAGGGCGGTCTTGCGGATGGCGGAGGGATCGACGCGTTCGTCGTCGATCGTCCAGGTGCCGCGCGGCAGGCGGAATTCCTGGAAGACGATGCGGATGGTGTCCAGGTAGAAGCGGGCCGGCATGTCGAGCACGGCGTTGTATTCGTCGTAGAAGCGGCGGTGGGCTTCCGCGTCGCTGTCGTCGCCGCGCAGCAGGTGCAGGTAGAAGTCGTAGTGGGACTTCAGGTGCCGGTCCGGGTTCATGGCGACGAAGCCGGCGTGCTGCAGGAAGCCGGGGTAGACCAGCCGGCCGGCGCCCGGGTAGCGGGCCGGCACACGGTGGATCAGGTTGTCCTCGAACCATTCGTAGGGCTTGGTCGTGGCCAGGCGGTTGACCTGGGTGGGCGATTTGCGCGTGTCGATGGGGCCGCCCATCATGGTCATGCTGCGCGGCTGACAGGGGTCGTCGGCGGCGGCCAGCAGCGAGATCGCGGCCAGGACCGGCACCGTGGGCTGACAGACCGAGATCACGTGGGTGTCGGGCCCCAGGTGGCGCAGAAAGGCCTGGACGTAGTGGACGTAGTCGTCCAGGCTGAAGGTGCCGTCGGCCGCCGGCACCATGCGCGCGTCGATCCAGTCGGTGACGTAGACCTCGTGGTTGGGCAGCAGGGCGCGCACGGTGTCGCGCAGCAGGGTGGCGTGGTGCCCGGACAGGGGCGCCACCACCAGCACGCGCGGATCGTGGCGCCGGGTGTCGCGGCGGAAATGCACCAGGCGACAGAAGGGCAGGGCCAGGGCGATGTCCTCGTGCAGGGCGACTTCGCGTCCGCCGATCTGGGTGGAGGCCAGGTTCCAGGCGGGCTTTTCGTAGTCCTTGCCCACGCGGTGGGCCAGCTCGTAGGCGGCGGCGAACTGCCGCGACAACGGGGTGTAGGCCAAGGGGCTGTAGGGATTGGAAAACAGGTGTGAACCGGTTTCAGTGAAAGCCGTGAAGGGGGCGAGGATCGAGCGTTGGAGCTCGTGCAGGTCATACAGCATGAGTAGGCGTTCCCGTCGGTCTGGTCCTGCGCGGATCACACGCAGGAGTATCGGTCATCCGAACCTAAAGTACCGGTAAACGTGACAGAGCGCTACCGGAATTTCCCGTATACGGATCATATATGACCCGAATGTGGGGTTTTGCAGACGGATCGGGCGGGCGGCCGGCGGCAGGCGCCGGCGGGCTGCTAGGGGCGTTCCAGGTACTTGAGCTTGTCGGCGACGCCGTTCCAGTCGTCGGCGCCCGGGAGCGGATTGACGGAGCGGTTGATGGGCCGGAAGGTGGGCGACAGTTCGGCGTTCAGGGGGATGTAGTCGAGCTGGTCCTGGGGGACGTCTTCCTCGGCGAAGATGGCGTTGGCCGGGCATTCGGGCACGCAGACGGCGCAGTCGATGCATTCCTCGGGGTCGATGACCAGGAAATTCGGCCCCTCGCGGAAACAGTCCACGGGACAGACATCGACACAGTCGGTGTACTTGCACTTGATACAGTTTTCGGTGACGACGTGGGTCATGAGGGTGCTCCGGGCTTGCAGACGGGTGCCTTGAAACGGGCCTGTCGGGATTTTACCGAATTTATCAGGGAGAACCCGAAGATCCCGCGCGCCGGGTAGTGCGAATGGTCAGAGCAGCAGGGCGGCCAGGGTGCCGCCCAGTTCGGCGCCGCGCGCCAGCCATGCGCCGGGCACGGTCTTGGGCGCCAGGATGGCCTCGGGCGTCTGGGCGCGCATGGGCACGATCAGAGTGGGTGCGACCGGTTTCAGGCGCCAGCCGGTGCAGATGCGCTCCAGCTGCCGGCGGGCGCCGTCGCCGTCGGAGCCGGCGGTGATCACGGCGCCGTAGGGCCGGCCGTTGAGCCGGTCCAGCACGTGATAGTAGGTGCGGTCCAGGCATTCCTTCATCGCGCCGCTGAGCGCCGCCAGGTTTTCCGGGGCGGCGAACAGATAGCCGTCGGCGGCGAGCAGGTTTTCGGTGCGCACGGTGTCGGCGGGGCGCACCTGCAGGTCGAAGCGCCCGCCCGCGTCCAGTTCGTCGGCCACCGCCTGCGCGCCGGCCGCCGCCGCCCGGGCCATCTGCAGGGCGGCGCCGGTGCGGGAATGCCAGATGATGAGCAGCTGGGTCGTCATGGGGGTCGTTCCTGCGGGGCCGGACTCACTCAAGTAGTATAGAGGCTCAGAGTCCGGAGGCCTGGTTGGAAGGCTCCGTTGTCCCTTGGTCCGGCGTCATGAGTGTCTCCCCGCAATCCGTTCCCGCAGATCCTTTCGGCCCCGAGTGGTTCCAGGCCGCCCGCGGCGGGCTGGACGACGCGGACGCGGCGGTGCTGCGCCAGGCGGCCGACTGGGTGCGCGAGCCCCTGCGCGGCGCGCAGGCCAGCACGGGCGAGGCCCTGGATGCGCACGCCGCCGCCGTGGTCCTGATCCTGCGCGACCTGGATTCGGATGCGGCCACCCGCGCGGCCGCCCTGCTGGCGGTGCAGCCGGTGCCGGCGGGCGAACTGTCGCGCGCCGATCCGCTGCGCAAGGCCTTCGGCCCCGAGATCACCTCCCTGGTCCAGGGCGTGCGCGCCCTGCTGCGCCTGGGCGCCGTCGCGGGCCGGGCCGGCGACGTGTCCGGCACCGACCAGAAGGAAATGCAGCGCAAGATGCTGCTGGCCATGGCGGCGGACCTGCGCATCGTGCTGATGCGGCTCGCCTCGCGCCTGCAGTCGCTGCGCTGGCATGCCGCCAGCCGCACGCCCTGCCCGGCGGAATTCGCGCGCGAGACCATGGCGCTGTACACGCCGCTGGCCAACCGCCTGGGGATCTGGCAGCTGAAATGGGAAATGGAGGACCTGTCCTTCCGCTTCCTGCAGCCGGACACCTACAAGGCCATCGCCCGCCAGCTGGAGGAAAAACGCGCCGAGCGCGAGGCCTTCATCGAGGACGTGATGGCGCGCCTGCGGGCGGCGCTGGCCGAAGCCGGCATCCGGGCCGAACTCAGCGGCCGGCCCAAGCACATCTACAGCATCTGGAACAAGATGCGCATCAAGCACCTGGAATTCCGCCAGCTCTTCGACCTGCGCGCCCTGCGCGTCATCGTCGAGGACGAGCGCGCCTGCTACGCCGCGCTGGCCCTGGTGCATGCGCTGTGGACGCCGGTGCCCGAGGAATTCGACGACTACATCGCCCGCCCCAAGCCCAACGGCTACCGCTCCCTGCACACCGTGGTGGCCGACGCCGAGGGCCGGGCCTTCGAGATCCAGATCCGCACGCGCGACATGCATCATTTCGCCGAATACGGGATGGCGGCCCACTGGCGCTACAAGGAAGCCGGCGCCCGCGGCGGCCAGGTGTCGGCCGCGGGGGAATACGACCAGAAGATCGCCTGGATGCGCCAGCTGCTGGCCTGGCGCGAAGAGCGCGGCGCGGCGCCCGCGCCCGGCGCGCGGCCCGACGAGCGCATCTATGTCATGACGCCCCAGGCGCGCGTGCTGGAGCTGCCCGCCGGCTCCACGCCGGTGGACTTCGCCTATCTGCTGCACACCGACCTGGGCCACCGCTGCCGGGGCGCCCGGGTCGACGGCCAGATCGTGCCGCTGTCCACGCCCCTGCGCACGGGCCAGACGGTGGAAATCATCGCCGCCAAGTCCGGCGGTCCCTCGCGCGACTGGCTCAATCCGCAGCTGGGCTACCTGGCCAGCCCGCGCGCGCGCGCCAAGGTCCGGGCCTGGTTCAACGCGGTCGAGCTGCAGCAGCGCATCGCCCAGGGCCAGGCCCTGGTTGAAAAGGAACTGCAGCGCCTGGGCCGCACCGCCGTCAACCAGGAACACCTGGCCCAGCAGCTGGGCTTCGCCCGCGCCGACGACCTGTACGTCGCGGCGGCCAAGGAAGAATTCAGTCTGCGGCAGATCGACCACGTGCTGCGCGAGCCCGAGCCGGCCCGCGAGCAGCCCGACGAGGCGCGCGTCTACGCCAGCGACGCCGGCAGCGTCGCCCGCACGGGCAAGAGCGGGGTGCTGGTGGTGGGGGTCGATTCCCTGATGACCCAGCTGGCGCGCTGCTGCCGGCCCGTGCCGCCCGACGCCATCGAAGGCTTCGTCACGCGCGGCCGGGGGGTGTCGATCCACCGCCGCGACTGTCCCTCCTGGGCGGTCCTGGCGCAGCGCCACCCGGAACGCTGCATCGAGGTCGCCTGGGGCCAGACCGGCCAGGCCATGTATCCCGTGGATCTCGGCATCCACGCCCAGGACCGGCCCAACCTGCTGCGCGACCTGTCCGAGGTCTTCGCGCGCCTGCGGCTGCGGGTGGTGCGCGTCACGACCCACAGCCGCCGTTCGCTGGCGCACATGGTGTTCACCGTCGAAGTCCGCGACGGCGAGCAGATCCGCCAGGCGCTGGCCGCCGTCAACGAACTGCCCGGGGTCCAGGCCGCGCGGCAGTGAGCGGGCCGCCCGGCGGGTGGCGCGGACTCCCCCGGGCCGGGGCGGGCGGCCGGAGGCACCGGGCCGGACGGGGCTGCTAAAATGGCCGTTTGGCCCGTGCCCGCCCGGAGATCCCCGGCGGCGCCTTTGATGCGAGACTGGACTTGAAACCCTATCATCTGCCGGATGCCCAGGGGCATTTCGGGAAGTTCGGCGGTTCGTTCGTCGCCGAAACGCTGGTGCACGCCCTGGACGCGCTGCGCGAGGCGTATGCGCGCTACCGCGACGACCCCGAATTCCAGCGCGAATTCGCCTACGAGCTGGAACACTTCGTCGGCCGGCCCAGCCCGGTCTACCACGCCCGGCGCTGGTCCGAGCAGCTCGGCGGCGCGCAGATCTGGTTCAAGCGCGAAGACCTGAACCACACCGGCGCCCACAAGGTCAACAACTGCATCGGCCAAGCCCTGCTCGCCAGGCGCATGGGCAAGCCGCGCGTGATCGCCGAGACCGGGGCGGGCCAGCACGGGGTGGCCACGGCCACCGTGGCGGCGCGCTACGGCATGGAATGCGTGGTCTACATGGGCAGCGAGGACGTCCGCCGCCAGGCGTCGAACGTCTACCGCATGAAGCTGCTGGGCGCCCGCGTGGTGCCCGTGGAATCCGGCTCGCGCACCCTGAAGGACGCCCTGAACGAGGCCATGCGCGACTGGGTCACCAACGTGGAAGACACCTTCTACATCATCGGCACCGTGGCCGGCCCCGATCCCTATCCCCGGATGGTGCGCGACTTCCAGACCATCATCGGCCGCGAGTGCCGCGAGCAGATGCCGCGCGACGCGGGCCGCCAGCCCGACTACGTGATCGCCGCCGTGGGCGGCGGATCCAACGCCATCGGCATCTTCCACCCCTACATCGAGGACGAATCCGTCCGGCTGATCGGCGTCGAGGCCGCCGGCGAGGGCCTGGATTCGGGCCGCCACGCGGCCTCGCTGAACCGCGGCGTGGTCGGCGTGCTGCACGGCAACCGCACCTACCTGCTGCAGGACGAGCACGGCCAGATCACCGAGACCCATTCCGTGTCCGCCGGCCTGGACTACCCCGGCGTCGGGCCGGAACACGCCTGGCTGCACGACAGCGGACGTGCGCAGTACGTCGGCGTCACCGACCAGGAAGCCCTGGCCGCCTTCCACGACTGCTGCCGCATCGAAGGCATCATGCCGGCCCTGGAATCCTCGCACGCCATCGCCCAGGCGGTGAAGCTCGCCCCCACCCTGCCGCGCGACCGGATCATCCTGGTCAATCTGTCCGGCCGGGGCGACAAGGACATGCACACCGTGGCCGAATACAGCGGCATCACGCTTTGAAGGCTCCGAGGGCCTTGAAGGCTCCAAAGGGCTCCAAAGGTTTGGGAACCAAGGTTTAGGAACCGCTTTAGGAACATCCATGACTTCTTCAAATGCCCGTCTGGCGACCCGTTTCGCCTCCCTGGCGGGGCGGGCGGCCCTGATCCCGTACGTCACGGCGGGCGATCCCCTGGTGGCGTCCACGCCGGCGCTGATGCACGCGCTGGCGGCGGCCGGCGCCGACGTGATCGAGCTGGGCGTGCCGTTTTCCGATCCCATGGCCGACGGCCCGGTGATCCAGCAGGCCGGCGAACGCGCCATCGCCGCGGGCGTCAGCCTGGGCGCGGTGCTGGACATCGTCGCCGAATTCCGCCGCCAGGACGCCGAAACGCCGGTCGTGCTGATGGGCTATGCCAACCCGATCGAATGCATGGGCCAGGAGGCCTTCGTGCGGCGCGCCGCCGAGGCGGGCGTGGATGGCGTACTGACGGTGGACTACACGCCCGAGGAATCCGCCGGATTCGCCGCCCTGCTGGGGCGGGCCGGCCTGGATCCCATCTACCTGCTGGCGCCGACCTCGGCCGAGTCGCGCATCCGCGAAGTCGCCCGGCTGGCGCGCGGCTATGTCTATTACGTCTCGCTCAAGGGCGTGACCGGCGCCGGCCACCTGGACACCAACGACGTGGCGCGCCATCTGGCGGAAATCCGCCGCCACGTGAGCATCCCCGTGGGCGTGGGCTTCGGCATCCGCGACGCCGACAGCGCCGCGCGCGTGGCGCGGCACGCCGACGCCGTGGTGATCGGCAGCAAGCTCATACAGATCATCGAGGAAGCGTCCCTGCGCGACGGCCCGCAGGCCGCCATCGGCGCGGCGGCCCAGTGGCTGGCCCAGGTGCGCCAGGCCATCGAACCCATCCGGAAAGAAGGTTGACCGACCATGAGCTGGTTTGAAAAGATTCTCCCTCCGCGCATCAACCGCAGCGGCGATTCGGCCTCCAAGCGCGTGCCCGAGGGCCTGTGGGTCAAATGTCCCTCCTGCGAATCCGTCCTCTACAAGGAAGACCTGCAGGCCACCCTGAACGTCTGCCCCAAGTGCAGCCACCACATGCGCATCGGCGCCCGGGCGCGCATCGACGCGCTGCTGGACCCGGAAGGCCGCGTGGAGATCGGCGCCCAGACCCGCCCCATGGACCCGCTGAAGTTCAAGGACTCGCGCAAGTACCCCGAGCGCCTGGCCGAGGCCGTCAAGCAGACCGGCGAGACCGAGGCGATGGTGGTGGTGAGCGGCACGGTGCTCTCGGTGCCCACGGTGCTGGCGTGCTTCGAGTTCGCCTTCATGGGCGGTTCGATGGGCTCGGTGGTGGGCGAGCGCTTCGCCCGCGGCGTCCAGGCGTCCATCGAGCGGCGGATGCCCTTCGTCTGCGTGTCGTCCTCGGGCGGCGCGCGCATGCAGGAATCCCTGTTCTCGCTGATGCAGATGGCCAAGACCACCGCCATGCTGCACCAGCTGTCCGAGGCCGGCCTGCCCTTCATCAGCGTCCTCACCGACCCGACGATGGGCGGGGTGTCGGCCTCCTTCGCCTTCATGGGCGACGTGGTGCTGGCCGAGCCCAATGCCCTGATCGGCTTCGCCGGTCCGCGCGTGATCGAGCAGACCGTGCGAGAAAAACTGCCCGAAGGCTTCCAGCGCGCCGAATTCCTGCTGGGCAAGGGCGCCATCGACCGGGTGGTCGACCGCCGCGAGATGCGCGCCGAGCTGGCCCACCTGCTGGCGCTGTTCACGCGCCAGCCCATCGAGGTCGTGAAGGCCGCCTGAGGCGGCGGGCGGCCGCCCCGGCGGCTCCTGACGGCCCCTGGCGGCGCGGCGCGCGCGCCGGGATCCCGCCGTCCGGCCCCGGCGCGGGTCCCTACCGGGGCCGCGCCACGAAGTGGTCGCCGGCACCCTTGGGCAGCCGCACCGTGTCGAGCAGCCCGGCCAGGGCGATCCCGGCCGCGATCATGAACGCGACCCGATAGGGAAAGGCCTGTCCGGCGATGTCCAGCGCGCCGGCCAGCGCCTCGCCCAGGCGTACCGCCAGGGCGCCCAGGGTGATGCCCGCGGCCATGCCGAGCTGCGAGACGACGTTGAACAGCCCGTTGGCATCGGCCATGCGCGCCTCGGGCACGTCGGCGAAGGCAAGCGTCCCCAGGCAGGTGAACTGCATCGAGCGGGCCATGCCGTGGACGAACAGGATGGGCAGCAGCAGCGGCAGCGGCATGGACGGCGTCAGCTGCGCGCAGGCGGCCAGGCTGGCCGCCGCCAGCAGCCCGTTCCACAGCATCACCGGGCGGTAGCCGAAACGGCGCAGGATGGGCGTGGTCACCGCCTTCATCCCCAGGTTGCCGGCGAAGACCACCAGCAGCAACAGGCCCGCCTCGAAGGCGTTCATGCCGAAGCCGAGCTGGAACATGAGCGGCAGCAGGAAGGGCAGGCTGCCGATCGCCATCCGCGTGACCGAGCCGCCGATCGCCACCACCCGGAACGTGGCGATGCGCAGGGGGGCCAGGCTCAGCATCGGCGCGGCCGCGCGGCGCAGGTGCCGCAGCGCGGCCGCCGCCAGGACGGCGCCGCCGGCCAGCAGGGCGAGGCCGGCCGGGTCGATCGTGGCCGCCAGCCGTTCCAGCGCGCCGAGCAGTGCGAAGATGCCCAGGCCGCACAGGGCGAAGCCGGTCCAGTCGAAGGGCCGGCGCGGCGCCGGTTCCAGCGGCGGGATCAGCCAGAGCGCCAGGACGAAGCCCAGGATGCCCAGCGGCACGTTGAGGAAGAAGATCCAGTGCCAGTCGAGATGGCTGGCGATGAAGCCGCCCAGCGGCGGCGCGATCACCGGCGCCACCAGCGCCGGCCAGACCAGGTTGGACATCGCCGCCATGCGGCGCTCCTGCGGCGTATGGCGCAGCACCAGCAGCCGGCCCACGGGCACCATCAGCGCGCCGCTGGCGCCCTGCAGCACGCGCAGGACGACGAAAGCGTGCAGGTTTTCGACCAGACCGCAGCCCAGCGAGGTCAGCGTGAAGCCCGCGATGGCGCAGGCGAACACCCGGCGCGGCCCGTAGCGGTCGGTCATCCAGCCGCTCACCGGAATGAAGGCGCCCAGCGCCAGCAGGTAGGCGCTGATGGCAACGTTCAGCCGGACCGCGTCGATGCCGAAGGAGCGGCTCATGTCCGGCAGGGCGGTGGCGATGATGTTGCCGTCCAGCACCTCCATGAACATGGCGCCGGTGACGAGGAACATCACCAGCCGCAGGCGCGCGTCCTGGAGTGCGCTCATGATGCGTGTCCCGTGGTCCCGTGAATGAAAAATGCCCGAAGCCGGGGCTTCGGGCATGGTGTGCCGCCGGGCCGCTCCAAGGCAGGCGGCGCCCTCCTTTCGGGGGAGGGGCGCCTTCCCGGGGTGGCCTCAGTGCGAGGTTTCCACCTGCTGCAGCGGTTCGTCCTGCGTCCGCGCGGCCGGCTTGCGGGCGCGGCCCAGGGGCTTGGGCGGCGCGGGCGGCACGTAGGGCGCGGTGGAGCGGGTCTCGACCATCTGCATGCCAGCGGCCTGCAGGGACTCGTCCAGCGAGGGCAGGGCGATCGGGTGGGACGCGTCCGGCGCGGCGGCCACCGAAGCCGGGGCCGGTGCCGGAGCCGGTGCCGGTGCCGGTGCCGGTGCCGCAGGCGCGGCTGCCGGCGCGGCCTGGACGGCGGCGGGCGCTTCCTGGGCCGCGACTTCGTCCGCCTCGGCCTGGGCCGCGTCTTGCGCGGCCGGCTCGGCCGCCGGAGCGGCTTCGACGACGGGCGCGGCCTGGGTGGCGGGCTCGGCTTCGGCGACAGGCTCGGCCTGGGCGACCGGCTTGGCGGCAGGCGCGGCCTCGGCCACGCGGGCGGGTTCCGCCGCCGGTGCAGTTTCCACGGGAGACTGGACGGGCGCCACGGGGGTCCGGGCGGGTGCTTCGCCGGCGGCTTCGGCCTGGGCCTGGGCCGGCTCGACCGGCGTGCGGGCGGGCTCGGTGGGCGCGGGCCGGGCAAGCGGGGCATCGGCCGTGGTTTCGGCCGACGCCGGCGCGGCGGAGGCTTCGGCTGTCAGCGCTTCGGGGTCGAAGCGCGGCGTCTCGTGTGTTTCGATGGTCGGCGCATCGCCATCGGCCGAGGCGTCCTCGGTGGCGGCCAGGTCGGCGGCATCGCCGTTGCGGCGGCCGCGGCGGCCGCGGCGGCGGCGGCGCTTGCGTTCCGGGTCCGGGCTGTCCAGGTCGCCGTCGGCATCGGCGTCCACGGCCGGGCCGGCGACCGGCGCATCCTCGTCCTCGGCTTCAGGCAGGCTGCGCGGCGCATCCGGCAGGCCGTAGGCGTTTTCAGAGGGGGCCTGGACGGCGGCCGGCGCGTCGGCCGCCGGGGCGGTCAGCTCGTCGGCCTGGAGGTCGGCCGTTTCGCCCGCCTGCACGGCCATTTCGTCCGTGCGGCCGCGGCCCCGGCCACGCCGGCTGCGGCTGCGGCGCGGTTCGGCGGTCTCGTCCTGGACTTCGGCGACGACGGCGGTGTCGGCCTGGGCCGGCACGGCGGCGTCCGCGGCCGGGCGTTCGCGGCGGGAGGCCGGCCGGCCTTCCGGACGTTCCGCGCGCTCGGCGCGTTCCGGCCGTTCGGCGCGTTCCGGCCGTTCGGCGCGTTCCGTGCGATCGCCGCGTTCCGTGCGTTCACCGCGTTCGGCACGCTCGCCGCGGCCGGTGCGTTCGCCGCGGGGCGCGTCGGTGCGGCGTTCGCCGCGGCGGCCGCCATTGCGGCCGGTGGTGCCGCGCCGGCGGCCGTCGCCGGATTCACGCGACGGAGCGGGCGCGGCCGGCTCGGCGGCGGGGGCTTCGGCTTCGGCGGCCGAGCCCGTGAACCAGCCGAACAGGCGCTTGAGCAGTCCGCCCTGAGGCGCGGCGGGCGCCGCGGCGGCGGGCGCGGGAAGGGGGGCGGGGATTTCGGCGGCGCGCGGCGCGCGTTCCACGTGGGCCGGCGCCGGCTCGGCGGGCTGGATGCCCTTGACCAGGGCCTCGGGCCGGGCCTTGGCTTCCTGGGCCTTGTTCGGCTGCCAGACGAGCTTGTCCTCGGGTTCCTGGGCGAGCTCGAAGCTGGTCTTGTTCTCGTCCAGGCGCGGATCGTCGTGGCGCAGGCGCTCGATGTGGTGGTGCGGGGTTTCCAGGGACTTGTTCGGGATCAGGACCAGATTGACCTTCAGGCGGGACTCGATCTGGCTGATGTCGCGGCGCTTTTCGTTGAGCAGGAAGGTGGCGACGTCGACCGGCACCTGGGCGTGCAGGGCGGCCGTGCCTTCCTTCATGGCTTCTTCCTGGAGCAGGCGCAGCACGTGCAGGGCGCTGGATTCGGCGTCGCGGATCACGCCGGTGCCGGTACAGCGCGGGCAGGTGACGTGCGAGCCTTCGTTCAGGGCCGGGCGCAGGCGCTGGCGGGACAGTTCCATCAGGCCGAAGCGCGAGATCTTGCCCATCTGCACGCGGGCGCGGTCGAAATGCAGGGCGTCGCGCAGGCGCTGTTCGACGGAGCGCTGGTTCTTGCTGTCCTCCATGTCGATGAAGTCGATCACGATCAGGCCGCCCAGGTCGCGCAGGCGCAGCTGGCGGGCGACTTCGTCGGCGGCCTCCAGGTTGGTGCGCAGGGCGGTTTCCTCGATGTCGGCGCCGCGCGTGGAGCGCGCGGAGTTGACGTCCACCGCCACCAGGGCCTCGGTGTGGTCGATCACGATGGCGCCGCCCGAGGGCAGGGTGACCGTGCGCGAGTAGGCGGTCTCGATCTGGTGTTCGATCTGGAAGCGGGAGAACAGGGGCACGTCGTCGCGGTAGCGTTTCACGCGGTTGACGTTGTCGGGCATGACCACGCTCATGAAGGCGGTCGCCTGATCGTGAATGTCGTCCGTATCGATCAGGATTTCGCCGATTTCAGGCGAGAAGTAGTCGCGGATGGCGCGGATGACCAGGCTGGATTCCAGGTAGATCAGGATCGGCGCCTTGTTTTCGCGGGCGGCGGCGTCGATGGCGGTCCAGAGCTGCAGCAGGTAGTTCAGGTCCCACTGCAGTTCCTCGACGCCGCGGCCGATGCCGGCGGTGCGGGCGATCATGCTCATGCCGGCCGGGATTTCCAGCTGGTCCATGGTGTCGCGCAGTTCCTGGCGGTCTTCGCCCTCGACCCGGCGCGACACGCCGCCGCCGCGCGGATTGTTGGGCATCAGCACCAGGTAGCGGCCGGCCAGGGAGATGAAGGTGGTGAGGGCCGCGCCCTTGTTGCCGCGCTCTTCCTTTTCGACCTGGATGATGAGTTCCTGGCCTTCGGCCAGGGCGTCCTGGATGCGGGCGCTGCGCACGTCCACGCCTTCCTTGAAGTAGCTGCGCGCGACTTCCTTGAAGGGCAGGAAGCCGTGGCGGTCTTCCCCGTAGTTGACGAAGCAGGCTTCCAGTCCCGGCTCGATGCGGGTGATGACGCCCTTGTAGATGTTGCCCTTGCGCTGCTCGCGCCCGGCGGTCTCGATGTCCAGGTCGATCAGTTTCTGGCCATCGACAATCGCGACGCGTAATTCTTCTTGGTGCGTCGCATTGAACAGCATGCGTTTCATGAGTGTGTTTCTCCGTAGTCAGGGCGCGCCGGATTCGGCGCACGGCCACGGGTCACTCGGTGTGCGATGCGGCAGTCTGCGAGGGGATCGGTGCGCTGACGAGGTCAGGCCGCGCCGGTCTCCTGGGGAGGGGGCACGGTGCGCCGGTGAGCGCGGGGTTCTGTCAGCAGGGAGGTCAAGGGCACGATACGTGGTTGACGAAATTGATTGCTGGGAACGGCGGACGCCGGCCATGGGGCCGCATCCGGTGCGGAAGAGCGAGCAGAATCTGCGGCGTCGCACGCGGCCTGACGTCGATTCCAGCGCCCGGCGGCAGCGCGCGGGGGAGGGAACCGGGACGGAGCCGGCGACCAAGGACCTGGAGGCTGGAAGTGAGGCAGTACAATGGGGTCCCTGCTGCCCGACGGAGATGCATCCATTGCGTCTCTACGCCCGGCGGTTTCCAGCCTCTATGGGCTGTTGCGATTATATGCCGCTTTTCCCTATGCGCAAAATAGTTGATCCGCCCGCCCCGCCGCCGGCCGTCCGCCTCGTGGTGGTCGGAACCGAGCACGAGGGGCAGCGGCTGGACAATTTCCTGCTGCGGGTCTGCAAGGGCGTGCCCAAGAGCCACGTCTACAAGGCCATCCGCGACGGCCAGGTCCGGGTCAACAAGGGCCGCAGCCGGGCCGACGTCCGCCTGGCCAGCGGCGATTCGGTGCGCATCCCGCCGCTGCGCCTGCCCGCGCCGGGCGCCGCCGCGCCGGTGCCGCCGGCCGACTTCCCGGTGCTGTACGAGGACGCCCACCTGCTGGTGATCGACAAGCCCGCCGGGGTGGCCGTGCACGGCGGCAGCGGCGTGTCCTTCGGGGTGATCGAGCAGCTGCGCGCCGCGCGCCCCGCCGAGCGCCTGCTGGAACTGGCGCACCGCCTGGACCGGGAAACCTCCGGCGTGCTGATGGTGGCGCGCAGCCGCAAGGCCCTGGTGGCCCTGCACGACATGATGCGCGAGAGCCGGGGGCGCAAGCACTACCTGGCGCTGGTCGTGGGCGACTGGGTCAACGACCGCCAGCACATCCGCCTGCCGCTGCTCAAATACCTGACGCCGGACGGCGAGCGCCGGGTGCGCGTCGACGCCCTGGGCAAGCCCGCCCACACCATCGTCACCCTGCAGCGCCGCTACGCCGGGCGCTATTCCCTGGTGGGGGCCGAACTGCGCACCGGGCGCACCCACCAGATCCGGGTGCACCTGGCCGCGCAGGGGCACCCGATCGCCGGCGACGAGAAATACGGGCCGGACGCCGTGCGCGCCGCCCTGGCCGCCCAGGGCTTCCGGCGCATGTTCCTGCATGCGCACCGGCTGGAGATCCCCCATCCGGTATCCGGCGAACCCCTCGTCTTTGAATCCCCGCTGCCGCCCGCCTGCCGGGCGCTGCTGGACCAACTGGAGCATGCCCGCCCATGAACGCCCCCGACCCGACGGCGATTCCCCCGGCACCGGTTCCGGGCCTCGACGCGCCGGTCAAGCAGTATCGCGCCGTGATCTTCGACTGGGACGGCACGCTGCTGGACTCCACCCATCACATCGTCGGCGCGCTGCTGGGCGCCTGCCGCGACCTGGGGCTGCGCGAGCCGTCCCGCGAGGAAGCCGGCTGGGTCATCGGGCTGTCGCTGCAGGCGGCCCTGTACCGCCTGGTGCCGGAACTGGGCGCCGACCGCGTGGACGCCTTCGTCGGCCGCTACCGCGCGCACTTCATGGCGCTGCAGCACGAAATGCGGCTGTTCGAGGGCCAGGCGCAGCTGCTGCGCGAACTGAGCGCGGGCGGGGCGGTGCTGGGCGTGGCCACGGGCAAGAGCCGCCGCGGCCTGGACGAGTCGATCGAGCGCCTGGGGCTGCACGATCTGTTCCACGCCACGCGCACCGTCGACGAGGCGCGCGGCAAGCCGGATCCGGACATGCTGCTGCAGCTGCTGGCCGAGCTGGACCTGGCGCCGGAGACGGTGCTGATGGTGGGCGACACCACCCACGACGTGCTGATGGCGCAGGCGGCCGGGGTGGACAGCCTGGCGGTCGCCTACGGCGCGCATGCGCCGTCCCTGCTGGAGTCCGCCCGGCCGACGGCGCTGGCCGCCACGGTGCCCGACATGCAGGCCTGGATCCGGGCGCGCGCGGGCTGATTTCCGGCGCATGGCAAGCCCATGCATCCGAAACGGGGCGTTCAGGCTGGAAGGCAATCCGCCGGCGGGCGGGGAACCTTTCCGCACGATTGAGGCCTAAACTGGATTGTCTTCCGACCGGTGGATCATCATGCGCGCACCCTGGGAAATCGGCATCCGGCCCTCCGAAATCACGTCCGAACCCGTCTGGCGGTCGCGGCGGCGATGGCTGCGGCAGGCGGCCCTGGGCACGCTGGCGCTGGGCGCGGGCGGTGGCCTGGCCCGGGCGGCCGGCCCCGCCGACGGGGCGGAGGGCCCCGCGCTGCCGGCCCCGCGCGCGGCCCGCTGGTCCACCGACGAGCCGCCCAACGTCTGGCGCGACATCACCACCTACAACAATTTCTACGAATTCGGCACCGGCAAGGGCGATCCGGCCGAATACGCGGGGCGGATGCGGCTGGAGCCCTGGACGGTGCGGATCGACGGCGCCGTGCGCAAGCCCCTGACCCTGGACCTGGACGCGCTGCGCCGGCTGGCGCCCCTGGAAGAGCGCGTCTACCGCCTGCGCTGCGTCGAGGCCTGGTCCATGGTGATCCCCTGGACCGGCTATTCGCTGTTCCATCTGCTGCGCCACGTGGAGCCGACGGCCGACGCCCGCTACGTGGTGTTCACGACGGCCCTGCAGCCCGAGGTCATGCCGGGCGTGTCGGCCGGCATCCTGGACTGGCCCTACGTCGAAGGCCTGCGCATGGACGAGGCCATGCATCCGCTGGCGCTGCTCGCCTTCGGCGTCTACGGCCGCGCCCTGCCGCCGCAGAACGGCGCGCCCCTGCGGCTGGTCGTGCCCTGGAAATACGGCTTCAAGTCGGCCAAGTCGCTGGTCGGCATCCGCCTGCAGGCGCAGCCGCCGGTCACCAGCTGGATGCGCGCTGCGCCCCGGGAATACGGCTTCTACGCCAACGTGAACCCGGCGGTGCCGCATCCCCGCTGGAGCCAGGCGACCGAACGCCGCATCGGCGCCGGCTTCTTCGCGCCGCGCCTGCCCACCCAGCCCTTCAACGGCTATGCCGAGGCGGTGGCCGGGCTGTACGCGGGCATGGACCTGGCGCGCAACTTCTGATGGGCGCGCGCGCGGATGGGGCCCGTCCCGCGGCTTCGGCCCCGGCCCCGGCTGCCGCCGCGCGCCGGCCGCGGCCGGGCGGCGGCCGGGTGCTGGGCGCCTGCGTCCATGCCTGCGGCCTGTTTCCCCTGCTGCGCTGGATCGCGCTGGGTCTGGCCGGGGGCCTGGGCGCCAATCCGCAGGAATTCCTCACCCGTTCCTCCGGCCTCTGGGCGCTGGCGCTGCTGTGGGCCACCCTGGCCGTGACGCCGGCGCGCCGCCTGGGCTGGTCCGGCCTGCTGCGCCACCGGCGCAAGCTGGGCCTGTACGCCTTCTTCTATACCGCGCTGCACGTCCTCGCCTGGGCGGTCTGGGACCGGGGCGGAGCGCCGGCCTCGATGTGGACGGACCTCTGGGCGCGCGACTTCATCGGCGTGGGCGCGCTGGCCGTACTGTGCCTGATCCCGCTGGCGGCGACCTCCACGCAGGGCTGGATGCGGCGCCTGGGGCGCGGCTGGAAGCGCCTGCACATGCTGGTCTACCCGGCCGCGATCCTCTCGGCGCTGCATTTCGACTGGATGCGGGCGGGCAAGAACGATTTCCTGGAACCGCGCCTGTACGCGGCGGTCCTGGCGCTGCTGCTGGCCGCGCGCCTGCCGGGGTGGTGGCGCGGCCGGCGCGCGGCGCGGCGCGGCAGCCCCGGGGCGTCAGGCTGAACCGATCTGCGGGGCTGGCCCGCCTTGCCGCTCGCAAGCGGCCCGGACCCGGCAGGCGCGGGATGGTCCGCGGGGATGGCTGTCCTGTGTCCGGCCTTGGTCCGCCCCGTACAGAAACAAACAGCGTCGGCTCAGTCCGCCAGGTACAGGAACAGCGTCGGCTTGCGCTCGAAGTCCGGCGGCCCGGCCTTGCGCCACTGGGCGATGGTGCGCGTGGCGATGGCCTCGTCGTCGCAGGTCAGCGCGCTGGCGACGCACAGCCGCGTCGTGTCGCGCAGGGTGCGCAGCAGCGCCTCGAACAGCGCGGCGTTGCGGTAGGGGGTCTCGATCAGGATCTGGGTCTGCCGCTGCTTGTGGGACGCCGATTCCCAGGCGCGCAGCTGGGCGTCGCGCTCGTGCGCCTTGACCGGCGCGTAGCCGTGGAAGGCGAAGCGCTGGCCCTGCAGGCCGCTGGCCATCAGGCCCAGCATGATGGACGAGGGCCCGGTCCAGGGCACGACGCGGATGCCGGCGGCATGCGCCTGGGCGACCACCAGCGCGCCGGGATCCGCGACGGCCGGACAGCCGGCCTCCGAGACCAGGCCGATGTCCTGGCCGGCGGGCGCGGCGGCCAGCCAGGCGCGGATTTCCTCCGCCCGCGTGTCCGGCTTCAGGGTGTGGATGGTGATGTCCTGCAGCGGGACGGCGGTCTCGATCTGCTTCAGGAAGGCGCGCGCCGATTTCGCGTTTTCGGCGATGAAGCAGCGCAGCGTGGCGGCGATCTCGCGGGCGGCGCGGGGCAGCCAGCGTTCCGGGTCCGCCTGGCCCAGGCCGACGGGGATCAGGTGCAGGGTGGTCATGATCGGGGTGAATAAGCCTAAGTCTCGGGATGGGGGGCCAGGGGTTCCAGGCCGAAGGCCCGCAGCATGCGGCAAAGGGCGATCAGGGGCAGGCCGATCAGGGCGGTGGGGTCGTCGCTGCGCATCCGCTCCATCAGCGCGACGCCCAGCTGCTCGGCCTTGGCGCTGCCGGCCGTGTCGAAGGGCTGCTCGACGCGCAGGTAGTGTTCGATCCGGGCGTCGTCCAGGGCCAGGAAGCGGCATTCGGTCGGCACCTGCTCCAGCAGCTGCCGGCGTCCGTCGGTGACGCACAGGGCGGTGTGGAACAGGACGTCGCGGCCGCCGAAGCGGCGCAGCTGGTCGCGGGCGGCCTCGAAGGAGCCCGGCTTGCCGATGGGTTCGCCCTGGAACACGGCGACCTGGTCCGAGCCGATCACCAGGGCGCCGGGGTGGCGCGCGGCGATTGCGGCGGCCTTTTCGCGCGCCAGGCGCAGCGACAGGTCGAGCGGCGATTCGCCCGGGCGCGGGCTTTCGTCGATGTCCGGCGACTGGACGGAAAAAGGCAGGTTCAGCCGCCGCAGCAGGGCGCGGCGGTAGGGCGAGCTGGAAGCCAGTATGAGCGGCATGGGGAAATCCTGGTGAAGTCCGTCAGTTTAGCGTGCACAGGATTTAGCGCGTACGGGAACAGCACGCAGGAACGCACAGGAACATTGACCCTGCCCCCCATGATCAGGTATCATCTAAAGTTTTCCCGAGTACCAATTTCCATGGTCATCGATGCGAGCGGTGATATGGCCGGTTTTGCGCGGGCCGGACGGAGCCTGGAGGGTGTGACGCGAACGGGCCAGTTCGCGCGCCTGTGCCAGGACCTGCCCGGGCAGCAGGACGGCGACATCCGCTGGCGCGTGCGCGGGCGGTTCGATGCGCCGACCGGACGGTCCTGGCTGGATGTCGAGGCCGAAGGGCCGGTGCGGGTCGTCTGCCAGCGTTGCCTGGAAGCCTTCAGCCTGACGCTGCGGGTGTCCAGCACGCTGGGCCTGGTGGAAACCCAGGCGCAGCTGGATGCCATGGATGCGCTCGAAGCCGAAGGCCAGGGCCCCGAGATCGAATATCTCGTCGCCGGGCAGCGCCTGGATGTCCCGGGCCTGGTCGAAGACGAACTGATCCTGGCGCTGCCCTACGCCCCCCGCCACGACGTGTGCCCGGGGGACGGGGACGCGGCGGAGCCGCCCCGCCGGCCTTCGCCGTTCGCGGTCCTGGAACGGCTCGGGAAAGACTGAATTTTCGTTCAACACACGGGCTCGTGCTTACCTTAAAATGAGCGGCCCCGATCACAGGAGTCATCATGGCTGTCCAGCAAAACAAAAAGAGCCCGTCCAAGCGCGGCATGCACCGCTCGCACGATTTTCTCACGGCTCCCGCCACGGCCATCGAGCCGACCACCGGCGAACTGCACCTGCGCCACCACATCAGCCCGAACGGCATCTATCGCGGCCGCAAGGTCCTGAAGACCAAGAACGACGAATAAGTCATCCGCGCACCGGTCTTTCCCCGCGCCGATGTCCCATTCCCATCCGATCATCGCCATCGATTGCATGGGCGGTGACCATGGCCTGCCGGTCACCGTGCCGGCGGCGATGGCCTTCGCCCAGTTGCATCCCGATACCCGGTGCCTGCTGGTCGGCGACGAGGCCCTGATCCGTCAGGTCCTGCAGCAGAACGCGGCGTCCGCCGGCCAGTTCGAGATCCTGCACGCCTCCGAAGTCGTCACCATGCACGATTCGGTGGAAGTCGCCCTGCGCCGCAAGAAGGATTCCTCGATGCGGGTGGCGGCCCAGGCCGTGAAGGACGGCCGCGCCGACGCCGCCGTGTCGGCCGGCAACACCGGCGCCTGGATGGCGATCTCCCGCTACGTACTCAAGACGCTGGACGGCATCGACCGTCCGGCCATCGCCACCGCGCTGCCCAACCAGCAGGGCGGCTCCACCACGGTGCTGGACCTGGGGGCCAACGTGGACTGCACGGCCGAGCACCTGCTGCAGTTCGGCCTCATGGGGGCCGCGCTGGTGTCCGCCGTGGACCGCCGCGCGCAGCCCTCCGTCGGCCTGCTGAACATCGGCGAAGAACTCATCAAGGGCAACGAGGTCGTCAAGCAGGCGGCCGACCTGCTGCGCGGCAGCGGCCTGAACTTCTACGGCAACGTCGAGGGCGACGACATCTTCAAGGGCACGGTGGACGTGGTCGTCTGCGACGGCTTCGTCGGCAACGTGGTCCTGAAGTCCATCGAGGGCCTGGCGCGCATGATCGGCGCCATGATGCGCGAGGAATTCCGCCGCAACCCCTTCACCATGGCGGCGGGCCTGGTCGCCACCCCCGTCCTGCAGCGCTTCCGCGCCCGCGTGGACAATCGCCGCTACAATGGGGCGGCCCTGCTGGGCCTGCGCGGCATCGTCATCAAGAGCCACGGCTCGGCCGACGCCTATGCCTACGGCCAGGCGCTGCAGCGCGCCCGCGAGGCCGTGCTCAACGGCCTCCTCGAAGGCACCATCCAGCGCCTCGACGCCCTGCGCGGCCGCACGCCGTCCTCCGCGGCCGGCGAATCGGCCCCGACGGCCTAGTCCTCTTTTTCCGGAATCGATATGCCTTACGCCAGGATCACAGGAACGGGCGGCTATCTGCCCCCACGCGTCGTCAGCAACGATGATCTGGCCGCCGACCTGGCCACGCGCGGCATCGAGACTTCCGATGCCTGGATCACCGAGCGCACCGGCATCCGCCAGCGCCACATCGCCGATCCGGGCACCAAGACCAGCACCCTGGCCACGGCGGCCGCGCGCGCGGCGCTGGACAACGCCGGCCTGACGGCCGAGCAGCTCGACCTGATCATCGTCGCCACCTCCACGCCGGACTTCATCTTTCCCAGCACCGCCTGCCTGGTGCAGGCCAATCTGGGCGTGGGCGGCGCCGCCGCCTTCGACGTCCAGGCCGTGTGCAGCGGCTTCGTCTACGCCCTGGCCACCGCGGACGCCTTCGTGCGGGCCGGCCGCGCGCGCCACGCCCTGGTGATCGGCGCCGAGGTCTTCTCCGGCATCCTCGACTGGAACGACCGCCGCACCTGCGTGCTGTTCGGCGACGGGGCCGGGGCCGTGGTGCTCAGCGCCGCCGACGAGCCCGGCATCCTGGCCGCGCGGCTGAACGCCGACGGGCGCCAGCAGCACATCCTGTGCGCCGCCGGCAGCGTCGCGGGCGGGCAGGTCACGGGCGATCCCTTCCTGCGCATGGACGGCCAGGCGGTGTTCAAGCTGGCCGTCAATTCCCTGACGCGCTCGGCGCGCGAGGTCTGCGACGACGCCGGCATCGACGTCTCCGAACTCGACTGGATGGTGCCGCACCAGGCCAACATCCGCATCCTGAATTTCATCGGCCGCAAGCTCGGCCTGCCCGAAGAAAAGCTCATCGTCACCCTGGACCGCCATGCCAACACCTCGGCGGCCAGCGTGCCGCTGGCGCTGGACGTCGCCTGGCGCGACGGCCGCATCCGTCCCGGCCAGACCGTGCTGCTGCAAGGGGTGGGCGGCGGCTTCACCTGGGGCTCCGTCCTCGTGAAAATCTGAAGACCACATCCTGAAGACCGCATGATGAAGATCGCATTCGTATTTCCCGGCCAGGGCTCGCAGGCCGTCGGCATGATGGACGCCTGGGCCGGGGACGCCGGCGTCCAGGCCACGCTGCGGGCCGGCGACGAAGCGCTGGGCGAGGACCTCTCCGGCCTGATCGCCCACGGTCCCGCCGAGACCCTGAACCTCACCGTCCACACCCAGCCCGCCATGCTGCTGTGCTCCGTCGCGATGTACCGCGCCTGGCGCCAGGCGGGCGGCGCCGCCCCCGCCCTGGTGGCCGGCCACAGCCTGGGCGAGTATTCCGCCCTGGTGGCGGCCGGCGCGCTGGACCTGGCCGACGCGGTGCGCACCGTGCGCGTGCGCGCCGAGGCCATGCAGTCCGCCGTGCCGGTGGGCGAGGGCGCCATGGCCGCCATCCTGGGGCTGGACGACGAGGCCGTGCGCCAGGCCTGCGCCCAGGCCGCGGAAGGCCAGGTCGTCGAGGCCGTCAACTACAACGCCCCGGCCCAGGTCGTGATCGCCGGCCACACGGCGGCGGTCGAGCGCGCCTGCGAGCGCGCGCGCGCCGCCGGCGCCAAGCGCGCCGTGGCCCTGCCGGTGTCAGCGCCCTTCCATTCGCGCCTGCTGGAGCCGGCCGCCGCCGTGCTCGGCCGGACGCTGGCCGGCGTGGCCCTGGCGTCCCCGGCCATCCCCCTGATCAACAACGTCGATGTCGCCCGCCCGGCCGAGCCGGACGCCATCCGCGACGCGCTGGTGCGCCAGGCCTGGCACCCGGTCCGCTGGGTCGAGACCATCCAGGCCATGAAGTGCGACGGCGTCACCCACGTCGTCGAATGCGGGCCGGGCAAGGTCCTGGCGGGCCTGGTCAAGCGCATCGACCGCGAAATCAACACGTTCAACATCACCGATCCGGCGTCCCTGCAACAGACGCTGGAAGCTCTGGGAGGCTGACATGTCGGAACCTGTACTGACGGGCAAGATCGCCCTCGTGACGGGCGCATCGCGCGGCATCGGCCGCGCCATCGCCCTGGAACTGGCGGCCGCGGGCGCCACGGTCGTGGGGACGGCGACGTCCGAGGCCGGCGCCCAGGCCATCACCGAAGCCCTGGCGCCCCAGGGCGGGCGCGGCGCGGTGCTCGAAGTCAACGACGCGGCGGCCTGCGACGCGCTGCTGGCCGAACTGGCCGCCGAAGGCGGGCCGCACATCCTGGTCAACAACGCCGGGATCACCCGCGACGGCCTCATCCTGCGCATGAAGGACGAGGACTGGGCCGCCGTGCTGAACACCAACCTGTCGGCCGTGTTCCGCCTGTCGCGCGGCGTGGCCAAGACCATGATGAAGGCCCGCTGGGGCCGCATCGTCAACATCACCTCGGTGGTGGGCTACAGCGGCAACCCGGGCCAGGTCAACTACGCCGCCGCCAAGGCCGGCGTGGCGGGCCTGTCGCGTTCCCTGGCGATGGAGCTCGGCAGCCGCGGCATCACGGTCAACTGCGTGGCCCCGGGCTTCATCGACACCGACATGACGCGCGCGCTGAACGAAACCCAGACCGCCGCGATCCTGGGCCAGATCCCCCTGGGCCGGCTCGGTTCGGCGGCGGAAGTCGCCCACGCGGTCGCCTACCTGGCCAGTCCCCAGGCGGGCTACGTAACAGGGACGACGCTCCACGTCAATGGTGGTATGTACATGTAGGCATTCGGAACGGAGCCGGCCCGTCTAAGGTAAAATCCGTTCAACCTCAGCAGGCAGGCCCCGGCGCGACCGCGCTTCCGGAATGGAAGCCGTCCGGCGGCGGGGGCTGTTTTTTTGACACAAACCCGCAGCCCCGTCGGTCTCATTTGGCTATAATTCGCGGGATTTTTCTCAACTGGAGATATGCATGGAAAGCATCGAACAGCGCGTCAAGAAGATCGTCGCTGAGCAACTCGGCGTCAACGAAGCCGAGATCAAGAACGAATCTTCCTTCCTTGACGACCTCGGTGCCGATTCGCTCGATATGGTCGAGCTCGTGATGGCCCTCGAAGACGAATTTGAAACCGAGATTCCCGACGAGGAAGCCGAGAAGATCACGACGGTCCAGCAGGCGGTCGACTACATCACCTCGCACAGCAAGCAATAATCATCACCACCCTGCTGCGGCTTGCCGCGCCAGGGCTCGACGGCCTGACGCACCGAGCCGGACAGGCTGCCGGGGCGGTTCGCGGCGGGCGCCATCGGCGGGCTGAAACAGCCCGTCCCATCCGGCCCGCCGCGGACCGCCTTTTTCGTCCCGCGGCCATGCCGGGACGAAAACGCCCCCCGGCGGGGCGGCGGGCCGATCCGGTCCGCGGAGTCCTTTTTCATTTTCATTCTTCGTTCTAGCATCAGGAGCCGAGTCAGTGAAACGACGTGTCGTCATAACCGGATTGGGCATCGTCTCGCCCGTGGGCAACGATGTCCAGACCGCATGGGACAACCTCATCCACGGGCGTTCGGGCATCGGCCGGGTGACGCGTTTCGACGCCTCGGTGCTCAACAGCCAGATCGCGGGCGAGGTCAAGGGCTTCAACGTCACCGACTACATGGGCGCCAAGGAAGCCAAGCAGATGGATACCTTCATCCATTACGGCGTGGCGGCCGGCATCCAGGCCTGGCGCGATTCGGGGATGGACATCGCCACGGAAGACGCCGACCGCGCCGGCACCATCATCGGCTCGGGCATCGGCGGGCTGCCGCGCATCGAGGAAACCCAGATCGAATACCTGCAGCGCGGCGCGCGGCGCATCTCGCCGTTCTTCGTGCCGGCCTCGCTGATCAACCTGATCTCGGGCCAGCTCTCCATCATGCTGGGCCTGAAGGGCCCCAGCTACGCCGTGGTCTCGGCCTGCACCACCGGCCTGCACTGCATCGGCGATGCCGCGCGCCTGATCGAATACGGCGACGCCGACGTCATGGTGGCGGGCGGCGCCGAAAGCTCGGTGTCCCCCCTGGGCATGGGCGGCTTCGCCGCCATGCGCGCGCTGTCCACCCGCAACGACGATCCCGAGACGGCTTCGCGGCCCTGGGACCGCGACCGCGACGGCTTCGTCCTGGGCGAAGGCGCCGGCGCGCTGGTGCTGGAAGAATACGAGCACGCGCGCCGCCGCGGCGCCCGCATCTACGCCGAATTCCTCGGCTTCGGCATGAGTTCCGACGCGCACCACATCACCAGCCCGGACCAGGACGGTCCGCGCCGGGGCATCCTGCACGCGCTGCGCAACAGCGGCGTCAGCCCCGAGCAGATCAGCTACGTGAACGCCCACGGCACCTCCACCCCGCTGGGCGACAAGAACGAAACGGCGGCGCTCAAGCTCGCGTTCGGCGACCATGCGTACAAGCTGGTGGTGAATTCCACCAAGTCCATGACCGGGCACCTGCTGGGCGCGGCGGGCGGCATCGAGGCCGTCTTCACGACCCTGGCGGTGCACCACCAGATCTCGCCCCCGACCATCAATCTGTTCAACCAGGATCCCGAATGCGACCTGGACTATTGCGCCAACGAGGCGCGCGACATGAAGATCGACGTGGCGCTGTCCAATTCCTTCGGTTTTGGCGGCACCAACGGCTCGATGCTGGTGGGGCGCCTCTGATCGCGCGCCCGCGCGGCACCCGGGGGATCGCATGACCGAGCGCGAGGTCGATCTCGCGCTGGTCGAGCGCGTCAGGCGCGGCGAGCGCCACGCCTTCGATCTGCTGGTCATCAAGTACCAGCGCAAGATCATGCGGCTGCTGTCGCGCATGATCCACGACCCGGCCGAAATCGAGGACGTCGCCCAGGAGGCCTTCATCAAGGCCTACCGCGCGCTGCCGCAGTTCCGCGGCGACAGCGCCTTCTACACCTGGCTCTACCGCATCGCCCTGAACACCGCCCGCAACTGGCAGGCGGCCAGCTTCCGCCGGCCCGCCACCGTGACGCCCCTGGAAAACGAGGACGGTGAAACTTTTGACCAGATCGATGGCCTAAGCGATCACAGTACCCCAGAATCGCTGATGGCCAGCCGGCAGGTCGCCCAGGCCGTCAACGAGGCCATCGACGCACTGCCGGACGATCTGCGTCTTGCGATCGTGCTGCGGGAAATCGAAGGGATGAGTTATGAAGAGATCGCCAGCACCATGCAATGCCCCATCGGCACCGTCCGTTCGCGCATCTACCGCGCCCGCGAAGCCATCGCGGCCCGCCTGCGGCCGGTCATGGAACGCGATTCCGAGCGCCGCTGGTAAGGAGCCGTCATGAACGCCAAACCCGATTCCGCCGCGACCGAACGCGCCTGGGAGGCCTCCGTGTCCTCCTGGGTGGACGGCGAGGCCGACCTCCGTGCCGAGGAGCTGGACACGCCCTACGGGCGCCAGCTCTGGGACACCTACCACCTGATCGGCGACGTCATGCGCAGCCCGGACCTGGCGATCCGCCCGTCCGAGCGCTTCTACGTGCGCGTGTCGGCCGCCATCGAGGCCGAACCGCCGATCGTCGCACCCTCGCCGCTGGCGCGGCGCCACCTGGTGCGCAACGGCCTGTCGGGGCTGGCGGTGGCCGCGGCCGTGGCCTCCGTCGTCTGGATGGCCCGTCCCTTCTTCTTCGCGTCGGACGCGCCGCCCGCCGCCGCGCCGGTCGTGGCGCAGGCCGACGAGCCCGAGGCCGCCGATCCGGGGCTGGCCGACTACATGGCCGCGCACCAGTCGATGGCGGGCGCCGGCGCGGTGCGCCAGGTGTCCTACGACGGGATGGGGGCGCGCTGATGCCGGGCTGGGCGCGGGCCGGACGCCGGGCGGGGCTGTGCCTGGGGCTGGCCCTGTCGTGGGCCGCCGCCGTCGGCGCGGCCGAGGCCGATCCGCTGGCCTTCCTGCGCCAGGTCCAGGCCGCCGCCCGCACCCTGGACTACGCCGGCGTCACCGTCTACCAGCAGGGCCGCATGCTGCAGGCCACGCACCTGGTGCACCAGGTGGACGGCACCGGCGAACGGGAGCGCCAGGAAGTCCTGGACGGCTCGCCGCAGGAATGCCTGCGGCAGAACGGCATGGAACAATGCCTGCTGCCGGAGCACCGGCTGATCGTCATGCGGCCCGCGCACAGCGACCATTTCCCGGCGCTGCTGCTGGGCGAGGGCGAGGCCGTCCCGCGGCACTACGAATGGACGCCGCTGGGGCGCACCTACCGCGTGGCCGGGCGCGAATGCGCCGTGTCCGAACTGCGCGCGCGCGACGCCCTGCGCTACAGCTACCGCCTCTGCACCGACCTGCAGAACCACCTGCTGCTCAAGAGCCAGACGCTGGATGCCGAGGGCCGCCTGGTGGACCAGGTGGCCTTCAGCAGCATCCATTTCGGCGCCGACATCCCAGCCGGCGCGCTCGCCTCGCGCTGGAACACGCGCGACTGGCGCCTGCGCACCGAAACCAGCCGGCCGGCCAATCTCGCCGCCCAGGGCTGGCGCTTCGCGCCGCCCGCCGGATTCCAGCCCATCGCCGAACTGACGCGTCAGATGGGGGCCGGTCACGCGGTGGACCAGCTCGTGCTGTCCGACGGACTGGCGGCGATTTCGATCTTCATTGAAACCTTTGATCCGAAACGCGATCAAAGCATCAGACAGGGCGGCCTGCGACAGGGCGCGATCAGCATCTACCGCATGCGGCTGGCCTCCTACTGGCTGACCGCGGTCGGCGAGGTGCCCGCACAGACCGTGCATGACCTGGCGCACGCCGTGCAGTACCTGCCCCAGGCCGCCCACTGATCCCCTCATCCTCGAAGGAGAATTCCATGGCTTTTCATCTGCCGTATTCCGCCGTGGCGCGCGCGGCGGCGGGCGCCGCCCTCAGCCTGGCGCTGGCGGCCGCCCTGCCCATCGGCGCCGCCCAGGCGCAGCCGGTGGCCGCGCCCAGCGCGGCGCTGCCCGATTTCACCCAGGTGGTCGAGGCCACCGAAGCCTCGGTGGTCAACATCCGCACCACCGAGGCCGTGCCGGTGCGCCGCTCGCCCATGATGCCCGGAGACGGCGATCCCTCGGAACTGTTCCGCTGGTTCTTCGGCCCGGACTTCATGCCGCCCGGCTTCGGCCAGCCGAACCCGCAGGGTCCGCGCGGCCGGCAGCGGCAGCAGCCCGCGCCCTCCGAGGGCGAGCGCACGGTGCCGCGCGGCATCGGCTCGGGCTTCGTGATCTCGGCCGACGGCTACATCCTCACGAACAACCACGTCGTGGACAATTCCAACGGCATCTTCGTCACCATGACCGACGGCAAGGAATACAAGGCCAAGGTCATCGGCACCGACGCGCGCACCGACATCGCCCTGATCAAGATCGAGGCGTCCGGCCTCAAGCCGCTGCCCATCGGCGACTCGGACAAGCTGCGCAAGGGCCAGTGGGTGCTGGCGATCGGCTCGCCCTTCGGACTGGATTCGACCGTCACCGCCGGCATCGTCAGCGCGATCAACCGCGACACGGGCGACTACCTGCCGTTCATCCAGACCGACGTGGCCGTCAATCCGGGCAATTCCGGCGGCCCGCTGATCAATCTGCAGGGCCAGGTGGTCGGCATCAATTCCCAGATCGTCTCGCGCAGCGGCGGCTTCATGGGCATTTCCCTGGCCATCCCCATTGACGAGGTCATGCGCGTGGTCGAGCAGCTCAAGGCCCACGGCAAGGTCACGCGCGGGCGCATCGGCGTGCAGATCACCGAGGTCCAGGACGAGGTCGCCAAGGCCCTGGGGCTGGACAAGGGCCAGGGCGCCCTGGTCAGCAGCGTCGAGGCCGGCGGCCCGGCCGCCAAGGCGGGCGTGCATCCGGGCGACGTGATCACGGCCTTCAACGGCCAGGCCATCAAGCACATGACCGACCTGCCGCGCCTGGTGGGGGCGACCCGTCCGGGCACCACCGCCACGGTCCAGGTCTGGCGCAAGGGCAAGTCGCTGGAGCTGAAGGCCACCGTCGCCGAGCTCGACGACAAGGCCGCCGCGGCCCAGAACGGCGAGGCGCCGTCCTCCGGCACCGGGGCGGACCGCCTGGGCCTGACGGTCAAGGCGCTGCCGCCCGACACCGGCGAGCAGGGCGTGGTGGTGGACCAGGCCGAAGGCGCGGCCGCGGAGGCCGGGATCGAGCCGGGCGACGTGATCCTGCGGATCAACGACGCCGACATCACCAGCCCGAAGCAGTACGCCCAGATCGTCAAGGACCTGGACAAATCCCGCCCGGCCGTGCTGCTGGTCAGCCGCGATCAGCAGTCCCAGTGGGTGATCATCAAGCCGCAATGATGCCCCCTGCGGGAAAAAGCTAAAATACGGCCTGAACGAGAAGGGGACGCCCCGCGGCGTTCCCTTTTCCATTTTTTCTTCCTTTCTATCCTATGGACCACATCCGCAACTTTTCCATCATTGCGCACATCGATCATGGCAAATCGACCCTGGCCGACCGTCTGATCCAGCGCTGCGGCGGCCTGCAGGACCGCGAAATGGAAGCCCAGGTCCTGGATTCGATGGACATCGAGCGCGAGCGCGGCATCACCATCAAGGCCCAGACGGCGGCGCTGCGCTACACGGCGGCCGACGGCCGCGTCTACGACCTGAACCTGATCGACACCCCGGGCCACGTGGACTTTTCCTACGAAGTCAGCCGCTCGCTGTCGGCCTGCGAGGGCGCGCTGCTGGTGGTGGACTCCACCCAGGGGGTGGAGGCCCAGACCGTGGCCAACTGCTACACCGCGATCGAGCTGGGCGTCGAGGTCGTGCCGGTCCTGAACAAGATGGACCTGCCCTCGGCCGACCCGGACGCCGCCGCCGCCGAGATCGAGGACGTGATCGGCATCGACGCCACCGACGCCATCCTGGCCAGCGCCAAGACCGGCCTGGGCATCGACGAGATCCTCGAAGCCGTCGTGGCGCGGATCCCGCCGCCCCAGGGCGATCCCGACGCGCCGCTGCAGGCCCTCATCATCGATTCCTGGTTCGACAACTACGTCGGCGTGGTGATGCTGGTGCGCATCGTCAACGGCACCCTGCGGCCCAAGGACAAGATCCTGCTGATGGCCACCGGCGCCACCCACCTGTGCGAGCAGCTGGGCGTGTTCACGCCCAAGTCCCAGCCGCGCGAGCGCCTCTCGGCCGGCGAGGTCGGTTTCATCATCGCCGGCATCAAGGAACTGCAGCACGCCAAGGTCGGCGACACCCTGACGCTGGCCGGCAAACCGGCCGCCGCGGCGCTGCCGGGCTTCAAGGAAGTCAAGCCCCAGGTATTCGCCGGGGTCTACCCGGTCGAATCCAGCGAATACGACCAGCTGCGCGATTCCCTGGAAAAGCTCAAGCTCAACGATTCCTCGCTGATGTTCGAGCCGGAAGTCTCCCAGGCGCTGGGTTTCGGCTTCCGCTGCGGATTCCTCGGCCTGCTGCACATGGACATCGTCCAGGAGCGCCTGGAGCGCGAGTTCGACATGGACATCATCACCACCGCGCCGTCGGTGGTCTACGAGGTCCTGCACCGCGACGGCACGCTGCTGCGGGTGGACAGCCCCTCGCGCATGCCCGAGGTCGGCCACATCCAGGAAATCCGCGAGCCCATCATGACGGTGACGCTGTTCATGCCGCAGGAATACGTCGGGCCGGTGATGTCGCTGTGCACGGCCAAGCGCGGCGTGCAGCTGGACATGAGCTACCACGGCCGCCAGGTGCACCTGCGCTACGAGATCCCGCTGGCGGAAATCGTGCTGGACTTCTTCGACCGCCTGAAGTCCGTGTCGCGCGGCTACGCGTCCATGGACTACGAGTTCAAGGAATACCGCGTGGCCGACGTGGTGCGCGTGGACCTGCTGATCAACGGCGACCGGGTCGATGCCCTGTCCATGATCGTGCACCGCGCCAACGCCCGTCCGCGCGGGCGCGAGGTGGTCACGCGCATGCGCGGCCTGATCCCGCGCCAGATGTTCGACATCGCCATCCAGGCCGCCATCGGGGCGGAAGTCGTCGCCCGCGAGAACGTCAAGGCGCTGCGCAAGAACGTGCTGGCCAAGTGCTATGGCGGCGACATCTCGCGCAAGAAGAAGCTGCTCGAAAAGCAGAAGGCCGGCAAGAAGCGCATGAAGCAGGTCGGCAACGTGGAAATCCCGCAGGAGGCCTTCCTGGCCGTCCTGCAGGTCGAGGACAAGTAGGAAAGTGAGAAAGGACGCCGCATGAGCTGGGATTTCGCCCTGTTGCTGTTCGTCGCGCTGGTCGTGACGGGCCTGGTCTGGCTGCTGGACGTCGGGGTCCTGCGCGGCCGGCGCCGCGCCCGCGCCGAGGCGGCCGCGCAGGCCTGCCGCAACAACGCCGCCGGGCTCGATCCCGCCGCCCTGCAGGTCGAGTGCGACCGGATCTACGAGCGGGCCAACCGCCCGTCCTGGTGGGTGGAATACTGCGTCAGCTTCTTCCCGGTGATCCTGTTCGTGTTCGTGCTGCGCTCCTTCGTGGTCGAGCCCTTCCGGATCCCGTCGGGCTCCATGCTGCCGACCCTGGAAAACGGCGACCTGATCCTGGTGAACAAGTACGAGTACGGCATCCGCCTGCCGGTGATCGACCGCAAGATCCTCGACGTGGGCTCGCCGCGGCGCGGCGACGTGGTCGTGTTCCGCTATCCGGTCGATCCCTCGGTGGACTACATCAAGCGGGTGATCGGGGTGCCGGGCGACGTGATCGAATACCGCAACAAGGTCCTGTCGGTCAACGGCACGCCGGTGCAGCGCGTGCGCGACGGCGACTACTACGAGCCCGACCGCGCGGTCTACGTGGGACAGTACCGCGAGCAGCTGGGCGAGGTGTCGCACCGCATCCTGCTCAACGTCCAGGCGCCGCAGGAACTCATGCCGATCACGCGCTTCCCGGATTTCCAGGCCTGCGCCTACCTGCCCGACGGCGTGCGCTGCACGGTGCCGGCCGGCCACTACTTCATGATGGGCGACAACCGCGACAACAGCCTGGACAGCCGCTACTGGGGCTTCGTGCCGGACCGCAACATCGTCGGGCGCGCCTTCTTCATCTGGATGAACTTCGGTTCGCCCAGCCGGATCGGCGGGTTCGAGTGATGGCCTCCCTGGAATCCCTGCAGTCCGCCCTGGACTACCGCTTCCGCGACGCGCGCCTGCTGGAACGCGCCCTGACCCATCGCAGCCACGGCATGCCGCACAACGAGCGCCTGGAATTCCTGGGGGATTCGGTCCTGAATTTCGTCGTCTCCACGCTGCTGTTCGCCGAGCACGCCGAAATGGACGAGGGCGACCTGTCGCGGGTGCGCTCCAATCTGGTCAAGCAGTCCGCCCTGGCCGACATCGCCCAGAACCTGTCCCTGTCGGCCCACCTGCGCCTGGGCGAGGGCGAGCTCAAGAGCGGGGGCTTTCGCCGGCCCTCGATCCTGGCCGATGCGCTCGAAGCCCTCTTCGGCGCCGTCTACCTGGACGGCGGCTATCCCGAGATCAGCCGCGTCATCGAGCGCCTGTACCGCCCGATCCTCGCGCACATCGACCTGCGCACCTTCGGCAAGGATCCCAAGACCCTGCTGCAGGAGCTCGTCCAGGGGCGCGGCCATCCGCTGCCGCGCTACGAGGTCGTCGCCACCCGGGGGGCGGCGCACGACCAGCTCTTCGACGTGGTCTGCGAGATCGCCCCGCTCGGCATCCGGGCGCAGGCCTCGGGCAGCAGCCGGCGGGCGGCCGAGCAGGCCGCCGCCGGCCAGGCGATCGCCGCCATCGAATCCCTGGGGCCGGTGCGCCGGGCGGCGCGCCGCCGCAAGCCGGCCCAGCTGTCCCTGCCCGTGGCCGTGGCGCAGGACGGAGCCCGGGATCCGCTCCCGGGCCAGGACCCGGCCCCGGCCCCGAAACAGGTTCAGACCCAGGCCCAGGAACAGGTCCAGACCCAGGCACGGGCGCGGGGCCAGACTCAGGACCAGAAGACATGAACGACGCTCCCGCCACGCACGACGCTCCCCCCCCCAGCCGCTGCGGCTTCGTCGCCATCGTGGGCCGCCCCAACGTGGGCAAGTCCACCCTGGGCAACGCCCTGGTCGGGGCCAAGCTGTCCATCGTCTCGCGCAAGGCCCAGACCACGCGCCACCGCATCCACGGCGTGCTCACGCGCGGCCCCGACCAGTTCGTCTTCGTCGACACCCCCGGCTTCCAGACGCGGCACGGCGGCGCCATGAACCGCATGATGAACCGGGTGGTCACCCAGGCCCTGGCGGAAGTGGACGTGGTGGTGCACGTCGTCGAGGCCGGCAAATGGTCGGCGGGCGACGCCGGCGTGGTGCCGCTGCTGCCGCAGAACCGTCCGGTGATCCTGGCGGTCAACAAGGTCGATGCCCTCAAGGACAAGAACGCCCTGTTCGCCTACGTGTCGCGCCTGATGGAGCAATTCCCCTACGCGGCGGTGGTGCCGGTCAGCGCGCTGCGCGACGTGCAGCTCGAAGTCCTGCTGCGGGAGATCGCCCGCCACCTGCCCGAGGGCGAGCACCTGTTCGAGCCCGACACCCTGACCGACCGGCCGCTGCGCTTCCTCGCCGCCGAGCTGATCCGGGAAAAGATCTTCCGCCTGGTGGGCGACGAGCTGCCCTACGGCTGCACCGTGGTCATCGAGCAGTGGGAAGAAAACGCCGAGGGCGCGCGCATCGCCGCCTGCATCGTGATCGAGCGCGACAGCCACCGGCCCATCCTGCTGGGGGCGGGCGGCCAGCACATGAAGCGCATCGCCACCGAGGCCCGCCAGGACATCGTCAAGCTGCTCGAAAAGCCGGTCTTCCTGGACGTCTACATCAAGGTCCGCAAGGGCTGGTCCGACCGCGAGGCGGCGCTGCGGGAACTGGGCTATGAGTAGACGCGGCCAGCGCATCCTGGATGCGCGCGGCTACGTGCTGCACGCCAGCCCCTGGCGTGAAACCTCTCTCGTCGTGCAGGCCTTCACCCGCGACCACGGCTGCGTCGCGCTGGTGGCCAAGGGCGCCAAGCGCCCCTATTCGGCGCTGCGCGCGGTGCTGGTGGGCTTCCAGCCGCTGTGGCTGTCCTGGACCGGCTCGGCCGAGGTCCATACGCTGACGCGCGCCGAATCCGGCCCGGTGCGGCTGCTCGACGGCCGGGCGATGATGTCGGGCTGGTACATGAACGAACTGATCCTGCGCCTGCTGGGGCGCGAGGACCCGCACCCGGGCGTGTTCGACGCCTACGAGGCCGCGCTGGACGCCCTGGCCGGCGCGCGCGGCCGCCCCCACGCCGCCGCGCTGCGCCGCTTCGAGTGGCTGCTGCTGGAGCAGGCCGGCTACGGGCTGGACGTCCCGATGCCGGACTTCGAGCAGGCGGGCGCCGAGCCGGCGCTGCGCCAGGCGCTGCGCGAGCGCCTGGACGAGCTGCTGGAAGCGCCCCTGCGCACGCGCCAGGTGCTGATGGACCTGCAGCGCTACTGAACGGGCCGCCGCGCGATGAAAAAAGGCATTCTGCTGTCGGTGGCGTCCTCGGCGCTGTTCGCCACCATGTATTTCTACGCCACGCTGATGCAGCCCTTCGACGGCGACATCGTGTTCGCCTGGCGCATCCTGATGGGGCTGCCGATGCTGGCGCTGGTGGTGCAGCGGGCGCGCGGCTGGGGGGCGGTGCGCCAGACCGCCCGGGATTTCTCCCGCGGCCGCTTCCTGGCGGCCATGATCGTGTGCTCGCTGCTGCTGGGGGTGCAGCTGTGGCTGTTCGTGTGGGCGCCGCTGCACGGTCACGCGCTGAACGTGTCCATGGGCTATTTCCTGCTGCCGCTGGTGATGGTGCTGGTCGGGCGGCTGTTCTACCGCGAGCGGCTCAGCGCCTGGCAGGCCTGGGCGGTGGCGTTCGCCGCCCTGGGCGTCGGGCACGAATGGTGGCGGCTGGGGACGGTGTCCTGGACCACGCTGCTGGTGGCCCTGGGCTATCCGCCGTACTTCATGCTGCGCCGCCGGCTGCGGGTCGATGCGCTGACCAGCCTGTGGTTCGACATGTTCTTCCTGCTGCCCGCGGCGGTCGTGATCCTGCAGGCCCAGGCGGCCGAGGCCGTGCGCCTGTTCGCCGCGCATCCGCGCCTGATCCTGCAGGTGCCCGTGCTGGGCCTGCTGAGCGCGGTGTCGCTGTCGATGTACCTGGCGGCCAGCCGCATGCTGCCCCTGTCCCTGTTCGGCCTGCTGAGCTACGTGGAACCCGTGCTGCTGTTCTGGGTGGCGTTCCTGCTGATGGGCGAGCCCGTGGCCCCGGCGCAGTGGCTGACCTACGTGCCGATCTGGATCGCGGTGGGCCTGGTGGCCGCGGAGGGGATCAGAAAATTGAAGGCCTCGCCGCCTGCGGGAGGCGGCGCGGCCTGAACCGGCCGTGCGGGCCGGGGCCCGCTTGGGAGGTTGGATGCTATTCGCGGTTGCCGCCGAAGATGCCCAGCAGCATGAGCAGGTTGGCGAAGATGTTGTACAGGTCCAGGTAGACCGCCAGGGTGGCGGAGACGTAGTTGGTTTCGCCGCCCTGGACGATGCGCTGCAGGTCGACCAGCAGGAAGGCCGAGAAGATGCCGATGGCCAGCACCGACAGGGTCAGCATCAGGGCCGGGAGCTGCAGGAAGATGTTGGCCACCATGGCGACCAGCAGCAGCACCACGCCCACGAACAGGAATTTCTGCAGATGGGTGAAGTCGCGCTTGGTGGTGGTGGCGACGGCGGCCATGACGCCGAACACCGCCGCGGTGCCGCCGAAGGCCAGCATGATCAGCTGGGCGCCGTTGCCCAGGCCCAGGACGTGGCCCAGCAGGCGCGACAGCATCACGCCCATGAAGAACGTGAAGCCCAGCAGCAGGGCGACCCCCAGCGAGGAGTTCTTGTTGCGTTCGATCATGAACATCAGGCCGATGGCGCCGACCAGGAAGATCAGCGTGCTGATGCCGGGGCTGGTGGCCATGGCCTGGTTCATGCCGAAGGACAGGCCGACGGCGGCCCCCAGGACCGTGGGGATCAGCGACAGCGCGAGCAGCCAGTAGGTGTTGCGCAGGACGCGGTTGCGGACGGCGGCCGGTGCGGCGTAGGCGCCGGCGTCGGGAAGCGTGTGGCGGAAGTCGGTCATGATGGCGGATTCCTGTGGTGCGTGGGGCCGGCGCGAAACGCCGGCTGGAATGACTCCAATCTTACAACAAGCTGAACGGTATCGTCCATGCGAGGAAGACATCGTCCGGCACCCTCCCGGAAGGCCGGGACGGGGTGGTTCAAGGACTTGGACACTCAGCCGCCGGGATGGTTCCCCACGGCGGGGTGGTCGGCCGGCAGGCGGTGGCCCCGCACCTCGTGGCCGGCCTGCTGGTACAGGGACCAGCGGCGCCGGGCGGCCTGAATGTCGGCCTCGTGGCCGGAGACGATTTCCAGGATGCGCTCGAAGCGTTCGGCCCGCGGCGGGCAGTCCAGGTCCAGGTTCAGCAGCCAGCCCAGGGGCGGCGTGCCGGCCAGGGTCTCGGCATCGGCCACCAGGACCACATCGGCCTGGCCGGCCAGGGGATCGCCGGCCAGGGCATGCGGGATGAAGCTGGCCGGCTCGAATTCCCAGAGCAGGGCGTCGAAGCGCTGCAGGCGGCGCGCGTCGGTGCAGTACACCAGCAGCCGGCGGCCGGCGCCGACGTGGCGCGCCGCCGTGCGGCAGGCCATGCGCAGCCGGTGCGCCGCGCCGTAGGCGAAATCCACCCGGGTCATGCGGCCGCGGGCGCCTGCGCCGGGCACTGGCCCAGCAGGTAGCTCACCAGCAGGGGCACGGGGCGGCCGGTGGCGCCCTTCTGCTTGCCTTCGTGCCAGGCGGTGCCGGCGATGTCCAGGTGCGCCCAGGGGTACTTGCCGGTGAAGCGCGAGAGGAAGCAGGCGGCGGTCACCGAGCCGGCGGGCCGGCCGCCGATGTTGGCCATGTCGGCGAAATTGGATTTCAGGAGATCCTGGTAGGCATCGTCCAGGGGCATGCGCCAGGCCGGGTCCAGCGCCCGGCGGCCGGCGGCGAGCAGGTCCGTGGCCAGGGTCTCGTCCTGGGTGAACAGGCCGCTGTTGACGTGGCCCAGGGCGATCACGCAGGCGCCGGTCAGGGTGGCGACGTCGATCACCGCGGCGGGCTTGAAGCGTTCCGCGTAGGTCAGGGCGTCGCACAGGATCAGGCGGCCCTCGGCGTCGGTGTTGAGGATCTCGATGGTGCGGCCCGACATGCTGGTGACGATGTCGCCGGGCTTGTTGGCCGTGCCGCTGGGCAGGTTCTCGCAGCTGGGGACGATGCCGATGATCTCGCGCGGCAGGTTCAGCTCGGCCACGGCGCGCATCGTGCCCAGCACGCTGGCGGCGCCGCACATGTCGAATTTCATTTCGTCCATGCCCGGGCCGGGCTTGAGCGAGATGCCGCCGGCGTCGAAGGTGATGCCCTTGCCCACCAGCACGATGGGGGCGGCCTTGCGGGCGGCGGCCCCGGCCGGGGTGTGGCGCAGGACGATGAAGGCGGGGGGCTCGGCCGAGCCGCGCGCCACCGACAGGAACGAGCCCATCTTGAGGGCCTCGATCTTTTTCTGGTCCAGCACTTCGGCCTTCAGGGTCTTGAACTGCTTGGCCAGGCTGCGCGCCGTATTGCCCAGGTAGGTGGGGGTGCAGACGTTGGGGGGCAGGTCGCCCAGCAGGCGGGCGAGATTCATGCCCGCGCCGATGGCCGCGCCCTGGTCCAGGCCGACGCGCGCGCGGGCGGCCTGGCCGCGGCCCAGGTGCAGGACGAAGGCGCGCAGCTTGGCCGCGGGCTTGGGCTTGCTGAAGGTGGTGTCGTAGCGGTAGGCGGCGGCGCTGACCGATTGCGCGGCCGTGCGGGCGCAGTCGGCGACGTCGGCGTCGGCGCAGGGCAGGGCGCACAGGGTGGAGACCGCGTGACCGACGCCGGCGCGCACGCAATAGGCGGCCAGGGCCTCGTGGGCGCGCGCCAGGGTGGCCGCCGGGAGGCGTTCCTGGGCGCCCAGCCCGAGTAAAATGACGCGTTCGGCGGCGATGCCGACGGGGGCGTGCAGCGTCAGGATGGCGCCGGGGGTGGCATCGAATTCCGTCTTGGCGATGGCCCGGATCGCGCCCTTGGACGCCTGGTCCAGGGCCTCGGCCGCGGGGCTCAGGACGCCGTCCTGGAACACGCCCACGGCCAGGGCCTGGGTCTTCAGCGTGTGCAGGGATGCCGACGTCGTTGTGCTAAATTCCATTCGTTTTCCTTGGGTCCGGTGGATTCGGGGATCAGACGGTCCATTATTCCGCATTTTTCCATGACATTGTTCAAGCGCGCCGTCTTTTCCGAGATCACCAGCCACGCGGGCATCGTGTTTTCCACCCTGCTGGTGGTGTGGCTGAGCGTGCTCATCGTGCGCCTGCTGGGCGAGGCCGCCAACGGCGACATCGGCGCCAACGTGGTGCTGGGCCTGGCGGCCTTCTCCAGCATCACCGCGCTGCCGGTGATCCTGTCGGTGTCCCTGTTCGTGGCGGTGCTGACCACCGTCACGCGCAGCTACCGCGAGTCGGAGATGGCCGTCTGGTTCGCCAGCGGCCTGTCGCTGGCCCAGTGGCTGCGTCCGGTGATGCGCTTCGCCCTGCCGGTGGCAGCCGTGGTGGCGGTGCTGACCCTGTCCGCCTCGCCCTGGGCCTACGGCCAGATCGCCGAATACCGCCAGCGCTTCGAGCAGCGCTCGGACCTGTCCAAGGTCTCGGCCGGCCAGTTCATCGAGACCGACGACGGGCGCCGGGTCTTCTTCGCCGAATCGCCCGTCCGGCCGGACGACGAGCTGGGCCGGGTGGTGGCGCGCATCATCGAGCCCGAATGGCTCAGCGTGGTTACGGCCGAAAGCGCCGCCATCCGCACCGAGCCCAACGGCGACCGCTTCCTGGTGCTGGGGCCGGGCCATCGCTACGATCTCAAGCCCGGTTCGCCCGAGATGCGGCTGCTGAACTTCGACCGCTACGGCGTGCGCATCGAAAGCCGCAGCGATCCCGGCGCGCTGGAAGCCCGGCGCCAGGAGGCCCTGCAGCAGATCAAGGCGCGCCCGACCCTGGACCTGATCGCCCAGGGCGACGCCGAATCCCTGTCGCAGCTGATGTGGCGCCTGTCGCTGCCGCTGGCGGTGCTGAACCTGGCGCTCATCGCCCTGCCGCTGGGGGCGGTGAATCCGCGCCTGGGGCGCTCGGGCGACCTGCTGATCGCCGGCCTGCTGGCGCTGCTGTACATGAACCTCATCAATCTGTCGCGCGGCTGGATCGCCAACGGCGTGCTGTCGTTCGGCGTCGGCCTGTGGCTGGTGCACGCCGCCTTCCTGGCCCTGGGCCTGGGGCTGATGTGGCGGCGCCTGCGCATGCCTCGGCCCAGGCGGCGCAGGGCCCGGGCGGCCTGACGGCCCGGATTCCGCCCGACGCGGGCCGCCGGCCGCGCGCGGCGACCCCCGGGACGTGCGCTTCGCGCGCAGGTTCGCCCGCGGGGCGGCTCAGGCGGCCGCCGGCGCGGCGCGGCGCCCCGGGGCGTAGGACGGCGTCCAGTCGCCGGCGGGAGTGCGCAGTTCGCGGGCGCGGCCCTGCAGCAGGTCGCGGTTCAGCGCCACGGCCTGCTTCAGGTAGTCCCACAGGGCCATCACGCGGCGCGTGCGGCGCAGGTCCTCGTGGCAGTACATCCAGAAACTGCGCGTGACCAGGATCGAGTCGGCCAGCACGGGCTCCAGGCGCTCGTCCTGCGCCGCCAGGAAGCAGGGCAGGATCGCCAGCGCCTGGCCGCCCAGGGCGGCGTGGTACTGGGCCAGCACGCTGGTGCTGCGGAACACCACGCGCGAAGGCTGCACCAGGTCGTCCAGGTAGCGCAGCCGGTCGCTGAACAGCAGCTCGTCCACGTAGCCGATGAAGGTATGCCGGCCCAGGTCCGCCTGGCGCCGGATCGGCGCGTGGCGCGCCAGGTAGTCGCGGGTGCCGTACAGCCGCAGGCTGTAGTCGGCCAGCTTGGTGCACAGGTAGGGGCCGCGCTGGGGGCGTTCGAGCGCGATGGCGATGTCGGCCTCGCGCTTGGACAGGCTGATGAAGCGCGGCACCGGCATGATGTCCAGCGTCATCGCCGGGTGGCGGCGCTGGAAATCCACCATCAGCGGGGTCAGGACCGTGCTGCCGAAGCCTTCCGTGGAGCCGATGCGCAGGTGGCCGGAAGGCATCTGGGCGGCGCCGGACAGGGATTCGCGGGCCGCCAGCAGGGTGCTTTCCACCTGCTCGGCGTGGGCGAAGAAGCGCAGGCCTTCCTCGGTGGGGGTGTAGCCGCTGGCGCGGGATTTCTCGAACAGCGTCACGCCCAGGTCCTGCTCCAGCGCGCGGATGCGCCGCGTGACGGTGCTGTGCCGCACGCCCAGGCGCTGGGCGGCGGCGCTGGCCCGCTGCGTGCGGGCGACTTCCAGGAAATAGCGGATCGCGTCCCAGTCGGCCATGGTGTTCCCCCTGCACGTTTCCTTGTGCAATTATCGTCAACGAATGTGCAAATATTTTGATGGTAATAAGTTTTTTACACAACTAAACTGGGCCAGGGAGCAAGGGAACCTTTGCCCGGATGCGCCGATGCACGCGGCGCGAGACTCGTCCGGAGGTTTCCGATTCCTCATCCCGCCGCGCAGACGGCGGACCTGCGGGCCCGCCGGACGCGCCAGGCCTGCGCGCGGCGCGCGGACGTGTCCACGGGATCCCCAACGACAACGGAGACAAGACCATGCAGAGATTCACCCCCACCCTGGCGGCGGCCCTGTGCGCCACCGCGATGTCCCTGTCCGTTTCGCAGGCGGCGACCCCGCCCGTCAAGATCGGGGTGCTGACCGACATGTCCGGCACCTACGCGTCCATGGGCGGCATGGGCTCGGTGGCGGCCGCACAGCTGGCCATCGACGACTGCCTGAAGGCCGAGTGCAAGGACATGAAGATCGAGCTGGTCTCGGCCGACAACCAGAACAAGGCGGACGTGGGGGCGGCGCGCGCCCGCGAGTGGTTCGACCGCGACGGGGTGACGGCGATCGCCGACCTGACCAATTCCGCGGTGGCCCTGGCGGTGCAGAACATCGCACGCGAAAAGAACAAGGTGGTGATGTTCTCCGGCCCGGCCACCACGGACCTGACCAACAAGAACTGCTCGCCGGTGGGCTTCCACTGGATGTTCGACGTGTATTCGCAGTCGATCGGCGGCGTCAAGGCCATGTTCGACAAGGGCGGCAAGTCCTGGTTCTTCATCACGGTGGACTACGCCTTCGGCCACTCCCTGGAAAAGGGCGCCTCCGACATGGTCAAGGCCCTGGGCGGCACGGTCAAGGGCTCCGTCCCGCATCCGCTGAACGCGCCCGACTTCGCCTCCTACCTGCTGCAGGCGCAAAGCTCCGGCGCCCAGGTCGTGGCCCTGGCCAACGGCGGCCAGGACACCGTCAACGCGATCAAGCAGGCGCGCGAATTCGGCATCGTCAAGGGCGGCCAGCGCCTGGCGTCCCTGCTGGTGTTCCTGTCCGATCTGCGCGCGCTGGGCCTGGAAAACGCCCAGGGCCTGAGCTACGTGGACGGCTTCTACTGGGACTTCGACGACGCCTCGCGCGCCTGGTCCGACCGCTTCGCCCAGGCCTACCAGGGCAAGAAGCCCACCATGACGCAGGCCGGCGTGTATTCCAGCGTGCGGCATTACCTGAAGGCCGTGGCGGCCACCGGCTCCACCCAGGGCGACACGGTGGCGGCGAAGATGCGCGAGATCCCGATCCAGGATCCGATCATGCACAATGCCTCGATCCGTCCCGATGGCCGGGTGATCCACGACATGTACCTGTACGAGGTCAAGACCCCCGCCGAATCCAGGGGCGAATGGGACCTGTCCAAGCTGGTGGCCACGATCCCGGCCCAGGACGCCTTCCAGCCCCTGTCGGCCTCGACCTGCCCGCTGGTCAAGCATTGAACCGGGCCCCGGGGCCGATACCGGACCGGACCCGGGCCCGATACCGATTTCCGCTTTGTTCCGCTTTGTTCCACTTTGACGAACGTCACCGGACGTTCACCGAATCTACCCAGGAGGTTTTAATGAGCGACATCCCACGCGTCCCGCTGCTGATCGGCGGGAAACTCGTCCAGTCCGAAACCACGGAATGGCGCGACGTCATCGATCCGGCGACCCAGGAAGTGGTCGCGCGGGTGCCTTTCGCCACGCCGGCCGAAGTCGAGCGGGCGGTGGCCGATTCCAAGGAGGCCTTCAAGACCTGGCGCAACACCAGCCAGGCCAAGCGCCGCCAGATCATGGTGGATTTCGCCCAGCTGCTGCGCGAACACACCCCGAAGATCGCCGAGGCCATTTCCCGCGAGCACGGCAAGACCCTGCCGGATGCCGAGGGCGAGGTCGCGCGCGGCCTGGAAGGCGTGGACCACGCCGCGTCGGCCCACACCCTGCAGCTGGGCGACTATGCCGAAAATGCCGCCACCGGCATCGACGTCTATTCGGTCATCCAGCCCCTGGGCGTGTGCGCTGGGATCACGGCCTTCAACTTCCCCGTGATGCTGCCGTGCTGGATGTTCCCCATCGCCGTCACCTGCGGCAACACCTTCGTCTACAAGCCTTCCGAGCAGGATCCCACGGCTTCGCTGATGGTGGCCCAGCTGGCCCTGGAAGCCGGCCTGCCGCCCGGGGTGCTGAACGTGGTGCACGGCGGCGCGGACGTGGCCAACGCCCTGTGCGACCATCCCGACATCAAGGCCGTGTCCTTCATCGGCTCGACCCGCGTCGGCACGGAGATCTACCGCCGTTCCTCGCACGCCGGCAAGCGCTGCCAGGCCATGATGGGCGCCAAGAACCACAGCGTCATCATGCCCGACGCCGACCGCGAGGCCGCCCTGAACTCGATGCTGGGCGCCGCCTTCGGCGCGGCCGGCGAGCGCTGCATGGCGATCTCCGTGCTGGTGCTGGTGGGCGAGGCGCAGAAGTGGCTGCCCGACTTCGTCGAGCGCGCGCGCAAGCTGAAGGTCAACATCGGCCTCGACCGCCAGGCGGACCTGGGCCCGCTGATCTCGCCCGCCGCCAAGCAGCGCGTCGAGGGCCTGATCCAGAAGGGCGTGGACGAAGGCGCCGAGCTGCTGCTCGACGGCCGCGGCATCCAGGTGGCCGGGTATGAAAAGGGCAACTTCGTCGGGCCGACGGTGTTCAGCGGCGTGAAGCCCGACATGAGCATCTACCGCGAGGAAATCTTCGGGCCGGTGCTGTCGGTGGTGCTGGTGGACACGCTGGAAGAGGCGGTGGAGTTCATCAACGCCAATCCCAACGGCAACGGCACCTCGATCTTCACGCAGGACGGCGGCCATGCCCGCTACTTCCAGAACAACATCGACGTCGGCCAGGTCGGGATCAACATCCCCATCCCGGTGCCGGTGGCCTGGTTCAGCTTCACCGGCTCGCGCGCCTCGAAGCTGGGCGACCTGGGCCCCAACGGCCGCCAGTCGGTCTACTTCTGGACCCAGACCAAGACTGTGACCGCCCGCTGGCAGGCCCATCCGCGCGAGGTCAACACCACGATCTCGATGAAGTAGGCTCGCGCCGCGGGCCAGCACTCCGGCCTTCGCGCCGGAGTTTTCTTTGCCCGGCCGGCGCGCGCCGGCCCCGGGGGCGCCCGGTCCCCCGGCGTCCGGCCGGGATGCCGTCCGGCAGGCCCTCAGGATACCGTCCGGGACCCTCCCGCCCCCGGAACCTAAACTAATAACAAAAAATCATATGAACAAGGTTCTATATTACATATAATGGCTCTTCCTATAGGGCCATCGTCATGAACCTGCAGCAATTCCGTTTTGTCCGCGAAACGATCCGGCGCAACTTCAACCTGACCGAAGCCGCCCGTTCGCTGTACACGTCCCAGCCGGGGGTGTCCAAGGCCATCATCGAATTCGAGGACGAGCTCGGCGTGCGGATCTTCGAGCGCCACGGCAAGCGCCTCAAGGGCCTGACCAAGCCGGGCCAGGCCGTGTCGGCGGTCATCGACCGCATCATGCGCGAGGTGGACAACCTGAAGAAGGTGAGCGACGAATTCGCCCAGCGCGACGAAGGCTCCCTGGTCATCGCCTGCACCCATACCCAGGCCCGCTACCTGCTGCCGCGCGTGATCCCGGCGTTCCGCGCGCGCTTCCCCAAGGTCCACGTGTCCCTGGCCGAAGGCAACCCCGAACACCTGGCCAGGCTGGTCCTGCACGAACAGGCGGACCTGGCCATCGCCACCGAGACCCTGGCCCAGACCCCGGGCCTGGTGGCCCTGCCGGTGTACGCCTGGGAGCACACCCTGGTGGTGCCGCCCGACCATCCCCTGACCGAACTGACCTCCAGCGCCGCGCGCAACCTGTCGCTGGATCACCTGGCCAAATACCCCATCGTCACCTACGACCGGGCGTTCTCGGGCCGGCGCGCCATCGACGCGGCCTTCGAGCGGGCCGGGATCGAGCCCGACATCGTGCTCGAAGCCATCGACGCCGACGTCATCAAGACCTACGCCGACATCGGCCTGGGCATCGGCATCATCGCCGGCATGGCCTTCGACCCGCGCCGCGACAAGGGCCTGGTCGGCCTGCCCGCCGGCCACCTGTTCGGCCGGCACACCACCAGCGTGGCGATCAAGCGCGGCGTGTTCCTGCGCGATTTCGTCTACGTGCTGATGGAGATGCTGGCGCCGGAACTGACGCGCGACGTGGTGTCCGAGGCCGTCGCGCAGCCCGCCCCGCCGGTCCGCGACGCGGCTTAGACCCCCAGATAGGCCCGCTTGAGCTCCGGATCCTCGATCAGGTCGCGGGCCGGGCCTTCGCGCACGATCCGGCCGGTCTCCAGCACGTAGGCGCGGTCGGCCGCCGCCAGCGCCAGGTGGATGTCCTGCTCGACCAGCAGGATGGTCACGCCCTGGTCGCGGATGGCCGTCAGGTTCTCCATCAGCTGGTCCACGATGATCGGGGCCAGCCCCAGGCTCATCTCGTCGACCATCAGCAGGCGCGGGCGCGCCATCAGGGCGCGCGCCATGGCGCACATCTGCTGCTCGCCGCCGGACATGCTGCCGGCCAGCTGGCGCCGCCGCTCGGCCATGCGGGGAAACAGGCCGTAGACCTTGTCCAGGTCGGCGCGCACCTCCGCCTTGTCGTCGCGCCGGTAGGCGCCCATCAGCAGGTTGTCCTGCACCGACATGCGCGGAAAGAGCTGGCGGCCCTCGGGCACCTGCACGATGCCCAGGCGGAAGATCGCGTCGGGCGTGAGTCCGCCGATGGAGCGGCCTTCCCATTCGATGGTGCCCGACTGGACCGGCAGCAGGCCCGAGAGCGTGCGCAGCAGGGTGGTCTTGCCCGCGCCGTTGCTGCCCACCAGCGCCAGGAACTCGGCCGGCCGGACGTCCAGGGAGACCGACTGCAGCACCCCGACCAGGCCGTAGCCGGCCGACAGGCCGCGGATCCGCAGCAGCGCGTCCCGCGGGGCGGGTGCGGGCGTGGTGGCGTTCATGAGCGCTTCTTCCCGAGATAGGCTTCGACGACGCGGCTGTCGGTGAGCACGCTGTCGGGCGCGCCGTCGGCGATCTTCTCGCCGTGGTGCAGCACCATGATGCGGTCCGACAGGGTGCGGATCGCCTTGATGACGTGCTCGATGACGATGATGCTGATGCCGGTGCCGCGCACCTTGCGGATGATGTCGATGACTTCGTCGATCTCCACCAGGTTCAGGCCGGCCATGACCTCGTCGCACAGCAGCACGCGCGGCTGCATGGCCAGGGCCTTGGCCAGCTCCAGGCGCTTGCGGTCGGGGCCGCCCAGGTCCTCGGCGCGGTGGCCGGCGTGCCGGCCCAGCCCGACGAAGTCCAGGCATTCGCGGGCGCTTTCGCGCGCCAGCGCCAGCTTGGCCTGGCCCCGCCCGCGGCCGAACAGGGCGCCGACCGCCACGTTGTCCAGCACCGACAGGCCGGGGAAGGGCTGCATGATCTGGAAGGTGCGGCCGATGCCCAGGCGCGCGCGGCGGAAGGCGGCCAGGCGGTCGATGCGCCGGCCGTCGAACCAGACCTCGCCCTCGGTGGGGTCCAGGGTGCCGCTCAGCAGGCTGATCAGCGTGGTCTTGCCCGCGCCGTTGGGGCCGATGAAGCCCAGGATCTCGCCGGGCAGCAGCGAGAAGCTGACGTCGTGCACGGCCACCAGCCCGGCAAAGCGGCGCGTCAGGCCGCGGGCTTCGAGGATGGGCTTCATGCGGCCTCCCCGGCGCCGCGCGCCGTCCCGGCGGAAGGGAATTCGCCTCTGGAGCGGTCCTGCGTGCTCATAGCCGATGCATCCGGATGTTTTCGATGAAGTAGCGCCAGCCCGTGCGGCGGTAGCGCCGGGCGACGTCGGCCAGGCCGCGCGGCATCAGCACCACGGCGACGACGATGACGGCGCCGAAGAACAGGCCGGCGATGCTGGTGACCTCGCTGGACAGGAACTCGGAGAGGGCCGACAGGATGAGCGAGCCGACGATGGGGCCGAGGACCGTGCCCGGGCCGCCGAAGACCGCCATGATGATCATCTTCACGTTCAGCGTGATGTCGAAGGCGCTTTCCGGGTCGAGGAAGGTGATCCAGTAGGCGTGGATGCCGCCGGCCAGGGCGCTGAACACGCCGGCCAGGGCGAAGGCCAGGACCTTGTAGCGCGTGGTGTCCACGCCCATCACGACCGCGCCTTCCTCGTTCTCGCGGATGGCGATCAGGCCGAAGCCGAAGCGGCTGCGCGTCAGCCACCAGACCGTCAGGGTGGCCGCGACGAGCAGGCCCAGCGACAGTTCGTAGAACAGGGGATCGTCGTTCAGCGGCGGCAGCACCAGGCCGATGTTCTGGCCGGCCAGCTCGACGTTGGAGACGATGGCCGCCATGACCTGGGCCAGGGCCAGGGTGGCGATGGCGAAATAGTGGCCCTTCAGGCGCAGCACCGGGACGCCCAGGCAGATGGCGAAGACCACCGCCAGCAGCACGCCGAAGGCCAGTCCCGCGGCGAAGGGCAGCTGCCACTGCACCATGGCGATGCCCACGCCGTAGGCGCCCAGGCCGTAGAAGGCGGAATTGCCGAAGGACGGGTAGCCGGCGTAGCCGCCGATGATGTTCCAGCCCTGGGCCAGCACGGCCAGCAGCAGGGTGCTGATGCCGAACTGCACGAGCGTGTCCGAGCCGTACAGCGGCAGCAGTGCGAGCGCGACCAGCACGGCTAGGGCGAGGAGGATGCGCGCGGCCGTCATGCGGTCCTCCCGAGCAGGCCGCTGGGGCGCAGGATCAGCACCAGCACCAGCACGCCGAAGCTGGCCACGTCGGCGAAGGTCGGGCCGACGTACAGGGTGGTCAGCGCCTCGATCAGGCCCAGCACCAGGCCGCCGGCGATGACGCCCAGCGGCGTGTCCAGCCCGCCGATGATGGAAATCGCGAAGGACTTGGCGGTCAGGGTCGCGCCGATGTAGGGGTTGATCTGCGACACGGTGCCGTACAGGCCGCCGGCCGCGCCGGCCAGCGCCAGGCCCAGGCCGAAGGTCACGGCGTACAGGTGGCGCGGCTCGACGCCGTGCAGGCGCGCCGCCGCCAGGTTCTGGGCGGTCGCGCGGATCGCCCGGCCCAGCCGCGTGTGCAGCAGGAAGCGCCACATGGCCAGCGTCAGCAGGATGGCCAGGCCCGACGCCGCCAGGCGCACCAGCGGCACGGTCACGCCCAGGACGTCGATGTTCCGCCCCGAGTAGGACGGGTTGATGGTGCGGAAGTCGGCCGAGAACGCCAGCTGCGCCAGGTAGGTCAGCACGACCTCCAGGCCGAAGGTGATCAGCAGCGTGTTGAACATGGGCGCCCGGGCGATGAGGTTCAGGATGCCGCGCTGGATCGCATAGCCGACGCCGAACATCAGCGCCGCCGTGAGCGGCAGCCCGAGGAAGGGATCCAGGCCCAGCCAGGTGTAGCTGTACCAGGAGATGTAGGCGCCCAGCATGATGAAGGCGCCGTGGGCCAGGTTGACGATGTTGAGCACCCCCCAGACCAGGGCCAGGCCGAGCGCCATGATGGCGTACAGCCCGCCCTGCAGGATGCCGTTGACGAGGACTTGCAGCAGAAGGTCCAAGGCGGGCTCTCCCGGGATCGTGAAGGGGGATCAGCGCTTGGACCAGTCGGGCATCGGGTATTTCGCGTCGCGCAGGAACTTGCTGCCGTCGAACACGGCCGCGGGCTTGCCGTCCTGCACCTGGATCACCACCTGGTCGAGGTCGATCTGGCCGTTGCCGGCGAAGGCGATGTGCCCGTAGAGGCTCTGGAAGTCGCTGCCGGCCAGGGCGTCGCGCACGGCCTTGGGATCGAGCGACCCGGCCTTCTCGATGGCCTTGACGATGGCCTCGACGTCGGCCACGCCCGAGGCGGCGTGGTAGTCGGGCTCGTAGCGGTACTGGGCGCCCCAGGCCTTGGCGAACTGGGCGGCGTCGCCGAACCAGTCGTCCTTCAGCGTCTCGCTGGGCAGCCAGGCGGACATGCCGAAGGCATATTCGGCGTCCGCGCCCAGGGCCTTGCGGAAGTCCTCGCTGGGCACGCCCACGGTGAAGGAATAGAGCTTGGGCGAGACGTCCAGGCTCTTGGCCTGGCGGATGAAGTTCAGGATCTCGGTCTCGTGCCCCGCGACCAGCACGGCGTCGGCCTGCTTGGACTTGATCTGCGACAGCAGGGTGTTGAAGTCGCTGGCGTTGCTGCTGTAGCGCTCGTCGATCACGGTCTTCAGGCCGGCCTGCTCCAGCAGCGGGCGGGTGCCCTTGGCCACCGACACGTCGAAGGCGTCGTCCGCGTAGAGCAGGGCGATCTGGGCGGGCGCCGGCTTGAGCTGCTTGAGCATGGCGATGGTGCTGCCGAAGTAGTTGCTGGCCGGCGCCAGGGTGCCGAAGACGTACTTGAAGCCGCGCGAGAAGATCTGGTCCGAGGCGCCGCCGCCCTGCACCATGGGGACCTGGTATTTTTCCGAGACGGCGGAGTCGGCCAGGGCGAAGTTGCTGGCGAAGGGTCCGAGCAGGAAGTTCACCTTGTCCTTGGAGACCAGCTGCGTGTACTGGCGCACGCTCAGGTTCACGTCCGACTGGTTGTCGTAGATCTTCAGCGCCAGGGTGTATTGCTTGCCGCCGACCTGGACGCCGCCCTTGCGGTTGATCTGGTCCACCGCGAGCTGGTAGGCGTCCTTGTAGTAGCGCCCGGTGTTGGCCACGGGCCCGGTCAGCTGGACCGAGGCGCCCAGGACGATCTCGTTGCCGGCCGCCTGGCTGGCGGGGCTGCCCAGGCTCAGGGCCAGGGCCAGGGCCGCGCAGGGCAGCCCGTCGCGCAACAGGGTGTGCATGGTGTGTCTCCGTTGGAAGGGTTCTTCTTTCGGAAATTGTGCGCCGCGCCCGGTAACAGTTTTCTGAACGGAAATTGACGGGAAACTGAATTCTCCGGGGAAAGAGGGGAAGTGCGTCAGGGTAAATCCCGAGACGATGCGAAGCCTTGTTACATCAAACAGAATTGCGTTTGTTAATAGGAATGATTATCATTAACTATCAAAACCACGATCACAGGCCGGTCATCCACCGCACCGGCTCACCACCCGGAGTCGATTTCATGGCGCAATCGCAACTGCAACCGCAATCGCAGTCCCAAGTCAGTGCACTGATCGTCGGCGCGGACCGGCTGGGCAACATCCCGGACCTGCTGCGCGACCACAACATCGCCATCCGCCATCACATCAGCGGCCGCGATCCCGCGCATCAGAAAAAGGCGCCCGCGCTGCCTTCCGGCACCGACCTGGTCATCCTGCTGACGGATTTCCTGGGGCACAACGTGATGAAGACCTTCCGCCTGGCGGCGCAGCGCGCCGGCATCCGCGTGCTGGCATGCCGGCGGTCGGTGTGCAGCATGCAGCAGGCGCTGGACCAGTGCGGCTACTGTAAAGCATGCCCGCTGCGGGAAGAGAACACGGCCGGCTCGGGGGCGCGCGTCTCGTGCAAGCGGCGGGGCGGGCACGGCGGGCTGGCTTTGCAGGCCTAGGCGGTCCGCTGGGGGGCCTCGGCCGCGGCAGCTCTCCGCGTCGCGGCTTGCAAGCCGCTCCGATTCGCCCGGCATGGGTCGGTCCGCAGGGACCCTACAGCCGTGGCAGCTCTCCACGTCGCGGCTTGCAAGCCGCTCCGATTCGCCCGGCACAGGTCAGTCCGCAGGGACTGACCTGTGTCCGGGCTCATCCCAGGCAATGCCGGAGCTTTGTCTGGAGTGGCTTCTCAGCGCTTGGCGGTGCGCTTGACGGTCGTGTGCTTGGCGCTGGCGTGCTTGGTGGCGGTGTGCTTGGCCGTCGCGGGCTTGGCGGCGGACTTGCCGGCCGTGCGCTTGGGGCTCGCATGCTTGCCGCCGGACGCGGGCGTGGCGGCCGCGGGTTCGGCGGCTTCGACGGCCGCGAGCGAGCTGGCGTCGGACTGCGCCTGCAGGCGCCGGGCGCCGTTGTAGCGCTTGCGCCAGTAGGCCATGTCCATGCTGTCGACGCGGATGCTGGCGCCGGTGCGCGGCGCGTGCAGGAATTTGTGGTCGCCCAGGTAGATGCCGACGTGCGAATAGCGCTGGCCCAGGGTGTTGAAGAACACCAGGTCGCCGCGCCGCAGTTCCTCGCGGTCCACGGAGATGCCCTGCTGGGCCTGCTCGCGCGCCCGGCGGGGGAGTTTCAGGCCGAGGGATTTTTCGGCCGCGTAGGCGACCAGGCCGCTGCAGTCGAAGCCTTCGCCGGGGGCGTCGCCGCCGTAGCGGTACTTGACCCCCAGGAACTTCATGGCGGTGGCCGCCAGGGTCTTGGGCGCCTGGCTGGTGCCGTAGAGTTCCGCTTCGGGGGTGTCGATGGCGAGGCTGCGCTTGTTGTCGAGCCAGGCGCCCAGCGGATCGGACTGGGTGCTGAGCAGGTAGCTGTCGCGCAGCAGGTGATTGGAGGTGAGGCTGGCGTCGGCCGTCTTGCGGGGCTGGTGCGCGCATCCGGCCAGCGCCACGAGGCCCGCGCACAGCAGCAGTTTCAGGGAACGGACCGCCAGGGGGCGGGGTGGATTCGGCTGATCTGGGGCGGAATGGGGCGGTGGCATGGGCGGATGGCTAACGGATGTCGTCGCCCGCAGCCGCCTCGCGTGGCCGCGGCGCTTAAACGAGCGCGGCACGGGTCGCGGGCTGGCCGGATACCGGGCGCCGGGTTGATCTGATGGGTTGCCCGCCCTGCGGACAACTCTCCGAGTGTAGTGGATCGAGCCGGTCGAGTAAAGCCGGGATTTGGCCGGGGTTTGGCCTTCCTTTCCCTGCGCTGCCCGCGCGTCTTCCATCGGGCTCCCATCAGGCTCCCATCAGGCCCGCGTCAGTCTCGCGTCAGGCGGGCGTTGTATGTTCGGCGCCAGGGTGTAGCATGTCACCCATTCAGCATGCCATCCTTTCCATCCACTCTATATAGAAACTCCCGCGGTCCGCACGGGCCGCAGGGCGGCACCGGAGACGAACCCATGCAGAAAGTCCGCGAATTCCATCGCCAGTCGATCCAGGACCGGGAGGCCTTCTGGGCGCGCGAGGCCCAGCGCATCCACTGGGAAACCCCCTTCACCCGCGTGCTGGATTATTCCCGGCCGCCGTTCGCGCGCTGGTTCGTCGGCGGGCGCACCAACCTCTGCTACAACGCCGTCGACCGCTGGCTCGACACCCAGGGCGACCAGCCCGCCCTGATCTGGGTGTCCACCGAGGTCGACCAGGAAATCGTCTACACCCGCGCCGATCTCGCGCGCGAGGTCAACGCCGCCGCCGCCACGCTGCAGGAACTCGGGGTCGTCCAGGGCGACCGCGTGCTGATCTACCTGCCCATGATTCCCCAGGCGGCCTTCTTCATGCTGGCCTGCGCCCGGCTGGGCGCCATCCATTCGGTGGTGTTCGGCGGCTTCGCCGCGCACAATCTGGCCCAGCGCATCGACGACGCCCAGCCCCGGGTGATCGTGTCCACCGACGCGGGTTCGCGCGGCGGGCGGCCGATCGCCTACAAGCCGCTGCTGGACCAGGCGATCGAGCAGTCCTCCCATGCGCCCGAGCGCGTCGTGCTGGTGAACCGGGGCCTGGCGCCCATGGACCTGACGCCGGGCCGCGACCTGGAATACGCGCCCTTGCGGGCGCGCCACCTGGATGCCCAGGTGCCGGTGGTCTGGCTGGAATCCAACGAACCCAGCTACATCCTGTACACCTCGGGCACGACCGGCAATCCCAAGGGCGTCCAGCGCGACGTCGGCGGCTACGCGGTGGCGCTGTGCGCGTCCATGGAATACATCTACGGCGGCAAGCCGGGCGACGTCTATTTCTCCAGCAGCGACGTGGGCTGGGTGGTGGGGCACTCCTACGTGGTCTACGGGCCGCTGCTCAACGGCCAGGCGACCGTCATGTACGAGGGCACGCCGGTGCGCCCCGACGCCGCCATCCTCTGGCGCATCGTCGAGACCTACCGCGTCAACGTGCTGTTTTCCGCGCCGACGGCGATCCGCGTGCTGAAGAAGCACGATCCCGCCCTGCTGAGCCGCCACGACCTGTCCAGCCTGGAGCGCATCTACCTGGCGGGCGAGCCGCTCGACGAGCTCACCGGCCAGTGGCTGTCCGAGGCGCTGGGCAAGCCCGTGATCGACAACTACTGGCAGACGGAGACCGGCTGGCCGATCCTCTCGGCCCAGCCCGGGATCGAGGAAGTCCCCACCCGCTTCGGCAGCCCGTCCTTCCCGGTCTACGGCTACGACGCGCGGGTGGTCGACGAGACCACCGGGCGGGACTGCGGCCCGAACCAGAAGGGCGTGGTGGCGATCGAGCCGCCGCTGCCGCCGGGGGCGATGAGCACGATCTGGGGCAACGACGAACGCTTCGTGCGCACCTACTTCCAGTCCTTCCCCGGCCGCCTGTGCTATTCGACCTCCGACTGGGGGCTGGTGGACGACGACGGCTACTGGTACATCCTGGGCCGCACCGACGACGTGATCAACGTCGCCGGGCACCGCCTGGGCACGCGTGAGATCGAGGAATCGGTCAACACCCACCCGGCCGTGGCCGAATCGGCGGTGGTGGGGGTGGCGGACCAGCTCAAGGGCCAGGAGGCCATGGCCTTCGCCGTGCTGCGCAATCCCGCGCTGCTGGAAGAATCCGGCGCCCGCGAGCGCCTGGAAGCCGAGATCAAGCGCGTCATCGAGCAGCGCAACGGCGCCGTGGCCCGCCCGGCGCGCATCCTGTTCGTCAACACCCTGCCCAAGACGCGCTCGGGCAAGGTCCTGCGCCGGGCCATCGTGGCGCTGTGCGAAGGCCGCGATCCGGGCGATCTGACGACGATCGAGGATCCGGGCGCGCTCGACCAGATCCGCGCCGCGCTGTGAGCGACGCGCGGGACGGGGCCGGACCCGGGCCGGGCGCATCCCCGGGCGGGCCGGCTGCGGGCCGGCCGGACACGGGCGGCCCAGGCGCGGGCCAGCCGAATGCGGGCCGGCCGGGCGAGGCCGGGGCCGCCGCGCGCGCCGGGTCGCCGCTGCGGCCGGGCGTGGGGCGGCGCGAGGTCTGGTCCTGGGCGATGTACGACTTCGCCAATTCCGGCTACACCACCGTGGTGCTGACGACGGTGTTCAACGCCTATTTCGTCGGCGTGGTGGCGGCCGGGAAAAGCTGGGGCACCCTGGCCTTGACGGCGGCCCTGTCGCTGTCCTATCTGGTGGTGATGCTGTCGATGCCGGGCCTGGGCGCGCGGGCCGACGCCCGCGCCGGCCACCGCCGGCTGCTGTTCGCCAGCACCGCCGGCTGCGTGCTGGCCACGGCGATGCTGGCCAGCGTGGCGCCGGGCGACATCGTCTGGGGCCTGCTGTGGCTGGCGCTGTCCAATGTCTGCTATTGCATCGGCGAGTCGGCGGTGGCGTCGTTCCTGCCGGGGCTGGCGCGGCCCGAGGCCATGGGGCGGGTGTCCGGCTGGGGCTGGAGCTTCGGCTATTTCGGCGGCATGCTGGCCCTGGGCCTGGCGCTGTGGGTGGCGGCCGCGGCGGAATCCGACGGGCTGCCGGCCCAGGCCTACGTCCCCTGGATCATGGGGCTGACGGCCGTCCTGTTCGCGGCGGCGGCGCTGCCGGCGTTCCTGTGGCTGCGCGAACCCGCCACCGGGGCCGGCCGGCCGCCGGTCGCGATGCTGGCCCAGCTGCGGGCGGCGTGGCGCGAGACCCGCCGCGACTTCCCCGACTTCCGCCGCCTGCTGCTGTGCATTGCCTGCTACCAGGCGGGGATCGCGGTGGTGATCACGCTGTCGGCCGTCTACGCCACCGAGGTCATGGGCTTCGGGATGCAGCAGACCATGCTGCTGGTGTTTCTGGTGAACATCGGCGCCGCCGTCGGGGCCTTCGGCTTCGGCTACCTGCAGGACCGCATCGGCCACCGCAAGGCGCTGGCCCTGACCCTGCTGGGCTGGATCGCCATGGTGCTGCTGGCGGCCTCGGCCCGTTCGCTGCCGCTGTTCTGGTCGGCCGCCGCCCTGGCGGGGCTGTGCATGGGGACCAGCCAGAGCGCGGGCCGGGCCATGGTCGGGGTGCTGGCGCCGGCCAGCCGCCCGGCCGAATTCTTCGCCCTGTGGACCTTCGCCGTGCAGCTGGCGGCCGTCGTCGGGCCGCTGTCCTACGGCGTGCTGGTCTGGGCCACGGCGGGCAACCACCGCGCCGCCCTGCTGGCCACCGGGCTGTTCTTCCTGGCGGGGCTGGCGCTGCTGGGACGGCTGGATTTCGCGCGCGGCATCCGCGCCCGGGATGAGCCCGGACACAGGTCAGTCCCTGCGGACTGACCTGTGCCGGGCGAATCGGAGCGGCCTGCAAGCCGCGACGTGGAGAGCTGCCACGGCTGGAGAGTCCCTGCGGACTGACCTGTGCCGGGCGAATCGGAGCGGCTTGCAAGCCGCGACGTGGAGGGCTGCCACGGCTGGAGAGTCCCTGCGGACTGACCTGTGCCTGGCGAATCGGAGCGGCCTGCAAGCCGCGACGTGGAGAGCTGCCACGGCTGGGGAGTCCCTGCGGGCCGCGACGAGGGCAAGTCACGCGGTAGACCGCCCGACCCTGCGCCGCAGCGCCTTCCCGCCCGGAGGCGGGTAGCATTTGTCAGTATCGAGTAAGCAACGTGCGGTACGGTTGCAACATTCAAACATAAAGTGAACGCATCACTAAACTCAGGAGCGAGCCATGACCACGGAGATCGAATCCATATTGGTGGAAAACCGGGTGTTTCCGCCGCCTGCCGACCTGGTCGCGCAGGCCAATGTGTCCGGGATGGAGGGCTACCAGGCCCTGTGCGACGAAGCCAAGCGCGATCCCGACGCCTTCTGGGCCCGCCTGGCCAATGAAAACCTGGTCTGGTCCAAGCCCTTCACCCAGGTGATCGACGAGTCGGACAAGCCGTTCTACAAGTTCTACGCCGACGGCCAGATGAACGTCTCGGCCAACTGCCTGGACAAGCACCTGGGCACCCCGGCCGAGAACCGCACCGCCATCATCTTCGAGGCGGACGACGGCAAGGTCACCAAGGTCACCTACAAGGAACTGCACGCGCGGGTCGCGCAGTTCGCCAACGCCCTGAAGTCCCTGGGCTACCAGGCCGGCGAGCGCGCCATCATCTACCTGCCCATGTCGATCGAGGCCGTGGTCGCCATGCAGGCCTGCGCCCGCCTGGGCATCATCCATTCCGTGGTGTTCGGCGGCTTCTCGTCCAAGAGCATCCACGAGCGCACCGTGGACGTCGGCGCCTCGCTGGTGATCACGGCCGACGCGCAGTTCCGCGGCGGCAAGGCCATCGCGCTGAAGGACGCCGTGGACGAGGCCATCGCCATGGGCGGCTGCGAGGCCGTGCGCAAGGTCATCACCTACAAGCGCGCCGGCACCGAAGTCCAATGGAACGACGGGCGCGACCTGTGGTGGCACGACGTCGTCCAGGGCCAGTCCGCCGATTGCCCGCCCGTGGCCGTCGACGCCGACCATCCGCTGTTCATCCTGTACACCTCCGGCTCCACCGGCAAGCCCAAGGGCGTGCAGCATTCCAGCGCCGGCTTCCTGCTGTGGTCGCTGATGACCATGAAATGGACCTTCGACGCCAAGCCGACCGACGTGTTCTGGTGCACGGCCGACGTGGGCTGGGTGACGGGCCACTCCTACGTCACCTACGGCCCGCTGGCCGCCGGCGTGACCCAGGTGGTCTTCGAGGGCGTGCCCACCTATCCGGACGCCGGGCGCTTCTGGAAGATGATCCAGGAGCACAAGGTCACGATCTTCTACACCGCGCCCACGGCCATCCGCTCGCTGACCAAGCTGTCCGAGGCCGATCCCAAGGTCCATCCCAAGTCCTTCGACCTGAGCACGCTGCGCATCATCGGCTCGGTGGGCGAGCCCATCAACCCCGAGGCCTGGGTCTGGTACTACAACAACGTCGGCGGCCAGCGCTGCCCGGTGATCGACACCTGGTGGCAGACGGAAACCGGCGCGCACATGATCACGCCGCTGCCGGGCGTCACCCCGCTCAAGCCGGGCTCCTGCACGCTGCCGCTGCCGGGCATCGACGCCGCCATCGTCGACGAGACCGGCGAAGAGGTCGAGCGCGGCAAGGGCGGCTTCCTGGTGATCCGCCGCCCGTGGCCCTCGATGATCCGCACGATCTGGGGCGATCCGGAGCGTTTCAAGAAGACCTACTTCCCCGACGAGCTGAAGGGCTACTACCTGGCCGGCGACGGCGCCCAGCGCGACAAGGACGGCTACTTCTGGATCATGGGCCGCATCGACGACGTGCTGAACGTCTCGGGCCACCGCCTGGGCACGATGGAAGTCGAGTCGGCCCTGGTGGCGCACGAGATGGTGGCCGAGGCCGCCGTGGTCGGCCGCCCGGACGACACCACCGGCGAGGCCGTGGTGGCCTTCGTGGTGCTCAACGGCCCGCTGCCCCAGGGCGATCAGGCCGCCGTCGTGGCCAAGCAGCTGCGCGACTGGGTGGCCAAGGAAATCGGCCCCATCGCCAAGCCGCGCGAGATCCGCTTCGGCGAGAACCTGCCCAAGACGCGTTCGGGCAAGATCATGCGCCGCCTGCTGCGCGTGGTCGCCAAGGGCGAGCCCATCACCCAGGACGTGTCCACCCTGGAAAATCCCGGCATCCTGGACCAGCTGGCCCAGGTGCGGTAACGCGTGTCGGACGATGCGCTGTGATCCAGCGCATCGGACACAAGCAAAGGGGCGGGGGAATCCTCCGCCCCTTTTTTATGTGCGCCCAGCATGGGCGCACTCCTGGAGGGGCCGCCCCAAGGCAAAAAGCGGCCCCCTCCCCGTTTACGCCCCCCTCATTTCCTCATTCGCATTCCAGCAGGGGCGTCAGCAGGCCGTCGAGCCAGTCGTTGAAGATCAGCAGGCGCCGGGGCCGGTAGCGGGCGTAGGGGTGCACCAGCTGGATCGGCATGGCGGGCGCCGGCCAGGCGGGCAGGACTTCGACCAGTTCGCCGCGGTCCAGGTGCTCCTGGACGTCGAACGCCGGGACCTGGATCATGCCCAGTCCCGCGAGGCAGCAGGCGATGTAGTTCTCGACGTTGTTCACCGCCACCGGCCCCGGCATCCTCAGGGCGTGGCGGGCCGGACCTTCCATCCATTCCCAGGGCACGGGCTGCTCGCCGATGGTCGCCGGCAGGTAATGGATCGCCTGGTGGCGCGGCAGGTCGTCCGGGGATGCGGGCATGCCGAACCGCGCCAAGTAGTCGGGGCTGGCGCAGTTGACCATGCGCAACCGGCCCAGCGGCCTGACGATCAGGCTGTCGAGCCCCGCCGAGCCGACCCGCAAGGCGCAGTCGAATCCCTCCCGCGCCAGATCGGTGAGCCGGTCGCTGGAGCCGAGCAGGATCTCCAGCCTGGGGTGGCGCGCGTGGAATTCCGGCAGCGCCGGCGCGATCAGCCGCCGGGCGATGCGGCTGGGAACGTCCACGCGCAGGCGCCCGGTCATCTCGGTCTCCTGCGTATGGAAGAAATGCTCCAGGCTTTCCGCATCCTCGATGAAGAGACGGGCGCGCTCGAAGAACTCCTCGCCGTCCGGCGTCAGCTTGACGTGCCGCGTCGTCCGGTTGAACAGGCGCGAGCCGAGCCGCCTTTCGAGTTTCTGGATGGCCAGCGAAGCCGTGGGCCTGGGAATGCCCAGGAGCGCCGCGGCGGTGGTGAAGCTGCCGCTGTGGGTGACGCTGACAAAGACCCGGATTTCGTCGATCAGGCTCATGGATTGGTATTGGAAGCTGACAGGTGAATCAATATTTCCGCTATTTATTACTTTATGAATATCCCATACACTGCTGTTCCCATCAAGGTGACGATGCAAAATCCGCATGAGCGATAAGGACATGGGTGGCCGTCATTACGTTTGAAATAGATGGAAAACGCTTAACAAACAAGCAGTTCCATCTCGAAACCCAGGCGGAACCATGCGCAAGAACCTGCCCGTCACGCAAAACGTCCATGCGTATCCGGCACACCAGACGCTCATCTCCATCACCGACCTCAAGGGGCGGATCACCTATTGCAACGACGATTTCGTCAGCGTCAGCGGCTATCGGCGCGAGGAATTGCTGGGGCAGCCGCACAACATCCTGCGGCACCCCGACATGCCCGAAGAGGCCTTCCGCGACTTCTGGGAAACCATCCAGGCGGGCGGGATCTGGAGCTCCATCATCAAGAACCGGCGCAAGAACGGAGATGCCTACTGGGTGAGGGCCAATGCGACGCCCATGCGCAAAGGGCATGAAACGGTCGGCTACCTGTCGGTCCGCACCTTGCCGACTCCCGCGGAAATCGAGACGGCCGAGAACCTGTTCGCCCTCATGCGCGGCGAAGCCGCGAAGGCGGCCGGAAACGGCCGGCGCCTGAAGCACGTCTTCAGGAACGGCATGCTCAGGCGCCGGGGCCTGGCGGGCCTGGCGGGCGCCGTCCTGCATCCCGGCCGGATGGCGGCGCTGGGCCTGTTCGTCGTCCTGGCCGCCGCGGGCGCGCCGGTCGCCGCATTGCTCGGCGCGCCCGCCTGGGGCGAGGGGCTGGCGGGCCTGCTGGCCGCCGGGGTGGCGCTGGCCGGCATCCGGTCCGTCGCGATCCGGCCGGTGGCCGAGGTCGCGCAGGTGGCCGAGCGCCTGGCGAGCTGCGATCTGTCGGCCTTCGTCCGGATGGCCGAGCAAGGCGCCACGCGCAGGCTGCTGCTGCCCATCGGCCAGCTGGCCCTGGCGACCCGCACCGTCATGGTGGACGTGCGTAACGATCTGCGGACCCTCTCCGACATGGCGAAAGCCGTCGCCTCCCAGAGCTCGGACCTCGCCTCGCGCACGGAAACACAGGCCGCGAACCTGGTCCAGACCGCCGCCGCGATGGACGAGATCAGCAGCACGGTGGGGCAGACCTCGGACGTGAGCAAGGCGGGCCTGGAAGCCGCGCAGGAAGCCGTCCGGGCCGTGGAAGCCAGCCAGGAAACCACGCGCGACGTCTCGGACGTGATGAAGGAAATCGCGCAGTCCTCCCTGGATGTCGGCGCCTTCGCCAAGGTGATCGAGGACGTCGCGTTTCAGACCAACATCCTGGCGCTCAACGCCGCGGTCGAGGCCGCGCGGGCCGGCGAGCACGGCCGGGGTTTCGCCGTGGTCGCGGCCGAAGTGCGGGCGCTGTCCCAGCGCACCACGACGGCGGCCAAGGACATCCGCAACCTGATCCAGCAATCCCAGGAGCGGGCGAGCCAGGGCAACCAGAGCGTGGCGCAGGCGCAGGCGCGGATGGCCGACGTGGTCGCCAGCGTCGAGCGCGTCAAGCAGATGCTGGAAGAAATCAGTGGCGCGGCCGGCGAGCAGGCGCGCGGCGTGAACGAGATCAGCGCCGCGCTCCAGCAACTGGACCGCATCACGCAGGAAAATACCTCGATGGTGGAGGTGCTGACGGGCGCCTCGACGCGGATGAGCGCCAAGGTGGACCAGGCCGGGAGCAACATCATGGTGTTCCGGATCTCCCCGGACGACAGGACGCATGCCGAAACCGACGCGGTGGAACTGCGCCGGCAGATCAGGGCGAATGGCCTGGACCTGGAGGACGCCGCGTTGGCTCCGGGGCTCCCGTCCACGGAGCCCCCGCGCGGGCGGCGGGCCGGGCGCCCGGGGCCGGCTCGGGCGCCTGCCCAGGTGGCCTGCTAGTGCGCCAGCCCCGGCAGCAGCGCCTTGGTGCCCGCGAAGGTCATTTCCACGGCGATGGCCGCCAGGATCATGCCCATGACGCGGGCCATGATGACGCGCATCTTGGTCGAGAGCAGCTTGCCGATGGACGCGGCGAAATACAGCACCGCGAAGACCGAGGCCAGCACGGCCACCAGCACGATGCCGAACCCCAGGTACTGCGCCGAATGGCGCGCCTGGGCGCCGTAGATGATGAGCGTGGCGATGGTGCCGGGGCCCACGATCATGGGGAAGGTCAGGGGATAGAAGGCGGGGTTGTCCTCGACCTCGGCGCGGGCCGCCAGGCCGCCGACGTTCTTTTCCTGGGTGGCGCGCTCGTGCGAGGTGATCGGCTGGCCGTTGAGCATGGACAGCGCGATGCCGCTCAGCACCAGCCCGCCGGCGACGCGGAAGGAATCCAGGCTGACGCCGAAGAAGCGGATGATGTGGCTGCCCGCCAGCGAGATGACGATGCACATCGCCGTGGTGTAGATCAGGATCGCCACCGCCTGGCTGCGCTGTTCGGCCACGGTCTTGTTGCTCGTGACCGCCAGGAACAGCGGCAGGATGATGAACGGATTCATGATGGCGAACAGCGCGCCCAGGAACTTGGTAGCGAAGGTGATGTCCATCACATCCCGTTGTAGACCGGCCCCTCGCCGCCCTGCGGCGTCACCCAGACGATGTTCTGCGTCGGGTCCTTGATGTCGCAGGTCTTGCAGTGGACGCAGTTCTGGGCGTTGATCTGCAGGCGGTCCTCGCCGGTCTCGGTCTTGACGAACTCGTACACTCCGGCCGGACAGAAGCGCGCTTCCGGGCCGCCGAATTTCGCCAGGTTGATCTTCACCGGCACCGTGTCGTCCTTCAGCGTCAGGTGGACGGGCTCGTTCTCGTCGTGGTTGGTGTTGGAGATGAACACCGAACTGAGGCGGTCGAAGGTCAGCTTGCCGTCGGGCTTGGGGTAGTCGATGCGCGCGCATTCGGCCGCCGGCTGCAGGCAGGCGTGGTCGGGCTTGGTGCGGTGGATGGTCCAGGGCATCCGGCCCTTGAACAGCCATTGCTCGATGCCGGTCATCAGCGTGCCGACGGTGCGGCCCTTCTTGAACCACTGCTTGAAGTTGCGCGACTTGTTCAGCTCGGCGTGCAGCCAGGAGCGCTCGAAGGCGGCCGGGTAGGCGGTCAGTTCGTCGTGGCTGCGGCCCGCGGCCAGGGCGTCGAAGGCGGCCTCGGCGGCCAGGGCGCCGGACTTGATGGCCGAATGGCTGCCCTTGATGCGCGAGGCGTTCAGCATGCCGGCCTCGCAGCCCACCAGCACGCCGCCGGGGAAGCAGAGCTTGGGCAGGGACAGCAGCCCGCCGGCCGTGAGCGAGCGCGCGCCGTAGGCGATGCGCTTGCCGCCCTCGAAGGTGGCGCGGATCGCCGGATGGGTCTTGTAGCGCTGGAATTCCTCGAAGGGCGAGAGCCAGGGATTGGCGTAGTCCAGACCCACGACCAGGCCCACGGCCACCAGGTTGTCGTTCAGGTGGTAGAGGAAGGAGCCGCCGTAGGTGTCCGAATCCAGCGGCCAGCCGGCGGTGTGCATCACCATGCCGGGGCGCGCCTGCGCGGGATCGACTTCCCAGAGTTCCTTGATGCCGATGGCGTAGCTCTGCGGGTCGCGGCCGGCGTCCAGGCGGTATTTCTCGATCAGCTGGCGGCCCAGGTGGCCGCGCGAGCCTTCGGCGAAGATCGTGTAGCGCGCCAGCAGTTCCATGCCGGGCTGGTAGGCGTCGGTGTGGCTGCCGTCGCGCGCCACGCCCATGTCGCCGGTCAGCACGCCGCGCACGGCGCCGGACTCGGTGTAGAGGATCTGCGCGGCGGCGAAGCCGGGGAACACGTCCACGCCCAGGGCCTCGGCCTGCTCGCCCAGCCAGCGGGTGACGTGACCCAGGCGCACGATGTAGTTGCCGTGATTCTTGAAACAGTCCGGCAGCAGCCAGGCCGGCGTGGCGCGCGCGCCCGATTCGGTCAGGAACAGGAAGCGGTCGTCGGTGACGGCCACATCCAGCGGCGCGCCGCGTTCCTTCCAGTCGGGGATGAGCTCGGTCAGGGCCTGGGGATCCATCACGGCGCCCGAGAGGATGTGGGCGCCGATCTCGGCGGCCTTTTCCAGGACGCAGACGCTGACGTCCTGGCCGCGCTCGGCGGCCAGCTGTTTCAGGCGGATCGCCGCCGAAAGACCGGCCGGCCCGCCTCCGACGACGACGACGTCGTATTCCATCGATTCACGTTCAGTCATGGGTGCATTCCCGTTGCTTGATGAGCGTTGAGGATACTCTGGACAAGTCCCCGCGCCGCGTGCATCTGCGGACTCGGGCGGTCTGCGGCGTTGCTCGTCCTTGCCATGGCGCCGGCCATGGCTGCGGTTCGCGCCTTGCATCCCATATCCCGATCCGCGGCGCCCGCTTTCCGCTCGACTTGTTCAGAATATCCTGGCGAGGCCGGACCCCGCCATGTTGCGGGCCATTGTATTGCAGAACCCGGCCGCGGCCATGGCCAGGATCGGTTCATATCGGGACAGGCGCAATGCCGCGGCTTGTCCATGTTCTCTTCACGTTCTTTCCATGTCCGTGCGGCCTTGCCGCCCTTCGCTGCGCGCGGGCGGGTCCTGGCGGCCCGCGCCGCGCGGGGAGAAGAGGGTGCAGCACCAGATTTCGCTGACGATGCGCGCCGCGTCGTCCACGGGCAGCATCTCCGCCGCCGTGTCGGGGTGGGCGTACCAGACGTAGGCCGACTGCTCCGTCATCGAGGCCAGGGCTTCCAGGGAGACCCGCGCCGGCATGCCGTTGATCTCGGTGATGCCGTGGTCGCGCTCCAGCGCCGTGGCGACCCGCACGATGTGGCGCTCGCGCATGTACCACCACATGTCGTCGTAGCGCTGGTCCACCATGGTCGCCTCGATGAAGGCCCGCATCACCTTGCGGTGGTTGCGGTAGTGGCCCAGGTAGCCGCGGTTGGATTCGAGGATCGCCTCGTCGGGGCGGTCGCGGAAGCTCTGCCGCTCGCCCGGCCGGCTGGCGGCGTACAGCTCGTTGTGGATGTCGTGGATGATCGCCAGGAAGACGTCGTCCTTGTTGTCGAAGTAGCGGTACAGGGCGCCCATCGAGAGGTGGGCCCTTTCCGCCAGATCGCTCATGCGCATCGAGACGTAGCCGGCTTCGCCGAAGATTTCTCGGCCGCTCGCCAGGATGCGGGCCAGGGTCGCCCGCCCCTTCGGGGTGGTGGGCTGGGGGAGGTTCGGTTCCGGGGCTTTTTTCAGCATTTCCTGTTTTTTAAAAAAAGCGACATCACTATTGCTTTTTGGCGCAGCGTCGCTTAGAGTATGGGCATACAAGAAAAAATTCGGTTAGCGAGGATGGAGACATGGTACATCAATCGAGTGGTTTGCCGGCTGGGGATTTCCGTTACGAGGGCCAGGTCGCGATCGTGACCGGCGCGGGCAGCGGGCTGGGGCGGGCGTACGCCATGCTGCTGGCCGCCCGCGGCGCCCGCGTGGTGGTCAACGACATCGGCATGCGTCCGGGGCCCGACGGCGCGCCCGTCAGTTCGGCGCAGCTCACCGTCCGCGAGATCCGCGCGCTGGGCGGCGAGGCCGTGGCGGACACTTCCTCGGTGGCCACCCGCGAAGGCGGGCAGGCGATCGCCGAGCGGGCGCTGTCGGCCTACGGGCGCATCGACATCCTGGTGAACAACGCCGGCAACATCTCGCTCACTTCGTTCAACAAGCTCGACCTCGCCGACGCCGCGCCGATCTTCGACGTGCACGTGTGGGGCGCCTTCAACGTGACGCAGCCGTGCTACCAGCAGATGGTGCGGCAGCAGTACGGCCGGATCGTCTTCACCACGTCCGGCGTGGCGCTCTTCGGCAACGGCGGCATCGCGCCCTACGCGGCCGCCAAGGGCGGCGTGTTCGGGCTGCTGCAGGTGCTCAAGCTCGAAGGCGCCCGCCACGGCATCCGGGTGAACGCCGTCGCTCCCATGGCCTCCACGCAGCTCACCGAGGACGTCGAGATGCCCCAGTACCACCAGGTCAGCGAGGACATGGTCGTCCCCGAGCTGGTGGCGCCCGTGGTGGGCTATTTCGCGTCGCGCGAATGCCCCTGGACCGGCGAGACCTGGTCCGCCGGCTCGGGCTCGGTCGCGCGCATCTTCATCGGACGCACGCCGGGCTTCTTCAAGCATCCCATCGACCAGGGCGCCCTGACGGTCGAGGACGTGGCGGGCCACGTCGATCGCATCCGCAGCGAAGCGGACTACACGACGCCGGAAAGCTGGCCCGCCGAATGGGCGCTTCTGGTCGATCTTCTGACGGACCGCAAGTGAACGCCGGAGCGCATCGTGAACCGTACGGAAATCCATGAATTCCTGAAGACCCTCGATTTCGAGGGGGCGGGGCGGCTGACCCTGCCGGATCTGCTGGAAAAGCGCGTGCAGGCGACGCCGGAGGCGGTGGCCGTCCGTTCGCCCGCGGGCAGCCTGCGCTTCGACGAATGGCTGGACGGCGCCCGCGCCGTGTCCGCGCGGCTGCGGTCGTCGGGCGCCTACCGGCCCAAGACCCCGGTCCTGGTCTGGGTCGATACGGCCGACGCGCGCCAGGTGGTGATCGCGCAGCACGGGGTGCTCGACGGCGGCTGCATCGTCGCCCCGCTGGACGACCGCCTGAGCGTGGCGGAAGTCCGGCGCTTCGCCCAGGACGTCGCGGCGAGCGCCGTGATCGCCAGCCGGGGGCTGCTGTCCTCGCGCAAGGACGAGGACCTGCTGGAATTCATCCCGGAGGGCCTGCCGCCCGAAGGCGATCCCCTGGACCTGCTGCTCTTCGCCGCCGCGGACGGGGCCTTCCGGCTCGTGCCGTCTCCCGGAGACGGGACGGCGCCGGCCGAGGGCGTGCGCGCGCAGGCGGACGATTGCGCACTGCTCGCCTTCACCTCGGGCACGACGGGACGGCCGAAGGCCGCGATGATCACCCACGGCGGCTGCGTGCAGCTGGCCGAAAGAATGGTCAACGGCGTGTTCGCCGCGCCCCGCGGGGGGCGGCCCGTCGGTCCGGACGACGTGATCCAGTCGCCCGTGCCCGCCTACCTGCCCACCAGCGTCGTCAATACGCTGTACGCCGCGGTGCTGGCCGGATGTCCCCTGAGCTACCGGGGCCGCCGCTTCGACCCCGAGGCCGAGGAACGGGAGATGGCGCTGGCCGGCACGACGATCTACGCGGGCGCGCCCGCCCACTACGCCATGATGTGCCAGCGGCCGGCGAGCGACGACTCGCGCGGCGCCCGGGTGCAGGTCATGACCGCGAGCGGCGCCCCCATGACCGCGGCGCTCTACCGCACGATGCGGGAGCGCTGGCCGCGCGCCGCTGTGGCCAACTGGTATGCCCTGAACGAAACGATGGTCGGCCAGACGCTCAATTTCGGTCCGGACATGGAGCTCGATCCCACGGCCATCGGCCGGCCGGTCTGGCCGACCGAGCTCGCCGTGGTCGACGAGGCCGGCCGGCGATGCGCGCCCGGGGAATCCGGCGAGGTGCTCCTGCGGGCGCCGGGGCAGATGGTGGGCTACTACCTGAACGAGGCGGAGACGGCCAAGCGCATCGACGCGGACGGCTGGGTGCACACCGAGGACATCGGCTTCGTGGGCGCGGAAGACGGCCTGCTGCGGCTCACCGGGCGCAAGAGCGACCGCATCAACCGGGGCGGCTTCAAGTTCTATCCCGCCGAGGTCGAAGAAGTGCTGCTGGGCCACGAAGGTCTGGCCGACGCGGCCATCCTGGCCATCCCCGATCCAATTCTGGGCCAGGACCTGGTGGCGATGGTGGTGGCGGCCGAGGGCGGGCAGATGCTGGCCGAAGCCGACATCCGGGCGTTCTGCCAGGACCGGCTGTCGCGCAACAAGGTGCCCAGCCGGGTGTATTTCGTCGACCGGCTGCCGCGGAGCGGATTCGGCAAGGTGGTGAAAAAGGAACTGATCGCGCTCTGGGAAGCCATCGAGTCCCGCGGCGCCGGCCGGTGACCGGGTCTGGTCTCGGCTTCTTATCTGGATTTCAACCCGAGGAAATAGGGAGACAGCAATGGAACCGTTGTTCTACAGCATGCAGGAAATCGTCATCGCCGTGAAGGACCTGGACAAGGCGACCGACCGGCTGAGCGAAATCTTCGCCGCGCCCGCCGACGGCCTGGCCTCCGAGCCCCTGGAAGGCATCGAGCTGATCCAGCGCGGCGTCTGGATCGGCAAGGAAAGAATCGCCATCGTCGCCGACGCCACCGGCACCGGCCCGCTGGCCCAGGCCATCGAGAAGCGCGGCGAGGGCATCCACGAGATCTGCGTGAGGACGCGCAACCTGGAGGAAGCGATCGCGCACTTCAAGGCCAAGGGCGTGCGGCTCACGCGCGACGAGCCCTACGTCCTGAAGAACTACGAATACCGCGGCGAAGTCTTCTCCGAGGTCCGCATCGTGTTCATCCATCCCGCGAGCTGCTATGGCGTGCTCGTCGAGGTCCAGGAATGGGTCAAGTAGCGTCCGGCCCCGGACGATCCCGCGCACCGACACCGGAAACAGCCATGTCCAACGATCTTGCTCAACTGGCCGGGAAGGACCTCGGCGCCCATGCGGCCGCATACGACGCGAACAAGGCGATCCTGTACGCGCTCGCCGTGGGGGCGGCCGCCGCGGAACTCGACCTGGTCTACGAACGCAACCTGCGCGTGCTGCCGACCTTCGGCTGCGCGCTGGGCCTGTGGGCCGTGGAGGCCGCGGGCCGGCTGGGCGCCTACGATCCCAAGTCGTCCCTGCACGTGGCGCAGAAAATCCGCGTCCACCGGCCGCTGCCGGCCTCCGGCAGCATCGGGATGCGGGGCCGGGTGGCCCACGTCTACGACAAGGGCAAGGCGGCCCTGCTCGAAATCGAGGTCGAATCGGAATTCTTCACCGCGGCCTACACCATCTTCCTGCCCGGCCTGGGCGGCTGGGGCGGGGACCGCGGGCCGTCGGCCGCGCCGGCGGCGGACCTCGCCTTCACGCAGGCCACCGAAGTGGCGACCACCCCCGAGCTGGCGGCCCTGTACCGCCTCACGGGCGACCTGCATCCCGTCCACATCGACCCCGAGGTCGCCCGCACCAACGGATTTTCCCGCCCGATCCTGCACGGGCTGTGCACCCTCGGGATCTCGGCGCGCGTCGTCGCCCGACAGCACGGCGCCCACCCGGCCGACCTGCGCAGCCTGGAGGCCCGGCTCACCTCGCCGGTGCTGCCCGGGGAGGCGCTGACGGTGGAATCCGGGCGCGCGGCCGAGGGCATCCATTTCCGCACCCTCTCCAACGGCATGGCGGTCCTGAGCGGCGGCAAGGCCGTGTTCGGCTGAAGCGAGGCCATGAAAATGAATCGAGCGACCCTCAACGACATCGACGTCGCCTACACCGTGGAAGGATCGGGGGATCCGGTCGTGTTCGTCCATGGCCTGGCCGAGGACCGCCACACCTGGAGCGGGCAGCAGCAGGCCCTGGGCGGCCGGTACCGCGGCTATGCCTGCGACCTGCGCGGGCATGGCCTGACGTCCCTGGGGCAGGCCGACGGCACCCTGGCGCAGCTGGGCCACGACCTGCTGGCCTTCCTGGAGCGGGTCACCGGGCCGGCCCGCGTCGTCGGATTCTCGCTGGGGGGCACCATCGCCCTCTGGGCGGCCGCCGAACGCCCCGACCTGGTGCGCAAGTCGGTGGTGCTGGGGACCTCGTCGGTCGTCGGCCGCGCGGCCGTCCAGTTCTACCAGGACCGGATCGCCCAGGCCGCCGACACCGGCTCGGCCGCGTTCCGGGACGCCCTGCGGGCCGACACCGAGGCCGGACTCCACCGGCAGCACGCGTCCCTCGGGCGGATCGTCGACGCGCGCCTCGCGGCCGTCGGCGACGGCCGGGGCTACGTCAATGCCGCCCGGGCCATGATGGGCCTGAATGCCGAGCCGCTGACGCCGCGCCTGGCGCGCATCGAGACCCCCGTGGTGGTGATCGGCGCCGAGCACGACCGGTTCTGCCCCCAGAAGGCGGCGACGATTCTGCTGGACGCCCTGCCGGGCGCCGCCTTCCTGACGATCCCCGAGGCCGGGCACCTGATGAACGTGGACAACCCCGATGCGGTGACGCAGGCCCTGCGCCAGGCCCTGGCCGGCTGAGGCGGCGGCGCCCCCCTTTACCCGCTTTCCCCGCGGGCATGGCGGCCGGGATCCCGGACCGCCGCGCGATGCGGGCAGTCCGATCTCGAAGTGGTTCGATCTCAAGGAGATGTTGAAATGGTTGAAGGCAAAGTGGCACTCATTACCGCCGCCTCGGGCGCGGGCATCGGCAGCGCGATCGCCCGGCAGCTCGCCGAGGACGGCTACGACGTGGTCATCACGGATGCGCACGAACGCCGCTGCCGCGAGTTCGCGCAGCAGCTGTCCGAACAATACGGGCGTCCGTTCCTGGCCGTCCCCCTCGACGTCAGCGACGCCGCCGGGGTCGAGCGCTGCGCCGCGCAGGTGCTGGACGAGAAAGGGCGGATCGACGCGCTGGTCAACAACGCCGGCTGGTCCACCATCGCGCCCGTGGCGGAACTGGCGCTGGCGGACTGGCAGCGCTGCCTGGACATCGACCTGACGGGGACGTTCCTGACGATGCGCCACATCCTGCCCGCCATGATCGCGCGCGGCAGCGGGGCGATCGTCAACATCAGCTCGATCGCGGCCTACGAGACCTCCACCGAGCACGGCGCCGCCTATTCCGCCGCCAAGGCGGGCGTGCTGGCCCTGACGCGCGTCGCCGCGGCCGAGAACGGCCGGCACGGCATCCGCGTCAACGCCATCACGCCGGGCCTGATCTACAACGATTTCCTGCGCAAGATCTATCCGGCCGAATTCTTCGACGGCTACGCGGAAAACCGCTCCCTGGTGGGCCGGATCGGACGGCCCGAGGACGTGGCCGCGCTGGTGTCGTTCCTGCTGTCGGACAAGGCCGGCTACATCACGGGCGAGGTCTACGGCATCAGCGGAGGAGTCCATCCCCATGGCTAAGGACGTCAGCCTTCTCTCGATCGCGGAACTGGTGCGTTCGTACCGGGACCGCTCGCTCAGCCCGGTGGACGTGGCCGAAGCGTTCTTCGCGCGCATCGAACGGTACGACGGCGCATTGCACGCCTACGTCGAGACCACCCGCGACCTGGCGCTGGCGCAGGCGCGCGAGGCCGAGCGCGCCTACGCGTCGGGGAAGGCGGACGCCGCGCTGGCCGGCATCCCGGTCGCCATCAAGGACGCCTTCCACGTCGCGGGCGTCCCCACCACCCTGGGCTCGGACGTGTACCGCGGCCTGGTCTCCAAGGGCGATTCCGGCCTGGTGCGCCGCCTGCGCGCCGCCGGCGCCGTCTTCCTGGGCAAGACCAATACGGCGGAATTCGGCCAGTCCGCGACGACCGAGAACCTGCTCGGGCCGGACACCGCGACGCCCTGGGATACCGCGCGCACGGCCGGGGGGTCGAGCGGCGGGTCGGCGGCCGCGGTTGCGGCCCGGCTCGCCACGGTCGCCGTGGGCTCCGACGGCGGCGGCTCGATCCGCATTCCCGCGGCCTTCTCGGGCATCTTCGGCCTCAAGCCGTCGCCCGGCCTGTGCGGCGACGAACACGGCTTTCGCGGCATGTCGGAATTCGTCGGCGCCGGGCCGATGGCCCGGTCCGTGGCCGATGCGCGGATCCTGCTGGGCGTGCTGGCCGGCGCGCGCTTCGAGCGCGGCGCGGACACGCGGCCCCTGCGCGTGTGCTACTGCCCGGCGCCCGAGGGCCGGCCGGTCGATCCGGCCGTGGCCGATCTGGTGGAACGCGCCGCCAGGGTTTTCGAGGAGATGGGGCATTCCCTTGAGGAAGATCATCCTCCGATCCAGGGCTGGGGTGATATTTTCGGACCCCTGGTCCTCGAAGAGGAACACCGCGAACGGGGGCACCTCTTGAAGCTCTGTCCGGACAGGCTCACCCGCTACGAGCGATCCACCCTCGAGGCCGCCGTCGCGCTGGATCCCGACGACGTCCTGCGCGCCCGCGCGCTGCTGCCCGATTTCCGCGGCCGCCTGGACGCCTTCTTCGACCGCTACGACGTCGTGCTGGCGCCCGCGACGGCCGTGCCGCCCTTTCCCCTGGGGCAGCGGCCCAAGTTCATCCGCGGCGTCGCCGTGGACCGGCTGTGGGGCGCGTTTCCGTTCACCGCGCCGTTCAACGTGGGCGGCGTCGCCGCGGCGGCGGTGCCCTGCGGCCTGGCCGGCGGCCTGCCGGTGAGCGCGCAGCTCGTGGTCCGGGCGGGAGCGGAGCGGCTGCTGCTCGATGCCGCGCAGGATTTCGAGGAAGCGGTCGGGTTCGATCGCGGCCCGCTGGATTCGATGTGGACCTGACCCCGCGGATGCGGCCCTGACACCCCCGGAACGAACCCATGCGCGCAGACCTCGTCAAGCAAACCCTCGAAGGCTCCGTCCTGGTGCTGGAGATGCACGATCCCGCCGCCCGCAACGCCCTGTCCCTGGGCCTGCTGTCGGCCCTGTCCGAGGCTGTCGGGCAGGCCGGCGAGGACGTGCTCGGCATCGTGATCACGGGCGGCGCGGAGTGTTTCAGCGCGGGGGGGGATTTCCGCGAACTGAAGGGCACGAGCGAGGACCTGGCCTACGACGATGCGGTGTCCGCCGCCGTCGCCACGATCCTGGCATCGGACCGGATCGTCGCCGCGGCGATCGAAGGACCGTGCATGGGCGCGGCGGCCGACCTCGCCCTGGCGTGCGACTACCGCATCGCGGGCGCCGGCAGCTACGTGCAGATTCCCGCCGTGCGCCTGGGGATCCTGTACAACCCGGCGGCGCTCGAGCGCATCGGGCGGTCCTATCCGCGCGACACCGTGCGGCGCCTGCTGCTGGCGGGCGAGCGGTTCGACGATCACGAGGCCCGCCGCGCCGGCCTGTTTTCCCGCGTCGTGCCGCGGGGCGAGGCCCTCGGCGCGGCGCTGCGGGATCTGGCGCGGCTCGATGCGCGGCAGGCGGACGCCGTGCGGGCGACCAAGCGGCTGCTGGCCGAGCTGGAGGCGGGCACGGCCGACCGGGCGCAGTGGCAGCGGCGGCGCGCCGAGCTGCTGGATTCCGAGCAGCGGGGGGCCGCCATCCGGCAGGCGCATGCACGTTTTATCGACAAACCGGAAACGCGCCGGTGAGCCGCCTCGCGGCACGGCATCGAGCGGTTCCCCGAACGAGGATGGAGAGAAGCAGATGGCACGGAACATGAAGGCGGCGGTCATGCGCCAGCACGGCGGCCCCGAGGCGCTGACGGTGGAAGAGGTGGCCCGGCCGGTTCCCGGCGCGGGCGAGGTCCTGGTCAAGGTGGCGGCGTGCTCGCTCAGCCGGCTGGACATCTTCATCCGCGACGGCATGCCGGGGCGCGTCATCCCGATGCCGCACGTCGGCGGCTGCGACGTGGCGGGCTGGATCGAGGAGATCGGGCCGGAGGTGTCCGGCGTGGAAATCGGCGCGCCGGTCCTGATCGACCCGTTCTGGAACGGCGAGATGCTGGGCGAGGCCTACTGGGGCGGGTTTGCCGAATACGTCGCGGTGTCGGCCCAGGGCCTGCTGCCGCTGCCGCAGGCCGCGCGCTTCGTCGAATATTCCTGCCTGCCCACGGCCTACGGCACGGCCTACCGCATGCTCCACACCCGGGGCCGGCTGCAGGCCGGCGAATCCCTGGTGGTGGTGGGCGCCAGCGGCGGCGTGGGCGTTGCCTGCGTCCAGCTGGGCGCGCGGGCCGGCGCGCACGTCATCGCCTGCACCAGCAGCGAGGACAAGGCCGCGCGGCTGAGGACGATCGGCGCCGACGAATGCGTGGTCGCCCCGGACGGGCAGTTCGGCAAGCAGGTCTGGAACCTGACCGGCAAGCAGGGGGCCGACGTGGTGGTCGACTTCACCGGCAGCGCCACCTGGACCCAGTCCCTGCGCTCCGTGAAGCACGGCGGCCGCCTGCTGTGCTGCGGCGCGACCACCGGCTTCGAGGCGCACACCGACCTGCGCTATCTGTGGACGCGCGAGATGGACATCCGGGGGTCGGACGGGTGGAAGACCGAGGACCTGCGGGAGCTGCTGGGGATCATGGCCGGCCATGAATTCGATCCGGTGATCCATGCCGTGTTCCCGCTGAGCAGGATACAGGATGCCATGCGCGAACTGGAGGGACGCACATGCTTCGGCAAGATCGTCGTCGTGCCGGACGGCGTGCAGGCTGCGTGACGTAGAAGACAGATGGACGACATGCAGCAGATGTAGCAGACGTGTAGAAGACTTGCGCCGACCCGGCGCCCCGGCGCGCAAACCATGATTCCATTATCAATAGACAGGAGACAGATCATGAAAACCAGGCCGCTATTCCTTGCCCTTGCAATGACGTTTTCCGCGAGCAGCTTCGCCGCGGACCCTTCCCTCGTGTTCACGTCCTGGGGCGGCACCACGCAGGACGCCCAGAAGAGCATCTGGGCCGACGGCTTTTCCAAGGCGCAGAACATCGCCGTCCTGCAGGACGGCCCCACCGACTACGGCAAGATCAAGGCCATGGTCGAATCCGGCAACGTGTCCTGGGACGTGGTGGACGTCGAAGGCGACTACGCGGTCCGGGCCGGCATGGAGGGCATGCTGGAAAAACTGGACTTCTCCGTGATCGACAAGAGCCGCCTGGACCCGCGCTTCGTCACCGACTACTCGGTCGGCAGCTTCTACTATTCCTTCGTCATCGGCTGCAACAAGGACGCCGTCAAGGCCTGCCCCAAGACCTGGGCCGACCTGTTCGACCTGGCGAAATTCCCCGGCAAGCGGACGTTCTACAAGTGGTCGGCCCCGGGCGTCATCGAGGCCGCGCTGCTGGCCGACGGCGTTCCCGCCGAAAAACTCTATCCGCTGGACCTGGACCGGGCCTTCAAGAAGCTGGACACCATCAAGTCCAGCATCGTCTGGTGGAGCAGCGGGGCGCAGTCCCAGCAACTGCTCGCCTCGGCGGAGACGCCCTACGGCTTCTTCTGGAACGGCCGCCTGACCGCGCTGACGAAAACCGGTGTCAACGTCGAGACGTCCTGGGACCAGAACATCACGGCCGCCGACATGCTGGTGGTGCCCAAGGGCGCCAAGAACAAGGCGGCGGCGATGAAATACATCGCCTTCGCCACCAGCGCCGCGTCGCAGGCGAAATTCGCCGAGCTCACCGGCTACGCGCCGATCAACCTGGTCTCGCCCACGCTGATGCCCAAGGAGGTCCGCGACACCTTGCCGGACAAGCAGGCCGCCACCCAGGTCAACGCCAACCTGGGATACTGGGCCATGCACCGCGACGACATCGGCACGCGCTGGTACGCCTGGCAGGCGCAGTGACGGACGCGCCATGACATCGGCATGACAACGGCATGACATGCGGATCCGGGCCGCCGCGGCGGCCCGGATCCGGGGGCAGGGATACGCCATATGGTTTCTTCGATTTCGACGGGCGGGGCCGGCGGGCGGGGAGCGGGGAAAAGACCGCTTCCTTCCGGCCCCATCGCCTACATTGCGCCGGCCCTCGTGCTGATCGCGCTGTTCTTCATCGTTCCGGTCCTGATGCTGCTGCTGCGCAGCGTCCTCGAACCGGTCCCGGGGCTGGAGAACTACGCGACGCTCTTCGGCTCGACCACCTACCTCAAGGTGTTCTCCAACACCTTCCTGGTGGCCTCGCTCGTGACGATCGTTTCCGTCGTCATCGGCTTCCCGGTCGCCTGGGCGCTGGCGATCCTGCCCCGGCGCTGGGCGGTCTTCCTGCTCGCGGTCATCGTCCTCTCGATGTGGACGAACCTGCTGGCGCGGACCTACGCCTGGATGGTGCTGCTGCAGCGCACCGGCATCATCAACAAGACCCTCATGAACCTGGGCATCATCGACAGCCCGCTGGCGCTGGTGAACAACATCACCGGCGTGACGATCGGCATGGTCTACATCATGCTGCCGTTCATCATCCTGCCGCTCATGGGGGTGATCTCGTCGATCGACGCCTCGATCCTGCGCGCCGCCGCGCTGTGCGGGGCCGGCAAGTGGCAGAGCTTCACGCGCGTGCTGCTGCCGCTGTCGCTGCCGGGCGTGGCCGCCGGGGCGCTGATGGTCTTCGTGATGTCCCTGGGCTACTTCGTCACCCCGGCGCTGCTTGGCGGCGCATCGAGCATGATGCTCGCCGAGCTCATCGCCCAGCTGGTCCAGTCGCTGGTCAAGTGGGGGCTGGGGGGCGCGGCCGCGTTCGTCCTGCTGGTGGTGACCCTGGGGCTGTATTTCCTGCAGCTGCGTTACCTGAAGGTCGACAAGAGGAGTTAGCCATGCTGCTGGATTTCAATCGCCTCGGGGGCCTGCGCTACTTCCTGATCCTCGTCACGGGACTGGTGCTGCTGTTCCTGATCCTGCCCATCGTCTTCATCGCCGCGCTCTCGTTCGGCTCATCGCAGTGGCTGATCTTTCCGCCGCCCTCGTGGACGCTGAAGTGGTACTACGAGCTGTTCGCGGATCCGCGCTGGCTGTACACCGCCCTGACGAGCCTGAAGATCGCGGTCATCGTCACGGTGCTGTCCGTCGCGCTGGGCTTTCTCGCCTCGCTGGGCCTGGACCGGGGGGAGTTCCGCGGCAAGGAGCGCATCCGCGCGCTGTTCCTGACCCCCATGATCCTGCCCGTGATCGTGCTGGCCGTGGCGCTCTACGCCCTGTTCCTCAAGCTCGGCCTGGCCGGGACCACCGTCGGCTTCGTCATCGCGCACCTGCTCGTCGCGCTGCCGTTCTCCATCATCTCGATCAGCGGCGCGCTGGAAGGGTTCGACAAGTCGATCGAGGACGCCGCCATCCTGTGCGGCGCCTCGCCCTGGGAGGCGCGGCTCAAGATCACCATCCCGTCCATCCGGCACGGCCTGTTCACGGCCGCCGTCTTCTCCTTCCTGGCCTCCTGGGACGAGGTGGTCCTGGCGATCTTCATGTCCAGCCCGACCCTGCAGACGCTGCCCGTCAAGATCTGGACCACCCTGAGGCAGGACCTGACCCCCGTGGTCGCCGCCGTATCGACCATCCTGGTGGCGCTCACCGCCGTGCTGATTTTCGCTCCGCTGGTATTTCGCAAGAGGCAAAAAGATGACTAGACCTTTCCTGAGCATCCAGGGGATCCGCAAGGATTACGGGGATTTCACCGCCATCCGGGACGTGACGCTCGACATCGCCCGGGGCGAGTTCATGACCTTCCTGGGGCCCTCGGGCTCCGGCAAGTCCACCACCCTGTACATCCTGGCCGGTTTCCAGGATCCCACCGAAGGCGACATCCTGCTCGACGGCGAGAGCCTGCTTTCGGTGCCTTCCCACAAGCGCAACATCGGCATGGTGTTCCAGCGGTACACGCTGTTCCCGCACCTGAGCGTCGGGGAAAACGTGGCCTTTCCCCTGCGGGTGCGGCGCTGCGCCAAATCCGAGATCGAGGACCGGGTGCGGGCTGCGCTCAAGCTCGTCCACCTGGAGGATTTCGCCGACCGCAAGCCCGCGCTGATGTCGGGCGGCCAGCAGCAGCGCGTGGCCCTGGCGCGGGCCCTGGTCTACGATCCTCCGCTGCTGCTGATGGACGAGCCGCTGTCGGCGCTGGACAAGAAGCTGCGCGAGGACCTGCAGTTCGAGATCCGGCGCATCCACCAGGAAACCGGCGTCACCATCCTCTACGTCACCCACGACCAGGAGGAAGCCCTGCGCCTGTCCGACCGCATTTCCGTCTTCAGCCAGGGCCGCATCGAGCAGATCGGCACCGGCCAGGAACTCTATGCGCAACCCGCGACCCGCTTCGTGGCCGGCTTCATCGGCGACAGCAATTTCCTCGCGGCCGACATCCTTTCCGTGGCGGAGAACAAGGCGAAGCTGTCCATCTGCGACGGCGTGGTCGTCGACGGCGTGCCGGTCCAGGGGCGGCCGACGGATGCGGACCGCCCGACGCTGCTGCTGCGGCCCGAGCGCATCTCCATCTCGCTCGACCCGCAGGAGTGCGGCGTGCCCGTGACGATCCGCGACCTGACCTTCCTGGGCAACATGGTCGAGGTGAGTTCCGTCACGGACCGGGAGGAGCCCGTCAAGATCCGGATTCCCTTCGGCAACCGGATCGTCTCGGAACTGGCCTCGGGCGATCGCGTCTGGGCCAATTTCGATCCCGGGGCCCTGCACGCCTTCTACGGCTGAGCGCCCTGGCGCGGGCGGCGCGTCCGGCAGGAGCGGCAGGGACAGCGCGGGCGGCAGGGGCGGCGTGTGGCGCCGGCGGCGGTGCGGGCGGCGTGTGGCGGTACGGTGGTACCATATTCCGGCTGCGGACCCTGGCGGGTCCGCGGTCTTCCGGTCCCGCTACTCACGGCCCCCCACTCACGCAGCCCGCCCATGTCTTCGGATTCCACCGCCACGCCGCCCGCTTCCGGCACCTTCACAACTCCCCCGATCGACGTCCGCTGGGGCGACATGGACGCCCTGCGCCACGTCAACAACGCGGTCTACTTCTCCTATTTCGAGGAAGGCCGGGTGCATCTGTTCGCCGCGATGGGCCTGGGCGCCGCTGCGGGCCGCTACGGCGTGCTGGCCCATGCCTCGTGTGATTTTCTCAGACCGCTGTTGTATCCTGCCCGTGTCGTCGTCGGCATGAAGCTCCTGCGCGTCGGGCGGACCAGCCTGGAACTGGACTGCTGGGTCGCCGATGCCGGGGATGCCGCGACGCTCTACGCCCGCGGCCGCAACGTGCTGGTGTGCACCGATGGCGCCACCGGCCGGCCGGTGCCCTGGACCGACGCCGACCGGCGGGCGCTGGACCGCTGCTTCGCCGCCTGATACCGTTGCCGCTTTCGATTTCGATTCCCGTTCGATTTCTATTTGATTTCTGTTTGATTTCTATTCGATTTCTGTCCGATTTCTGTTCATCTACGAAGGAACCGTTGTATGGATAAAGTCTACGAGAGTGCCGATGCCGCCTTGCGCGGCGTCGTGGCCGACAATCAGATGATCGCCGTCGGCGGCTTCGGGCTGTGCGGCATCCCCGAGGCCCTGATCGCGGCCCTGCGGGACTCGGGCGTGCGCAATCTCACCTGCATCAGCAACAACGCCGGGGTCGACGGCTTCGGTCTGGGGCAGCTCCTGTCCACGCGCCAGATCACCAAGATGATCGCGTCCTACGTGGGCGAGAACAAGGAATTCGAGCGCCAGTACCTGGCGGGCGAACTGGAACTGGAATTCACGCCGCAGGGCACGCTGGCCGAAAAGCTGCGCGCCGGCGGCGCCGGCATCCCGGCGTTCTTCACCGCCACCGGCGTGGGCACCGTGGTGGCCGAGGGCAAGGAGACCCGCGAATTCGACGGCCGCACCTACATCATGGAACGCTCCCTGGTGCCGGACGTGTCCCTGGTCAAGGCCTGGAAGGCCGACCGCAGCGGCAACCTGAAATTCCGCCGCACGGCGCGCAACTTCAATCCCAACGTCGCCATGGCCGGCCGCATCACCATCGTCGAGGTCGAGGAAATCGTGCCCACCGGCACCTTCGATCCGGACGAAGTCCATCTGCCGGGGATCTACGTGCACCGCATCGTCCTGAACGCGCATCCCGAAAAGCGCATCGAACAACGCACCATTCGTCAATAAGGAGGCAGATCATGGCTTGGGATCGTGAACAGATGGCGGCGCGCGCCGCGCAGGAACTGCGGGACGGCTACTACGTCAACCTGGGCATCGGCCTGCCCACCAAGGTCGCCAACTACGTGCCGGAGGGCATGGAAGTCTGGCTGCAGTCGGAAAACGGCCTGCTGGGCATCGGCCCCTTCCCCACGGAAGACGAGGTCGACGCCGACCTGATCAACGCCGGCAAGCAGACCGTGACGACGCTGCCGGGTTCCTCGATCTTCGCCTCGGCGGATTCGTTCGCCATGATCCGCGGCGGCAAGATCAACCTGGCCATCCTGGGGGCCATGCAGGTGTCCGAAAAGGGCGACCTGGCCAACTGGATGATTCCCGGCAAGATGATCAAGGGCATGGGCGGCGCCATGGACCTGGTGGCCGGCGTGGGCAAGGTCGTGGTGCTGATGGAGCACGTCGCCCGCGCCAAGGACGGCACCGAATCCCAGAAGCTGCTGCCCGCGTGCACGCTGCCGCTGACCGGGGTGGGCGTGGTGAATCTCATCATCACCGACCTGGGCGTGATGGAAGTCACCGACGACGGCCTGCGCCTGACCGAACTGGCCCCGGGCGTGACGGTGGACGAGATCCGCGCCAAGACGTCCGCCAAGCTGGACGTGTCCGCCGTCGCCTAGGGAGGTTCTGAACACGTTTCCGCTCGACGCATTCAGACCTTCCCCGAGGAAATCGCCGTGACCCTGCCGCACCCCCTGGAGACGCCCGCCGATCGCATCGCCGCCCTGCGCGGCCGGCTGGCGCAGTCGGGCCTGAGCGCCTGCCTGGTGCCGACCGCCGATCCGCACCTGTCGGAATACCTGCCGGACCATTGGGCCGCGCGCGCCTGGCTGTCGGGCTTCGACGGTTCGGCGGGCAGCCTGCTGGTCACGGCGGACTTCGCCGGCCTGTGGACCGACAGCCGCTACTGGGTCCAGGCCGAAGCCCAGCTGCGGGGTTCCGGCATCGTCCTGATGCGGGCCGGCGCGCCCGACGTGCCGGATCCGCTGGACTGGGTCCTGCCGCATCTGGCGCGCGGCGGCCGGGTGGCGGCCGACGGCCGGGTGCTGGACCTGGCGGCGGAAAGCCGCTGGCGCGCGGCCCTGGACGAGGCCGGCCTGGCGCTGGTGCTGGACCAGGACCCGGTCGGCGCGATCTGGGCGCAGCGCCCGGCCCTGCCCGAGGCCCCGGTCTTCGAGCACCTGCCGCCGTACGCCTGCCGCGCGCGGGCCGGCAATCTCGCCGCCGTGCGGGCCGCCATGCGCGAGCACGGCGCGGCCTGGCACCTGCTGTCCTCGCTGGACGACATCGCCTGGCTGCTGAACCTGCGCGGCGCCGACGTGGACTACAACCCGGTCTTCCTCGCGCACGCGCTGCTGGACGCGGATCGGGCGCGCCTGTATGTGGCGCCCGGCAAGATCGACGCCGCGCTGGCCGCCCGCCTGGCGGCCGACGGGGTGGAACTGCGCGACTACGCCGCGCTGGCCGCCGACCTGGCGGCCCTGCCAGCCGGCGCCGCGCTGCTGGTGGATCCGGCGCGGGTCACGGCGGGCACGCTGTCGCACGCGCCCCAGGCGCGGCGCATCGAGGCCATCAATCCGTCCCAGCTGCTGAAATCCGTCAAGAACGCCGCCGAGGCCGACCACATCCGGGCCGCCATGGCCCAGGACGGCGCCGCCCTGTGCGAATTCTTCGCCTGGTTCGAGGCCGCCCTGGCGGCGGGCGAGCGCATTACCGAGATCGACGTCGATGTCCATCTGTCGGCGGCGCGCGCCCGGCGCCCGGGCTTCGTCAGCCTCAGCTTCGCCACCATCGCCGGCTTCAACGCCAACGGCGCCATGCCGCACTACCGCGCCACCGAATCGTCCCACGCCGTCATCCAGGGCGACGGCCTGCTGCTGATCGATTCCGGCGGGCAGTACCTGGGCGGCACCACCGACATCACCCGGGTCGTGCCCATCGGCACGCCCTCGGACGAGCAGCGCGCCGACACCACCACCGTGCTGCAGGCCCACATCGCCCTGGCGCGGGCGCGCTTCCCGGAAGACACGCCGTCCTCCGTGCTCGACACCCTGGCGCGCATGCCGCTGTGGCGCCGGGGCCTGGACTACGGCCACGGCACCGGCCACGGCGTGGGCTATTTCCTCAACGTCCATGAAGGCCCGCAGACGATTTCCGTGCGCGGCCACGCGCGCCCCCACCAGGGCATGAAGGCCGGCATGCTGACGTCCAACGAACCCGGCCTGTACCGCGACGGCCGGTGGGGCATCCGCATCGAGAACCTGGTGCTGGCCGTCCCGGCCGGGCGGAGCGAATTCGGCGCCTTCCTGGAATTCGAGACCGTCACCCTGTGCCCCATCGACACGCGCTGCGTGATGCGCGAACGGCTGTCCGCCGACGAGATCGCGTGGCTGGACGCCTACCACGCCCGCGTGCGCGAGCGCCTGCTGCCCCTGGTGGACGGCGCGGCGCGCGACTGGCTGCTGGCGCGCACCGAAGCGCTGTAGTCCGGCCGGGCGGTGGCGGCGGCGCCGTCGCGGAAGACCGCTCCGGGATCCAAGGCCGGCGGCGCCGCGGCGCGCGGGTCCGCCCTACGCCAGCCAGCGCCCGAACCAGGCGAGGGTGCGGCTCCAGGCCAGTTCGGCCGCGTCCTTGTCGTAGCGCGGGGTCGAGTCGTTGTGGAAGCCGTGGTTCACGTCCGGGTAGATGTGGGCCTCGTAGGTCTTGCCGTTGGCCTTCAGCGCGGCCTCGTAGGCCGGCCAGCCGGCGTTCACCCGGCTGTCCAGGCCGGCGTAGTGCAGCAGCAGGGGCGCCCGGATCCGGGGCACGTCCCCGGGGCGCGGCTGCATGCCGTAGAACGGCACGGCCGCCGCCAGCTCGGGATAGGCGACGGCGGCCGCGTTGGCCACGCCCCCGCCATAGCAGAAGCCGACGATGCCGACCTTGCCGGTCGAGCCGGCCACGGTGGGCAGGAATTCGATCGCGGCGAAGAAATCGTTCATCAGCTTTTCCGGATCGACCTGCTGCTGCAGCTCGCGGCCCTGGTCGTCGTTGCCGGGATAGCCGCCCCTGGACGTGAGGCCGTCGGGCGCCAGCGCCATGAAGCCGGCCTTCGCCAGGCGCCGGGCGACGTCCTCGATGTAGGGGTTCAGGCCGCGGTTCTCGTGGACCACCACGACGCCGGGCACGTCGCCCGCCGCCTTGGCCGGCCGCACCAGGTAGGCGCGCACCGTGCCGTTGCCCCTGGGCGAGGAATAGGCCAGGTATTCGGCGTGGATGTCCGGATCGGTGAAGGACACCTGCTCGGCCAGCGCGTAATCGGGCGACAGCGCGGCCAGGATGGAGGCCGCGCCCACGGTGCCGACGGCGTAGCGGGACGCGCGGTTGAGGAATTCGCGCCGGTCGATCAGGCCGTGCGCGTAGAAATCGTAGAGTTCCAGCAGTTCCGGCGCGAAGTCCTTGGCGGTGAGTCTGGACATGGCGTCCTCCCGGGGCGTGCATGATGGGGACGGAATCATGGTAGGCGAGAGGCGGCGTGGCGGTAAAGTGTCGACTGGATACAGTCCCCGCGTCCGGTGCCGGACCCGGACGCCGCCCACGGAAGCCGGACTCGCAAGCCCGACGCATCAGCCGGGCTGGCAAGCCGGAATCGGGCGCCGAGTCGGCCCCGAAGGACTGGCTGCCGCCCGGGACCGAGCGGTTATAATCCAAATTTCCCGCTGCGCCCGTCCACACCGGGCACCTATGAAATGACCAAATACGTATTCGTCACGGGGGGAGTGGTCTCCTCCCTGGGCAAGGGCATTGCCGCGGCGTCGCTTGCCGCGATCCTCGAATCCCGCGGGCTGCGGGTCACGATGCTGAAGCTGGATCCCTACATCAACGTGGATCCGGGCACCATGAGCCCCTTCCAGCACGGCGAGGTCTTCGTCACCGAGGACGGCGCGGAAACCGACCTGGACCTGGGCCACTACGAGCGCTTCGTGTCCGCCCGGATGCACAAGGTCAACAACTTCACCACCGGCCAGATCTACGAATCGGTGCTGCGCAAGGAACGGCGGGGCGACTATCTGGGCAAGACCGTGCAGGTCATCCCCCACATCACCAACGAGATCCAGGACTTCATCGCCCGCGGCGCCAAGGCGGCCTTCGACGGCCAGGCCGACGTGGCCATCGTGGAGATCGGCGGCACGGTGGGCGACATCGAATCGCTGCCCTTCCTGGAAGCCGCGCGCCAGATGAGCCTGCGCCTGGGCCGCAACCAGTGCGCCTTCGTGCACCTGACGCTGGTGCCCTTCATCGCCTCGGCGGGCGAACTCAAGACCAAGCCGACCCAGCACTCGGTGCAGAAGCTGCGGGAAATCGGCATCTACCCCAACGCCCTGCTGTGCCGCGCCGACCGGCCCGTGCCCGACGACGAGCGCGCCAAGATCTCGCTGTTCTCCAACGTGCCCCTGGACGCGGTGATCTCGGTCTGGGACGCGGACTCGATCTACAAGATTCCCGCCATGCTGCACCAGCAGGGCCTGGACAGCCTGGTCTGCGACGCGCTGGCCCTGACCCCGCCGCCGGCCGACCTGACGGTCTGGGACCGCCTGGTGCACGACCTGGAAAACCCCCGCGAATCCGTCACCATCGGCATGGTGGGCAAGTACGTCGACCTGACCGAATCCTACAAGTCCCTGTCCGAGGCCCTGGTCCACGCGGGCATCCACACGCACGCCCGCGTCAACATCGAATACCTGGATTCCGAGGAAATCGAGACCCAGGGCACCGGCTGCCTGGTCGGACTGGACGCCATCCTGGTGCCGGGCGGCTTCGGCAAGCGCGGCACCGAAGGCAAGATCAAGGCCATCCGCTACGCCCGCGAGCACGGCATCCCCTACCTGGGCATCTGCCTGGGCATGCAATTGGCCGTGGTGGAATTCGCCCGCCACGTCGCCGGCCTGGGCGGGGCCAACAGCACCGAATTCGATCCCTCGGCGGCCCACCCGGTGGTGGCCCTGATCACCGAATGGCAGGACCGCGAGGGCCGGGTCGAGCGGCGCGACGCCTCTTCCGACCTGGGCGGCACGATGCGCAAGGGCGCCCAGCGCTGCCCCGTCAAGCCGGGCACCCGCGCCTTTGAGATCTACGGTCCGGAGGTCAACGAGCGCCACCGCCACCGCTACGAGGTCAACAACGTCTACGTCCATCGCCTGGAAGAGTCCGGCCTGGTGATCAGCGCCCGCACGCCCACCGAAAACCTGCCGGAAATCATGGAGATTCCCTCGCATCCGTGGTTCATGGGCGTGCAGTTCCACCCGGAATTCACCTCCACCCCGCGCGACGGGCATCCGCTGTTCACCAGCTACATCCAGGCCGCGCTGGCCCACCAGCGGCGCCAGGCGGAAAAGTCCGGCTCGGAAAAGTCCGGCTCGGAACAGCCCCAGGCGCAGAAGGCCTGAGCCCGGCCGCACCGTTCAAGGAGCCTCCCATGCAGCTGTGTCACTTCCAGGCCGGCATCGACCATCCCCTGTTCCTGATCGCCGGGCCCTGCGTCATCGAGTCGCGCGAGCTGGCCTTCGAGACGGCCGGCATCCTGCAGGAAATGACCCGGGCGCTGGGAATCCCCTTCATCTACAAGAGCTCCTTCGACAAGGCCAACCGCAGCTCCGGCGCCTCGTTCCGCGGCCCGGGCATGGACGAGGGCCTGAAGATCCTGGACGACGTGCGCCGCCAGCTCGGCGTGCCGGTGCTGACCGACGTGCACGAGACCGGCCAGGTGCGCGAGGTCGCGGCCGTGGTCGACGTGCTGCAGACGCCGGCCTTCCTGTGCCGCCAGACCGACTTCATCCAGGCCTGCGCGGCGACGCTGAAACCCGTCAACATCAAGAAAGGCCAGTTCCTGGCGCCGGAAGACATGGTCCAGGTCGTGTCCAAGGCGCGCGCCGCGGCCCTGGAGGCGGGCGGCGACGGCGGCAACATCCTGGTCTGCGAGCGCGGCGCGTCCTTCGGCTACCACAATCTGGTGTCGGACATGCGCTCGCTGGCCATCATGCGCGGCACCGGCTGCCCGGTGGTGTTCGACGCCACGCACTCGGTCCAGCTGCCGGGCGGACAGGGCACGCATTCCGGCGGCCAGCGCGAATTCGTGCCGGTACTGGCGCGGGCGGCCGTGGCGGCCGGCGTGGCGGGGGTGTTCATGGAAACCCACCCGAACCCCGACCAGGCCCTGTCCGACGGCCCCAACGCCGTGCCGCTGGACCGGATGCGCGGCCTGCTGGCCTGCCTGGCCGAGCTGGACCGCTGCGTCAAGCAGTCCGGCGCGCTGCGCGACGGCGGCCTGTGAAGCCGCCGGCAGGGCGAAATAGTCGTTATAAACGCCGTCGTGTGCGGCCGGCCGGCGCCCCGGGGTAGACTGGCTGCGCGAGCATCCCGTTAAAATGGCGGGATTCCCATTTTCACCCACCCCCTACACAGGCAGGACTGTCAGACCATGAGTGCAATCGTAGACATCATCGGACGCGAAATCCTCGATTCGCGCGGCAACCCCACCGTGGAATGCGACGTGCTGCTCGAATCGGGCGCCATGGGGCGGGCGGCGGTGCCCTCCGGCGCGTCCACCGGTTCGCGCGAGGCCATCGAACTGCGCGACGGCGACAAGTCCCGCTATCTGGGCAAGGGCGTGCTGCGCGCCGTCGAGCACGTCAACACCGAGATCTCCGAGGCCCTGATGGGCCTGGACGCGCAGGAACAGACCTTCATCGACCGCACCCTGATCGACCTGGACGGCACGGAAGACAAGAGCCGCCTGGGCGCCAACGCGATCCTGGCCGCCAGCATGGCGGTGGCCCGCGCGGCCGCCGACGACGCCGGCCTGTCGCTGTACCGCTATTTCGGCGGCAGCGGCCCCATGCAGATGCCGGTGCCGATGATGAACGTCATCAACGGCGGCGCGCACGCCAACAACACCCTGGACCTGCAGGAATTCATGATCCTGCCGGTGGGCGCCTCCAGCTTCCGCGAGGCCCTGCGCATGGGGGCGGAAGTCTTCCACGCCCTGAAGAAGATCATCGGCGCCAGCGGCATGTCCACGGCGGTCGGCGACGAGGGCGGCTTCGCCCCCAACGTGGCCAACCACGAGGCCGCGATCGAGCTGATCCTGAAGGCCATCGGCGAGGCCGGCTACGAGGCCGGCTCCCAGGTGGTGCTGGGCCTGGACTGCGCCAGTTCCGAGTTCTACCGCGACGGCAAGTACCACCTGGCCGGCGAAGGCGGCATCGCCCTGGGCTCGCAGGACTTCGCCAACCTGCTGGCGTCCTGGTGCGACAAGTACCCCATCGTCACCATCGAGGACGGCATGGCCGAGGACGACTGGGAAGGCTGGAAGCTGCTGACCGAACAACTGGGCCGCAAGGTGCAGCTGGTGGGCGACGACCTGTTCGTCACCAACACGAAGATCCTGCAGAAGGGCATCCAGCAGGGCATCGCCAATTCGATCCTCATCAAGATCAACCAGATCGGCACCCTGACGGAAACCTTCGCCGCCATCGAAATGGCCAAGCGCGCCGGCTACACCGCGGTGATCTCGCACCGGTCCGGCGAAACGGAAGACTCCACCATCGCCGACATCGCCGTGGCCACCAACGCCATGCAGATCAAGACCGGCTCCCTGTCGCGTTCCGACCGCATGGCGAAGTACAACCAGCTGCTGCGCATCGAGGAAGAGCTGGCCGAGGTCGCCTCCTATCCCGGCGTGTCGGCCTTCTACAACCTGCGCTGACCCGCGCCTCGCGCCCATGCGCCTGCTGAGCCTCGTCCTGCTGGCCCTGACCCTGGCGACACAGTATCCGCTGTGGTGGGGCAAGGGCGGCTGGCTCAGCCTGCGCGACCTGCAGGCGCAGGTGCAGGCGGAGACCGAGGAAAACGAGGCCCTGACCGCGCGCAACAATGCTCTGCAGGCCGAGGTCCAGGATCTCAAGACCGGGATCTCGGCGATCGAGGAGCGCGCCCGCAGCGAATTGAACATGATCCGCGAGGGCGAGTACTTCGTCCAGATCCTGCCCCGGCAGTGAGGGGGCGGACCGCGGCCGGGGCGCGCAGGCCGCGCCGCCGGCGGGCCAGGCCGCCCCTTCCGGCGCGCAGGTTTCAGGGCGCGGGTTTCAGGGCGCGGGTTTCAGGGCGCGGGCGCGCAGGCCTCGGGTCCGGGCCCATCCCCGTTCACGTCCCCATCCGCCGCCGCCTCGTCGGCCGGAGCCGTCTCCGCCGCGGGCGGGTTTCCCACGTCTTCCGCATCCCCGCCCGGCACCGCACTGCCGGGGGCCGAGGCCGGGGCGGGGGCCGCACCCCGTGTCACCCGTCCGTCGGCCAGGTCCGTCCAGGCGGCCGGGTGCGACTGCATGGCGACGCTCACCCGGCGGCGGAAGGGCAGGTAGCCCGCCGCCATCAGGCGGGCCTGGTCGGGGTCGCCGGCCAGGGGCGCCAGGGCGCGTACGATGGCCGCCGTGCCCGGCACCAGGGGGCGGTGCGGCCACCACAGTTCCAGCACCAGCGTATTGGCTTCGTGGATGGTGAGGCCGGAGCGGGGGCCGCGTCCTTCCGGCCAGCCCTGGGCCAGCCGGCGGGCCTGCTGCAGCGCCTGGTAGTCGTTGCGGATGAGCGGCTGGCCGGGATGGTCGCGTGGCCCCCGCAGGGCGGGATCGGCGTGGTCCAGGAAGGCCTCGGGGCTTGGCCGCGCGATGCGGATGCGCCAGGGCGCGCCCAGGGCGGCCCGGCGTTCGCGCAGGGCGCGGGCGGCGGCGCGCGGATCGGGGTAGGCCATGCGCAGGCCGTGCTCGAAGGCCTGGGCGATGGCCTGCGGCCGCGCCTGGCGCGTGGCGCCCGCCCGGGCGGCCTCCATCAGGGCCAGGCTGAGCGTCTGGCGCAGGCCCGACCAGTGGGCGGCCTCGACGCCGCCCAGCCCCAGCGTCAGGATCGGGATGGACGCCAGCAGGAAACCGGCCGCGCCCGCGCCGCGCTGGCGGTGGCCGGCGGCGCGGGAGACGGGCACGGGCACGGGCACGGGCGCCGGCGCGCGCCGCGTGCGGACGGGCGGGAGGCGGAGCGGCGCGGAAGCGGCATGGCATGGATTCGGCATGCGGGACAGTATGCGGCCCGTCCGGCGGCCCCGCCAGTGGGACAATTACGCCGTGACCGGGATGTCACGCGCGGCGCCGTCCGGTTGCGCTCCTGCCGGTGCCGTCCGGTCCAGCTCCTGCCGGCGCCGCCCGCTCCAGGTTCTGCCGGTGCCGTCCGGCCCGGGCCTTGCCGGTGCAATCCGGGCCGGGCCTGGCCTTACTGCAGCGTGTCCGAGCCAGGCGCCTGCAGGGAGCCGCCGGCGTCGGTGAACAGGGCGGCGCAATCCACCGCGTCGAAATCGTAGGGCCGGCCGCAGAAGTTGCAGGCGATGTGCACGTGGCCCTGCTCGGCCAGGATGTCCTCGACTTCCCCGCGTCCCAGGGTGCGCAGCATGGCGGCGACGCGCTCGCGGCTGCAGGGGCAGTGCCAGCGTACCGACCGCTCCGGAAAGACCAGCAGGTCGTCCTCCCAGAAGAGGCGGCGGATGAGCGTGTCGGTGTCGGTCGTGCGCAGTTCCTCGCGGCCCAGCGTATCGGCCACGGTGGCGCAGTGTTCCCAGGACGCTTCGGCGGCGTCGGACCGTTCCTGCGCGCCGGCGGGGCCGGCCTCGCCCGGCATGCGCTGCAGCAGCAGTCCGGCGCAGACCTGGGCGTCGGCGGCGAGCCAGAGCCGGGTGTCCAGTTGCTCCGAATGCTTCATGTAGTGCTCCAGGACGGCGGCGACCGTGTCGCCTTCCAGCGGCACGATGCCCTGGTAGGCGGCGGCGCCCGCCTGGCGGTTCGCGGGATCGAGCATCACCATGAAGCGGCCCTGGCCGTCGGCGTTGAGCAGGTCCTGCAGGGTGGCGTCGGCGGGCGGCGCGGCGTCGTCGCGCAGGTGCGCCGTGGCACGCAGGTCCAGGGTCGAGGTGCATTCGACCATGATGAGACGCACCGGGCCGTTGCCCTGCAGCTGCAGCACCACCGAGCCGTCGAACTTGATGTTGCCCGCCAGCAGGGCGCTGGCGGCGGCCAGTTCGCCCAGCAGGCCGACGAGGACCGGGGGCAGGTCCTGGTGGGCCAGCCCGGTGCGCCAGGCCTGGGTCAGGCGCAGGGCCTGGATGCGGGTGCCGCGGTCGGCGGTCAGGTATTTTTTCAGGATGTCGCTCATGCGGGGATTCCGGAGGCGCGCGGCCGGGCGGGATTCAGGCGGCGGAGGCGGCGGGGCGCAGGTCGCGCAGTTCGGTGCCCAGCAGCCGGTCGTGCAGGAACTGGCCCTGGGGGTCGATCCAGGTCCAGAGGAAGATCGAGAACGGCGCGCAGACGATCAGCAGGTCGAAGGAGGCCCAGCCGGTGACGCGCGACAGCCCGGCGATCGCCAGGGCGGCGAGCAGCGGCAGCGGCCACAGCAGCAGGTAGCGCAGCAGCATGCGCGAGCCCCGCAGGGGCAGGCCGCCCCGGTCCGTGAGGCGGATGTTCCAGGTCTTCATCGGCAGGGTCTGGCCGCCGCGCCGCCAGCAGGCGATGAAGTAGACGCCGATGGCCAGGAAGAGGAACGCCTGGCGGCCATGGCGCAGCATCAGGCCGCTGCGGCTCTGGGTCAGGGTGTCGAACAGGTAGCCCGCGAGGAACACCACGCCAAAGAGCAGCACGCCTTCGTACATCATGCAGGCGAAGCGGCGCAGGCGCGGGGGAGCGGCGGGGACGGCCGGTGCGGGATCGGACATGTGCGGCGGATGGGCTTGAAAACCGCTCATTATCGCTGAATTCGCCGCGGGGCATGGCCGGGCGGAATCGTCGGGCGGAATCGTCGGGGGAAACATCAAGCCTGGCCGGACAAAAGACGAGGGCCGCCCGATGGGGCGGCCCTGGGATCCGGCCGGAGGGGATCAGTGGGCGGTGCGGACCGAGTGGTGCACGCGGCCTTCGGGGGCCTTGAAGAAACTCGCGACCTTGTGGAACATCTGCTTGATGGCGTGGTCCAGGGCGTATTCCTGTTGGGCGTTGATGGCTTCTTCCAACAGCTGGCGCTCCAGGGCGTCGGTCAGGCGGATGTCGGTGTTCTGCAGGGTCTTCATAGCAAGCCTCTTTGCTTGAGAAAGAGCGTTTCGCTCGGGTTAACCCTATTATAGGGAAAACCCTAGGTACTATGCAAGTCCCTGGTCCGGTCCCTGGTCCGGATCGCCGGCGGGCCCCGCGATCCCCGTGGCGAAAAACCTACGCCTTGTCCCGGTAGCCCGCCGCCACCAGCTCGAACTGGAACAGGCGGCAGTCCAGGGCGCCGTTGTGCAGCGGGTGGCGCCGCCGGGCCTTGAGCCGCATCCGCGACGGCAGGTCGAGGTCGCTGGTGATGACGTTGAGCTGCCAGCCGCCGTAGTGGCGCTTCAGCCAGCTCGCCCATTCGGGCCACAGGTCGCCGTCCTCGTCCGCCAACCGTTCGCCGTAGGGCGGGTTGGTGACGATCCAGCCGGCCGGCGCCGGGGGCGGCATCTGGCGCGCATCGCAGACCTCGAAGCGGATGGTGTCCGGGCTCAGGTGGGCGCGCTCGGCGTTGGCGCGCGCCGCCTCGATGGCGCCGGGATGGATGTCGCAGCCCACCAGGGGCTGCTCCAGGCGCGGCGCGATCCGCGCGCGGGCGTCTTCCTTCAGGTCGCGCCACAGGCGGACGTCGTGGGCGCGCAGCCGCTCGAAGCCGAAGGGCCGCCAGATGCCCGGCGGCACGCCCAGGGCGATCCAGGCGGCCTCGATCAGCAGGGTGCCGCTGCCGCAGAAGGGGTCGAGCAGGGGCGCGTCGGGCGGCCAGTCGGACAGGGCCAGCAGCCCCGCCGCCAGGTTCTCGCGCAGCGGCGCCTCGCCCTTGTCCAGCCGCCAGCCGCGCTTGAACAGGGATTCTCCCGAGACGTCCAGGTACAGGGTGGCGTGATGCTCGTCGAGGAACAGGTGGACGCGGGCGTCCGGGCGGACCGTGTCGATGTCGGGCCGTGCGCCCTCGCGCTCGCGCAGGCGGTCGCAGATGCCGTCCTTGGCGCGCAGGTTGCAGTATTGCAGGCTGCGCATGGGGCTGCGGACGGCCGAGGTGTCCACGCGCAGGGATTGATCCGGACCGAACCAGCGCTCCCATTCGGTATCGCGCGCCAGGGCCAGGATGTCGTCCTCGTCGCGGACTTCGGCGTGCGCCACCTGGACCAGGATCCGGGTGGCCAGGCGCGAATACAGATTGGCGCGCAGCACGCCGGACCAGTCCGCCTGGAAGTGGCAGCCGGCGCGCCCGGCGCGCACGGCTTCGTAGCCCAGCGCCTGGAGTTCCAGCGCGAGGGCTTCTTCCAGGCCGTGCGGGCAGGGCGCGAAGACCTCGAAGGTCTCGGCGCGGCGCGGCTGGCGCGGCGTGCGCGGCAGGCGCTGGATGCGCGGCCCGTCCGCGCTGGAGGCGTCCGGCCCGGGGGCGCCGTCCGCGCCGTGGGACGTGGAAGGCGGCGCATCGGGCGCGGGTCGCCGGGGCGGCCGGGCGTCGGGCTGGTCGGCGCGCGGTTTGCGCGGGCCGTCCGGACGGGGGCGGCCGGCGGCAGGCCTGTCCGCCCGGTCCCGTGCCGGCGCGCCGGATTTCGGGCGCGGGGCGGAACGGCCGGCCGTACCGGAGCGGGCGGGGCGGTCGGCCGCCGCTTCCCGGGCTGGCCGCCGGGGAGCGGATCCGGTACCGGCGGGGGCCTCGGTCCTGGTTGGGCGTGTCGTCCCGGCCAGAGCCTGCGCCTCGGCGCCGGCTTCCGCTTCGGCCTGCGGCCGGGCCTGCTGGGCGTGTTCGCGCAGGGCCGCCTGGCGTGCGCGGGCACCCGAGCGCTTGCGGGGCTCCTCGTCCGCTCCGGCGCGGGCGGTGGGGGCGCCGGGCGCCTTTTTCTTCAGGCTGAGGGTCTTGCGTGTCGTGGAATCGTTCATCGGCGATCAGAAGGGTTTGACGACCACCAGGATCAGGACCAGCAGCAGCAGCAGGACCGGAATTTCGTTGAACCAGCGGAAGTAGCGGTGGGAATGCCGGCTGGTGCCGGCGGTGAGGGCGCGCAGGTGGTGGCGGCAGGCCAGGTGGAAGACCAGCAGGCCGGCCACGGCGAGCAGCTTGGCGTGCATCCAGCCCTGGCCCCGGCCGATGCCGTAGCCCAGCCACAGCCACAGGCCCAGCGCCAGCGCCAGCGCGGCCAGCGGTGTCATGAAGCGGTACAGGCGCCGCGCCATGCCCAGCAGCGTGGCGCGCACGGCCGGGTCGCCCGCCTGGGCCAGGTTGACGTAGATGCGCGGCAGGTAGAACAGCCCGGCGAACCAGGACGTGACGAACAGGATGTGGAAGGCCTTGACCCAGAGCATGAGAATCCTTGCTATGACGATGGGATGCTCATCCCCGCAGCTGGCCTTCTCCGGTCAGCACCCATTTCTGGATGGTCAGGCCTTCGAGCCCGACCGGGCCGCGGGCGTGCAGGCGGTTGGTGGAAATACCGATCTCCGCGCCCAGGCCGTATTCGTAGCCGTCGGCGAAGCAGGTGGGCAGGTTGACGTAGACCGAGCTGGAATCGACCTCGCGCTGGAAGCGCTGGGCGGCGGAGAGGTCCTCGGTGACGATGGACTCGGTGTGCTCGGAGCTGTAGCGCGCGATGTGGTCCATGGCCTCGTCCAGGGAGTCCACCACCCGCACGGCCAGGATGGGGGCGTGGAATTCCGTGGCCCAGTCGGCCTCCGTGGCCGGGACCGAGCCGGGCAGCAGGGCGGCGGCGCGCGGACAGGCGCGCAGTTCGACTCCCAGTTCGGCGAAGCGGGCGCCGGCGCGCGGCAGCCAGGCGGCGGCGACGTCCGCGTGCACCAGCAGGGTTTCCATGGCGCCGCAGATGCCGGTGCGGTAGGTCTTGGCGTTGACCGCGATGTCCAGGGCGCGGTCCGGGTCGGCCGCCTTGTCCACGTAGACGTGGCAGTTGCCTTCCAGGTGCTTGATCAGGGGCACGCGCGATTCGTCGGCCAGGCGGGCGATCAGGCCCTTGCCGCCGCGCGGGATGATGACGTCGATCCATTCCGGGTGGGTGATCATCTCGCCCACGGCGGCGCGGTCGGTGGTGTCCACGACCTGCACCGCGTGCGGCGGCAGGCCGGCGGCTTCCAGGCCCGCCTGGATGATCGCGCCCAGGGCGCGGTTGGAATGGAAGGCCTCGCTGCCGCCGCGCAGGATGGTGGCGTTGCCCGATTTGAGGCACAGGGCGGCGGCGTCGATGGTCACGTTGGGGCGGGATTCGTAGATGATGCCGATCACGCCCAGCGGCACGCGCATGCGCGCCACGCGCATGCCGTTGGGCCGGGTGGTGGTTTCGCTGAGGCTGCCGACGGGGTCGGGCATGGCGGCGATCTGGAGCAGGCCCTCGATCATCAGGTCCAGCGCCCGGTCGGACAGGCGCAGGCGGTCCATCATGGGGGCGTCCAGCCCGCGTTCGGCGGCGGCGCGCAGGTCGTGTCCGTTTTCGGCCTGCAGCCAGGCGCGGCGGGCGCGCAGGCCGTCGGCCATGGCGCGCAGAGCGGCGGCCTTGGCGGCGCCGGAGGCCGAGCGCAGGATGCGCGCCGCCTGGCGGGCCTGGCGGCCCAGGGTCTGCATGGAAAAGCCGGTGGTGGTGTCGTTCATGTCGTGTCCGTCAAAAAGCCCCCGCGCCGCGCCCGCGGAGCGCGTCCCGGGCGGGGCGCCTTCCGCCCGGGGGCGGCCCGGCGGCGGAAAGTCATCGTCGCGGCGATCCCGCGGTGGCGATGCGCATCACCAGCCGCTCCAGTTCGTCCCAGGGATCCTGCAGGCGTCCGGCGACCGGGATTCCCTTGATGATACGGTCGATTTCGTGGGCGTGGCGCAGGGCCGGGGCCCAGGCCGCCGCGGGCACCCGGGCCAGCGCCTGGCGCGCCAGCTTTTCGCGCGCGCCGAACAGGCGCTGGGCGCGCAGCGCGGCGTCCAGGCCGCTGCGGGCGTGGGGCGCCAGGCGCGCCAGGATGCGGATTTCCTCGCCGACGGCCCAGAGCACCAGCAGCAGGGCCTCGCCTTCGGCCTGCAGCCCGCGCAGCACGGTCAGCGCCCGGTCCGCCTGTCCCAGCAGCATGGCGTCGCGCAGATCGTAGAGATTGTAGCGGGCCACGTTCAGCACGGCGGCCTGGACCTGTTCCAGGCCGAGCGGCCCGGCGGGATGCAGCAGGGCGAGCTTCTGGATTTCCTGATGGGCGGCCAGCAGGTTGCCTTCGACCTTGTCGGCCAGCCAGGCCAGCGTTTCGGCGTCGGCCGTGTGGCCCTGGCGTTCCAGGCGGGCGGCGATCCAGTCGGGCAGCGCCGTGCGCGGGATCGAGGGGATGTCGGTCCAGGCGGCGCCGGCCTTCAGGACCTGGACCCACTTGGCCTGCTGCGTGGCCCGGTCCAGCTGCGGCAGGCGGATCAGGATCCGCACGTCGGGCAGGTGTCCGTCGCCGGCCATCGCGGCCAGTTTCTGCAGGGTGTCGGCCCCGGTCTTGCCGGGCTTGCCGGTGGGCACGCTGATTTCCAGCAGGCGCAGGTCGCCGAACAGGGAGGTGTTCTGCGAGGCCGCCAGCGCCGTGCTCCAGTCGCTGCGGGCGTCCATCACCAGGTGGGTGCGCTCGGCGCAGCCCAGCCGGAGGGCGGCGGCGCGGTAGGCGTCGGCCGCCTCGGTGAGCAGCAGGATCTCGTCGCCGCTCAGGACCGTGCAGGCCGGCAGCTCGCCGGCGCCGGCATAGTGCTCGGTCAGGCGGTCCGCAGCCGAGGCGCGCGCCATGGCCTAGGGCCGGATCGGGGCCGGCCCGGCCGGCGGCGCGGCGTCGAGGACGGCGTCGTCGGGCATGGGCACGACGGGGCGCTCGGCGGCGTTGGCGTAGGCGGCGCGGACCTCGGGCGAACTCATGCGGCGCAGGATCTGGTCGATCAGGCTGTTGCGCATGTCCCTGAAGGTGCGCTCGATTTCGCCTTCCTTGGCCTGGACGATGCGGTCGTTGTAGGGCAGCTCGCGCACGCTGAGCAGGGTGGTGGGCGGCAGCAGCACGTGGCCGCCGCGGTCCAGCAGCTCGAACTGGAAGGCCAGGTTCAGCTCGTATTCCTCGACCCGGCCGTCGGCGTCCAGGGACAGCTGGCGCAGGTTCTGCGATTCGGAGGTCTGGTGCAGGTAGACGTCGGCGTCCTGGCGGCGGTCGGTGAAGCGGGTGCCGGGCGAGTTGGCCGTGATGGCGCGGCGCAGCCGGGCGCCGAATTCGGAATCCAGGTTGATGTTGGTGTAGATCGTCTGGAAGGGCAGCGGCGTGGCGCCCTTCAGGTGGAAGCCGCAGGCGCCCAGCACCAGCAGGGCGAGGCCGGCCAGGGCGAGGCGCAGGAGGCGCGGCAGGAAGGCGAAGGGAACCATGGGCATGTTGTGGCCTCAGCCGACGACGTTGACCAGCCGGCCCGGCACGACCACCACGCGCTTGGGCTCGCGGCCTTCGAGGAAGCGGGCGACGGCTTCGTGCGCCCGGGCCAGGGCCTCGATGGCGGGCCTGTCGGCTTCCTGGGGCACGTCGAGCTGGCCGCGGACCTTGCCGTTGACCTGCAGCACCAGCTCGACCGTGTCGGCGCGCAGGGCGGCTTCGTCCACCTGGGGCCAGGGGGCGTCGAGCAGGTCGCCCAGCGCGTCGGCCAGGCCCAGTTCGCGCCACAGCTGCCAGGTGACGTGCGGCACCACGGGGTACAGGACGCGCAGCAGGATGGAGGCGGATTCGGCCAGGGCCGGGCCGGACACGCCCGCCTGGGCGGCCGATTCCAGCGTGTTGAGCATCTTCATGGCCGTGGAGACCACGGTGTTGTACTGGATGCGCTGGTAGTCGTAGTCCGCCTGGCGCAGCAGGCCGTGGATCTGGCGGCGCAGGCCGGCGGCGGCCTCGTCCAGCGCGGCCCCGTCGAGGGGCGCGGCCGCGTGCCGGCGGATGTCGTCGTGGTGGCCATGGCAGAAGGCCCACAGGCGGCGCAGGAAGCGGTGCGCGCCCTCGACGCCGGAGTCCGACCATTCCAGGGTCTGCTCGGGGGGACTGGCGAACATCACGAACAGGCGGGCGGTGTCTGCGCCCAGGCCGTCGATCAGGGACTGCGGATCGACGCCGTTGTTCTTGGACTTGGACATGGTGCCGATGCCGCCGTAGTCCACCGGCGAGCCGTCGGACTTCAGGCGCGCGCCGACGATGCCGCCCTTGTCGTCGGTGATGTTCTCCACCTGGTCGGGCCAGAAGTATTCGATGCCGCCGCGCGCGTTCTTGCGCGAATAGATGTGGTTGAGCACCATGCCCTGGCATAGCAGCCGCGTGAAGGGCTCGGAGAACTTCACCATGCCCAGGTCGCGCATCACCCGCGTCCAGAAGCGCGCGTACAGCAGGTGCAGCACGGCGTGCTCGATGCCGCCGATGTACTGGTCCATCGGCATCCAGTAGTCGTTGCGGGCATCCACCATGGCCTGGTCGTTGCCCGGCGAGGTGTAGCGCATGAAATACCAGGACGAATCGATGAAGGTGTCCATGGTGTCGGTTTCGCGCCGCGCCGGCTTGCCGCAGGACGGGCAGTGGCAGGACAGGAAGGCCTCGTCCTTGGCCAGGGGGTTGCCGGTGCCGTCGGGGACGAGGTGCTCGGGCAGCACCACGGGCAGGTCCTTTTCAGGGACCGGGACCGGGCCGCAGTCGGGACAGTGGATGATGGGGATCGGGGTGCCCCAGTAGCGCTGGCGCGAAATGCCCCAGTCGCGCAGGCGCCAGGTGGTGCGCAGTTCGCCCAGGCCCTGGGCCTTCAGGTCGGCGGCCACGGCCTGGATGGCTTCGGCGGTGCTCAGGCCGTCGTACTTGCCGGACTGGACGGTGCGGCCGATCTGCTTGTCGGCGTACCAGTCCTGCCAGGCTTCGGTGGAATAGGTCTTGCCTTCGGCGGCGATGACCTGGCGGATGGGCAGGCCGTACTTGCGCGCGAAGGCGAAGTCGCGTTCGTCGTGGGCGGGCACGCCCATGACCGCGCCGTCGCCGTAGCTCATGAGGACGTAGTTGCCGACCCACACCGGCACGGGCTCGCCCGTGAGGGGATGGATGACGGACAGGCCGGTGGGCAGGCCTTCCTTTTCGCGCGTGGCGAGTTCGGCCTCGGTGGTGCCGCCCTGGCGGCAGGCCTCGATGAAGGCGGCCAGCCCGGCGTTGCCGCGCGCGGCGTGGGCGGCCAGGGGATGTTCCGGCGCCACGGCGCAGAAGGTGACGCCCATGATGGTGTCGGCGCGCGTCGTAAAGACGTGCATCAGGCCGTCCTGGATCAGCCGGCCCTGCTCGTCGCGGATGTCGTGGCGGAAGGCGAAGCGCACGCCCTCGCTCTTGCCGATCCAGTTTTCCTGCATCAGGCGCACGCGTTCCGGCCAGCCGGGCAGGCCGTCCTTCAGGGTGTCGAGCAGTTCGTCGGCGTAGTCGGTGATGCGCAGGTAGTAGCCGGGGATCTCGCGTTTTTCGACCAGGGCGCCGGAGCGCCAGCCGCGGCCGTCGATGACCTGCTCGTTGGCGAGCACGGTCTGGTCCACCGGATCCCAGTTGACGACCTGGGTCTTGCGGTAGGCGATGCCCTTTTCCAGCATCTTCAGGAACAGCCACTGGTTCCATTTGTAGTAGGCCGGATCGCAGGCGCACATCTCGCGCGACCAGTCGATCGCCAGCCCCATCGCCTGCATCTGCTTCTTCATGTAGGCGATGTTGTCGTAGGTCCACTGGGCCGGGGGGACGCCGGACTTCATGGCGGCGTTTTCCGCCGGCATGCCGAAGGCGTCCCAGCCCATGGGCATGAGGACGTTGTATCCGCGCATGCGCAGCTGGCGGGTCATCATGTCGTTGATGGTGTAGTTGCGCACGTGACCCATGTGGAGCTTGCCGCTGGGGTAGGGCAGCATCGAGCAGGCGTAGAACTTGGGCTTGGGCGAGCCGTCCGCAAGGGTGGCGTGCTCGGTGACGCGGTAGACGTCGCCTGCGCGCCAATGGGCCTGGGCTTCGGTTTCGACCTGGTTCGGGAGGTAGCGTTCCTGCATGGATCTGTCTGGGAAAGGGGAATGAAAAGGGCCAGCCCGACATTATAGAGGGTCTGTGTGTCTGGTCGGGACAGGCCCGCCCAGCCTGCCCCTGGAAGTGTCTTGGCGCGACAAAGAAAAATCCCCGCTCGCGGGCGGGGATTCGAGGAAAACCGGTGAGACGGTCCGGGAGAGGCGGCCCCGGATTATTTCAGCTTGGTTTCCTTGTAGTCGACGTGCTTGCGCGCGACCGGATCGAACTTCTTGATCAGCATCTTTTCCGGCATGTTGCGCTTGTTTTTCGTGGTCGTGTAGAAGTGACCCGTGCCGGCGGTCGATTCGAGCTTGATTTTCTCGCGGATGCCTTTAGCCATGATGTGCTCCTAGGGGCGGCCGATCAGGCCAGTTCGCCACGGGCACGCAGGTCGGCCAGGACGGCGTCGATGCCGTTCTTGTCGATGGTGCGCAGGGCCTTGGTGGATACGCGCAGGCGCACCCAGCGGTTTTCGGATTCGACCCAGAACCGGCGCGATTGCAGGTTGGGCAGGAAACGACGCTTGGTTTTGTTGTTCGCGTGCGAGACGTTGTTGCCCACCATCGGGCCTTTGCCGGTTACTTGGCATACGCGTGCCATGGTCTCACCTCTGTATATGTATATCGGGAAAGCCTTGCATTCTATACTCAAATTGCCATGCAGATCAAGCGGGTTGCCGGGTTTGCCGGGGCGATCGCATGGCGATGCGGCCGGAAAGCCACGACAGGACCGCGCAGGCCGCCAGCACGGCGGTCAGCGGCAGGGGGGTGCCGGTGTGCCAGGCGCTGACGGCGAAGCCCGCCAGGGCGCCGCAGAGCATCTGCAGCGAGCCCATCAGCGCCGAGGCCACGCCCAGGCGCGGGCCCTGGTCGGCCAGGGCCAGGGCGGCGGCGTTGGGGCCGACGAAGCCCTGGCTGGCCATGAAGCCCATCAGGCACAGCATCAGCAGGGGCAGGGAGATCCAGTCCAGCAGGGTCAGCGCCAGGCCGCACAGCGTCATCAGCACCAGCGTGCCCTGGGCGCGCGCCAGCAGGCGGATCGGCGGATGGCGGTTCAGCAGGCGGGCGCTGGCCTGCGAGGCCACGATCAGCGCGGCGGCGTTCAGGCCGAACAGCAGGCCGAACCAGCGCGGATCGATGCCGTAGATCGTGATGAAGGCCTGGGGCGAGCCGGAGATGTAGGCGAACAGGCCGCCCGAGCCGAAGCCGCCCGCCAGGGTGTAGCCCATGAAGCGGCGGTGGGTCAGCAGCAGGCGGAAGCTGGCGGCGATGGCGCCGACGGCCAGCGGCGCGCGCCGCGCCGGGTCCAGGGACTCGCGCATGTACAGCGCCACGGCCAGCCACAGGCCGACGCCGGCCAGGCCCATCAGGTAGAACACGGTGCGCCAGGAACCCAGCGTCACGGCCTGGCCGCCCAGCAACGGCGCCAGGATGGGCATCACGCCCATCACCAGCATCAGCAGGGACAGGGCCTGGGCGGCCTCGCGCGTGTCCAGGTGGTCGCGGATCACGGCGCGGGGGACGACCATGCCGGCGGCGCCGCCGAAGGCCTGCACCACGCGCCACAGGATCAGGTGGTCGATGTCCCGGCTCAGCGCGCAGGCGACGGATGCCACCGCGAACAGCGTCAGGCCCAGCAGCAGCGGCGGCTTGCGGCCGTAGCGGTCGGCCAGCGGGCCGTAGACCAGCTGGGCCAGGGCCAGGCCCAGCAGATAGCTGGCCAGGGTGCGCTCGACCTGCCCCGGATGGACGCCCAGGTCGGCCGCCATGGCGCCGAAGGCGGGCAGGTACATGTCGATGGCCAGGGGGCCGAGAGCGGCCAGCGCGCCCATCAGGATCAGCCAGGGAGGCAGCAGCGGCGGGGACGAGGGGGAAGCCGAAGGGGAAACCATGGGAGCGGGGAGGGGCCGGAAACGCGCCGGAGGCGGATGCTTGAAGCGGTGGGGATTGGCGCTACTATAACAAGGTCTTTCATATGACTGAGGGAGGCCCCGTTGAGTGCAACCGCATCGATCATCGAGAACAAACTTGGGTCATTGCCCATGCCGGTTTCCATGGAACTGCCGGACGGACAGAAGATCGGCCCCGCCGACGCCGCGGTCCGCCTGCGCGTGCGCGACGCGGCCGTGCTGGCGCATTTCGCGGCGGGCGAGGTCGGCGTCCTGGGCGAGGACTACGTCGAGGGCAAGTTCGAGTTCGACGGCTCCATGCGGGACCTGATGCGCATGGCGGCCAGCATCCTGCCCGGGTCGCCCGTCGATCTGGCCCGCTCGGGCTGGCTCACCAGCCTGGTGAAGCGGCTGGTGTCGGTCTGGCGCCATTCGATCGAGCGCGACGCGCGGCAGATCGAATTCCACTACGACCTGTCGGACGACTTCTACGCCCTGTGGCTGGACCCGCGCCGGGTGTATTCCTGCGCCTACTACCGCGAGCCCGGCTTCACCGTCGCCCAGGCCCAGGAAGCCAAGCTCGACCACATCTGCCGCAAGCTCGCCCTCAAGCCGGGCGAGCGCTTCCTGGACGTGGGCGGCGGCTGGGGCGGCCTGATGCTGTGGGCGGCGGAAAACTACGACGTCGATGTCACCGGCATCACCCTGTCGAACAACCAGCATGCCTACGTCAACCGCCTGATCCAGGAAAAAGGCCTGGCCGGGCGCGTGCGCATGGAACTGCTGGACTACCGCAAGCTCGACGAATCCCGGCCCTACGACAAGATCGCCTCGGTGGGCATGTTCGAGCACGTGGGGCGGGCCCAGCTGACCGGCTATTTTTCCAAGCTGCGCCGGCTGGTGCGCTCCGGCGGCCTGATCCTGAACCACGGCATCACGGCGGGCGGGCTGGACAACACCGAACTGGGCGCGGGCATGGGGGGATTCATCGAGAAGTTCATCTTCCCCGGCGGCGAGCTGTCCCACATCCATTACGTGCAGCAGACCCTGGCCGAGGCCGGCCTGGAGGACCTCGACGTCGAGAACCTGCGGCCGCACTACGCGCGCACGCTGTGGGCCTGGAGCGACGCCCTGGAAGCCCGCCTGGACGAGGCCCGCGCCATCCTGAACACCCCCCAGGGCGAGCGTTCGCTGCGGGCCTACCGGATGTACCTGGCGGGCTGCGCCATGGGCTTCGAGCACGGCTGGATCGCCCTGCACCAGATCCTCGCCCAGCCCCAGCCGACGGGCCGCTCCGACGAGCTGGACTACCCGCCGGGGCAGGCCTATCCCTGGCGGCGCGACTACATCTACCGCGACCGCTGAATCCATCCGCTCCATCCCCCGGCCGGCGCCGGGGGGCACGCGCAGTGAACGAGGCCGGACACGGAACAGTCCCTGCGGACCGTTCCGTGTCCGGCGGATCCGGGCGGCATGCAGGCCGCGCGGTGAAGGAAACCCGCCCGCATTCCCGGCGTTTTCACCCCCCGTCCCGCGCCCGGTTCCGGCCGGTTTTCGCCAACCGGGTTTATTTTCCGTCATCCGGTGTGTAAAATAGCGCTTCTTCTGTAGTTCTTTTTTTCAATCCTGACAGCGTCCGTGTCCGCCCGACCCGGCCCTGTCTGTCCAAGGCGCTTGCGCGTCTGTAGTGCTGGTATGTATTGGCGGCCCGCGGCCGTCTTCCGCACACCCTCCCCTAAGCTATGGCGTCGGCCCCGCATCGCGTATCCGGCGTCTCCGTAACCCAAAGGAGGCATTCATGTCCATCTCCGCTTTTTCGTCGCCCCGTGCGATCCGTTCCCCCCGCCTGTCCCGTGCCGCGCTGGGCTTCGCCCTGTCGGCCGCGCTCGCGGGCCTGTCGCTGGCCCCGTCCGTGTCCCGGGCGGCCGACGCGCCGCAATGCGAGCTCGACCGCGCCGTGCGCTTCGGCGGCATGAACTGGGAATCCAACCTGGTCCTGGTGGAAGTCGAACGCTTCATCGCCAAGCACGGCTACGGCTGCGACTCCGAGGTCCTGCCGACGGAAACCCTGCCGGCCCTGGCGGCGCTCGAACGCGGCGACCTGGACATCAACAGCGAGATCTGGCTGAACAGCACCCTGGAGCCCTGGACCAAGGCCGAGGCCACCGGCCGCGTCAAGCGCATCGGCGACATCTACATGGGCGGCGAAGCCTGGTTCATCCCCAAGTACACGGCCGAGCGCCTGCCCGAGCTGAAAAAGGCCGCCGACCTGCCGAAGTTCAAGGACGCCTTCAAGGACCCCGAGGAACCTTCCAAGGGCCGCTTCTACGGCTGCCCGGCCGGCTGGGGCTGCGAGGTCGTCAGCACCAACCTGTTCAAGGCCCTGGGCCTGGGCGACACCTTCACGCTGTTTTCGCCGGGCACCGGCGCGACCCAGAAGGCGGCCCTGACGGCAGCCTACCAGCGCAAGGAAAACGTGGTCTTCTACTACTGGTTCCCGACCCCGCTGGTGGGCTCCATGGACCTGGTCAAGCTGGAGCTGCCGCCCTACGACGCCGCCAGGCAGAAATGCCTGACCGATCCGAACTGCGAGAATCCCCAGGCCTCGGATTATCCGGAAAACCCGGTGTTCACGGCGGTCACCGCCAAATTCACCCAGGACGCACCCAAGCTGACCGGGTTCCTGTCCAAGGTCAAGGTGCCGCTGGACGTGATGAACCAGACCATGGCCTACATGGAAAAGAACGAGGCCGAGCCCCAGCCCACGGCGATGTGGTTCCTGAAGAACCAGCAGGCCGTCTGGTCCGCATGGCTGCCCGCCGACGTGACGGAGCGAGTCAAGGCCGCCCTGTAAGGAGGCCCGCATGTTTCCCGAACTGATTGCGGCGCGGGATCTGCAGCGGCCCATCGACGAGTTCGTCAATGGGCTGGTGACGCAGTATTCCGACGTGCTGCGCGCCCTGACCCAGCCCCTGCTCGATCTGCTGGTCTGGTCCGACGGCCTGTTGCGGCATTCGCCGTGGTGGGCGGTCGTGGCCGTCATCATGGGCCTGGCCTGGCTGGGCAGCCGCGCCTGGCGCTTCAGCCTGGCCATGGGGGCGCTGCTGTGCCTGGTGGGGGCCATCGGCCTGTGGGAGGCCGCCATGCAGACGCTGTCGCTGATGATCGTGGCGGTGGCGTTCTCGGTGATCATCGGCATCCCCCTGGGGATCGCCATGGCCAGCTTCCGCTGGGTGCGCGCCGTGATGCTGCCGGTCCTGGACGTCATGCAGACCATGCCCAGCTTCGTCTACCTGATCCCGGTGGTCATGCTGTTCAACCTGGGCAAGCTGGCGGCGCTGTTCGCCACGGTGATCTACGCCGTGCCGCCCGTCATCCGCCTCACCGACCTGGGCATCCGCCTGGTGGACGCGGAGGTGCTGGAGGCCTCGCGCGCCTTCGGCGCCAGCCGCAGCCGCCAGCTCTTCGGCGTGCAGCTGCCGCTGGCGCTGCCCAACATCATGGCGGGCATCAACCAGACCACCATGATGGCGCTGGCCATGGTGGTGATCGCCTCCATGATCGGCGTGCGCGGCCTGGGCTACGAAGTCCTGCAGGGCATCAACCGCCTGCAGGTCGGGCGCGGCCTGCTGGCCGGACTGGGGATCGTGATCCTGGCCATCATCTTCGACCGCATCACCCAGCGGTTCGGCCGGCGCTGGCAGGTGCGGGGGAACTGACATGAGCAAGATCGAAGTCCGCAACATCTACAAGATCTTCGGCCCGCACCCGGAGCGCTGGCTGCCCGCCGCCCGCGAGGGCCTGTCCAAGGAGGCCCTGCTGGAGCGCAGCGGCCACACCCTGGGCCTGCGCGACATCAGCCTGTCCATCGAGGAAGGCCACATCCACGTCATCATGGGTCTGTCGGGCTCGGGCAAGTCCACGCTGATCCGGCACTTCAACCGCCTGATCGAGCCCAGTGCCGGGCAGATCCTGGTCGACGGGGTGGACGTGGTCAGCCTCAAGCCGCGCGAACTGGAACGCTTCCGCCAGAGCAAGATGAGCATGGTGTTCCAGCGCTTCGGCCTGCTGCCGCACCGCACGGTGCTGGACAACGCCGCCTACGGGCTGGCGGTGCAGGGCGTGCGCCGGGACGCGCGCAACGAGCGCGCGCGCCACTGGCTGGAGCAGGTCGGCCTGTCCGGCTTCGAGGCCCAGTATCCCCACCAGCTCTCCGGCGGCATGCAGCAGCGCGTGGGCCTGGCCCGGGCGCTGGCCACGGATGCCGAGATCCTGCTGATGGACGAGGCGTTCTCCGCCCTGGATCCGCTCATCCGCCATGAGATGCAGGACCAGCTGCTGGCCCTGCAGGCGAAGCTGAACAAGACCATCGTCTTCATCACCCACGACCTGGACGAGGCCCTGCGCCTGGGCAACCGGATCGCCATCCTGAAGGACGGCGAACTGATCCAGGAAGGCACGCCCGAGGACATCCTGCTGTCGCCGGCCAACGACTACATCGAGTCCTTCCTGCAGGACGTGAACCGGGGCAAGGTCCTGAACGCGTCCCACGCCTGCAACGAGCGCCCCCTGACGCTGACCATGCGCACGCACCCGGCGCATGCGCTGGAGCGCCTGGCCGCCCGGGACTACGACTACGCCGCCGTGCTGGACGGCAAGCGCCTGGCGGGCGTGCTGATGCGCGCCGATGCGCAGCGCGCCGCGCAGGCGGGCGCGCGCGACATTTCCCGGCACCTGAGCGACATGGCGTCCGTGCCGGCTTCGGCCGGACTGGACGAAGTCCTGGCGCGGCTGCTGCGCACGCCCGAGCCGCTGGCGGTGACGGGCGAGCAGGGCGAGTTCATCGGCGTGCTGTCGCGCAGCAAGGTGGTGGAACTGGTGACCGCCGCCACCACCAACGGTTCGGGCGAAGCGGGGCCGGACCCGGCGCCGGCCGAGCAGGCCGCCGGATCCGGGCAGGCCGCCTGATCGCCCGCGGAGCCGCGCGCTCCGGGGCCGCCGGCGCCCCCGGGCCGGCCCCGGCTCAGGCGCCGCGCGCCTGCCGGCGCAGCACGTGGCCGTACCAGGTGAACAGCAGCAGGGCCGACAGCAGCAGCCCGAGCATCGCCATGATCCACATGGTGGCGGCGCCCACGGGCGCGCCCGGCATCAGCCGGCTCGCCAGCGGGGCGAGCGCCCCCGCCGCCGGCCCGTAGCCCAGCCACCAGCCGCCCACCAGGCCCAGCCCGGTCAGCGCGGTGACCTGCAGGACCAGCGGCACCAGCGCGATCTTGTAGGCGCGCAGGATGTAGGCGCTGATGCAGTGCATGGCGTCCCAGAAATGGAACCACGGCGCGATCTGCAGCAGCGTCAGGGCGATCGCGGCCACCCGGACCTCGTCCGTGTAGGCGCGCACGATGGCGTCCTGGCCCACGATCAGGACCACGCCGGTGAGCAGGGCGCCCAGGGCCACCAGGCCGATCCCGCTCAGCCCCGTGCGCCGCGCCAGCGCCGGGTCGAGCGCGCCCACGGCCTGGGCCGTGAGCGAGGCGGTGGCCAGGCTGAGCGACATCGGCAGCATGTAGGCCAGGGCGATCAGGTTGGCCAGGATCTGCTGCGCGCCGCTGACGTACAGGCCGTCGCGGGCGATCAGCAGCGCCATGAAGCTGAAGGCGCAGACTTCGATCAGGTAGGACCCGCCCATGGGCAGCCCCAGGCGCAGCAGTTCCTTCTGGTCGGCCCAGCGCGGGCGTTCCAGCCGCGGGGCCAGGGCGCGGAAGGCGCGCCGGTGGCGGATCATCCACAGGCCGGCGGCCAGCATCATCCAGTTCACCGCCAGGGTGGCGATGCCCGCGCCGACGACGCCCAGCGCGGGCAGGCCCAGGCCGCCGAAGATGAACCAGACGTTGAACAGCAGCTTGAAGACGATGCTGCCGAGATTGATCGCCATGACCTCGCGGGTCTGGGAGATGGCCGTCGAGGTGGCGTAGATCGTGCGGAACAGCAGGGCCGGGGGCAGGGCCAGGGCGAGGGCGATCAGGTAGCCCGCCACCCGCCGGCGCACTTCGGGCTCGACGTCGCCGGACAGGCTGAGCCAGACGTCGGGAAACAGCATGCTGGCGCCGCCCAGGGCCGACAGGAGCAGGGCCAGCCAGACGCCCTGGCCCCAGGCCCGGCCGGCCTCGCGCAGCCGGCCGGCGCCGAAGTGCTGGGCGATGATCGGGATCAGGGCGTGCACCACCCCCATCAGCCCGACGAAGACCGTGATGTAGACCGAGGCGCCCAGCGACATCGCCTGGAGGTCGGCGGCGCTGGCGTGGCCCACCATGGCGGTGTCGAGGACGGCGAAGACGATCCCGGCCCAGGAGCTGACCAGGATCGGCCAGGCCTGCCGCAGGATGGTGCGCCAGGGGGCGGCGGGCCGGCCGGCGAGGGAGGCGTCGGTCATGGAAGGCACGGATTCATCGGACGGCAATTCATTGGATCGCAATGAAAGGAAGGGAGAAGGGGCGCGGAGCGCGGGCGCCCCGGGGATCCTAGGGTTTCAGGCGCAGCAGGCGGAACATCTCGTGGCGGTCGGGCTCGCGGCGGCCTTCCCAGAGCGCGGGATGGTCGGCCAGCCAGGCTTCGCCCGTCTCCAGGCTGCGGGGGCTGAGCTGCTGCAGCAGCAGCGGGCAGTCGTCGTCGAAGCTGAATTCGATGCCGTCGAAGACCAGGAACGACGCCCGCTGGCCGCTGCCCAGCCCCTGGGTGCGGACGCATTCGCCGGGCTGGCGGTGCTGCGCCAGGGCCGCGGCCAGCGAGGCCGAGACGGCGCGGTAGCTGCGCACGTAGTCGAGCGCCGGCATCCAGAGCGTGGCCAGCAGCAGCCAGGTGGTGATCAGGCCGCCGGCCGACAGCGCCGTGCCGCGCCACAGGCCAGCCGGGTGGCTGCGCAGGCGCCAGCGCACCAGGGCGATCCAGGCGAGGGTGCCCAGCGCGGCGAAGGCCGCGGCGGGCCAGGCGACGTGGGGCTCGAAGCCGCGCGTCTGGCGGGTGATGTTGGCGGCGATCTGGGCCGGCCAGCCGGCCTGCAGCGCCACCCAGCCCAGCCACACCGTGGCGGCCGTCAGCGAAAAGCACATCACCGCGAACCAGTCCAGGGTGTTGACCACGCCGCGCCGCAGGGTCGGCAGGGCGAAGGCGGCGAGGACGGCGCAGGGCACGGCGAGCGTGCTGTATTCGGGCTCGAAGGGGTCGGCGCTGGCCAGCAGCGTCAGCAGCGCCCCCGCGGCGAAGCCCAGCGGGATGCCGATGTGCGGCGCGCCGAACCAGCCGCGCCAGCGCCACAGTGCCAGCAGGGCCAGCGGCCAGGTCGGCCAGAGGAACCAGGGCAGGTCGCGCAGGATGCTGCCCCAGGATCGCGCGTCGGGCCAGTCGAAGGCGTTGCGCGTCCAGCGCAGCCAGCTGTCGGTCCAGTAGGGACCGAACGTCCGGGCGGGTATCCACCACAGCAGGATCAGCGCGGCGGCGATCAGGGCGCTGGCCGCCAGCCATTTGCGTTCGGCCGCCAGGGCGCCGCCCGGCAGGAAGGCGACGGGCACGGCCAGGATCAGCGGCAGGCAGCCCAGCCAGCCGCGCGCCAGGAAGGACAGGCCCACGGCGAGTCCCAGGGTGACGGCGCCCGACACCGGATGGTCCAGCATGCGGGCCACGGCGTAGAAGGCCAGCGCCTGGCAGGCGATCAGCGCCGGGATCTCGGCGGTCTCGTGCATGCGCCAGACGATGCCGACCGTGGCCACGATCAGCAGCAGGGCGGCGTCGGCCAGCATGCGGCCGTAGTCGCGCGGATTGGGCTCGCCGCCGAAGGGCAGGGCCAGCGGCTGGGCCTCCGGGCGCCGGCCCAGCAGGTAGGTGCCGTACCAGATCGAGCCCGTGAGCAGCGCGAACCACAGCAGATTGGGCACGCGCGAAGCGATGATGGCCGCGTCCAGGGGGCTGGCGAACAGTTCCAGCAGGGGGCGCAGCGCCCAGATGGAGAAGGCGCCCACCCAGGTGACGAGCGGCCCGTCCTGCGCCTGGGCCAGGTGGCCCACCTGGGGCAGCAGCCAGGCGTGGTCCCGGCCCGACAGGGCCGTGAGCATGGTCGCCAGGCCGGTGACGTCGTCGGTCTTCCAGGGGTCGCGGTAGAACAGGCCGGCCAGGATGTAGACCAGCCCGAAGCCCAGCAGGAACAGCCGGGGCAGTTTGGCGGCGGCCGTGGCCGTCAGCCGGGCGGGCGTCGATCGCAGGTCTTGGGACAGCACCGGGGAAGCACCAGGGAAAAGGGGGCGGATGGCGCCCATGTTAAATGAAAAAGGCAGCCTGACGGCTGCCTTTTGGAACCCTTGCTTGCTGCTGGAACTTGCGCAGCGTGGGGGCACTTACTTCTTGACGGTGCCGGCGGTGCGGGCGAAACGGGCGCGGAACTTTTCCACGCGGCCGGTCTCGACGATGCGGGTCTGGGCGCCGGTGTAGAAGGGATGCGATTCCGAGGTCACGTCGCACTTGAAGAGCGGGTAGGTCTTGCCGTCGATCTCGGTCGTTTCGCGCGTATTCAGCGAGGAGCGCGAGATGAACTTGTTGCCGGTCTGCAGGTCGAGGAACACGACCTCGCGGTATTCGGGATGAATGCCTTCTTTCATGATGAAATCCGTGGGTGGATGATGGGGGACCGCCAGCCGGATGGACGCGGGGACTCCCTGCAAAAGGGATGCGATCCGCATCAGAACCCTGGCAACGTATCCAAGATAAGCCCACCATTCTACTACGTGGGCGAGGGAAGGTCCAGAGACGCGGGTCTGCCGGCGGCCCCGGCTGGCCGCGCATCACGAGACGGCCCCGCCGTGCAAGCGGCTTTTCGGTCAAGGCGTAGCGCGACGGGGGCTCCGCTCACACCTGCCCTCGCTCCGCCAGCGACGTGACCTCGGTGGCGCCGACGATCAGGTGGTCCAGCAGCCGCACATCCACCAGGGCCAGGGCCTGCTTCAGCTGGCGCGTCAGGGCGACGTCGGCCGGGCTGGGCTCGGCCAGGCCGGAAGGGTGGTTGTGGGCCAGGATCAGGGCGGCGGCGTGGTGCCCCAGGGCGGCCTTCACGACCTCGCGGGGGTAGATCGAGGCGTGCGACAGCGTGCCGCGCGCGACCTCCGCGCATTCGATGAGCTGCAGCTGGCTGTCCAGGAACAGGGCGATGCAGTGCTCCACCCGCAGGTGCGCCAGGCGCAGCGCGCAGAACCGCTTCACCTGCTCGGGCTGGCTCAGGGCACGGCCGTTGCGCAGCGGCTCCTCGACCGCGCGCCGGCTGAGTTCCTGGACCGCGAGCAGTTCGCAGGTCTTGGCCGCGCCCATGCCGGGGAAGGCCAGCAGCGCCGACGATTCCGCCGCCAGCAGGCGGCGCAGCCCGCCGAAATGCTCGATCATCCGGCGCCCCATGTCCACGGCGTCGCTGCCGCGCGTGCCGGTGCGCAGCAGCACCGCCAGCAGCTCGGCGGACGTCAGCGCCTGGGCGCCGTGGCGCAGCAGGCGCTCCCGGGGACGTTCGGAACAGGGAGATCGGGTGTCTTGTGGCATGATAGGCCCTAAAATGGTCAGGTTTGCATTGAATCCCTTTACGGTGGCATTTTGACTTCAACCCAAGCCGCGCAGCACGTCCGACCGGACTCTTATGTCACGCTGCACTACCGCATCGAACTGCTGACGGGCCCCGGCGCCGGCACCGTCTTCGTCGATACCTTCCTGGATCGGCCCGCCACGCTGCAGATGGGCATCGGCCAGTGGGCGCCGGGCATCGAATCCCTGCTGCTCGACCGCCCGGAGGGCGAGCACTTCACCGCGGACGTGCCGGCCGCCCAGGCCTACGGCGAACGCAACCCCGAATTGCTGCGCTGGGTCGCGCGCGACGAAATGACGCGCAACGCCCCGCCGGACACCGAATTCGAGGCGGGCGACATGGTCGAGTTCGTGGCGCCCAACGGCGGCCGCTATTCCGGCGTGCTCAAGACCCTGCGGGACGACGCCGCCCTGTTCGACTTCAACCATCCCCTGGCCGGCATCGACCTGCAGGTCGAGATCAAGATCCTGGGGGTGCTGTGAGCGGCGCGGCCCCCCTGAGCACGGACGCGGTGGGCGCGGCCGCGGCCGGCGAGGCCGCCGCCCCGGGCGCCGAGATCGTCCTGGCCCAGCCGCGCGGCTTCTGTGCGGGGGTGGACCGGGCCATCGAGATCGTCGAGCGCGCCCTCGAAATCCACGGGGCGCCGATCTACGTACGCCACGAGATCGTGCACAACCGCTACGTGGTCGAGGACCTGCGCGCCAAGGGCGCCGTCTTCATCGACGAGCTCGAGGACGCGCCCCCGGGCGCGATCGTCATCTTCTCGGCGCACGGCGTCTCGCGCGCCGTGCGCGACGAGGCCGCCCGGCGCGGCCAGCGCATCTTCGACGCCACCTGCCCGCTGGTGACCAAGGTCCACGTCGAAGTCGCCCGCATGCGCAAGGAAGGCCGCGAGGTCATCATGATCGGCCACCGCGGCCACCCCGAAGTCGAGGGCACCCTGGGCCAGGCCGACGATGGCATGTACCTGGTCGAATCGGTGGAAGACGTCCAGGCCCTCCAGGTGCGCCATCCGGACCGTCTCGCCTTCGTCACCCAGACCACGCTGTCCATCGACGACGCCGCCCAGGTGGCCGACGCCCTGCGCCGGCGCTTCCCCGGCATCGCCGAGCCCAAGAAAAGCGACATCTGCTACGCCACGCAGAACCGCCAGGACGCGGTGCGCGTCATGGCGCCGCAATGCGACCTGGTGCTGGTGGTGGGCAGCCCCAACAGCTCCAACTCCAACCGCCTGCGCGAAGTCGCCGAGCGCAAGGGCGTGACCGCCTACCTGCTCGACCATCCCGACATGATCGATCCCGAGTGGCTGCGCAATGCCCGGCGGGTCGGCGTGACCGCCGGGGCCTCCGCGCCCGAAGTCCTGGTGCAGCAGGTGATCGGCCGGCTGAAGGAACTGGGCGCGCGCTCCGTGCGCCCCCTGGACGGCGTGCGCGAGCAGGTCGCCTTCCCCCTGCCGCGCGAACTGTCCCGCAAGCGGCCCGAATGATTCCCGGCCGGACCCCTGAACGGATCCCCGGATCGGACCCTCGAACGGACCCTCGAACGGACTCTCGACAGACCCCAAAACGGACCCGACGGCCATGAAGATCGGATTCTGCGGACTGGGCCGCATGGGCGTGCCCATGGTGCGTCGCCTGCTGCAGGCCGGGCACGAGGTCCACGTCTGGAACCGCTCCCCCGGCCCGCTGCGCGGCGTCCAGGCGGCCGGCGCCCGCGCCTGCGCGAGCCCGCGCGAGCTGGGCGAACGATGCGCCTGGGTCGCCCTGTGCCTGTTCGATGCGGACGCGGTGCGCGACGTGGTGTTCGGCGCGGACGGGCTGGCGCGGGCCGGCGCGCTGGAACTGCTGATCGACCATTCCTCCATTCCGCCGGCCGAGACGCGCGAATTCGCCGGACGGCTGGCGCAGGCCAACGGCGCCGTCTGGCTGGACGCGCCCGTGTCCGGCGGCACGGGCGGCGCGGCGGCCGGCACCCTGGCCATCATGGCGGGCGGCCCGGCCGACGCCTGCGCCCGCGCGACCCCGCTGCTGATGGCCTACGCCAGCCGGGTGACCCACATGGGCCCGGTGGGCAGCGGCCAGGTGGCCAAGCTCTGCAACCAGACCATCGTGACCGCCACGATCGCCGCCATCGCCGAATCCGTCGCCCTGGCGCGGGACGCCGGGGTGGATGCGGCGCGCCTGGACGAGGCCCTGGCGGGCGGCTGGGCCGATTCCACCCTGCTGCGCATTTTCGTGCCGCGCATGACCCAGGCGCCCGGGCCCGCCCAGGCCACCCTGGACACCATGCTGAAGGACCTGGACACCGTGGCGGCGCTGGCGCGCGCCCAGGGCACCGCCATGCCGGTGGCCGCGGCCGCCGGGCAAAGCTACCGCCTGGCCAGCCGCCAGGGCCTGGGGGCGCAGGACGCCTCGCAACTGATCCGGCTGTACGACCGCGCCCCCGGGCGCCCCGATGGAGAAGATCCCCGATGAGCCACCGCTCCCTGAAGACCGCCGCCGCCGTCGCGGCCGCCCTGGCCCTCGCCTACACGGGCGCCTCCTGGTATGCCGGCCGCCTGGCCCAGGAGCGCGTGGAGGCCTGGGTCGAGCAGGCCAACCAGGAAATCGCCGCGCAGTGGGCATCCACCGATCCGCGCCCCGTCCTGACGATCCAGGCATACCGGCGCGGCGTGTTTTCCTCGGACGTGCGCTACGGCTTCCAGTTCCGCGACGACGAGGGCCGCGACCAGACCCTGGGCCTGCATGACGCCCTGGCGCACGGCCCCTGGCCCTGGGCGGCCGTGCGCCAGGGCGAATGGCGGCCCGCGGCGGCCCTGAGCCTGATCGAGCCTCTGCCGGGCGGCCTGTGGCAGCCCTGGTTCGACGCACAGCCGGCCGGCACGGCGCCCTGGACGCTGCGGTCCCGGATCGGATTCGACGGCCGGGTGGCCTCGCAATGGCGCCTGGAGCCCACCCGGCTGGCCGACAACCGGCTGGACTTCAGCGGCGGCCTGGTGCGCATCGACTACGATCCGGGCACGCGCGAGGCGGCCGTGTCCGGGCGCATCGACCGGCTGGCCGCGGTGGACGCGGATTCCGGCGTCCGGGTGCGGTTCGAGGGCCTGGATCTCGACGGCCGCACGACGCGCAGCGGCGAGGCCGACCTGCAGTCGCGGCAGCACGCCCGGTTCGGAGAGGTCCACGTCGACGTCCCCGATGCGCCTGCCCTGGCGTTCATCGGGCCGTCGCTGAGCTCGGACACCGTCCGCACCGGCGGCCTGCTGGACAGCCGCCTGGCCTACGACCTGGGCCAGCTGCAGCTCGATCGCCGGGACCTGGGCCGGATCACGCTGGCGCTGTCCGCCGAGCACCTGGACGTGGCCGGACTGCAGGCCCTGGCCGACGCGCTGGGGCAGCTCAATCGCCGCGAGGATCCGGATGCGGAACTGTTGGAGCAGGACCGCCAGCGCCTGCGCGCGCTGGCCGTGCCCGTACTCGCCGCCGGCCCGCGCCTGACGCTCGACGCGCTGCGCTGGGAAACCCCCCAGGGAACGAGCGAGCTCAAGGCCCAGGCCGAATTCCGGCCGGCGCCGGAGGACGCCCCGCCGGACCTGGGCGGGCTGATCGAAAGCGCCATCCGCCAGCTCTCCGCGCACCTGAGCCTGTCCAAGCCCATGCTGCTGCAGGTGGTGCGCCAGACGCAGCACGGCGAGGGCGCCGACATGGCCGTGGCGCTGACGAGCATGCTGTTCGACCAGTACGTCGGCCGGCTGGAGCGCCAGGGCCTGGTGCAGCGCCAGGGCGACGCCATCGAGGCCGACTACCGCTATGCCGACGGCCAGGTCACGGCCAACGGCCGCGCGATGTCGCCGGCCGAGTTCGCCGCGCAGTTCGGCGACCTGGCGGGCCTGGGCCAGTAAGCCCGCTTTGCTGCCCGGGCCGCGCCGGGACGGACGGGGCTCCTCCGGGCGGCTTGCGGGCCGTGCGGCGGATGGCGGACGGCCGCGGGCCACGCGGCGCGGAAGACATTTCACAAAATTGCGCGAATCGACACTCGGGTAATCCTTGATGCCCGAGTGCTGGAGTGTGCGTGGCGTTCTGTGCTATGTTTCAAAAAATTTACGGCAGGGACGCAATCCGACCCCTGCCGTCGAGTCTTTCCGCCACTCGTGGTCACACTCAAAGAGGTAACGATGAACAAGATCTTCAAGCGGACCCTGGGCCTGGCCCTCGTGTCCATGGCCATGGCGACCGCGCAGGCCGCCGACACGAGCTACGTCTACTGTTCCGAAGGCTCCCCCGAAGGCTTCAACGCCGCGTTCTTCACCTCGGGCACGACCAACGACGCGACCCATCCCATCTTCGACCGCCTGGTCGAATTCAAGGCCGGCACCACCGAGATCGTGCCGGGCCTGGCCGAATCCTGGGACGTCAGCGAAGACGGCAAGGTCTACACCTTCCACCTGCGCAAGGGCGTGAAGTTCCATTCCAGCAAGCTCTTCAAGCCCAGCCGCGATTTCAACGCCGACGACGTGCTGTTCTCGTTCCTGCGCCAGAAGGACGCCGACCATCCCTTCCACAAGGTCTCGAACGGCTCCTACCAGTACTTCGACGGCATGGGCATGGGCAAGCTCATCGACCGCATCGAAAAGGTGGACGACCACACCGTCCGCTTCGTCCTGAACCGTCCCGAAGCCCCGTTCATCGCCAACCTCGGCATGGACTTCGCCTCCATCCAGTCGGCCGAATACGCCGACGCCATGATGAAGGCCGGCACGCCCTCGAAGGTCGATACCGATCCCATCGGCACCGGCCCCTTTGAATTCGTCACCTACCAGAAGGACGCGCGCATCCTGTACAAGGCGTTCAAGTCCTACTGGGGCGACCAGCCCAAGATCGGTCGCCTGGTGTTCGCCATCACGCCCGACGCTTCCGTGCGCTACGCCAAGCTGCAGAAGAACGAATGCCAGTCCATGCCGTACCCCAACCCGGCCGACCTGGACGCGATGCGCAAGAACAAGGACATCCAGCTGCTGGAGCAGGCCGGCCTGAACGTCGGCTACCTGTCCTTCAACACCGAAAAGAAGCCCTACACCGACGTGCGCGTGCGCCAGGCCCTGTCCATGGCCATCGACAAGCCCGCCATCATCGCCGCCGTCTTCCAGGGCGCCGGCCAGCCGGCCAAGAACCTGCTGCCGCCGACGATGTGGGGCTACAACGACGCGGTCCAGGACTGGCCGCACGACGTGGCCAAGGCCAAGGCCCTGCTGGCCGAGGCGGGCTATCCGGACGGCTTCGAGACCGACCTGTGGGCCATGCCGGTGCAGCGCCCCTACAACCCCAATGCGCGCCGCATGGCCGAGATGATCCAGTCCGACTGGGCCAAGATCGGCGTCAAGGCCAAGATCGTCACCTACGAATGGGGCGAATACCTGAAACGCTCCAAGGCCGGCGAGCACCAGACCATGCTGATCGGCTGGACGGGCGACAACGGCGACCCGGACAACTTCCTGGCGACGCTGTTCAGCTGCGCGGCGGCCAAGGACGGCTCCAATTACTCCCGCTGGTGCTACCAGCCCTTCGAGGAGCTGATCCAGCCGGCCCGCACCACGTCCGACCACGCCAAGCGCGTCGAGCTCTACAAGCAGGCCCAGGTCATGATGCATGAGCAGGCCCCGGCCGTCATGATCGCGCACTCCACGGTGTTCGAGCCGCTGCGCAAGGACGTCCAGGGCTATACCGTGTCGCCGGTGGGCCGCCACATCTTCGACCACGTCAGCCTCGGCAAGTAAGCCTCTTCGCCGACCCGCGATCCGCGCCCCTGCGCCTGCCTGACAGGTCCCGCAGGGGCGCGGATCGCCATTCCTCAACCGGGTCCCTCCCGCGGGGACACTTGCGCGCCATGCTTTCCTTCATCCTCAAACGCGTCGGCCTGGCCATCCCGACGTTCATCGGCATCACGCTGCTGACCTTTGCGTTCATCCATCTGATCCCCGGCGACCCGGTGATGATCATGGCGGGCGAACGCGGCCTGTCTCCCGAACGCCATGCGGCCATGATGGCCCAGCTGGGCCTGGACCAGCCGCTGTGGGTGCAGTACGGCCATTACGTCTGGAACGTGCTGCACGGCGACCTGGGCACCTCGCTGACCACCCGCGAGCCGATCTGGTCCGAGTTCGTGCCGCGCTTCCAGGCGACGCTGGAACTGAGCGCCGTCGCCATGGCGATCGCGCTGCTGATCGGCATCCCGGTGGGCGTGCTGGCCGCCGTCAAGCGCGGCTCCTTCTTCGACCACGCCGCCATCACCGCCGCCCTGACCGGCTATTCCATGCCGGTGTTCTGGTGGGGCCTGATGCTGATCATGCTGGTGTCCGTGCAGCTGGATCTGATGCCGGTGTCCGGCCGCATCGGCGCCGCGGTGTTCCTGGACCCCGACCAGCCGCTGACCGGTTTCATGCTGATCGACACGCTGCTGTTCGGCGAAGAGGGCAATTTCCTCGACGCCCTGCACCACATCCTGCTGCCGGCCTTCGTGCTGGCGACGATCCCGCTGGCGGTGATCGTGCGCATGACGCGCTCCTCGATGCTGGAGGTGCTGAACGAGGACTACATCCGCACCGCGCGGGCCAAGGGCCTGTCGCGCCTGCGGGTGGTCGTGGTGCACGCCCTGCGCAACGCGCTGCTGCCGGTGCTGACGGTGATCGGGCTGCAGGTCGGCGTGCTGATGGTCGGGGCGATCCTGACCGAAACCATCTTTTCCTGGCCGGGCGTCGGGCGCTGGCTGATCCACGGCCTGGAGCAGCGCGACTATCCGATCGTCCAGGGCGGCGTGCTGATGGTCGCCACCCTCATCATCATCGTCAACATGTGCGTGGACATCCTGTACGGGCTGGCCGATCCGCGCATCCGCCATCGCCGGGGGAGGAACTGACATGTCCGCGACCGCAAGCTCCAACGCGACGCCGGCGCCAAATCCGGCGGCAACCTCGGCCGCCGCCACGGCCGTCCCGGCGCCGCCGGGGCCGTTCAAGTCATTCTGGCAGGACTTCAGCCGCAACCGCGGAGCGCTGACCGGCCTGTACTACATCGTCGCCATGCTGCTCATCGCGGTCTTCGCGGGGCTGATCGCGCCGCACGACCCGTCCATGCAATACCGCGACGCCCTGCTGCAGCCGCCCGCCTGGCTCGACGGCGGCTCCTGGCGCTTCGTGCTGGGCACCGACGACGTGGGCCGCGACATCCTCTCGCGCCTGATGCACGGCGCGCGCCTGTCGCTGCTGGTCGGCTTCCTGGTGGTCAGCGTGTCGCTGGTGCTGGGGATCTTCTTCGGCGTCATCGCCGGCTACGCGGGCGGGATCGTGGACATCGCCATCATGCGCGTGGTGGACATCATGCTGGCCCTGCCCAGCCTGCTGATGGCGCTGGTGCTGGTGGCCATCTTCGGGCCGTCCATCGTCAACGCCTCGCTCGCGCTCAGCTTCGTGGCGCTGCCGCACTACGTGCGCCTGACGCGCGCGGCGGTGCTGCGCGAGATGACCTGCGACTACGTGACCGCCTCGCGCGTGGTGGGGGCGGGCCCCTGGCGGCAGATGTTCGTCAACATCCTGCCCAACTGCCTGGCGCCGCTCATCGTGCAGGCGTCGCTGGGCTTTTCCAACGCCATCCTGGACATGGCCGCGCTGGGCTTCCTGGGCATGGGCGCGCAGCCGCCCACCCCCGAATGGGGCACCATGCTGGCCAACGTGCTGCAGTTCGCGCAGAGCGCCTGGTGGGTCGTGACCTTCCCGGGCCTGGCCATCCTGCTGGCCGTGCTGGCCTTCAACCTGATGGGCGACGGCCTGCGCGACGCCCTCGACCCGCGCCTGAAAGTGTAGGAAGACGGACCATGCTCGAAATCCAGAACCTGTCCGTCCATTTCGGCGACGAAGCCGCGCCCTTCAAGGCCGTGGACCGCATCAGCTACCGCGTCGAGGCGGGCGAGGTGGTCGGCCTGGTGGGGGAATCCGGCTCGGGGAAATCCGTCAGCTCGCTGGCCCTGATGGGGCTGATCGACTTCCCCGGCCGGGTGCACGCCGACGCCCTGCGCTTCGACGGCCGCGACCTGCTGCGCATGCCGGAAAAGCAGCGCCGCTCGCTGATCGGCTCCGAGGTCTCGATGATCTTCCAGGATCCGATGACCAGCCTGAACCCCTGTTACACGGTCGAATACCAGATCGCCGAGGCCCTGCGCGCCCACGGCGGCGGTTCGCGGCGCGCGCTGCGGTCGCGGGTGATCGAGCTGCTGGAGCAGGTCGGCATCCCCGATCCCGCATCGCGCCTGCGGGCCTATCCGCACCAGCTCTCGGGCGGCATGAGCCAGCGCGTCATGATCGCCATGGCGATCGCCTGCAAGCCGCGCCTGCTGATCGCCGACGAGCCGACCACGGCCCTGGACGTGACCATCCAGGCCCAGATCATGGACCTGCTGCTGTCGCTGCAGCGCAGCGAGGGCCTGGGGCTGGTGCTGATCACCCACGACCTGGCCCTGGTGGCCGAGGCCGCCGACCGCATCCTGGTCATGTACGCCGGCCAGCTGGTGGAAGCCGGCCCGGCCTCGGACATCTTCCGCCATCCGCGCCATCCCTACACCCAGGCGCTGCTGCGGGCGCTGCCGGAATTCTCCCGCGGCGCCGAGCGCCTGGTGTCGCTGCCGGGCGTGGTCCCGGGGCGCTACGACCGGCCCCAGGGCTGCCTGCTCAGCCCGCGCTGCCCCTATGCCACCGACCTGTGCCGCACGCGCGAGCCGGAACTGTCCGGGCCGGAGGGCCGGCAGGTCAAATGCCACACCCCGCTGGACGACGCCGGCCTGCCAACACCTAATGGAGATCCCAGTGCTGCCTACTGACACCAGCGGAGCTTCCGTCCTCCAGGCCATCGACCTCAAGCGCCACTACGCCGTGGACGGCGGCTTCCTCAAACCGGGAAAATCCGTCAAGGCCCTGGACGGCGTGTCCTTCACGCTGCAGGCCGGCCGCACCCTGGCGGTGGTCGGCGAGTCGGGCTGCGGCAAGTCCACGCTCGCCCGGGTGCTGACCATGATCGAGCCGCCCACCGCCGGGCAGCTGCTGTACCGCGGCCAGGACGTGTCGCGCGCCGACCCGGCCCTGGCGAAACTGCGCCGCCGCAAGATCCAGATCATCTTCCAGAATCCCTACGCCTCGCTCAATCCGCGCAAGCGCATCGGCGACATCCTGGAAGAGCCCCTGCTCATCAACACCGACCTGGACGCGCGCGCGCGCCGGGCGCGCGGGCAGGCCATGATGGAGCGGGTCGGCCTGCGGCCCGAGCACTACAGCCGCTATCCGCACATGTTCTCCGGCGGCCAGCGCCAGCGCATCGCCATCGCCCGCGGCCTGATGCTGGACCCCGAGATCCTCGTCGCCGACGAGGCCGTCTCCGCGCTTGACGTGTCGGTGCGCGCCCAGGTGCTGAACCTGATGCAGGACCTGCAGCGCGACCTGGGCCTGTCCTACGTGTTCATCTCCCACGACCTGTCGGTGATCGAGCACCTGGCCGACGAAGTCATGGTCATGTACCTGGGCCGGGTGGTGGAGCAGGGCAGCAAGGAAGCGATCTTCGGCCAGCCGCTGCATCCCTACACCCAGGCGCTGCTGTCGGCCACGCCGCGCCTGAACGACGCGGCCCGGCGCGAACGCATCAAGCTGTCGGGCGAACTGCCCAGCCCGCTCGATCCGCCGCCGGGCTGTCCGTTCAGTTCGCGCTGCCACCGGGTCATGCCGGTGTGCCGCGAGCGCCTGCCGGTCCTGCGGCAGCAGGGCGGGCGGCAGGTGGCCTGCTTCGCCGTCGAACAGGACCTCGGCACCCCGCCCGCATAGGCCGGGGCGGGGCCGGATGTGCTACCGTGGCCGGACCCGACACCCGGCCCGGACACGGGCCTTTCCGGAGCGCGCATCCCCATGGAAACCGTCTTCACCCGCATCCTGGCCGGCGAGATCCCGGCCGCCATCGTCCATCGCGGCGCCCGCGTCTTCGCCTTCATGGACGCCGGTCAGCTGAACCCGGGCCACGTGCTGGTGGCTCCCTGCGAGCCCTACGCCACCCTGCTCGACATGGACGAGGACCTGGCGGCCGAGCTGATGCGCCTGGCCCATCGCGTGGCGCGCGCCGTGCAGGACGCCTTCCGGCCGGAAGGCCTGACGCTGCTGCAGGCCAACCGCCCGGCCGGCTGGCAGACCGTGCCGCACGCCCACATCCACGTGCTGCCGCGCTACGAGAACGACGGCGTGGGCCTGGTCTGGCCGCGCAAGGACCCGGGCATCGAGGTGCTGCGGGAATATGCCGCGCGCATCCGGCTGCCTTGAATCCGGCACGCTCGACGGCATGCCCGATCCGATATTTTCGGCTTGAATGAACGGGGCCTCCGGGCCCCGTTTTTCATTGTGCGCTGCAATATTAAGGGTAAGCCATAACTGCGGTTTTCCCTTAAGCAATAACCCTTATTTTATTGCATCGCATCATTCAACGTTAAAGCATATTTTCCCGTCGAATCAACGGGATGCGCATCCCTGCCCGCAAGGCCGGGCGGGGCCGGATTTTGCCCGCGTGAGGCCCGGGGTGCGCATCTCCCGCCTGCGTAAGTTCTGCGTAAGTTTCAAATTTTACTAATAGCATCACGCAGAAATCCGGCCCTCGGAAAATCCAGTCCGCGATTTCCTGCAAGGATAAAAACAAAGCTGTTCCGCCTAAAAAGAAATCGCGGGGTTTTGCTGGAATGACTGTGTTTCAGCCGGGCGCATCCGGTGCCCGGGGCCACTCGACAGGAGACAAACCAATGAAGGACAAAAAGACTTTGGGCCAAGCCATGCAGACGCAAGTCAAGCGCCGTTCCGTGCTGAAGGCCGGCGCGGCGGGCGTGGCCGGCGGCATGCTGCTGCCCGGCACCGCCCGGGTTGCGCTGGCCGACGACAAGAAGCCTCTGGGCGCATGGCCCGCCGGCGCCGAAGGCGACTCCGTGTTCGTCGGCCTGACCGTCGACCTGACCGGCCCCTATTCGGCCCAGGGCGCGGAGCAGAAGAACGGCTACGAGCTGGCCGCCGAGCAGATCAACGCCGGGGCGCCCCAGGTCCAGAAGATCTCTCCGCTCATCAAGAAGGGCGTGCTGGGCAAGAAGCTGGTGCTGGGATCGGCCGACGCCGAAACCAAGCCCAACACCGGCGTGCAGGCGGCCACCCGCTTCATCCACGACAACAAGGCCATGATGATCGCCGGCAGCACCAGCAGCGCGGTGGCCATCGCCCTGCAGAAGGTCTGCAACCGCGAGCACACGCCGTACTTCACGGCCATCTCCGGCTCCAACGAAACGACCGGCGTGGACTGCCAGCGCTACGGCTTCCGCCTGTGCTATTTCGCCTACATGGCCTGCAAGGCCATCGCGCCCGTGGTCGCCAAGGAACTCGGCAAGGACCGCAAGGCCGCCTACCTGACGCCGGACTACACCTACGGCCACACCACCACCCAGTCGATGAAGGAATTCACCGAGAAGGAGGGCTGGAAGACGGTCACCAACCAGGTCCACCCGCTGGGCGCCAAGGACTACAGCTCCTACCTCATCAACATCGCCAACACGGACGCCAACGTCCTGGTGGTGGTGGCCTACGGCGCGGACGCCGCCAACGCCATCAAGCAGGCCAAGCAGTTCGGCCTGCTCGACAAGATGAAGATCGTCATCCCCTACATGTCCGCCTACCTGGAAAAGGAAGTCGGCGCCGACGTCATGCAGGGCGTCTACGCCGCCCAGGGCTTCTGGTGGACCCTGGAGGACCACAACCCGGTCGCCAAGGACTTCGTCGAGGCCTACGAGAAGAAGTTCGGCAGCAAGCCGCGGGATTCGGCCATGTACGCCTATCTGGCCCTGGTCCTGTGGGCGGACGCCGTGGAACGCGCCAAGAGCCTCTATCCGATCGACGTGGTCAAGGCCCTGGAGGCCGGCGAACTGCGCGACAGTCCGGTGGGCAAGGTCACGTTCCGCCCCGAGGACCACCAGGGCATCGTCGACTTCCCGATCCTGCGCGGCAAGAAGCCTGCCGACATGAAGAATCCGGAGGACTTCTTCGAGGTCGTCCAGGTCGTCAGCGGCAAGGACGTCCTGCCTCCGCTGGGTCTGCTGGGCTGCAAGATGGGCGATTACGCCTAAGCGGGAGTTTCCGGCCGTTTCCCCGCTTCCGGGGAATGGCCGGAAACGCGTTCCGGGACTCTCACAGGAGGCAACTCGATGCCGAGCATGTCTTTGTTTCTCTCGCAGCTGTTCAACGGGCTGGCCACCGGCCTGTTGCTGGCGCTCATCAGTACCGGCCTGACCATCATCTACGGCACGCTCGGTGTCATCAATTTCGCCCACGGCGCCCTGTTCGTCGTGGGGGGCTACGCGGGGTACACGGTCTATGGCCTGACGGACTCCTTCGTGCTGGCGGTCGCCGGGGGCGCGGCCGTCGCGCTGGCCTGCGGGCTGATCATGGAACGCGGCCTGATGCGCAAGTACTACAGCCGGCCGCCCGAGGACCAGATCCTGGTCACCTTCGGCATCAGCATCATCCTGGTGGAAATCGTGCGCGGCCTCTACGGCGGCGTCAGCCTGTCGGTCACGCCGCCCGAATGGGGCCAGGGGATCGCCCACCTGGGCTCCCTGATCTATCCGCTGTACCGCCTGGAAACCCTGGGCATCGCGGCGGCCACGCTGCTGCTGCTGTATTTCGTGCTGTACCGCACCAGCCTGGGGCTGATCGTGCGCGCCGGCATCGAGGACGCGCAGATGGTCAACGCGCTGGGCATCAACGTCAAGCGCACCTTCCTGCTGGTGTTCGGCATCGGCGCCATGGCCGCCGGCTTCGCCGGGGTGATCAATTCGCCCATCGTCGCCCTGACGCCGGACATGGGATTCCGCTATCTGGTCGAATCCTTCGTGGTGGTGGTGATCGGCGGGGTGGGTTCGTTCCCCGGGGCGATCATCGGCGGCATCATCGCGGGTGAAATCCTCAGCCTGACCGCCATGATCAATCCGCAGTATTCCGACGTGATGCTGTTCATCGCCATGGCGCTGGTGCTGATCTTCCGCCCGCAGGGCCTCATGGGACAGGAGGGACGTGAATGAACTCGGCTCAATCGACAACGGCGACCGCCGACAACGCCGGGACCGCGACGCGGCGGCCGGTCGCGCACAACACGGGAGGCGCCATGCGCAGACAACTTCCGGAAATGCTGGTGGGGGCGGGCCTGCTGGTGGCTCCTTTCGTCCTGCCGGCCCTGGGCATGAGCCCGGACCTGCTCACCCGCATCCTGATCTGGGGCCTGTTCGGGCTGGGCTTCGACCTGCTGTTCGGCTACACCGGCCTGCTGTCCTTCGGCCAGGCGGCCTTCTACGGCACGGGCGGCTTCGTCACGGCGTATCTGCTGACCGACGGGGTGGTGCCCAACATGCTGCTGGCGCTGGTCATCGGCACGGTGGCGGCCGCCGTCATGGGCCTGATCATCGGCTATCTCACCCTGCGGCGCACCGGCATCTACTTCGCCATGAGCACGCTGGCCTTCGGCGAGATGTTCTACTTCATGGAGAACTCGGTCTTCAAGGACTACACCGGGGGCGAGAACGGCATCGCCGGCGTGCCGCCGCCGGAACTGTCCCTGGGCTTCATCAACATCCACATCTCCAGCGGCTGGTCCATGTACTGGTTCGTGGCGGTGATCTTCTTCCTGGGATACCTGATCGCCCGCCGCATCGTGCGCTCGCCGTTCGGCGCCGTGCTCAAGGCCATCCAGGGCAATCCCAAGCGCGCCACGGCGCTGGGGCACTCGATCCAGACCTACAAGCTGATCGTCTTCGTGGTCGCCGCCGCGTACGGCGGGCTGGCCGGCGGCCTGCTGGGCCTGTTCCAGTCCTACATGCCGCCCGACGCCTTCGCGCTGGACACCTCGGCCCAGCTGGTCATCCAGACCGTGATGGGCGGGGCCGGTACGCTGCTGGGTCCGCTGCTGGGCGCCACCATCTGGCTCTACCTGTATGAAGGCCTGCAGCAGGTCGGCAGCCTGGGGCCCTACTGGAAACTGATCCTGGGCATCGTCTTCGTCGTGCTGGTGACGGTGTTCCGCCACGGGGTGGCGGGCGCGCTGATCAGCATGTTCCGACGCCGCAGCAGCCTGCCGTCGGACATCGACGACGCGGCCGGCACGCGGGTGGCCGGCGCCCTGGACATCGTGCCGCCCCTGGCCACCACCCGCCCCGGCGCGCCGGTGCTGGAGGCGCGCGGCGTCAGCAAGCACTACGGCGGCCTGAAGGCCAACTCCGACATCGACTTCACCCTGCGCGAGGGCGAGCTGCACGGCGTGATCGGCCCCAACGGCGCCGGCAAGTCCACCTTCTTCGCCATGCTGGCGGGCGAGCTGCCGACGACCACGGGCAAGGTCTTCTTCCGCGGCCAGGAAATCACCGGCATCGGCGTGACCTCGGTCTGCCAGCTGGGCATGAGCAAGAGCTACCAGATCAACCAGCTCTTCGAGCACCTGACCGTGCGCCAGAACGTCATGATCCCGGTCCTGGCGCGGCTGCGCGGGCGCTTCCGCGGCGACCTGCTGAGCGGCCTGCATTCCGACCAGCTGGATTCCCAGGTCAATGCGGCCATCGCCCTGGTAGACCTCACCCACCATGCCGACACGCAGGTCTCCGAAATGTCCTACGGCGAGAAGCGCCGCCTGGAAATCGGCCTGGCGCTGGCCACGGGCGCCAACGTGCTGCTGTTCGACGAACCCCTGGCCGGCCTCGGACCCGAGGAGCGGGTGCTGGTGGTGTCGCTGCTCAAGTCGATCCGCCAGGGCCGCAGCATGGTGATCGTCGAGCACGACATGGACGCGATGTTCGAGCTGGCCGAACGCATCACGGTACTGTACGAAGGCCGCAAACTGACCGAGGGCACGCCGGACGAGATCCGCAGGGATCCTTCGGTCCAGGCGGCCTACCTTGGAGGGATGGACGATGAGTCTGCTTGAAGTCGACAAGATCAACAGCTATTACGGTGATTCGCACATCCTCTTCGACGTCTCGATGCGGATCGAGGAGCACGAGGTCGTGGCCCTGCTGGGGCGCAACGGGGCCGGCAAGAGCACCACGATGAAATCCCTGATGGGCATGGTGGACGTGAAGTCCGGGGCGATCCGCCACCGCGGCGTGGAGATCCAGCACCTGCCGCCCTACAGCCGCGCGGCGCTGGGCATTCAGCTGGTGCCCGAGGAACGCCGCGTGTTCGGCTCGATCTCGGTGCAGGAAAACCTGCAGCTCGCGGCCATGACGGCGCCCAAGCCGCGCACCCTGGACGAGATCTACGCGACCTTCCCGCGCCTGGCCGAACGCAAGCGCAACCGCGGCAAGCAGCTCTCCGGGGGCGAGCAGCAGATGCTGGCGATCGCGCGGGCCATGATCCGCAACGCCGACATCATCCTGCTGGACGAGCCCTTCGAGGGCCTCGCCCCGCTGATCGTGCGCGATCTGATCTCCGTGTGCCGCCAGCTGGCGGACGCCGGCCAGACCATCGTGATCGTGGAACAGAACGTACGTGCCGCGCTGTCGCTCGCCGACCGCGCCTACATCGTCAACAACGGCCATGTGGTGTACGAGGGTACGCCCAAGGACCTGCACGAAAACGGTGAGATCATCGAACGCTATCTCGGCGTCAAGGCCTGACCGTATCATCCGTGCCCGGTCCAGCGGGCGATTGCCGGGTTCCGCGCTTTGCGCGGACCCGGATTTTTTTCTTTTTGGGGTGTGCCGGCCGGGCGGCTGGCCACCAGCGGGCCCGACCGCATCAGGACGGCAGGCGGATGGGGCGGATCCGGAACGCCCTGGGGGTCATCGCGGTGGCGTCCTTGAAGACCCGCGCGAAATGGCTCTGGTCGCTGAAACCGAGCGCGTCCGCGATGTCCGCGAGGCCGAGGTCGGTTTCGCGCAGCAGGAGCTTGGCGGAATCGACCTTGGCCCGCAGCGCGAAGGCATGGGGCGTGCAGCCGAACCGGTCGAGGAACGCTCGGCGCAGGCCCTGTTCCGCGAACGCATCGTCGTAGACGAACCTGCCGTTGACGTAGAGGTTGGGCAGATTGCGGGTGATGTCCCGCGCGATCTGTTCGGCCCGCCGGATGCAGTCCGATTCCTTGGTCTTCCGGCTTTCGACTTCGCGCAGCACCCGGTGCAGCAGGTAGTCGAGCGCGCTTTGCATGCCTGACCCCGGGTCGTGCGCGATGTCCGTCGCGACGGCGCAGGCGACGGGGTCGAAGAAAAGGGTGGATCGGGGGATCGAGTCCAGTGAAAACTGCCGGCCGCAGAATTCGAGGGTTTCGGCGTCAAAGGTCACGGTCATTGCGTCGATCGTGTCGTTCCAGTGGGAAGCGGCCCGGGTGCCTTTGCGGATGAAGTGCACCAGCCCGAACTGGCCGGTGAGTTCAGTGGGTTGAGCGCCATCGAGGTGAATATGGGTGCTGGCCCGTGTTTTTCCGAGGATGAAAGACAAGGTCGGCGCGGTCACTTGCCGTTGCGCCATCCGGGATGCGGGGTATCTCCCTTTGGCAACGCGCAGCGGTCCGAGCCGCATGACCGATGTTTCAAAAACATAGGGGTCAAGCATGTCGAGAGACTGCCTTGTTTCGATTTTCTCCATCGAGAAGGTCCCCGCTGAGTGTGTGATGGCCCTTGACTTGTTTCTCAATGTCAGATTGCCGGAAGAAAGTGAATCATGCCATTTTCATCATGATATTTCTTCACGAGACTGATTCTGATCCAGGCCGCCGCCCGAAGGCGAATCGCGCCACGATCCAGGTTTGCGGCCTGGATCGTGGCGCGGGGTGAAGCGCGGAGCCCTAGAAGGCCGCAGTCAGCATCAAGGACGCCACGGTCGCGGCCTCCTGCTTGGGGGCGAGCGTCGGATGGTCGGTATGCGAAAGGCCCACGTTCAGGTAAAGGCCCCGCTTGACTTCATAGGCGTAGGAGACCGAATACGTCGTCTGGTATTTCTCGGTTTCCAGGCCGGCGAGCGCGAACTGATCGCGCACGTCCTTGCTGAACCAGTTCCGGGCGATGCTGACAGAAAACAGATCGGCCGGTCGTGAGGGGAAGGTCCCGATCTTGTAGAACGACAGGCCCACGTCGCCGTTGTAGACGTTGCGGTCGGGCGGGGCGTAGTTGGCCCGCAGGTTCATGTACCACCCGAGCAGCGGACTCAGGCTGCTGTCGTGGGTCAACTGAATGTCGGCCTGCGAATACAGGGCGTAATTCCTGTCCTTCCTGCCCGAGCCATCGTAAAGCCGGTATTGCGACGTGTTGTAGATGGCGCCGGCCCGGAACCAATGCGCTTTCTCGCCCAGATCGTACCGCCCGCGATAGCCCAGTTCGGTGACGTAGACCGCCCCGGCTCCCGGGATCCTGGTGAACAGGTCATGCTTCAGATCGCTGTTTGCGATCAGGCCGTCGGGCGACATGCTCTGGGCCACCGCGGATTTGCTGTAGAAGCGGTGATCCTTGTCGTACACCGTCAGTCCCAGATAGGGGGCCGGCTCGATCGTCGTCAAACCGGCCTGGACGGTGATCGCCGATTCCAGTCGCAATGCGCTGGCCCCGAGGCTGGTGCCGCTGGTCTGGCCGTAGAATTCGTTTGCCGCCCGCACGAAACCCAGCTTCAGTTCGGCCCGGTCGTTCGAGAAGGGCGTGAAGATCGACAGCTCGTTGATGTAGGTTTTGGACGGTGCGAAGTCGTGCCATGTCGATGCGGCCGAACTGACGTCAAAAATGAAGGTCGCCCCCGGGTTGAAACCGAGCCGGCTCAGGTCGTACAGAGAGCTGACCCACAAGGCGGTGCCGAGCAGCGGTTTCTGGCCTGGGTAGGTCTGGAGGTCGTTCCCGTTCTTGTTCCGGATGTCGTACAGCGAATTGATTAAGGTCAGGTATCCTCTGACGTTCCAGCCGTGATCGAAAAGGGTCTCGCGTAATCCGCCCAGGTCGGGCGAGAAGGTCGCGCAATTCGGCGGCCAGGGCGTGGTGGACCCGCGCGGCCGGATGCTGTCGTATTTCAGGCAATCGGGCGGCTGCGGCGCGGCCGCCGCGGGTTCCTGCGCGGCCTGCTCCTGCGCGTGTGTCGTGCCGATGGGGGCGAGGATCGCCAGCAGGCCCGACAGGACCACGGTCCGGTAATGGAATGTTTTCATTGCTCCTCTCTGGGGCCGGCCGCTCCGGCGCCGCCGCGCTCCCGCACGGCGGCCGCTCGATGGCGCCCGGCCCGCTCTCTTATCGTTGGTGGGGGGGTGTGCCGCGTCAGCACGTATGCGCGCGGATGAAGGCGCGGATGTCCTTGTCGATCGCCTCGCATTCCTCGGTGAAGGGCAGATTGCCGTGCGGCGCCGCTTCCATCACGTGCAGCTCCGCCGGGACCCCGGCGGCGCGCAGCGCGCGGTGCATGCGCACCGCGTTCGACAGGAACAGGTCCCGCGTGCCGGCCGTCAGCAGCGTCGGGGGAAAGCCCGCCGTGAAATCGGCGAACAGCGGCGACACATAGGGATCCGCCAGGTCGTGCCCGTTGGCGTACAGCAGGTTCACCGGCATCAGGCTGTTCAGTACGTTGTCCACCCCGGCATTGGCCCTGAAACTGTCGCCGGATTCGGTCAGGTCCAGTTCGGGCGTCTGCAGGATCATGGCGGCGGGCAGCGGCATGCCTTCGTCGCGGCACTTCAGCAGCGTCGCGGGGATCAGGTTGCCGCCGGCCGAAAGCCCGTGCATGACGATTTCCCCGGGCCTGCGCCGTTCGAGCAGCGCCCGGTAGGCCTTCCGCCCGTCTTCCAGCGCGGCCGGAAAAGGGTGTTCGGGCGGCATCCGGTAATCGACGGTCCAGACGCGGGCCTTGAAGCGGGCCGCCACAGCCTTGGCCATCTCGACGACATAAGGCCCGCAGAAGATCAGGGCGCCGCCGTGCATGTCGAAGAGGACAGTCCGGTCATCGGGATCGAGCCCTTCCGGGGTCACGATGTGGATCCTGACGCCCTCGATGTCGAGTGTCTCGACCTCGAACTGGCCTGGCGGCGTCATCGCCTTCCTCAGAGGTTCCAGGGATAGGGAGTTCTCGACCTCGTCCACGTATTTCCGCCAGCCCTGGATATCCGCGACGGCCGGAAAAGGCGTTTTCATGGGGTTGTCCATGAGGACGAGCATCGACCGGGCCAGGTCGCTCATGTGATCCGGCGCCGGCAGGACACGTTCGGGCACGACCAGCGGTTGAACTGCGTTGTCTTTCATTGGAAATTTCTCCTCCGTCCAAGTGGATGCCGATCGGAGGCGTGTATCCGCGCGGGCCGGCCGCTTTTTCGCAGCCGCCCCGCGCTCGCACAGCGCATGCCGTTTCGGTCCGCACATCCTAGGGAGGAGGGGGAGAAAAGTATTGAACGGCCCGGGCGGATTTTTGAACACCGGGCCGCCGCACGGGAGTGTTACTCTATAGCCCGTTCCATTCCCTCCACGACGCGTTCCCCATGTCCACCCCTTCCGGTTCCGCGCCTGTCGCGGACGGCGGCATCCTCGAATATGTCGCTTCCAGCCAGCTGCCCACGCCTTGGGCCGTCTTCCGGATCCACGCCTTCGCCGAGCCCGCCACGGGCAAGGAGCACGTGGCCCTGACGCTGGGCGAGCCGTTCGGGGACGCGCCGGTGCTCGCGCGCATCCATTCCGAATGCCTGACGGGCGACGCCCTGTTCAGCCAGCGCTGCGATTGCGGCGCCCAGCTGGAAGCCGCCCTGCAGCGCATCGCGGAAGAGGGCCGCGGCATCCTCCTGTACCTGCGCCAGGAAGGCCGCGGCATCGGGCTGCTGAACAAGATCCGCGCCTACCAGCTGCAGGACGAGGGCGCCGACACGGTCGAGGCCAACGAGCGCCTGGGATTCCCGGCCGACATGCGCCGCTACGACCTGTGCCGGCCCATGCTGGACCATTTCGGCATCCGCAGCGTGCGCCTGATGACCAACAACCCGCGCAAGGAGCGCGTGCTGGGGGACCTGGGCATCGCGGTCGCCGAGCACATCCCGCTGCAGGTCAACCGCAATCCCTACAACGAGCAGTACCTGCGCACCAAGGCGCGCAAGCTGGGCCACCGGTTCAAGGAATACTTCGGCGAAGCCCCCTGAACGCCGGCGCCGCCTTCAGTTCAGGGATGCCCGGGCGAGCTCTGCCCGAACAATGATGTTGCCGTCAGGGGCATGGACCGGCCCGGGGACGGGCGTCATGGATAATACCGATGGTGGCCGGAATCGCCGCCATGTTAAAAACCGATAAGTTGCAGGTTCTTTTCAGCGGACTCCATCGTGACGACTGATCTACATCCACCCGCGCTCGTGTGATGTTTCCCCTGCTCAAGCCCCCAGTCCCTCTTTATGCACAGGCCCCCGGTCCTGACGTCGCCGCATTGTTTCCGCCCGAACACGCCGACCGTTCCCACATCCTGGCATTGATCCGGCTGGGGGACTATTCCCAGGACGCCTATCTGGCCACCGACACGCATGGCGCCATCGTCTACATGAACCGCAGCGCCGAGCGCCTGTTCGGCTACCGCAAGGGCGCGGCCATCGGGCTGCCCGTCGAAGACCTGCTGCCCGACGTGGGCGAAATCAATCTGCGGCTGCGCCAGCCCGGCATGCGCAACACCCTGCCGTGGCGCGGCCAGGGCCTGGACCGCCAGCGCCAGCCCCTGATGCTCACGGGCGCCGCCACGCACATCCCGTCGCCCACCGGCCACAGCCACCTGTACGTCATGCGTCCGCGCCGGGCGGGGCTGTCCGACGCCGACCGCCAGGCCGAGCTGGCCTCCCTGGTCTACCGCAGCACCAGCGAGGGCATGCTGGTGCTGGACCCCAAAGGCTTCATCCTGGACGTCAACCCCGCCTTCGTGAAACTGCGCGGGCGCCCCGAATCCGAAGTCATCGGCCGGCACGTCCGCTGCCTGAATTCCCCCTGCCACGACCGGGAGTTCTACCGGGCCATGTGGCGCGCGGTGATGGAGACCGGCAGCTGGCAGGGCGAACACTGGGGCCAGCACGCCAACGGCGAGCTCTACCCCGAATGGCTCAGCATCAACACGTCCTACGGGGCGGACGACGAAGTCCACCGCCGGGTGATGATCTTCTCCAACATCGCCGAGATCAAGCAGGCCGAGGCCATCATCTGGAAGCAGGCCAATTTCGACCGCCTGACCGACCTGCCCAACCGGCAGATGTTCCACGACCGCCTGGAGCAGAGCATCCGCAAGTCCCGGCGCACCGGCAGCCGCACCGGCCTGCTGTTCCTGGACCTGGACCGCTTCAAGGAAATCAACGACACCCTGGGCCACGCCATGGGCGACGAACTGCTGAAGGAAGCCGCCCGGCGGCTCAGCGGCTGCGTGCGCCAGAGCGATACCGTGGCCCGGCTGGGCGGCGACGAGTTCACCGTCCTGCTGGACGACATCCGCGAGCCGCGCGACGTCGAGCGCCTGACCCGCAACATCCTGCGCCGGCTGGCCGAGCCCTTCCGCCTGGGCGTCGAGACCGTCTTCATCTCCACCAGCATCGGCATCACCTTCTACCCGGACGACGCCGCCGACGCCGAATCGCTGCTGAACAACGCCGACCAGGCCATGTACGCCGCCAAGGCCGAAGGCCGCAACCGCAGCTGCTATTTCACGCTGTCGATGCAGGAGCAGGCCCAGACCCGCATGCGGCTGGTCAACGACCTGCACCTGGCGCTGGGCCAGAACCAGTTCTCGCTGGACTTCCAGCCCATCGTCGATCTCGCCAGCGGCCGCATCACCAAGGCCGAGACCCTGCTGCGCTGGCATCATCCGGTGCGCGGGCTGGTGTCGCCCAACGAATTCATCCCCCTGGCCGAGGAAACCGGCATCATCCGCTCCATCGGCGACTGGGTCTTCTGCGAGGCCACCCGCCAGGTCGCCGAATGGCGCCGCGTGTACGGGCTGGACATGCAGGTCAGCGTCAACATCTCCCCCGCGCAACTGCGCCACGAGGGGCTGGACCACGTGTTCTGGCGCAACCACCTCGACACCCTGGGCCTGTCGGCACGCCAGGTCATCATCGAAATCACCGAGGGCCTGCTGATCGATTCCGGCGACGAACGCATCCAGCGCCAGCTGGACGCCTTCCGCGACGCCGGCATGCAGGTCGCGCTCGACGACTTCGGCACCGGCTATTCCTCGCTGTCCTACCTGCGCAAGTTCAACATCGATTTCCTCAAGATCGACCAGTCCTTCGTGGCCAACCTCACCCCCGACGGCCCCGACCTCGCCCTGTGCGAGGCCGTCATCCTGCTGGCGCACAAGCTGGGCCTGCGGGTGGTGGCCGAAGGCATCGAATCGCGCGAGCAATACGAGCTGCTGGCCGCCGCCGGCTGCGACTACGGCCAGGGCTACCTGTTCGCGCGGCCGCTGGCGCCCATCGACTTCGAGCCGCTGCTGGCCAACGGCACCGACCTGCGGCCGGGCGTGCATTCCGCGTTCTGACGTTCTGACGTTCTGAATTCCGGCCGTCCGGCGTTCCTCGGCTCCGCTGCGTTCGGCGGCCGGGCGCGTCTGGCGGACCGCCGCTTTTGCCGGCCGGCTCCCGGCCTCAATCGCCCTGCATGCCGGCCGCCTGGTTGCGCGGTCCGCCGGCGGCCGGGCCGTTCCGCGCATTTTGCAGGCACTCGGGCGTGGCGGGCAGCACGGCCCAGTGCAGGTCGATCACCGGTCCCTTGGGGCCGGACCAGGGCACCTCGTCCACGCCTTTCCACGGCGCCGCGTCCACCAGCGCCCGCACGGCGGGGACCGGCACGGCGCGCCCGCGTTCGCTGTAGGCGACCAGCGCGCCGCAGCGCAGGGCCGTCCCCGGAGCGAACCAGGGGGATTGTTCGTCGCTGGCGTCGATCCAGACCCGGGTCTCGGGGCCGACGTGCACGGCGATGTTGCCGCCCAGCCAGGTGTTCGAGACCACCACGCGCAGCGGCCGCCCGGGCTGGTGCTCGCGCCAGTGCCGCAGCGCGTGCGCCGCCAGTTCCGGCCCGGGGTAGGTGGAGCGGGCGGCGTAGCCCGTCATCTGCGCGATCGGCCCCCGGGCGGCGGCGTAGCCGACGGCCATCAGCACGTGCAGCGCGGCCGCCAGGATGAGGATGCGGCGCAGCTGCACCGCCTCGGGCCCGCGCAGCCAGCCCAGCCCGTAGAAGCCGAACAGCACGAAGAAGGTGCTGGCCCAGGACGCCTCCAGCCGCGAGCCCAGCGCCACCGAGACCAGCACCGTGCTGAGAAAGGGCGCCAGGCCGACCCACAGCAGGAACTGCCGGTCCCCGGCGGCCAGCTCGCGCCAGTAGCGCGGGGCGGTGACCGCCGCCGCGAAACGTTCGTCGTTGGCCGCGTGGCCCGGCGCCCGGTCGCCGTGGCGCCTGCGCCAGAAGGTCCAGGCGATCAGGATCAGCGCCATGGGCGTCAGGCGTCCCGCCTGGTCCAGGGTGAAGTCCAGCAGGTCCTTCAGGGCGGCCAGCCGCCCTCCCGCCCGCAGCGAGGCGTCGGCGTAGCGCAGCGGCTCGAAGTGGTGCTGTTCCAGCCACCACAGGTGCGGGCCGAGCACGGCGAGGAAGGCCAGCGCGGCGACGCCGATGCCGCCCCAGGTGGCCGGGCGGCGCAGCGCGCCGCTGCGCAGCGCGTAGAGGAAGAAGGCGGCGAACTGGATCAGGGCGCTGTACTTGGTCAGCATGGCCAGGCCGCCGACGGCGCCCAGCAGCGCCCAGTCGCGCAGCCGGCCGCCGCGCAGCGCCCGGTGGCACAGCCAGATCGAGGCGGTGATCGACCAGAGCTGCGCCGTGTTGTGGTTGTAGATCGTGCCGCGCAGCGAGAAGTAGGCGGTCGCCGAGACCAGCAGGGTGGCGATCAGCGCCCGATGGGGCGTGGTGATCTCGCGGCCCAGCAGCCACACGAACCACAGCCCCAGCGCCGAGAACACCTGCCCCATCAGGAAGGGCAGCCACACGGGCCGGCCCAGGAGTTCCGTGGCCAGGTGCATGAACCAGGAGGGCAGGGGCGGGTGCTTGGTGTAGCCCAGTTCCAGGCTGGCGGCCCAGACGAGTTCTTCCATGCCGTCCAGGTCGGGCGCCGAATGGCTGAGGGCGCACAGCACCGTCCACAGCGCCACCATGCAGAGCAGGCACAGCAGCACCAGCGCGGCGCCGGGCGGACGGGCGAGCAGGGGGATCTTCGGGGGGGCGGCCGGCAGCATGGCGGGGAGTATACCGGGCGGAACGGCGGGGCGAAACAGTCCGCAATGGCTCGAAATGGTCCGGAATAATGCATGCCGGTACGGAATAATGCGTATGGCCGCACCGCCGGGTCGGACAGCGCGGCGCGCGCGGGGCCGCATGGTACTATCCGCAGAGACGTCCGCCGGGGGTGACGGGCGTCCGATCCGATCCTTTCCCGCAGGTTTTCCATGACGACCGAAGTCCCCATCATCCGCGCCCGTTCGGGGTCCAAATTCATCAGCCCGCAAGGCACCAAGGCCGTCAAGGACGGCATGCGTCCCAGCGAGCTCACCGAGATTCCCGATTCCGCGCCCAAGCCCGCGTGGCTGCGGGTGCGCATTCCTTCGGGCCAGCGCTACCAGGAAGTCCGCGAGATCGTCGAGACGCACAAGCTGAACACGGTCTGCGCCGAATCCAAATGCCCCAACATCGCCGAATGCTGGGGACGGGGCACGGCCACCCTGATGCTGATGGGGTCGGTCTGTACGCGCGCCTGCAAGTTCTGCGCCGTCAGCACCGGCAATCCCCACGGCTGGCTGGATCACGGCGAGCCCGCCAGCGTGGCCGACGCGGTGGCGCTGATGCAGCTCAAGTACGTGGTGCTCACCTCCGTCGACCGGGACGATCTTCTGGATGGCGGGGCGGGCCACTACGCCGCCTGTATCCGCGCCATCCACGAGCGCTCGCCCAAGACCGCGGTCGAGGCCCTGACGCCCGACTTCCGCGGCGACCACGGCTGCGTGGAAAAGATCCTGGACGCCGGCCTCACCACCTTCGCCCAGAACGTGGAAACCGTCGAGCGCCTCACCCACGAGGTGCGCGACGCGCGCGCCGGCTACCGCCAGACGCTGGACGTGCTGGCCCACGCCAAGGCCTACGCTCCCCAGACCCTGACCAAGACCAGCATCATGCTGGGCCTGGGCGAGACCGACGAGGAAATCGAGCAGGCGATGGACGACATCCGCGCCGCCAACGTCGACATCCTGACCTTCGGCCAGTACATGCGCCCCACGGCCAACCACCTGCCGGTACGCCGCTTCGTCACGCCCGAGCAGTTCCGCGCCTACCGCGACCTGGGCCTGTCCAAGGGCTTCCGCGAAGTCGTGTCCGGCGCGCTGGTGCGCTCCAGCTACCGCGCCGAACAGGTCCTGGAAAGGGACAACGTCGGCCTCTGACCGGCGCGCCGGGGGGCCTCCAGCCGATGGAGGGCCTTCGGTCCGGGACCTTCCGGCCGGGATTCCCGGTCCGGGGTCTTCATTTCCGAATCTTCATTCGGGGATCTTCATTCGGGGATTCCCGTTCCGGGGTCTTCATTCCGGGATCGCCGCGTCTCCGGCCTGTTCCCGGGTCAGGCGTTCCAGGATGTCGGCCAGCTCGCGGCAGGCGGGGCCGGGGAATTCCGGCCGCGCGAACACCCGGTACAGCGTGGCGTAGCGGTGGCGTCCCTCGGCCAGCGGCAGGGGCCGCAGCCGGCCGTCGGCCAGCTCGTCGCGGATGCGCAGTTCGGGATACCAGGCGAAGCCCAGGCCGGCGCAGGCGGCGCGGATGGAGCCGGACAGATGGCTGAAGGTCCAGCGCTGCTCGGCGTCCAGCCAGCCGGCGTCCTGGCGCCGCGTCCCCGAATCCCGCACCACCAGCTGCCGGTGCCGGCGCAGGTCGGCCCATGCCACCGGCCTGCCCAGGGCGTGCAGCGGATGATCGGGCGCGGCGGCCGCCACGAAGCGGACCCGCAGCAGCGGCTCGCCGCTGAAGCCCTGCGGGATGCGGGGCGTGACGGCCAGGTCGGCCTCGCGGCGCACCAGGGCTTCGTCGGTGCCGCTGAGGACGGTTTCCAGCACCTCGATCCGGGTCGAGCCGCAGTCCGCACTGAATGTGGCCAGGGCCCGCAGCAGCAGCCATTCGGGAAACAGCGCATCCACCGCCAGGCGCAGCAGCGATTCGCGGCCGGCGGCCAGTTCCCGCGCCGACGATTCCAGGCTGCGGGCATGGTCCACCAGCAGGCGGGCGCGCTGCAGCAGGACCGCCCCGGCGGGGGTGGGCACGGCGCGCCGGCCTTCCGTGCGGAACACCCGCAGGCCCAGCTGGTCTTCGAGCCGCTGGATGGAATAGCTGACGGCGGACTGGCTCTTGCCGAGGAATTCGGCCGCCTGCGCATAGCCGCCCTGGTCCACCACGGCCAGCAGGGCCTGCCACCAGGCGAGCGGGATGATCTCGTTCATATCTAATTTATAGATAAAAACACGCTGGATTATACGGTTGTTGATCTAATTATACGATCTCATAATGACGGCATCCCTTCATTGGAGCCGATTTATGTCCCATCGAGCCATCACCCGGATTCTCCCCGCCCAGCCCACCCAGGACGGCGCCGGCGTGCGCCTGCTGCGCGCGCTGGGGCAGCAGCGGCAATGCCGCATGGACCCCTTCCTGATGCTGGACGCCTTTTCCTCCGACGACCCGGACGACTACATCGCCGGCTTTCCGCCCCATCCGCATCGCGGCTTCGAGACCGTGACCTACATCGTCGACGGCCACATGCGCCACCGCGATCACCTGGGCAACGAAGGCGACCTGAAAGCCGGCGGCGTGCAGTGGATGACCGCCGGGCGCGGCATCATCCACGAGGAAATGCCGCAGCAGGAAAACGGCCTGCTGCGCGGCTTCCAGATCTGGCTGAACCTGCCCGCGGCCGACAAGATGCGGCCCGCCCACTACCGCGACATCCCGGCCGAGTCCATCGCCACGGCCGGGCTGCCCGAAGGCGGCTTCATCAAGCTGATCGCCGGCACGATTCCCTGGGCCACCTGCCCCTTGCAGGGGCCGGGCGAGGGGCATCCCGCGACCCAGCCGCTGATCGCCGACATCCGCGTCATGCCCGGACAGTTCGTGGACATTCCCGTCCCGGCGACCCACCAGGCGCTGCTGTATGTGTTCGAGGGCCGGCTGGCGGCGGGCGACCGCGCGGTCGAAGCCGGCCATACCGTCTGGTACGACGACCGGGGCGAGACCCTGCACGTCGCGGCCGCGCCCGGCTCGGACGAGGGCGTGCGCGTGCTGCTGCTGGCCGGCAAGCCGCTGAACGAGCCCATCGCCCAGTACGGCCCCTTCGTCATGAACACCGCCGAGGAAATCGAGCAGGCCCTGAGCGACTATCGGGACGGCGTGCTGGCGCAGTAGTCCGCGCCTGGGGGTCGGCTTCGGGTTCGGGGCCGGGACTCGGGCTCGGGCTCGGACTCAGGCCCGGGGCTCAGGCGCGGACTCGGGCCCGGGACTCGGGCTCGCGGCTCGGGTCCGGAAGCCGGGGCTGGGATTCAGCCCCCGGATTCAGGCCCGCGGGATTCAGCTCCCGGATTCAGTCGTCCCAGCCGCGGCCGCGATGGCCGCGGTCGCGCTTCCAGTTTTCCTTGCGGTACCGGTACTGCTGCGCGTGGCGGTCGTAGTGGCCGCGGTCCACCCAGCCCTGGCGGTAGCCGGGGCCGGGCACGTACACGGGCTGGGGCACCACGACCACGCGCGGCCGGTGATGGTAGTAGCGCGGCGGCGGAGGCGGCGGATAGTAGGCCGGGCCGCCCCAGATGAAGCCGGGGATGCCGATGGAGATGCCGACGTCCACGTCGCCTGCATGGGCGGCCGGTCCCGCCATCAGCGCGCCGGCGAGCAGGGCCGCCGCAACGATGCCTTTCTTCATGTGATTGTCCTGCGGATCGAGTTGCCTCATTGTGGCGCGCCGGGGCGGCCGGAATGTGGAGGCCCGGCGCACAGTCGCTTCAAAAAGCTACCGGCGTCCGGCTTTTGCGGCCGCGCTGGAACAACTCCACACGTTTGTTGCGCGTCGGATGCCCGGCCCGCAGGCGGCGCATCGCGGCGCGGCCGCCGTGGCCCGGCTCACGCCGCGTACTGGGCGAAAAACGCCAGCGTCCGTTCCCAGGCCAGCGCCGCCGAGGCCGGATGGTGGGCCTTCGTGCCTTCGCGCCCGAAGGCATGGCCGGCTTCCGGATAGACGTGGATCGGCAGGCCGGGCTGCGCCGCCCGGATCGTCTCCACGTCCGAAGCTGGAATCGAGCCGTCCTTGCCGCCGAAGTGCATCTGCACCGGGATGCGGGGCGTGTCGTGGGCGTGGCGCGCGATGCCCCCGCCATACCAGCAGGAGGCGGCGGCGAAGGTGTCGCTCAGGCAGGCGGTGCGCCAGGACAGGTAGCCGCCCCAGCAATAGCCCGTCACCAGGCGCGCCGCCTGGCCGTTCAGCGCGGCGGCGGCCGCCTCGATGTCCAGCAGGGCGTCCTCGTCGCGGATCGTCCGGCGCAGGGCCATGCCGCGGTCCCGGCCGGCATCGTCGTAGTCCAGCTGCAGGCCGGTGCCGGCGCCCGGCGCCCGGTCGAACAGGGACGGGCAGATCGCCCGGTAGCCCTGGGCCGCGAAACGGTCCGCCATCTGGCGGATGTGTCCATTGATGCCGAAGATTTCCGGCAGCACGACGACGCCCGTGCGGGCGTCTTCCGGGCCGCACAGGTAGGCGGCGAACGAGTGGCCGTCGGCGGCCGTGAGCGTGATGTCCATGTTCGGGTTCCTTTCGGTGGAGGTGGGTTCTGCCGTCCAGGTCCTGTCGTCCCGGACCTGCCGTCCTTATCCGCCCGCCGGCCCGGCGTCCGGGCGGGCGCGGCTGGATCGGGCCGGGCCGCCTCGGCGTGCGGGCCGGTCGCCCGGATGGTGCCGGGCGGGTTGCCGGCGGCCGTGTCAGGGACGGACGGGGCGCGGCACGCCGGCGTCTTCCAGACGCCGCAGGGGATCCTGCCGATAATACCGCACCAGCAGCGCATACCAGTCCGGCCAGGCCGCCGCCATGGCCCAGGGCTCGATGAAGAAACTTTCCGAGCTGACCGCGAAGAATTCCGCCGGGTCCTGCGCCGCGTAAGGGTCCAGCGGCAGTTCCGCGTACCAGCCGGCGGCCTCGTCGGATTCCGGATCCACGTCGGGCGGGATGAGGGCTTCGATCTCGTCCACCCAGTCGTTGAAATCGTCGAAGGTGCGCTCCAGCACCTCGCGCCAGTGGCGCGGGTCCAGGTCCCGGTGCGCGCGCAGCCCCGGCATGCCGTCCGCGCCCCCGTCGCGCTGGTCGAGCTTGTGGGCGAATTCGTGGATCACCACGTTCGCCTGCGCCTGCGTCCCGGCGCGCGCGTCTTCCCAGGAGAGGATCACCGGGCCGCCCTCCCAGGATTCGCCGGAGGTTTCCTGCACGTACTCGTGGACCACGCCGGCCTCGTCGGTTTCCGCGCGCGACACCAGGAAGCCGCCCGGATAGACCACGATCTGCGTCCAGCCCCGGTACAGCGAGGTGTCCAGCCCGAGGATCGGCAGGGCGGCCTGGACCGCGATCGAACGGCGCATGTCCGGCGTCACCCGCAGGCCGTGGGCGCCGTGGAAGGCCTTGTTCGCCAGGAGCCAGGCCGTGTGGCGGCGCAGGGTCTCGGTTTCCTGCTCGTTCAGGCCGCGCAGGAAGCCATGCCGCGCCAGCAGCGGCGGCCAGACGCGCGCGTTCAGGGACGCCAGGGCCTGCTCCAGTTCGCGTTCGCGGGCGTCGCGCCCCATCAGCCAGCGCAGCATGGCGGGGTCCTGGATGATGGGGCCGGCAGGGCGGGGGCAGTGTGGCGGAACGTCCTCATGGCCCCCGATTGTAATTTCATTATCCGAAAAATGCCTGTACAATAAGGAGTCCTGGGGCCGATTTGGCTTCGACGTGGGTCGCAAAACAGGATAGTGCATACCGAGCACCAGTACGCTCGTAAATCCACTGGAAAACTACAAACGCCAACGACGAGCGTTTCGCTCTGGCCGCTTAAGCGGTGAGCCGCTGCACCGACTTGTCCCTGGGTCGGGTGGGGTCAAACCCACAGCAGCGTCATTCACAGGGAATCGGGCTCGACCAGGTCGCTGGGTCGGGTCTTAAATCAGTGCGAATCGCCGAGGAAGGGCCTGTCGTCCGGCATGATCCAAGGTTAAAACTCAAAATAGGCCGACTAAGTATGTAGAGCTACTTGCGGAGGGCTTGCGGACGGGGGTTCAATTCCCCCCGGCTCCACCAAGTCATAGAATCCCAACCGGTTTCGGTTGGGATTTTTTTTGCCTGAAAGGCCAGTGTTGGCGCGGTTTCCGGGCATGGCCTTGCGAGCGGTGGGTATGCTCACGGCCCCGTTTTCGCCCCTTCTCGCCTCTCTGCCCTCGGTTTTTCTCTACTGGGCTCGCGAGCGTTCGCGAGGTCACGTCCAGGGTTCATGCGGGATTGCGTGGGGTGGGTTGTGGTTGAGTACTGGTAAGCAGTCGTCCCTGAAAAATTCATTTGTCCTGTTTCAGGCCGAATTTCCGGCGATCCGAGGCCACGGATTTCGATAGTCGTCCCTGAAAAATTCATTTGTCCTGTTTCAGGCCGAATTTCCGGCGATCCGAGGCCACGGATTTCGATAGGGCAGGCAGCCCACCGGATCAACCCAATCGCCTCTTGAGCCCATCATGGGCATCAGGCGTTGAATCTGACGACCAATCCACGCAATAAATCGGCACAAAAATAAAGGGCCGATGCCCT